>Ga0066850_10000020_pt1 | contig 77512 bp, 77 predicted proteins | sample ETNtaG_4_FD_67282 | JGI IMG/M metagenome (GOLD analysis project Ga0066850, IMG submission 67282) | Marine microbial and viral communities from oxygen minimum zone, Eastern Pacific Ocean - ETNP201406SV67 | ecosystem: Environmental > Aquatic > Marine > Oceanic | place: Pacific Ocean: Eastern... | reverse complement strand
GTCGCTAATCACCTGAATCAAGGACCGGTAGTCGTCGCGGGCCATGATTGGGGTGCGCCGGTTGCTTGGTTTGCTGCCCTCATGCGCCCAGATTTGTTTCGCGCTGTGGCTTGTTTGAGTGTGCCCTACACAGGCCCAATAGGCGCTCTGCCCGAAGGTATTGACCTGAATGGGCTCATGGCCCAAGCCGCGGGGCCTGATCGAGATTATTACCGCCTGTTCTTCCAAGAACCAGGGAAAGCAGAAACAGACCTCGAAGCCGACATTTATAAGACGATGCGTGGTTTCTTGTATGCCATCAGCGGCGACGCGCTCCGCAATGGTGACATCAGCGAACCGTTCGATGGACACTTCCCAGCCGGTGAAGCTATGACTGACCAGCTCGTGTCACCCGATGAGTTACCTCCGTGGCTCACTGAGGAAGATCTGCACTTCTATGTTGAAGAGATAACCCGAACAGGTTTTCGAGGGGGCTTGAACTGGTATCGAAATATCAACAGGCTGCCCGCGATTACAGCTCCTTTCCTTGGGTCAACCATCGAACAGCCTTCGTTCTATATGGGTGGTTCAACAGATCTGATCGCAGGCAACACCCCTGAGGCGATCAGCGCAATGCAACAGGCTTTGGGTGATTTACGTCACTGCGAAATCATTGAGGGTGCCGGCCATTGGCTCCAGCAGGAATGCGCATCAGAGGTCAGTTCTGCGATGGTGACCTTCTTGGAGGGGCTGGACTGACTTTCTTCTGCATCAGTTGCCGCTTACGCTGCTGACATGAGTGAAAAGCCCCAAGTAGACGTTCCCGAAGGTGACCCCACTGGGAAACAACTAGGAATAGTTGACATCATCAGCGGAGACGGCGACCAAGCCCAAGCCGGCCATGTCGCTGAAGTGCACTACGTCGGCGTGTCATGGAACACAGGTAACGAGTTCGATGCTTCCTGGAACCGCGGTCAAACCTTCAGTTTCAAACTCGGAGGCGGTCAAGTTATTTCAGGTTGGGACCAGGGGGTGGTGGGAATGCGCGTCGGCGGACGTCGCCAACTCACTATTCCGCCGGCTTTGGCCTACGGGAGTGCCGGTGCGGGTGGCGTGATAGGACCGAACGAACATCTCATCTTCGTCGTGGATTTAGTTTCTGTTCGCTGACCCATCAGTCGACGCCACGTCGACAGATCATTCGGGCTTCATGCCGATCATCGAACCAGTCTTCGGTGTAAGAGAGTGGTTCGAACCCTGGAAGTAGGTCTGGGAGTTCTCCATTTTCGATGAGGTAGCGGCGACTGGGTTTGTTGTGGCGTTCCAAATTGGTGACTGTCGCCACTTTGACGAACAGCACTCCGTTAGGGGTGACGTAGTTGTGTAACAGCGAATAGAAGGGCCGGTCGAGGAAGTTGCAGCACATCGCCATATCCCAGCTCTGGGCAAGTTGGTTGGATGATTCGAGGTTGTGATGAATCGTCGACAGCCTGAGTCCTTTTTCGACTGCCTCTCGTTCTGCTAGTTCTAGAGCTACCTGAGAGATTTCCACTAGCGACACGTCGAAGCCATTGGCTGCTAACCAAAGTGCCGTGGCCCCGGTTCCTCCCGCGAAATCCACTGCCCTGGCGGGTGATGTTGGGAGAAATTCCGACGTTGTTATAAACGGGTCGGGTTCTGCGGGTGTGGAGTGTCCGCCATATATGGCGTCCCATCTGTGTTGCGGGTTTTCCGCTGTCATTTCGTAACTCGGCTGCGACAAGGTTGGTCATGCATGATCTAAGAATCCTGATCTCCAAAACCGCCAACAAGCAAAAGCTGAAACCGCAGCCACAAGTGACAACACGGCGACCGACGATCCGAAGTCAGCAGAGTTTTGGCGAGCAATCCCAATAACCCACGGACCCGACACTCCCCCAAGTTCGCCTGCGGTGAAGAACAGTCCCCCTGCGACTCCCATTCGGGCATCGGGGACTGCGCGGCTCGACATCAACAGCAGCATCGCCATTGGGACACTCGACACTCTGACAATGCCTATGACTGCTATCGCGAAGAGGTGGAGTGTTTGGGAAGAAACAGTCAAAGCCCAGACAGATATTCCCATTGCAATGAACATCAACGTGAGGAACTGTGGTCGTTTGTGCGGATTGACACGGCCAGGGATGATCAATGATCCGATGACGCCCACTGTTATTCCCCCGGCAGTTAACCACGCAGCACCGCGAGCTGACCACGGTCCGGTGCGCAGCATTTCGGGCATCCATCCGTTGAGGGCGTGGCCGACGAAAAAAATCGTGAAAGCCAGAAACAAAATTCTTCGAACAGTCTGGTCGCGCCACAAGCCGTCATACTGTTCGTTAGGGAGTTCAGGTTTTTGATCCACACGATTCAAACTGCTCACCACCACCCATAACAGTCCGCTGGTCAGAGATACCGTTCCAAAGATCACCATCACCCAACGCCAGTCGCCGGTGACAACGCGTAATGGGTCAGCTATGACCAGTGCTGTGATGGCCCCGAGCGATGAAGCTGTGCTGTACAAACCGACTGCAAACCCTCGCTCGTCCGCGGAGAACCATTCGGTAACGAGCTTGGGGGCTCCGACAGAAATGAACGGGCCCCCAAGCCCGAAAACGGCGACTGCGAGCCACAAACTTGACCCAGATTGTGCGAGGGCGCGAAGCAGACCTGAGGCGCCTATTAATATTGAACCCGCTGCTAAACCGACGCGAAGCCCATAGCGATCTAACAGTTTTCCGGCTATCGCCGACACGGCTAGGTACACAAATGGCCAGGCACCCAGAGCGGCACCCATTGCTGCATGGGACATGTTGAGTTCGACTCGAATGTGACTCAAAAGGGGAGCCAACGAACCGGCGACTAGCCCAAATGAGGCGTAGAGAGCCCACAGTGATCCAAGGACCCACCATTTGCGATGTTCCGAACCTGTCATAGCCAACCTAGGTACCTAGGTTGTTTGCCAGCTCGTTGGTATCTCCGGTTATTCCGATCCGCCAATTCGTTCATATCCCCGCTAGCTTCCAGTAGGTGAGCATAAGAGGCAAAGCGTTCATCGCTGGTGTGCATGAGCATCCTGAGCGACATTTACCTGATCGAACTCTTCCCCAAATCCATGCAGATGTTGCACTTGGCGCCCTGTCCGATGCTGGGCTTTCAACATCAGATGTTGACGCGTATTACTCAGCAGGTGACGCCCCCGGCTTTGGGGTGTTGTCGATGGTGGACTATTTAGGACTCGACTGTCACTACATAAATGACACTGAAACGGGCGGCTCCTCCTACCTGGTACACGCCCAACATGCAGCAACTGCTATTGCCGCTGGACATATAGACGTTGCGTTGATCACCTTGGCTGGTAAACCTCGCACCGGTGGTGCCGGTCCTGGTGGAAGCGGACGGGTCAGCGCAGCACCTGAAGCACCATTTGAAAGTCAATGGGGAATGTCAGTACCGGGTGGTTATGCACTTGCCGCTCAACGTCACATGCACGAATTCGGAACAACGTCTGAACAACTTGCTGAGGTCAAGGTGGCAGCGTCGACCCATGCTCAACATAACCCGAACGCATTTTTGCAAGATGTGGTGACTGTCGACGAAGTGTTGGACTCACCAATGATTTCTGATCCTTTACGCCGCCTCGATTGTTGCGTCATCACCGATGGCGGCGGTGCCATGGTGATCGTCAGCGAAGCAGTCGCGGATCGTCTAGCCCGGCATTGCATTCCTATCTTGGGGACCGGATCCTTCGTGAAGTCTTCACAATCTGGGCGAATCGACTTAACCCACACCGGAGCGGTGCGTTCAGGGCCTCTCGCTTTCAGCGAAGCAGGGGTAACCCCAAGTGACATTGATTATGTGTCTGTCTATGACAGTTTCACGATCACGGTATTAATCACGTTAGAAGATTTGGGGTTTTGTGAACGTGGGGCAGGCGGCCAGTTCATTGCCTCAGGGGCCTTGCGAGCACCTCATGGGGAGCTCCCATTCAACACCGATGGAGGTGGTCTATGTAACAACCACCCAGCGAATCGGGGTGGCATGACAAAGGTGATCGAAGCAGTCCGTCAGCTCAGAAACGAAGCGCACGCTGAGGTACAGGTTCCTGATTGTGAACTAGCCGTTGCCCATGGCACTGGTGGAAGTTTGGCGACGCGATCAGCAAGTTCGACGATGGTGTTGGGGAGATCGTTATGAAGTTGCCAGCGAGAGCAGCTCAACCGAACTCTGAAACTCTGCCCTTCTTCGAAGGGGCAGAGCAAGGCCTTCTCGTCCTTCCCCGGTGTCGTGAGTGCGATTTTGTTATTTGGTTCCCTAGAGAGATCTGTCCCGAATGTGGTTCTCAAGATGTGGGGTGGTTCGAAGCGTCAGGTGACGGTTCTATTTACAGTTTCACGGTGACGCGACGTATCCCCGGAGGTTGGAACAAAGTAACTCCTTTCGTTTTGGCCTATGTGGAATTGGACGAGGGACCGCGGGTCATGACCAACATTGTTGAATGTGACCCAGAACAACTTTCTATTGGCGACCGTGTCCAAGCAGTGTTTGAAGAGGCAACGAATCGAGATGGGGAGAGCGGTCCCCCGCTGCTCCGTTTCCGGGTAACGGAAAGTTGAGCAGCGTGGAACGAACTTCTTTTCTTGTCGATGACCTTGATACCGCAGACCGATACAAGCTGACGACTGGGCTGATCGTGCCCCGGCCTATCGGCTGGATCGGGTCGAAAAGCACCGATGGTGTTCCTAATTTGGCTCCCTATTCGTTTTTTAACGCCGTGGCGACTAACCCACCGGTTCTGGTGTTCTCCACTGGCGTATTTGATGGGGTCATCAAAGATTCGTTGCAGAACATTAGAGATACCGGTGTGTTCACCGCGAGTCTCGTGGACCATGACCTAGCTGTGGCGATGAACGACTCTTCGGCCACGCTCACCCCTGATGTTGACGAATTTGAAAAGACCGGTCTTACGGCAGCGACGTTCGGCCAAGTTGACGCTCCTGGGGTTGAAGAAGCAAAGGCTGTTATCGAATGTGAAGCGGTTCACGAAGTCGAGTTCGGTGACAAGGACGGGTTGCATCACGTAATCACCTTCGGTGAGGTACTCGCGTTTCATATAGATAGCCAAGTGTTGGATGGAACCAGAATTGATCCAGTCCGGCTTGATGCGTTGGGTCGTCTAGCTGGAATGGATTATGCAACAACTCGCGATCAGTTCCGACTTGATCGCCCCGACTAAAGCTCGTCTCTTTTAGTACGGGGTTCCGTCGGGCTGAAGATAATCAAGTTGGATGTGGCCATCTTCGACCAAGAGTTCATAATCGGCGTCACTCATACCTAACAAACCTTTGAAGATCGCTTCGTTATCTCCACCTAAAACTGGTAGCGCTTCGAACCGCATGTCAGGTCCACTCCAACGCCATAGATGTGTCGGGTATTCGTGTTCACCTGTATCAGCGTTTCCATTGGTGGCGAAGAGGCCCCGTTCCCGGAAGTGCGGTTCGGTGAACGCTTCATCTTCATGCAGCACAGGTGCTGCTGGGATACCCGCGTGTTGGCAGGTTTCAAATATTTCTTGTGCTGTGTGCTGGGATGTCCACGCATTCAAATGTTCGTCGATCTCATCATGGCGTTGCTGTCGACCTTCCACCGTCGCTAACCCGTCGTCTGTCGCCCATTGAGGGGAGCCTAAAACTCCTACCAAGGCCTGCCATTGCTCATCGCTGGTCACCGATATGACCGCCCATTGGTCATCACCTACACAGGGATAACAACCTTGCGGTGCATACACCCGGTGTCTGTTGCCGAGCGGCTGATGCACCGTCCCGGTCCGACTGGCGTCAATGAGGAGTTCGCCGATGTGGTTGAGCATATTTTCGGCTTGCGATATTTCGACCAGTTCTCCAACACCGGTTGTTTCTCGTCGCCGTAAAGCCATTAGAGCTGCGAAAGCCCCTGTTGCACCTGAAGCCGCATCCATGTGAAAAACTGCCTCGTTCTCAGAGAGGTCGGCGTCTTGATAGCCGCGTATTGCACCGAGACCGCAGAGCGCTTCAAAGTTCACACCAAACCCGAGGAATGACCTGTATGGGCCCTCTAAACCAACCGACGGCATCCGAATCATGATCAATTTCGGATTTCGGGCATGGATTTCGTCCCAACCAATTCCTAGTCGGTCCATCAAATCGACTGAGTTGTTTTCGATCAGGACGTCACTGACGTCAACGAGTTGCAGGAACGTTTCTTTTCCTCGTTCTTGGCGGAGATCTAAAGTGACACTTCGTTTGTTTCTTGCGTGAGCGTTGAAAAGGGCAAATCGGTTCCAAGGACGATCACCAGGTTCTGCGTCTGGGTACCCACCACCAATGCCTCCAATATCGGCGATCATTTCTTTGGTAGGGCGAGGGAAAATTCCTCGAGTGGCAGTTGGGAACACCCACGGGTTGTCCACCCGAACTACATCGGCTCCAAGATCTCCAAGAATTTGAGTGGAGTAGGGTCCAGCCCAAACGACTGTCATATCGAGCACTCGTATGCCCTTCAAGGGCAATTCATCGTCAACTTTTTCGGCGACTTCTTTACTTCGTGGTTCTTCGGCTTCTAGTTCTGCGTGGTGTTGACCGATAGTGGGCGCGGGACGTTCGGCACTCCACCCATCTTCGACGCGAATAGGGCCGCCTGGTTGCAGAGTTGGGCCTGCGCTTGTTTGGTCGATCTCTGTAAAGAAACCTCGTGCAGTGAAGTGTGGGTCGGTGAGCAGGTCAATGGGCCGGTTAACCGCAGTAATGGGCCAGCCGCCAGCTTGAGCTTCTTCCATTGCTTGTTGCCTGTCACGTCCGAGTGTCCATTCCAACAGTCGACCGTCAGCAATTTCGGGTAGTTCTTGATTAATGATCCAGGCCGGGTCGTCATACAGCGACGACATTTCTGGGTCGTCCATTACTGCCACCATTCGGGGTAGCCAGTTCATCAGGGTGGATACTTGTACATGTCCGTCCAGGGCTGGGCGGCAGCCACCTGGGAAAATCGATGTGTTGTATCCCCCACTTCGAGGCACGTTCTCGCCGCGGTAGGAGTTGTACAAAAGAAATGTCATACGTCGATCGATTGACGTGATCTGGGTGTCGATGTTGCTCATATCTACGTGAACTGAGCGACCACTGCGACGTTGCGATGTGACTGCCGCGAGTGCCGCTGTGGCGGTGAGCGTTCCGCACTGATACTGACCGAGATCGCCACCCATTTTGAGCGGTTCACGTTCAGGGTCTCCACTGGCCGACATTGGGCCACCCATCGCGTAGTGAACTATCTCTTCTCCCTGGCACCAGCTGTAACGCCCAACTAAACCGAACGAAGTGACTGTTACCAGGACCATCCCTGGGTGACTTTCCTCAATGGTTTCTGGATCTATGGCAGCGCTGGATTGCAGAACAATGTCTGCTCCAGCTACAAGACGATCAACTAGCTCATCTCCAACCTCGCCAACAACCGACCGTTTCCCGGTGTTGAGATGTAGATGTAAGGCACCTGTTTCGGGGTTTGGGCCATCAGATGGAAACGGTCCTAATGTCCGGCTCCGATCCCCGCTGGGTGGCTCTATTTTGATGACGTCCGCGCCGTAACCAGCTAGGAGTCTGCCCGCCCAAGGGCCGGCTATCCCCTCGCATAGTTCAACAACGCGAAGACCGTTAAGTGGTTGCATCTCCATCAGCTCAACAGCGTTTCGTGGATGTGTTCAATGAATGCTATGGACTCGGTGACTGATCGGGCACCTGATAGCAGCACCAGCCGGTCCACACCGAGCTCTCCATACTGTTCGATCATTTCAGGTCCAGGACGCATACGCGGCGTGACTGTAATCTCAAGTTGGCCAAGTTCATCTGGGCGATCATATTTTTGTTCCGCCTGCGCGAGTCCATTTAAGTTCTCAGACGTTGCTTGAGGGTCCAACATGAACCCGTACCAGCCTTGGCTGTGGGTGACTGATCTTCGCCACGCCGGCTTGGAATGTCCGCCCATCACGACTGGCGGGCCGAGCGGTTGGACTGGTCGAGGAAAAGCTTTCACTCCCGAGAAGGACACATACTCTCCGTCATAGGCGGGGTCATCATCGTTCCAGATTGACCGCATTGCTTCTATGTATTCAGTTGTGCGACGGCCTCGGTCCTCCATCGGAATTCCGATTGCTTCGAATTCAGGTTCGAGATACCCAACTCCTACTCCGAAGATGGTCCGTCCGTTGGATAAAACATCGACACTGGCTAGTTCCTTAGCCAAAACGAGTGGGTTGCGTTGAGGGAGAATAATGATGCCCGTACCTAATTTAATTTCGGTCGTTACAGCGGCGATATATCCCAACGCGACGGTCGGGTCGAGCAATTCAGCATCAGGTGGCAGCGGCGACGGTGGCGATTGCGGATCTGGTAATACGACGTGTTCCGCCGTCCACAACGACTCAAATCCCGCTTGTTCAGCTGCTATAGCGACAGTCGATAACGCTTCAGCGTCAACAAGGTGGTCGGTATTGATGGAGAACAGTCCAATGTCAATGTCATTTGCCATGCCTGCAAGTTACGCGATTGAGCGAGCGTCGCGCGATTGTGCCAATCTGACAGGGTCCCCGTGTATGAAAAAGATCTTCCTTGACCTCTCTCAAACTTGTTCAGCTCTTGCTGTTACACCCAATCTCGTAGCTAATTAGCTCCAGAATTATGAGTACCGAAGTCGACGTTATCCGTTCGTCATTACCCAAAGCCCAGCGCCCTGACCGCTCGCGCCGTGTTGATGTCGGCGGGTTAGAAGTGTCCGTCGTTGAATGGGGAGACAAAACATCTCAACCGATTCTCTTAGCTCACGGCGGGTTTGATTTTGCTGGTACATGGGATTTGTTTGCTCCCCTGTTAGCTGACCAAGGTTTTCGTGTCGTTGCTTGGGATCAACGTGGTCACGGCGACAGCGATACGGCAGCGCTTTACACCTGGGAAGCCGACATGCGTGACGCCGCGCATGTCATCGAGTCCCTTGAAACGAGTGACCCAATTCCTGTTCTGGGTCACAGCAAGGGAGGCGGCATGATGAACCAGATCGCTGAAGTTCTCCCTCATCGAGTGAGCGCAGTCATCAATCTGGATGGCATACCAAATGAACGGGGTTTCAGTAATCAGATTGACCGATCAGATGTGAACGCTCTGGCAGCGGAGCTGAGTGGGTGGCTTGATCACCGGCGTCGGGCGGGCCAAATGAACCGACGCGCCGACACCATCGAAGGTTTAGCTGAGCGACGTCAGTTGATGAACCCACGTTTATCGATGGAGTGGCTGCAATATCTGGTGACAGTTGGCGCTAAATGCGACCACGATGGATGGCGTTGGAAAATTGATCCCACCATGCGATTCGGACCCTCTGGAGCTTGGCGACCTGAATGGGCGATACCAAGGCTTCGTGGCCTTCGCGTGCCCTATTTAGGGGTCATAGGAACAGTTAAGGAAGAAATGGGATGGGGCACCACCCCAGACGAAGCTTTCCCAATCTTGCCTGAGGGCGCCGAATTTCACGCGCTGGCAGACACAGGTCACTTCGTTCATATTGAAAGACCCGAATATGTTGCTGAAATAACAGTCGAATTTTTGGGGCGCGCCTTATGACGACGACTTTTCTGCAACATGTCCGTAGTCGCCTCGCAGTGCATGAACTCCGCCCCGGTAATGGACATCCGTTACTGATCCTTCATGGATTGGGTGAATGTTCGCCTTCAGCTATCCCAGGAATCGTTCAAGGATGGAAGGGACCCATTTTTGCGTTGGATTTCACTGGTCATGGAGCCTCCACAGTTCCGGTTGCGGGTGGCTACACCTGCGAGGCCTTGATGTCTGATGCTGATGCTGTCCTCGCCGAAATCGGGCCCGCAACTTTGCTCGGCTACGGGTTGGGCGGTTATGTCGGCCTGTTGTTATTTGGTTCACGGCCAACTGAGATTAAAGGCCTGATAATCATGGACGGCCCCGGTCTGGACGGTGGTGGCGGTCGCCCTACCTCCCCCATGCTGATACAGGTGTCACAATCTGATCTTGATGGGTCTGCCCCAGATCCTTGGGCATTGGCCGAACTGGCATCAGATATTCGCCCTCCCAGTTACGCAACCGATCACGTCCGCCAAATCCAGATGTTGTCAGGGATGGACACTGCCGTTGTAGTTGCTTGTTTAGGTCGCCCCGAGTGGCTGACAGCAACCCTTGAATCACCAGTCGTCGTCGAATCAGACGTCACGAGCGCATTGTCAACTTTTAGTTCGATCTAGCCGCATTCTCTCACTACACATCTAACTAGAAAAAGTTTGTGCCCTGATTCAGGAAAACGGGACCGTTACTGGTGTAGGAAATGAGGAGACCTAAAGCTACAAGGAGTGCTCATGTCCGATGCACCTTTCTCGACCGAGCGACTTTCCAAGCAGTACAAAACTGTTTTGGGTAAACAAATGGCGTACCACGAGGTAGGTGAAGGAGACCCAGTTGTCTTCTTGCATGGCAACCCCACGTCGTCCTATCTATGGCGCAACATCATCCCCCACGTTTCAGCCAACGCCCGATGCATCGCACCAGACCTGATCGGCCAAGGCGACTCCGACAAACTCGACGATGTCAGCCCAGGCACATACCGATTTGTCGACCATCGCGAATATTTGGATGAACTCTTAGATCAACTCGACCTCGGTGACCACGTGACGTTCGTGATTCACGATTGGGGATCTGCGTTGGGTTTCGACTGGGCCAACCGGCATCGCGATCGCGTCGCCGGCATCGCATATATGGAGGCAATCGTCACTCCTATCGAATGGCAGAACTTCGATGAAGGAGGACGGCGAGTATTTCAAGGATTCCGCTCACCGGCTGGTGAAGAGATGGTGATCGAGAAAAACATTTTCGTCGAACGGGTACTTCCGAGTGCTGTGATCCGGGGCTTATCTGAAGAGGAGATGACTGTGTACCGGGAGCCGTTTCTGGATCCACAACATCGTCGCCCTACCTTGACCTGGCCTCGAGAGATTCCTATCGAAGGCGAGCCACCGGATGTTGTAGCGCTCGTTGAGGACTACGCGCAGTGGCTTAGCGGTTCAGATGTCCCAAAGCTGTTTGTCAATGCTGACCCAGGGTCGATTTTGGTCGGACCACAACGAGAGTTTTGTCGTAGCTGGCCAAACCAGACCGAAGTAACTGTTAGTGGTACTCATTTCGTTCAAGAGGACAGCCCGAACGAGATTGGTCAAGCTGTAGCTAGCTGGCTCCCAGCCCGTTAATTATCATTCGACAGCCTCCGACAGGGTGTCGTGTTGGGCCGCGTAGACGAATGAAATGGATAGGACGCCCACTAACGCTGCTCCCAGATAAGCGAACGATACGTTGCGTTCGAATACTGGCACCCAAATCAGTGGTCCAATTGCGTGACCGAGGAAACGGTGTGACAGGACAAAGGAGACCCCTCCCCCTCTGTTTCCTGGCACTCCTGTGGCCGCTAGTGCCTGAAAGCCCGTTGAGATGCATTGCACGAGCCCGCCGACCACGGCCCACACTATGACCAACGCCAGGGTGGTTTTGGCTTGCGACAATACAACTGCGCCGGCCATCGATAGGAGGAGCGCTAGGACTGTGGCGCGCTTGGCACCGGTTCGATCAATAATCGCACCCCATCTTGGTGTTAACACCACTGCGGTCAATGAACCAGTGATCAGTAACACGCCAGTGGCAGATCCAGACAAACTGAGGACGTCTCGACCGACGAGAGCTACTAAAAGCTGCACTCCACCCGGACCTATGGATTGCGTCAGCGCTACCAACCCCAACAGGAACATCCGTCGATTCAGAACTGATCGCATTCCTACCACGACTGGGCCTTCAGACGTTCGGGCTCTGGGAAGCGTCCAACTCAGGGTTGCTGCCACCACAGCAATTGCCACAAAAGCCCACCTCCAACCAATGTCGGCGGCGACACCGCCGACCAACATGCCCAAAACCCCGCCAATTGCCTGAAATGCCGCGTAAGTGCCGATAACACGACCTACTCGATCTTTTGGAGCGAGGTCGGCAAGGCTTGCTATGAGTAGTGGGGTCATAAACGCATTAACCACCCCCTGCGCGGCTCTACCTCCAAAAAACAACCACAACGAGGCACCAGAAGCGCAACTCAATGACGCCAACGCATATAGAAACACTGCGACCCGGATAGTTCGCCCCCTACCCCATTTTTCGCCGAGCGTTCCTGAGACCAAGAGAAGCGTCGCGTAAGGAAAAAAGTAAGCGCCGAACCCCCATGCAATAGTCGCTGTGGTCGTGTCGAAAGCCTCTCTCAACTCGGGAATCATTGGGGACAACACCGAACCGCCAAACGGTCCGAGAATCCCGCACACATACAGCGGAAGCAACCGGCGTTCAGCAAAGAGGGCTTTCACCTAGCGGACTCGAATGTCATCGTGTTGAGACGGTATCTGCAACAGACCTACTCCGCTTGGCTGACCTCGCGCAGCCTTCCATCGGTGACGTCATAAACAAATCCGCGCAGGTAGGTAGCGTCAACAAAAGGAGTCATTAACAGGCGCTGCATAGATTGACGGGTGTCGGTATAAGGATCAGCGAACGGTTCGAGCGACCACCGAGGTTTAATCCCAAGTTCAGCTTCAAGGTCAGCTTTGAATTCATCTTCGCTAACCATTTGAAGCCCACAATCGGTGTGGTGCAGAAGAACAATTTCTTGTGTACCTAAGAATCGTTGAGACAAACATAAAGATCGGATGACGTCGTCGGTGATGACACCACCAGCGTTTCGTAAAATATGGGCTTCACCGTTTTCCAGCCCCAAAATTTTAAAAATATCCATGCGCGAATCCATGCACGCCACGACCGCTAGTCGCATCATTGGGGCGACGGCCAGGTCTCCATCTTGGAAACTTCCGGAAAATCGCTCGTTGTGAGCAACCAGTTCATCAGCGGAGGGAATGAATTCTTCGGTCACATCTGTCGAAGTTACCGACATTTTTGACCGAATTTGCGTCAAATTACGTCCTGTATCAGGCTGTGTTGACAGTTAGGTGGCTAGTCACTGGAAGCTGCTTAGCTTGCTTCTGTAGGAGGGGGTTGATTATGCACATCAGCATTGCCGGCTTTTTTGGTAATTCACCGCGTCGAGGTTTGTCATTCGCCCGAGATTTCGCTCAAACCCTTGAGGAGCTCAATTTTCGAACTTTGTCTTTGCCTGAGCATGTTGTCTTCTTCCCAACATATGAATCCGATTACCCCTACACCGATGACGGTGAGCCGAATTGGGGGCCAGACACAGGCATATTCGACCCCCTGTTTGTTGCCCAAGCATTAGCTCACGTGACGACAAAGCTCCGTTTCGTTACTGGAGTCCTAATTTTGACCCAACGACCAGCGCTGCTGACGGCGAAAGAAATCTTGACTCTGGATCACTTCACCGATGGACGTTTCGAGTTGGGTGTCGGTTCTGGATGGTCCTGGGAGGAGTACAGCGCTCTCGGTGTTGATTTCGCGAAGCGGGGACGCCGATTGGACGAGTACATCGAAGCTCTTCGTGTGGCATGGACCGATGACCGGGCGACCTATACCGGAGAATTTGTTCACTTCGAAAACGCCGTGATGAATCCCAAACCGATCACTCCGGGCGGTCCACCGATCATTATTGGCGGGGATTCACCAGCCGCGATGAGGCGTGCCGCTGTTTTGGGAGATGGGTGGTATGGGTGGTGGGCTCAGCCAGACATCAAAACTCATCTAGAGCAACTTGGCGAAACTTTGAACGGCCACGGCCGGGACTTGAGCGACGAAGATTTCGATTTCAAATTGGGTCTTCCGTTGTCTGAGGTCAACCCGGCAGAGATTGAAGCGAAAGTGGAACTTGCGGCGTCACTTGGAGTGGATGAACTAATCCTCGCCCCGCCCATACCTACAAAAGACTTCAGCACTCATTTGGAAGTGGTAGCTCAAGCCGCCGGGTTGGTTTAGTCAGGAATCTTCACCCTTCGATGGTGCGGCATTGTCGTGCGCCTTGACAATCGAGACTCTGTTAGCCACTCCTAAAACTCGGTCATTCCAGTCAAGAACAGGCAGCAGGTCAGTGTTGCCGTTCTCCAACATTTGCATTCCTTCTTCAAGAGTTGCCCCCGGATGGGCGACAGGGTGATCCTCTCTGAGGATCTCGGAAACCATTGCATCCGGAGTTTCTTCAAGTTTTGTCTCAGCGTCTTTCAGGTAGGCGACTCCCTGAAGTGCACGATCCGCGCTCACGACGAGCAGCATCTCTTCGCGCCCCCGCTTCATTATTTCTATCGCTTGCCGAAGCGAGGCTGTTTTTTGGGTTGCCGCATATTTAGCTTCAGCAGCTCCTACCAGTGGAACTTGGCTCATCAACTGGCCGTCACCCGATGTTTGAAAACCCAAAGCATCTTTACGGCGCAGTTTGACTTCATATATCGAATCTTTCTTAACCGCGGTGTACGCGACCGTTGCCGCTGCACAGGCAGCCATCAGCGGCATTATCAAACCAAAGTCATTAGTCATCTCGAAAACAATGAAAATACTCGACATTGGAGCTTGGGCTGCTGCGGCAAATACAGCGGCCATTCCCACAACCGCATACGCACCGGCTGGTGCAGTTGAGTCGGGAAAAAGTTGATTAACGACTTCTCCATAAGCTGACCCGAGCAACGCCCCAATAAACAGCGACGGAGAAAAAATTCCCCCAGATCCTCCTGAGCCCAATGTCAAAGCTGTCGCGAGCATTTTTCCCACTACTAAAAAGAGTAAGAACCGGAATGCAAACTCACCAGCGAGGGCTTTGTCGATTCCGCTTAGGCCCGATCCCAATAAATCGATTGAGATAGCTCCTAAGACTCCAACCGTTATAGCTCCGATAGCGGGTCGCAGATCAGCCAGCACCGGAAGAGCATCGAATCGATCCTCAACGAAGTACAGCAACCGTACAAACCCAACAGCGACTATTGCTGCGACTATCCCCAAAACTGCGTAGAGCACTAATTCACTGGGATGAATCAATTGGTGCACTTCGGCGGTAAGGACTGATTCATCACCGACAAGCACTCGCCACACCGCGTTCGCTGCCACCGCTGAAATTACCACTGTGGAAAATCCCCGCGCGGTGAAGGACCGCAAGATCACTTCCAACGCAAAGAAGACACCAGCAAGCGGGGCGTTAAAGATCGCAGCGATGCCAGCCGCTGCTCCCGCCGCCACGAAAGTTGACCGTCGACGGTCCGACATTCTGAATGAACGCGCAAGAGTTGAACCTAACGCTGAGCCAATTTGGACAATTGGTCCCTCTCGACCCGCAGAGCCTCCTGACCCGATTGTGAGAGCGGAAGCTATTGCCTTAACTGATGCAACTCGTGTCCGAATCCTTCCCCCTCGGCGGTTAACGGCTTCCATCACTTCGGGAACTCCGTGTCCACGAGCTTCTGAAGCGGCTCGGGTTACTAACGGGCCAACAAGTAAGCCCCCAAGAACAATGCCAGGCATAAATTTGAAAGGGCCGAGGCCATCTGACCAATTCGCAATACGGCCAAAAACTTCGTCATGGAGGTAATCAATCAAGTAGTGGAAGCCAACTGCTGCTAATCCACCGACGAGCCCCACAATTAGTGCCATAAAGGCGAACGTTTGATTTTCGGTCAGGCGAATCCCTGCTAGTTGTCGACCGAAGGTGCGAACTTGAAAAATTCGTCCAAGAACGAAGCGAGCGCGTTGGGGCATTAATGGACGACGGTAGCTGTTCCTTGTTTGGTGTGCCCCTTAGAACACCTAGAAATAAGGGCCAAATTATTGTTAAGTGAGCTTAACAATTGACCGTCACGGTTCATACAAGAGGGCTGATAGGGTCATGTCGTGCCATACGAACCAACGGAACACCATCCCGCTTTCGAGGAATACAGCGAAGCAATCTTTGAACTGGCCGAAGACGGGGTGCCTGTAATTCAGGCAAGGATCTCTGAGCGCCTCGAAGTGTCGCGACCAGCCGTAAGCGAAATGGTCAGACGCATGGAACGCGAAGACCTCGTCGATGTGAAAGCTGACGGAGAGATTACGCTCACTACTGAAGGCAAAGCATTAGCAACAACAATCGTGCGGAGGCACCGGCTAGCGGAGTGTTTCCTCACTGACCTTCTCGGTTTGAACTGGACGGATGCCCATAGTGAGGCTGGCCGGTGGGAACATGTGATTTCACCCACAGTCGAAGCAGCGATGCTGAAAGTACTCGGTGAACCACAGACCTGCCCCCACGGAAACCCGATTCCAGGAAGCGGCTATAAAGAACCGGCCGGTGTGGTCGTCTTGTCGAAGATTGACCCGGGTAACCCATTCACAGTGGTACGTATACCCGAAGAGTTGGAATGGGAAACCGGTCAACTCGAATTTCTGGAGAGTACCGGTCTCATGCCAGGCCGTTCCGGGACCGTAGTGTCGTTTGCTCCCGACGGAACAGCGACAGTTAACGTTGATGACGCCCCATTTGGGGTCGGCGGCCCGACAGCGGACCGTATTCTCGTAACTCCGGGCGCATGACGAGTTCCGCTGCGCGCGGGGTCACAATTACCGACCTTGAACACTCCTACACCGAAGAACCGGTTTTGCATGGCGTAAGTCTTGACGTCGCACCCGGGGAGTCAATTGCTCTTTTAGGGCCGAGTGGCTGTGGAAAAACCACTCTGCTGAGACTGGTCGCAGGACTAGAGAAACCCTCATCAGGATCTATAACTATCGGCGGTGAGCCCGTTGCCGGAGATAACTGGGTGCCACCTGACCGTCGGCGAGTAGGCATGGTGTTCCAAGACTGGGCTTTATTCCCTCACCTTTCAGTCGCGAAGAACGTCGCGTATGGCATCACAAAATCGTCAACCAAGGACGCCGAGGTAGCTGCCGCTCTTGAAATGATGGACTTAGCGGGATTAGACGATCGTATGCCTGCGACATTGTCAGGAGGTCAACAACAACGAGTGGCTCTCGCTAGAGCTCTCGCGCCTCGACCCGGTGTACTTCTATTAGACGAACCATTTTCCAATCTCGATACCAGTTTGCGGATCGAGGTTCGAACCGAGGTCCATCGACTTCTAGCAGACCTTGGAATCACATCAATATTTGTGACACACGACCAAGATGAAGCATTCATTGTTGGTGATCGCGTCGCGATTATGCGCCATGGTGAAATAGTTCAAACTGATTCTCCGCAGGCTCTCTACCATCACCCAATTGATCAATGGACTGCGAAGTTCGTAGGCACGGTCTCGGTCCTAAAAGGCGAAGCGGCTTCGGGAACAGCGAACTGTTCATTGGGCTCTCTAGAAGTAGATCCCAATCTCAACGGCTCTGTCGATGTGGTGATCCGACCCGAACAGCTATCGATTACGCCCGGTGGTGATGCTGAAGTTCAGTTAATCGAGTATTACGGACACGACTCAATGGTCTTCGTGTCTCTTGGAAATGACCAGCTACGAGTCCGATGTGGCCCCTCAACGAACTTTGTTCGTGGCGACCAAGTTCAGGTGACGTTCATTAGCGATCGAGCTCTAGCCTTCGAATCTGATTGACCTTCGTTACGCGGCGTTTATTTCTCGATACACAGCCGGGACAACGTTTCGGAGATACCGACCAAGTTTGATGAAGCTTTCACCAGTGGTGCGAAAGTGATAGCTGATAGGTACTTCTAGATACCGAAATCCTTTTGCTAATAGATCCAGAGTTAACACTTGCGCGTAATTAAAGTCGTGAATAATTTCTGCACTCTGAGCGGCTTCGAGAGAGAGTGCTCTATAACCCGATTGTCCGTCAGTAATCCGTTGACGCGCTACAAGTTGCAAACATCTTGTGAGCACGTGGTTGCCAAAACGCCGGTGGGGCCGCATGTGATCGATGCGACCTAGGAACCGACTTCCAATTACGTAGTCAGCGTCTCCATCAAGGATTGGTGCAACAACGTTATCTAGTTCTTCTGGTGGGTATTCACCGTCGGCATCACAGAAAACCACTGCTGCGACCTCGCGTTCCGCTCCGATTCGGAGCCCTACACGTACAGCTGCTCCAAGGCCTTGGTTGTCTCCAAGCTGAACTACTTCAGCACCACTCCCTCGGGCCCGTGCCACCGTTGAATCGCTGGAGCCGTCGTCGACGATTATCAATTGGACCGGCCGGCCATGAACCTGCTCGGGAACACGTTCAATACAGCTGGATACCGCTTCTTCTTCGTTGTACGCGGGCATGAACAGAAGTACCGGGGCCTCAGGTGAAACTGATCCAGAGGCAAGATTGTGTTCAGTCTTGTCGAGACGAAACCTACCGACGAGTGAGGGCTTTGGAAAAAATACTGCAATTATCCCCACGAACAACGAGTACGCAGTCTTGAGAGCGTGTGCTCCCAACGCTGCGATCAACGCTGCCCTCGCGTCGTAGCCAAGCGCTGCATACGCGGCTACTGCTGCGGCCTCATAGGTGCCGAAGCCTCCAGGGGCGATAGCTGCGATTTGGGCGGCCACAGCGACGGTCGTCACCAAAACAGCCTCTGACCACGAAAGATTAATTCCAGCCCAGGTTGCTACCTGACGAACGAGAATCGACTCAGCAAGCCACGCAACCGTAGAAAGGCCAAATACGACTATGCCGGGCCGCACGACATCTGGTCGTCGCTGGGCGACCTTAGACAGCCACCGCCACCCAACCAAGGCTGCGATTACCACTAACGCCAGCATTAGCCATCCTGCTATGCCGACTAAACCAAAAAATGCCGTTGGGGCGACGATTGCCCCTAAGCCGACTACTGCAAGCATGTCCGCTGACCGAAGCGTGACCGTAGAAACCGTGGCTGCTTCGATTCCGATCCGCTGACGTCGAACCACACTTAATACGCGCAACGGCTCACCCAGTCGGAACGGCAACACATGATTCGCTCCTAACGACAAGTGGATGCCAGCAAGGGCCTGGGTGAAAGGCAGTTGAGGTAAGACCCGTCGCCATGCAACAGCGCGGAACACAAAGGCAAGTCCAAACGCGACCAGTGCTCCAAAAACTCCCACTGGTTGTTCTAGTGCCTGTTGGGCTGCCTGGCGAAGGGCCGATCCGTCGACGTTGGGCACGACAACAAACGCCGCTGCTAGACCAACTATGACCCCGACTATGACCACAGCTTTAGTCGACAAACAGTCTCGTATCGTCGATAAGAAGTTCACGCTACACACTCTATTACGTAAAGCAGGCTTTACATCTTTCCTCAAGAGTGGATAGTTTTAACACTTATGCCAACACGCTTGCTTCCCCTCCTCGCAATACTGACCTTGTTCGTCGCCTCCTGCGGCAGTTCAGGACAACTACAAATTGACGGGTTGGCCGCAGAGATCAACCCCGAGAAATGCGTAGAGAACTCTGGAGAGGAAGTCACTATCTATTCGGGCCGCACCGAAAATCTCATTGAACCTGTGCTCGAAGCCTTCGCGTGCGCAACCGGTGTCAGCGTTCAGGTTCGTTGGGGTAGTTCTACTCAATTAGCTCTTTTGATAGATGAAGAAGGTAATCGCAGTCCCGCCGATGTTTTCCTGAGTCGTTCACCCGGACCAGTAGGTTTCCTCGAATCAAAAGATCTTCTAGGCACTATTGATGATTCCGTTCTAAACCTCGTTAGTGAAGAAAATCGATCCAGCGAGGGCTCTTGGGTTGGATTCTCCGGTCGGAAACGAGTTCTTGTCCACAACGTCGACCTTGTTTTAGATGCGGAACTTCCCAGATCGGTATTTGATCTGACCGAAGAAAAATGGCGTGGCAAAGTCGCAATTCCGGGGACTAACGGTTCGTTCGTAGATTGGTTCACGGTTTTTCGGGACCAGTACGGGACTGACATAGCCGCTAAATGGCTGAATGATATGGTCGACAACGATGCCCGCTACTACCCCAACAATCGCTCAATTGTTGAAGCAGTGGGTCGCGGCGAAATAGAGGTGGGCCTCGTAAACCACTACTACAACTATCAAGAGGTTGCAGCGGCTGGGGATAAACATCGTGCCAGAAACCATGATCTTGATGACACTGACATCGGTTCTCTTCTCATAATCACTGCTGCCAGTGTCTTGGATTCAGCCAAGAACCCCGAAAAAGCCAACGAACTGCTCTCATACCTTTTGACTGACTCCGTCCAGCGCTACTTCACTAACAGGACCTTCGAATATCCGCTTGCGGCAGGAGTTCAACCCAATGCATTGTTACCGAAACTCTCCGCGTTAGAAATTGGTTCTGTCGATTTCGATGCTCTGGGAGGCGGATTTGAAGAAACCGCCAAAATCATCGAAGCAAGCGGTATACAGAACCAATGACCCCAACGCGAGCGCCAAGGGAACTTCGGCTCGTCGGTCTGATTTGTTCCATGGCGTTCGCTTTTCCGGGGTTATATCTGATTTGGAGAAACTTTACGTCCGGGGCCGATCCCTTAGGTTTGCTATTTATTCGTCAAACATTGGAGCCGTTTTGGCGGACTGTTCGACTCGCTGTTCTGGTGTCATTGTCAGCGGCTGGCTTGGGCACTGCGTTGGCTTGGTGTACAACGAGAACTGATCTTCCATTTCCGCGACTTTGCCGAATTTTACTCCCAATCCCGTTGGTATTTCCCACTTTCATTGGAGCAGCGGCGTTCATTAGAACTCTAAATCCGGGTGGACTGACAAACGACATATTTGCATCAATTGGGATCAACGAAACCCCTGAGCTTCGAGGTCTTTTCGGTGCCTGGTTTGTACTGACACTGTTCTGCTATCCGTACGTGTACTTACCGGTTGCTGCTCGGCTACGTCAACTACCTGGTTCGTTTGAACAAAGCGCTCTCATTTTGGGGGACACAGCTCCGCAGGCTTTTCGTCGGGTTGTACTGCGACAAATATCCGGGTCCCTGACAGCTGGAACACTGTTGGTCTTCTTGTACACAATCAGCGACTTCGGTGCTGTGCAACTGATGCGATACGACACGCTCACCAGGGCGATCGAATCCAACTATCTGGCTCGTCCCCCTATGGCATTCGCCCTAAGTCTTATCCTGTTGATTTTCGCCGGCGTCGTCGTCTTAGCCGAGCGATCCGTTAACCGTCGTTTGCCTGAGGTAAAGAGTCGTCGAACATCACAGCCGATGACATATGCACTAGGTCGCTGGAAGACCCCCGCGATGCTCTTGGTGGGCGCTACCTTGGCCTTTGCAGTGGTGGCGCCGACTGCGGCGCTCATCGACTGGGCAGCTGATGGCCTGTTGCGAACCCAACGAGGGGGTCGCCCCCTCACCATTGATGCCTCGAAGGTAATAGAGGCAACCACAAACACTCTGTCTTCGAGTCTCATTACCGGTTTCGTGGCCCTCTTAGCGGTGACACCCATTGCCTTTCTAGTGGGTCGGTATCGTGACCGAATCGGCCGTATGACCCACTCAGTCGTGATCGCGACCTTCGCGGTACCGGGTATTTTGATTGCTCTCTCACTTCGGTTTTGGACTCTGCGGTCAGGGTTCGTCGGAGACCTGTTGTACGACTCAATGGCACTGCTCATCTTCGCCTATGTGGTTCGCTTCGCATCATTGGCCATGGGAACTGCGTTAGTTGCTGTCAAAACCGTGCCTGACGGTCTTCATGACGCTGCTTCAACGCTGGGTGCCGATAAATGGAGGCGCTTCCGTAGCGTCGACCTGCCCGTAATGCGCCCTGGTTTACTGGCAGCTGGTGGTTTAGTCATCTTGTCCACCATGAAAGAACTGCCCATAAGCCTGATCGTTGCGCCGATTGGTTTCCCCACGTTGACGACACGCATTTTTGGCTCCTTTGAGGATGCTTTCGTAGCGGAAGCAGGGATCATGGCAGTGATCCTCGTGTGCACGTCCGCGCTTCTATCGTGGTTTCTTGTACTCCGACGCGCTGACCACCTTTAAGGACATGACGAACCCTAGAAACGGTCGCCTTACCGGACCTATGTTGCTAGTGGCGTTGACAGTAACGACTGTTGCTGCTCTCGGCATCCAAGCTCGAGCCACTTACAACGCTCAAGTAACAGCAGACGAACCTCAGTACTTGATTACCGCGCTCAGCCTTGGAGAAGACTTTGACTTAGACATTTCGGACGAACTCGAAACTGAACAATTCCGCGATTTTCATGAAGTAAATCTGAATCCACAAACAATTGCACTCGATGATTCGGGTTTGAAAATAAGTCCTCATGACCCGCTACTACCGTTATTGCTAGCAATACCGATGAGGCTCGGTGGGTGGCAACTAGCAAAAGCCGCTCTTGCTCTAATCACAGGCATTACAGCTGCAACAACTTTGTGGTTAGCAGTGCGACGATTCAACGTAGGGACTACTACGGCCACATGCGTGGTAACCGCCCTTTTCTGTGCATCTCCCCTGACAAGTTACGGATCTCAGGTGTACCCCGCTATGCCAGCTGCTCTTTGCGTTGTCTTGGGAGTCGCGGGAGTGACTTCAAGTTCCTCGAAGCCTTGGTCATGGGTTGCTGTTGGAATGATGGTTTGTTTGCCATGGCTGGGAATCAAATACGTTCCCTTGGCCGCTGTGCTCGCCATTTATTTGATCTGGGGCAAGAAAACTCTGCGTGACCCGACGCTCAATCTTCAGTTACTCGCTCTCGCGTTATCCGCTGTGGTCTACCTAATAGTTCATCAACGGATCTATGGGAGTTGGACCGTTTACGCAACAGGGGATCATTTCGTCAACAGCGAGTGGATGGTTGTCGGCGACTCACCTAACTACCTCGGCCGCACAAGACGCCTCATCGGTCTAATCATCGATCGTAGATTTGGTATCGCTGCTTGGACCCCTGCTTATCTAGCAATTCCATTCGTCATCACACGAATGGTTCGACGCAAAGACGACCATTGGCAACTCATGATCACCCTCTGCGCTGTGTGCTGGGGCATTGCAACTTGGGTTGCTTTGACCATGCACGGGTGGTGGTGGTCCGGTCGACAGATCGTTCCCATTCTCCCACTTATTGTGGTGTTACTTGCAGTCGCCGTGGACAAACACCGTCGCGCTTTTCAGGCTGTCATTTTGACTTCCTTCATTGGAATATTTTCTTGGCTTTGGCTGGTGTATGAAACGTCCACCGGTAAGCACACACTCATCGTAGATTTCGAACGCACGACTAATCCGTGGTACAGATTTTGGCGGTTGTTGCTGCCTGATCATCAAATTATGTCCACAACAGATCATGTCTTGACGGGTGTCTGGACCGTTGTACTCGCCTTTGGTTGCTGGTCAATTTGGACTCGATGGAGCCCAAAAACCAAATCTCAATCTGCGATCAACATCGATGATTCTGATGAAACTCGTTGACGATGCCATTCACACTGCTGACTGAGCCCGTTAACTAGATCTACCTCGGGCATCCAGCCAAGCAGATCGCTGGTCTTGTTCGTTCGAGCGACAGTCACCGCCGGATCTCCAGCAGGCGCCGAGGTGTTCTCTGTTCGCATCGGAGCTCCAGCCAATTCCTCTACCAAAGACATCACCTCTTGAAGAGAAACTGAAGAGCCTCCCCCAACATCAAAGGTCTCATCAGCAGCCGCTGCAACAAACCCGGCCGTGACCGTCGCGCTTACTACGTCACTCACATAAGTGAATTCGCGACGTTGGAGACCATCACCTCTTCGAACAAACACAGGTCCATCAGGTTTCGTTGATTCGAACATCCGATGCATTGCCATGTCAGGTCGCTGCCGAGGGCCATAAACAGTGAAGTACCGCAAATTTGTTACTTCCAATCCTTGATGTCGGTACACGTGACCTAGTTGTTCACCTACCAGCTTGCTCACACCGTAAGGGCTAATTGGTCGAGGTTCAGGTGAGACTTCAAGACTCGTTGCCCCAGATCCATAGATCGATGAACTTGAGGCGTACACAACCCGCGACACCTCACACTCAAGTGAGGTTTCAAAAACCCGTTGAGTAAGTTCAACATTTCGCCTGCAACTCTCGACAAACCCTTCACCCCATGAATCTTGTACACCCGGGCGGCCTGCCAAATGAAACACGATTGATGCCCGACCGAAAACTTCTCGAGCCGTCGCGTGATCCAACGCGCTATCGACAAGTTCGAAGTTCGGGTTGCCCACTACCTCAAAAAGATTGTTTCTTTTCTGAGTCGGGTCATACCACGGATCAAAATCGTCAATACCAACAACTGAACAACCCAACTGGAGTAACCGCTCAACAAGATGAGAACCAATGAACCCTGCTGCACCTGTCACGGCAACGACCGGCGATCCGAACTCACGACGAAATTCAGAAATCCCACTTAAGTCAAACATAAACCTATTGGGCCTCTGTACGGTCATAGTAAAGACTACCTTACGACGTTACTGTGGCCTGCTGTCAATCCCAACATGACAGAAACATGCTTCTATTGTCAGTCAAGGAGCAAACACATGAGTGACATCGCAGTGCTAGGAGCTGGACCTGCTGGACTCATGACCGCCTTAAAGGCCCGTGAACAAGGTCATGAAGTCACAATTTTTGAGGCTTCCAACCGTGTTGGAGGAATGGCAGCAAGTTTCGAAGTAGCCGGACAGCGTGTCGACTTTGGAAGTCATCGACTCCATCCCGCTACCGACCCCGAGATCATGTCACTCATCAAGTCCCTCCTGGGAAAAGATTTACAAACTCGCGAACGTCACGGACGGATCCGCCTCAAAAACCAATGGGTCGGCTTTCCTCTTCGCGCTCTAGACATGGTTAAACACCTCCCAGTTCGCTTCAGCGGTGCTGTCGCTTTCGACACGTTGACCAAGCCTCTTAGATCGAGCAGGACATCTGATTTTGAATCTGAAATCCAACGGCGACTGGGCCCAACTGTGGCCCGAGAATTTTATGGTCCGTACGCAACGAAGCTTTACGGGGTAGACCCAAGCCATCTCACAACGGAACTATCCAACCGTCGCGTTTCTGCAGCTGGGCCTCTGCACATCATCAAGAACGCTGTCCGGGCGTCACGCCCAGAAGGTCGCATCTTTTATTATCCACGTCGGGGCTACGGACAGATTGCTGAATCGCTCGCGGAAACAGCAGTAGATCGAGGCGTCAAACTCGAATTGAGATCACCAGCACGACAAGTCACAACCAAACAAGACAGAGTTGAAGTCACCTGCGGTAACACATCTATTGATGTCAACACAGTGTTCTCATCTATTCCCCTTAATGCTCTTATCCAAACACTCGATCCTCCCCCACCTGCCGAACTAGTTACGGCGATTGACCGCCAAAGAACACGTGGAATGCTCATCGCCCATTTAGTGGTTCCTCGGAGTCAGTACACACCATTTGATGCTCATTATTTTCCTGGCTTAGACATCACAACTGCGCGACTTTCCGAAGCTAAGAACTACCGAAACGGGGACGACCCTGACGACGTCACCGTTCTGTGCGCCGAGCTGGCCTGTTGGGTCGGCGATGCCATATGGACATCACCTTCGGAAGCTATTGGTCAATTAGTTGAAGAAGACCTACAACGAGCCGGTTTACCGCCTACAAACCAAGTTCACGTCGAAGTTCAGCGCCTTGCTTCGGTATATCCCGTTTACGAACATTCAACAATTGACGCTAGAGAGCTCGTTAACGGTTGGCTGAGCCAGCCCGGACGTGTTGTCAGTCTCGGGCGTCAAGGCCTTGGGGTGCCCGACAATCTTCACCATGTTTTAGCGATGGGTGCACGCGGAGCTGCTGCCCTTGACGCCTCAGGGGTTATAAACCAAACAGCATGGCAAGATTCACTAGGCGAATTTGCTCGCCATGTCGTGCAAGACTGACATCACTCCATTCACCTATTCTCAGCCATGACTAAACCAATGAATTCACACCAATACACGGTTCGATTTGTTCCCAATGCCAGCTATGGGCAACGCTAGAGACATGAATCAAACAACCACCGAGCACTTCGACGTCCTTATCGTCGGTGCAGGCATTTCTGGAATTGGTGGTGCATACCATCTTCAAAAAGAATGTCCTGACAAAAGCTTCGTGATTTTGGAGGCCATGGATGACTTCGGTGGCACCTGGAAAACCCACACCTACCCGGGCATTCGCTCCGACAGTGATCTCTACACCTTTGGTTACGGCTTCAAACCTTGGACAGGGCCACCGATCGCCACCGCAGAGGAAATCCTCGACTACATGGGTGAAGTCATCGAAGACAACGACATCTCATCTCACATCAGGTACGAACACACCATCGAAACCGCTGAATGGTCCAGTGACGAAAAATGTTGGACGTTGAAAGTCCGACAACAAGGCGTCAAAGAACACCTCACTTTCACATGCGGATTCCTATGGATGTGTCAGGGCTATTACAGGCACACAGACCCCTACACCCCTGAATGGCCAGGAATGGACCGCTTCGAAGGACCCGTGGTGCATCCTCAAACATGGCCTGACGACCTTGACTACACCAACAAAAAGGTCGTCGTAATAGGTTCAGGTGCCACAGCAGCAACTCTCATCCCTGCGATGGCAGACAAAACCGAACACGTAACTATGTTGCAGAGATCTCCAACCTTTTTCGTGGCACGACCAAACAGCAACGAACTCGCAGACACACTTCGGCAACTAGATATTCCTGATGAGTGGACTCACGAGATCGTTCGAAAAAAGATTCTCCTTGACCAAGAACAAATTGTGGAAATGTCATTCAAATACCCCGACCTTGTTCGAGAGGAGTTGTACAAGGGCATCAGAGAAATTTTGGGTGATGACTATGACGTCTCGGAACACTTCGAGCCCGCGTACCGGCCTTGGCAACAACGGATTGCGCTCATTCCAGACGGTGATCTTTTCCACTCGATAGCCGCAGGCGATGCCTCGGTTGTTACCGATGAGATCGCAACCTTCACCGAAACGGGTATCGAAACAGCCAGCGGTCAGGTACTCGAAGCGGACATCATCGTTACGGCCACCGGTTTCGACCTCAGCATTCTCGGCGATATTTCGTTCACCATTGACGAAGAACCCCTCGATTTCTCCAACACTGTTGGGTATCGGGGCATGATGTTTACTGGCTTACCGAACATGATTTGGGTGTTTGGTTACTTCAGAGCAAGTTGGACGTTGCGCGCTGATCTGATAGCTGGGTATGTGTGTCGACTACTGCACCATATGGACAATGTGGACGCAAAAACCGTTGTTCCTGCTTTGCGACCCGAGGACGAAGACATGGAATTGCTTCCTTGGGTTGATCCAGAAAACTTTAACCCCGGGTATTTGATGCGCTCAATACATTTGATGCCCAAACAAGGCACCGTAGATCCGTGGCGCCACACCCAAGATTATTGGAGAGACAAAGACGAACTCCCTGTAGTTGATCTAGACGACGATGCTTTGATTTACAGGTAAAGCTGTCGACAACCCCATTTAGAGCGACGGGTTGTTCTTATGCGGGTCGTTTAGTCGTCGAAGATGATTGCGGTACGGACCCCATCGCCAAACCAGATCGCTTCCGTCTCGGTACCGGGTAACCACAAGTCGTTTGTTGTTGAGGTACAGATTCAACCGCCCACTCTCATAATGGGCGGCCACGTTTATTTCTGTTCCCCCTACTCCTTCGTCGGTCATCGGTATGCCGCCGGTCGTGAGGTCGTGGATGATGCCTCCAGCGGTGATCACGACTCGTGCTCCTGCCTGCTCTATACGTTCTATGTGTCCCTTCAGAGGCCCTTTGTGCACCTGCCAAACGCCTCGCAGGTCTGGTGCTCCTTCAACTAGAGGCTCGTCGCACCCGGCCAGCACCAGAGGCGGCCACTCTGTCCACCGGCCTTGCGATGTTCTTGCGACTGGGAGATCGTTTGCTTGGGTTGCCGCTAGGTCTTTAGTTGCTGCCAACGTCGGAATCACGTAGTGGACGGAGTCATCCGGAGCTTCAGGTGGATATCGGCGAATTCGCAAAGGCGCGAGGAGCATCGCTCCAAAAACTTTAGCTATGTGTCTTGGCTTCACCAGAGAGCTCTCTCATTCAGTCGAATGTTGATGTGGCTAGGTTTCCTGGTTTATAGGGAAATTGGTCTGTTGGGGGAAAGCGCTTCCGCCTCTGTAGTGACCTTCGGGAATTAAGAGTCCTCTGACTAGTTGAGCCATGGGCGAATCGGAAGCCTTCGTTAATCCATCGGCTACCGATAAGAGCGCTTCCCCAAGGACTGTTTCACCAAATATCCATTGGTTCAGCGCGTCGTGGTCAGGCACAGTGTCGCCGGGTTGTGCTGCTATTCCTTCGTGATAGAAGGTCCGAAGGTCATCGGCTATGTGACGCAGAAGCAACGGCGTTTCAAACGCCCAAGCAACGTCGTCAACAACAAGTTCAGAGGTAACGTCGCCCGTTTCGGCCACCGAGGCGAAGGCTCGAGCCAGCTCGTCAACTTGATCTTCTCGAGCTCCGCTTGCGCCGAATAGAGTTCGTCCTCGCTGACGTCGAGTTTCGATAGCCCACGGGCGAAGTAGGGCAACTTCTGCCAACAATCGTTCGGTTAAAGAGCCTGACGATTCAGGCGCTAGATTCAGTGGACAGGACCAATTTTCGTTGAAGCCTTCACCTGGCGCTTGTAGTTCATAGTCCTCAATGGTTGGTTCGACCGCAGTCTCCAAAAGTCGGAATGCTGTTCTCATCACGTTCTTTTGGAAGTCTGGATCATTGACAGCGCCGAGCGGTCGGCCGAGAGGAAAGGGCACCCATAGCGCTCGTGGGGGTATAACTGCTTCGGACATTTCGCGAATCAGACTTATTGAAGTAGTAGCTACTCCGGCCCGCTCTATGTAATTGGCTAAGGCACCGACCGCGCCCGTGCAGACGGGTCATATGGGAACCAAAAAAGCAATATCGACGCCATCTTGAGCCAGTAACCGCCCGATCTCTTCCCCTGCTTTCTCAAACTGGGACGGGTCGGGCATTGCTCCCATGAAGGAGTAATGCCAATCTGCTACTCCCCCGATTTCTCCAGAAGAAGCAAGCTCGCGGAGGCGGTCGATTGGGAACACAATGTTGGGGTCTTGGCCGAATGCGCTGCGATCAAAATTGGCACTGATATGGGAAAGCACGAGGTCGTCGAATTGGGTATCTCCGGGAATGAGCCGATAATCCAGCGACCCGACAGTGAATGGGGGGTCTATGCGCCGGTGAAGACCTGCGGTAGAGACAATCGCGACCGTTGCTTGATCAAGTGGCAGCGGAGTGACCCATTCACCCGGACCTATAGCCGGCATGGCTAGCGCTCGCGCTGCAAGGTGCTCCGCCTCAACGGGGTGAAGGTCGCTTAACCGAACCATACGGGGATTGTAGGTCGGTGATTACTGCTCAACGTCACCGAGTCCCAGATCGTTCGATAGTGCTAGCCGGCCGAGCCGCTTGACGTCTCTGCTCGGTCATGGAAGCCTTAATTTGAACTCCCCGTAGTTGGGGTGGTGGATCAACAGAGGAGATCACAAATGGCTTGGCATCTCAACGGCATGTACTACGAGAATTGCTCATGTACAGCAACTTGCCCGTGTACTTGGTCGAATATGCAATTCCCCGCTACCACAGAACGCTGCAATGCCACCCTGGCATTCACTATCGAAGATGGTGATATTGACGGGGTTGACGTCTCGGGACACACATTCGTGCTGATGGTCGATTCGCCTCCACTAATGTCAGAGGGAGGCTGGAATGTCGGAGTGATCATCGACGACGGAGCCTCACAAGAGCAAGTTGAAGCTATCGGAGCGGTGGTGAGCGGTTCGTTGGGTGGCCCACCAGCGGCATTAGGCCCACTTCTCGGCAACTTCTTGGGCATAGAACAAATGCCCGTGTCGGTTACATCCGAAAACGGTGAACACACCGTGACCTTCGGTGATTCGTCATACACAGGACGTCCCCACGTCAACGGTTCAGGTGACGTGGTTGAGCTAACGGGTGTCGACACCCATCCAGCCGGTCCAGTATTAGGCATGGCCCCCGTGTCGACATCGTCGATCTCAGCCATGGGCATCTCGTTCGGAGGCGAGGGCCTAAGCGGCTTCGCTAATCCGTTCAATTGGGCGGCCTAACCCAACCACCGGCTCAGCCGGTAAATAATTCAAGACTGTCCACGACAGTTATTCACGCCATCAGCGCTGGCTGCTGGGTCGTAACTATCGTGTGGGCTGTCCGCATGGATATGGGTTTGTGGGGTATGCCAGGCACCATGGGCATGTCGTTCGTGTCGTTCCTCGTCATGTGGACACTCATGATGGCCGCGATGATGTTGTCATCAATAGCACCCCTAGCGACTCTCTACGAGCGAACCGTCACCACCCACAGAGGATCGCGGCTCACCGCTCTTGCGGGCGGGTACGTACTGGCGTGGGGAGCAACAGGGGTTGCGGCGTTCGCGATAGCTGACGTATTTGGCGATATGGCCGCTGATCGTCCGACTTTGGCCCAATGGGTTGCTGTGACCTGTTTTACAGCGGCCGGTCTGTACCAGCTCACACCATTGAAGATGCGGTGCCTCGACCATTGTCGCAGTCCGCTCGGTCACCTAATACAATTCATCGGCTTTCGTGGCCCGCTGCGCGATATTCGTGCCGGTATCCATCACGGCCTCTTTTGTCTGGGTTGTTGTTGGGCTTTAATGCTGGTGATGGTCGCCTTTGGTGTGATGAACATAGCGGCGATGGTCGGGCTGGCTCTCGTAATAGCAGTCGAAAAGCACTGGCGGCATGGTGAACGCTTCGCGCGGGCAGTCGGCATAGTCGCTGTGGTGTGGGCAATCGCAATCGTTATCGACCCGAGTGTCGCTCCCGGTCTCGATCCCGATGCCATCATGAATATGGACATGAACAACGACATGGACATGACACCCGACGGGGGCTAACTACTGAAAACACTCCCAAACCCGCTATCCACCTGGCAATTCGGTGTTTCGCGATGTCTCGCGGCCTGTAGATGACCGGCAAGTGTGCTTTGACCACCGCTTCGTGAGACCCTTTCCATATGAAAGGGTTCGCTGCCATCATCGTTGCTGGAAACCTTCTGGCTGCGTGCGGAGGGGCGACAAGCGACACGGCGTTGCAATCCGAGGCCTCGGTGACGCCGACTACCACCGTGAACACCACCACGACGGAACAGGTAGTCGTCCCGGATCGCCGGCACGGCGACCGCACCCACCAGATCTGGCCCGAGGTTTGGTCACAACACGGCCCGGGAGTTCAGAGTTGGGAATACAAGGTCAACTGCCATGAGGACTCAGGGTCTGGAATGGAGTGCTTCCTCTCCGACCTGACTTCTGTGGTTGTCACCACCCCGGCTGGAGAGAGGATCGAACTCGAAAAGGATTTCAACATCAACAATTTCTCAGGAGAGGTAACCCGTCGTTGGGTTCGTTACGGACCAAAAGACAGCAGCCTTCCAGAACCGGGCGAATACACGTTCAGTTATTGGCGCGGCAGTGATCTCGTCTACGAACAGTCGGTCCCATACGACGCCGGAGTGATCTCCTACCCGACCGGGGTCGGATGGAAACGGTCGGGTCAAGGCATCGTTGTCTGGTGGATCCCACCCCCCGAAGCAGCGAGTGGAATGCACTACAAGGTCCTTGTTTGGCCGGTCATGAACCCCCCCGATGTGCCCATTTCGCAGGTGTTCGACTGGAACGCCACCTCGGGGCTGCTGCAAAACGTCCCGTTGCTGGAAGGCATCAGTTACAGGCTCAACGTGATGATTGGCTTCTCTGACGGCTACGCCTACAGCGACGATGTCTTCTTCGACTGGCCGCCACTGGTGAACACCAGCGGCACCGGGGACACCACGACGACCCTCACCCCAGACACGACGTTCAGGCCGTCACTCGAGGAGCGCTACGAAGTGGCCGTCGAAGAGGCCGTCGTCTACGGATCGGGAGAAACGGTCAGCGGCGGCCGCGTGGATCTCCTGTTGGACCTAGCCGTTCCCGACACCGAAACTGATGGCCTACGGCCGCTGATGGTTCATATCCACGGCGGCGGTTTCACCGACGGCAGCCGCAGCCTCTACTACCAGACGCTGTCCACCTCGCCGGCTCAACCCTGGGCGGCACGAGGATGGGTAGCGGCGTCCATCGACTACCGCCTCGCCGGCGATGATCCGCTACCTGGTCCAAGGGTCCAGGGGTTCTTCGACGCTGTTGGTGGAAAGTCGGCTCCGGCGGTCCACCGGTCAGTTGTCAGTGCCGTGGAGGACGCTCTGGTGGCCCTCGACTATCTCCTTGGTCGAGCCGGCGAGCTGGCCATCGACACAAACCGGATCGTCCTGAAGGGGTACTCGGCCGGAGCCTTCACGTCCCTTCATGTCGCCTACTGCGCCGACGAGTACGGGATCGATCACCCGACGATTGCCGCCGTAGTCGACTTCTCCGGCGGGATTTCAACGGCCTGTGGTGAGGGTGCTGCCATAGATCCCGGTGAGGCTGCCTTGTTCGTCGTCCACGGCACCGACGACTCCGGGAGTACAGCGTTCTCCCGTGCGCTCAACCTCGTGGACGGTGCCACAGTCGCCGGAATCACCTACGCGTTCTACCCCCTGGAAGGCGTAGGGCATCGCTGGAATCCAGTGGAGCAGACAGCCGCCAACGGTCGAACGGTCAACGATTTGATGTACGAGTTCCTAGACCGCGTCCTCTACGGCAAGTAAGTCATTCTCAAAAGCTAGGAAACCCTGCCGAAGCAGGGTTTCCGTGTGGTGGCGGGGGTTGGATTTGAACCAACGGCCTTCGGGTTATGAGCCCGACGAGCTACCAAACTGCTCCACCCCGCGACCCAGAGGATAACGGCACGAGCAGCCACACCCTCGTTAGTTTGCTATTTGAATGGCTTAATTAGTTCCTCTAAAAGGGAATGGAAATATTCAAACTCAGGAAGTTGATGCGGAGGATCAAACTGACATGACGGATTCGCTATTCACGGAGGCGATAGAGACGAGCAAACGACAGCGTTGAATGGCTTAAGGGTCGAGCCAATCTTCAAGCTCTAGCAAGGTTTCATCGAAAGCGCCCATCACCGTTGCGACACCACTCCCAACTGTCGGAACTTCAGTTGAACCTGCACCGGCGACAGCTATGTTTCCCGATGGTGTGGTTGAAAACAATGTGAGCGACAAAAACGCAATGAGGCCAAGTCCCAAACCAACCAACAGTGGCGTGGTGTAGCTGCCAGAGACATCAATCATTCGACCTGCCATTGGAGGGCCAAGCAACGCCCCTAAACCACACGCTGTATACAAAAGCCCCATCAGCGAACCGAGACCCACTACCCCAAATAAGTCCGCAAGTACCAGCGGACTAACCGCCACAAACGAACCGTACCCGATACCCATAATGAGCATAAAAATTACGAGAGTGACGAAAGACGACCCAGCAAACAACCAGGTGACAAAAGCTATTGGGCACAGCGCAAACCCAAATCGGAATATACGGAAAATACCGAACTGGTTAGTGAGCCAGCTAAAACCAATCCGAGACAAGACACTAGATCCGCCAAGCAACCCGACCAGGGTGGCTGCCGCGACAGGAGAAATTCCTCGCTCTTTGGCATAGGGAACCATAAAAACGAAGGGAATAAACAGGGCAGTGGCATAGCAAAGAGCAGCTACCCAGAGCTTCCGAAACGTCGGAGAGGAAAATGCCTCTCGAATCCTTGACGGAGCTGCGCCAGCTTCTCCAGGGGCTCGAGCCATCATCAAAGTGCCCACTAACAAGACCAGTGAACCTACGACTCCGAATATTCGGTACGTACTCCTCCACCCATATGAGTCGATAAGTTTGGCCGCTAATGGGTTCATCACCAGCGTGCCGACACCAATACCAGCGACTGAAATGCCTACCGCTGTGGCGCGTGACTTTTCGAACCAGCCACCGACATGACCAACCATAGGAATATAAGCACACGCAGCGGCGATACCAGCGCCTACTCCGAAGGTTATGTAGCCCGCCCCAATCGAGTTGACATAACTAGTGGCCCAAAGTCCGACGAACAGCGCCACCGCTCCTGCACCAAGCACCGGTCGTGGCCCATATCGGTCTGAAAGTCGGCTGGTAATCAGACTTAACCAGAAGAACGAGAACGTCGTTAACCCGAAAATGATGGCAGTTGAGCCTTTCCCTGTTCCGAAATCATCTGCCATAGATTGGAAGAACGCACCGAAGCTGTAGACCGTACCGAGCGCCACTGCCGAGGAAAAAAAGGTGGCGATAACGGTCAGCCAACCGCGGGGCGAGTCAATTAGCTGTCTTTCGCTCATACGCCCCTACTTCGCCAGTTTTGTCACTTTACTCGGTGTTGATAACTCGAAAGCCTTCCGCCAGGCGTCCCGGTTCCATGTTCGCTGTTGCTGCGATGCCTGAGGCCCACTCTCGGAGTAACTCATCTAGACCTTCGATGCGATCGGTTTGGCTTGAATGGCATCGCAGAGCCTTAACTTTCTTTTCGAAGGTAGCAGTGATATCTACGTGCATCATCGTTCCTTCAGGGGTGGCCATCCACATCATCCAAACTTCGGCAACCGTGTGTGGTTCGTGACCTTCAGCTAAGAGTTCGGGGTGTGACCGCGGGTTCCGGGCATCAGGATAGACCGCAGCCATTGTCGCCCAAGCTGTTGCGAGATGATCTGGGTGAGATCCGTATATTCGGTCCCAGTTAGCGGTCGTTGGCTGCGTTACAACAACGTCAGGTTGGACTATGCGGATAATCCGCGAGATGTCGCGTCGAAGCTCAAGATTGTTTTCTACTCGACCATCGGGGTAATTCAGCCAATGTAAATCTTCCACTCCCACCGCTGACGCTGCTGCTGTTTGTTCTTTCTGGCGCAGAGCTGCGAGGTTTTCGGTGCTTCGGGTCAAATCATCGTCACCGGCGTCGCCGTTAGTTACTAAGCAGTAGGACACTTGAGACCCGGCGCTAACTAACGCTGCCATAGTGCCAGCGGTGCCAAAATCAACGTCGTCGGGGTGAGCGACAACTACCAGAACTCGTGCTGGTGCCGTTATTTCACCCGTAGCACTAGGAATTGTTCCAGACACGGCGTTAGGCAGCGTCGGCGTCGTCTCGGACAGAAGACTGACTAAGCATCTTTTGAGCCTTCGATATGTAGCCCGCTGCTGCTTCAACCCAACGTTGATACCCGGCTAGGTCACCTGCTCGTAGCGCTGCGTCGGCTCGATCAAATGCCTCCCCAGATAAGGCCAACAACTCTTCAACAGACATCTCATCAGATTCTTCATCTTCTTCTGGTTCGGGAGTCTCGGAAGTCTCGTCATCGTCAGGAACTGCTGCATCGAGGTCCGGCTTCACGGTTTCAGACTGCAAATCGACATTAAGTCCAGGGATTACTCTGGTTAATGCAGCTTCGAAACTGTCGGCGATGACGACTTCTGGACCAACGCCGACGATAACCAACTGCAATTCGGGAACCGCTGTCGTTCCGGTGGCCTCTATGTAGAGCGGACGGACGTAGAGCAACGAGTTCTCAACTGGAATCAACAGGAGATTTCCGGGCACAACAGTTGACCCATTTTGATTCAGGAGGGTCACTCGTTCTGAAATTTCTTCTTCCGTCTGAATATTTGAGTTAAACAGGGCCGGTCCATCGACTGGGGTCGAGGAGCGAATCTCATAAACCTCGATCTCGCCGTAACGTTCAGGGTCGTTGTGGGCGACCATGAAGCCTTCAAGGTTCTTTCGCGAATCATCATCTGAGAACGGAACGAACGGTCTGAAAATGACGAACGATTCATCATCATCTTGAGGCAGTCTCATCAATAGATATTGGGGTGCGATTCGGACCTCTGCGCTGCTGATGATGTTGCCTGATGCATCAATGACTGATTCGACTGCTGTTTGACCGATTGAATTTCCTGGGTCTTGGGCAACGCTCCAGGCTCCAGCCGCATCATAGAACTCTGACGCTTCTGTGATGCGGTATCGACCCCACATGTCTGTTTGCATTCGGAATAGATCTTCGGGGTATCGGAAATGCTTCGCCAGCTCCATTGGGGGTGATGTTTCGCTGAACAAGTCGGGGAACTGTTTACGATATGACCTCGCTATGGGGTCTTGTTCGTCAACTATGTAGAAGGTGGGAGTTCCGTCGTAAGCGTCTACAACGACTTTGACCGAGTTCCGCACATAGTTTGCTTCGGTACGCAGGTCACCTGATCTGACGGCGCGAGGGTTAACTCGTTGCGCGTAGGGGAACATGTCTGTAGAGGTGTACGCGTCGAGAATCCACTTAACTTTGCCGTCGATCACCGCTGGGTATGGATCTCGATCAAACTTCAGGAAGGGTGCGAGCGTTTTTGCTCGGTCGACTACATCGCGTTTATACAGAATGCGGCTGTCTGAACCAAGTTCGTCTGAAACAACAAGATTCGGTTCTGCGAAACGTAAGGCGAAGGCAAGTTTTCTTGGAAGTGAGTTGATACCCACTCCGTCAGCCCCCGAATAGCGAGTCACTTCGGTCTGGTCGTCATTATCTTGGAAGTCAACTTCGTCGCGGGCTGCGCCGACAATCGCATAGCCCTTCAAATCTTCACCTACATACAAACCTGGAAGATCTAGATCTAAAGACTCAGCCCCGGGGCCTGCTGTTACTGGTATGTCGGCTAAGGCGTAGTCCGGGCGGCCATTGGCGTCGATGGCATTGGCAGGCGCTGCCGCAATGCCATAACCGTGGGTAAACGCAATATGTTCGGACTCCCACGAGTTGTTTGGTAGATCAGTTTGTTTTAGTTCTCTAGCGGCAAGTACGACTTGGGTGGTCCGGCCATCAATTTCGTATCGGTCGACGTCGATGTCGCGGAAGTCGTAGAAACTCTTTATACCTTGGGTTTGTTGGAACGTATCGCGCATGACGGCTGGGTCTAAGAGCCGTACATTGCGAACCGTCGCAAGGTTTTCCTCGATTTGGGGTGCTGTGAGGGTGGGCTCGTAGTCAAAGTTCCGGGGGGTTACTTGGTCGAGACCCATAGCTATGCGCGTCATCTCGATATTGCGTTCGATATAAGGGGCTTCTTTGGTTGACTCTGACGGCTCTACTTGGAAGCGTTGGACCAAAGCTGGGTAAATCGTTCCGGCCAGGCTGGCAACCAGTGCCCAAAGTCCGACTGCAATGATCGGATAGGTGAATCCTCTGCGCCATATATTGAAAATCAGCAATCCAAAGCAGAAGACACTGACAATCATGAGTAGCTGCAGTGCTGGCAGCTGCGCCTTGACGTCGGTGTAGGTGGCCCCAGTGACAAAGCCACGTTCGGACAATGTCAGTTCGTATCTGTCGAGGTAATAACCGACACCTTTTACCAAGGCCAGCAAGCCCAGGAGAAGCGATAGGTGGGCCTTAACCTGTGGTGTGACTCGAGATCCGGCTTGTGCTTGGAGGCGTATGCCGCCGTTGAGGTAGTGCTCAACGGTTGTGACGACAAAAATAACAAGTATTGCGGCAAAGGCCCAATTAACGACGAAGGTCAGGAATGGAAGTTGGAAGACATAAAAGCCGACGTCGATACCGAACTGTTGGTCGACAATACCGAAGTCCACTCGGTTGGTGAAGAACAACCAGCTTTGCCATTGTGAGGAGACTCCTGCCCCCACTAAGAGTGCAAACAACAGCGAAATAATGCTTCTAATGAGCACGGCTCGTGTGGAGGTAAATTGCTGCCATCTGCGCGAGAGTTCATCTTCCGGTCCTGGTGGCCGAATCTTCGGGGCGAGACGGTCGGCAATAAATAGGTTGATCCAGAGCGACACGAAAAATACTGCGGTGAACAGCAACCCCAGGCCAATCTTGGCCCAAAGCACCGATGTCCAAACTGATGACAACGAGAGGCTGTCGAACCACAAGTAGTCGGTCCAAAAACCGGCAAGGCCTCGGATCGAGGTAAAGAACAAAAAGACGGCCAACCCACCGAAGCCAAGCAATATCCGCGCTCGGTTGGTTCGCCGACGACGTGACTTCATTCGCTCAGGTGGTCGCATATACCTGGAATCTTACTGGCCTGCGGGCACGACCAGACTGCGACATCCCGGACCAACCGGTGGCAGCAAGTGACCTGAAGGGAACTCCTCACCTTTTTGGCGTTTTGAGGCTGACCCATTGTCGTGACATTTGGCGCTGCAGCACCCATCAGATGGGGTTTCCCACGTGATCTGATGATCCGATGGGATAGTGGCGTACAGCCCTAAAGCAAACGCTTCCGCTATTGCGTCCGTAGCAATCAGGTCTACCGCAGATTTTTTCCATTCCCGATAGACAGCTCGAAGTCGGACTTCTATAGCGACGTCATCATCCAAGTGGGCGTGGAGTCGATCGCGTAGCCAATCTCCCATGATTCTCGCGACTTTGTTCGGTATGCCATCAACATTGACTTTTATTCCACCTGCCCCAAATTTTGCTGCGGCAGCGACGAACGGCGTTAAGCCGTCTACGAGCTCGTCATCCATCGCTTTGGGCACCAATTGTGACATCTCAAACTTATTTGCCGAAATAATTCTTAGCTCTGGCAGAAGACTTTCGAGTCGTGAGGCAAGGTTTCTCTTAAGTTGCCCAACCGCGGAGCGGGACAGTTCAGCGACGGTGCTTCGCAGACGATCGTGGTGGTCACTGATTGTTTCCGCCTCTCCGTGAAGTGAGGCGTATGGGGATTCGGGGACGACTGGAATTTCTCCTGTACGGATGAGAACTTCCTTAGCCCATTCGACGTCATCGAGCTGCGGTTCTCCGAGGCGCGCAAACAACTCGTCAATGACCGCTCGCCGTTGCGGTGGAGCGGCGCTAGGAAATGGGACTACTTGCCGTTCTGTTGAATCTTCTCCGGAACCCCCTTGGCTTTTGGCCAGTTTGGGGTCACCTGTATGAAGGTCAGCGTATATTTCAGAATCTAACTCGGCGACATTATCGTCCCGTTCGAGAGTCAGTCGGTGAGATTGCAGGTCAATGACCGTTCCTGGTCCAACAGAGGTTGTGGAACGAATGTGCTCTTCGCCGCTCGAATGGATCGGAGGTTCTGTTGTGGCAGCCGCGACTTCTTGTACTGAGCGCGCTGCTGCCAGTTCGCTTCTTAAACGATGCAGTTCCCGACCTACGTCTTCTAGAAACGATCGGACTTCTTCGATTGAGTAACCGCGGAACACGTGAGCGAATTCAGCATTCGCGACCGCATTTGGATCAATTTCAAACGCCCCTTCGGCGTGCTGAACCATGATGATCGAGGGTACCGATCGTTGCTGGCTGAGCGCGGATGGTGCATTAGAAACACTCGGTCTATCTGCTCAATAGTTGGATACCGGAAACGTCACCTCCGAGCAAACGGAGTTTCGACAACGCGTCGTCAAGGGTCTCCACCTCGAAAACTTCGATCATGTCACCAAGTACCGCTTTTGCTTGATCGGCCTGTCCTGCAGGGACCAAGAACAGATCAGCTCCGTTTCGCATCACAGTGTGACTTTTCTGTTCGACACCACCCACCGGGCCAACATTCCCTAATGGGTCAACAGTGCCGGTGGCTACAACATCTAAACCGCCCAAGAGTTCTCCGGGGAGCATCCGTTCTAGCAGCGCCAAAGTAAGGCTGAGCCCAGCTGAAGGACCTCCGACGCGTTCTACTTGGAAGTCGATTTGGAAAGGCAATTCATCCATCTCAACGTACGTGCTAATCGACACTCCGAGAAATGCGTTTCCATTTCTTTCAGCAAGCGTGACTGTTTCCTTCCGAATGGTTCCGTCTATCTGCAGTACTGAAAAGGAAAAAATGTCGCCTGGAGACTTTGCACGTACTAGTTCACCAAGATCACGCGATGTTTTGATGTCACTGTTTTCAGCCTGAACGATCACGTCACCACGATCTAAGGTTCGAGATGCGGGCGTGTCAGGGACGACCGTAAGAACTAAAGCGCCGGCTTCAGAGATCACGTCGTAACCGATTCTTTCGAGTGCCACTCGCGCTGCTACATCAAGGCTTCGTGCCATTTGCTCTTGTCCAAGGGTGCGGTTCTGTTCAATGGTCCGATCACCCAATATTTCGTGGCGGGGCGATATTTTTATTGAATCGTCGAGCCAGCCGCCTACTAGTTCCAGTAGTGAAGGTTGAAGGTTGGACTTGACAGTCACCATTTCGATTTGACCTTCAGCGTTATAGGTCTTTGTAGGGTCTACCTGAAGCATCGGCCCTATATCTCTGGTTGCACCCGGGCTAGTCAAAACCTTTGAGGTAATTGTGATCCGGTCGAGAGCAACAACTGTTAGAAAACCCGCAGCAAGGACGGCCACAATGATCGCTGCCCAACCCGGAACTCGAGGGGTCATCGATGCTTCGTCGGTAGAGGGGGAAGTATTCTCGTTCATGGTCGGCTCGGACATCGGTTATAAGCGTGCCACGCTGTACCCCTGTGACGGCACGCGGCTTGGATGAATTTAATGAACGATAGGGAATCTGATCCGAAAGTAACAGCGCCTCTTGAAGTCGTGCCACCGCCTGAATCGTTGTCTGATGAGGCCAACAACCTCAGGCCCGACTTGGACTCACGGCCACAATCTAAGTTGAATGATCCGCGTCGAATTCTTCCGACGCGCCCGCATAAGGGTTCTTCATTGTGGAGAAAGTTGGTCGCTCTTCTCGGACTCGGCGCTTTTTCTGTTTTAGGCGGTTTGGCGATCACCCTTGTCATCGGATTATTAGCCATTGTGGCGGCGCTAATTTTGCAAGCAGCGATCAGTTGACTGAGATTGGTCCACGCATGGGACGTATCAGCGCTGCGATGGCGGGGCATCGGGACGATAGGTCGAAGGCGCGAAGTTTCTTGACAGACGCCGATGCTGGTACTCGATGCGTAGCTCTAGGAGCTTTAGAGCGAATCGGTTCATTGACTGCCTCAGAACTTCAATCAGCACTGGAGGACTTCAGCGGTTCGGTAAGAAGGCGCGCCTTGGAGATTGCCGCAAAAAGGCGTGACGTCGAAATTGATGCCTGTTTAAAGGACCCAGATCCTGTGGTTGCCGAAGCTGCAGCCTTTGCGATCGGTGAACGGTCACAAATCACGGCAGTGCCGTCACTGGTGGCTATGGCTAGGAGCCATGAGGACGCGTTGTGTAGGGAAAGTGCGATCGCTTCTTTAGGCGCTTTAGCAACGGTGGACAAGGTTGATCAAGATGCGGTCCTGGCTTGTCTTCTTGGGGCGATGAACGATCGGCCTCAGATTCGGCGGCGTGCTGTTCTGGGCCTTTTTCAGTTTGATGAACCCGAGGCACAGCAAGCCCTGCAGGCCGCTCTAGTTGACAAGGACCGGCAAGTTCGCGCCGTGGCGGGAGATCTTCTCGGGGTTGTGACCGACTAATTAATTGACTATTTCTTCGGCTAACGACGCGAAATTCTCTGGCCGCAGCCGCTGTTCAAACTTCCAACCACGACCATCTAGCTCGTTTTCTTCATCAATCTTGGTTCGGATGTTCATCTCCCGAGGGAACGATGGTTGGTTGACGGACATGTCTACGTCCTCAGCGAGGCCTAACATTTCGATCCGTGCATGCGTCTGGCTGGCTTCAAAAATGGTTGCACGTCTGAGGTCTCCACCTTTTACGGCTTGTTCCAAAAGTCCATGCAGTCGAATTTGTGACACGTAGCCATCACGCATCCTTGTATCAGGGTTGACGTCTGGAGCATGACGCAACAGCGACGCCAAAAACGGTCGCATACCAACTGCGGCATCCACATGCCACGACGGTCCCGTGTCGATGTAGGCGTACTGTATGTCCGCACGCCGAACTGTTGGGTCGGTTAAGCCAGCCTGGCGGAAGATGGTTCGATTGGCCGGGAGTGATGTAACCAGCTTCTCCTGAAATTTTTCTGCAACTTCAGCAAAGACATGTTCGCAAGCTGCCGCTAAGACAGCAGCAGTCAAGTCTTCCTCCACTTCAATTAACGTCACGCTTTGCGCCCCGGCCACTTGTGCTGCTCGATTTGCGGAGTTCCTAACTCCCACCCCCAGCGGTGAGCTGTCAGTTATCACACACCACTTAGACAAAGGTGTGCTTTCGAAAAGAGCCAGCACGACTGCCTCAACTGGAGGACTGTGGGTCAAGAATCGAGGGTCGGACTCCCAGTCCAATGTTGATGTCGGAGCTACACCAAGAACTTGACCTGCGACAAGGAACGGGTGGACCGCGCCCATTGCTGTCTCATCTATAAATGTCAGCGCAACAACCCCCTCGAGTAACTCGGGTACGAGTTCTTCAGCAATTTCAGGGTTACCGCTGTGGTCAAGGATTTCGAGCTCCACGGCGTATCTTCCGCCTACTCCGCCCGTTGCATTGACATCTGACCAATAGGCGGAAACTCCAGTCAGGCGCGCCCTATCTAACACAGCTCCAGGACCCGTCAGATTGGCGACGACGCCAAGTCGGATCACGTCTCCGTCGAAACCAACTGACCTTTCAACTGACGGCACTTGTTCGTTATCAACGTCAGAGAGATTTTCGTCTTGATCAGCGCAGGCACCAAACAACAACAGTGATGCAATGACGATCGTCAGGTATTTGTTGGATTTGTCGAAGGGCACGCGAGATTTACCAACGATTGCCATATGTATTGAACGTTGACGAAAGTGCGTCAAAGTTATCTAACGCTCGTCCTGCTCCTAGAACCACAGCTTCCATTGGGGTTCGAACAACTCGTACCGGCACACGTGCATCATTTTCTATACGTCGGGCAAGTCCCTTTAACAGACCTCCACCGCCAACAAGGTGGACGCCGTGCACCAGTAGATCTTGAGATAACTCCGGCGGTGCCTGACTAAGGCAATCAATAACAGAGTCAATGACCGCTTGGACTGGTTCATCCAACGCCGACCGCACCTGATCTGGAGTCAAGATAAACGTCCGCGGCAGGCCAGTAGTTAGATCACGCCCTTTCACTTCGGCATCGAACTCATCTTCAACCGCCCATGCGGACCCGATTTGAACTTTAATTTCTTCAGCTGTTCGTTCACCAATAGCTACGCCGTGCACACGTCGAGCGTGGTTCTGCAACGCCGAGTCGAAATCAAACGAGCCAACTCTCACCGCTTTGAGGGAAACGATCCCTCCCATAGAGACCATCGCCGTTTCAGCAGTTCCGCCGCCAACATCAATGACCATATTTCCTATCGGCTCGTGAATGGGTAAACCAGATCCAATGGCTGCCGCCATCGGTTGATCAATAAGACGTACATCGCTAGCTCCTGCCCGTCGGGCGGCGTCAGTTACAGCACGACGTTCGACCGGGGTGATGACCGAAGGCACACACACAACTACACGGGTCTTTCCGAATCGACCGACACCCACCTGTTGGAGAATCAGCCTGATCATCCGTTGCGTCGTATCAAAGTCAGTAATGGCTCCCTTACGCAGCGGGCGCACAGCGACGATGTACGACGGGGTCCTTCCAATCATCTGCCATGCCTCACGTCCGACTGCAAGGACATCACCGGTGCGTTCATTCATAGCGATTACCGACGGCTCATTGAGGACGATGCCCCGTCCACGTTCGTACACCAACGTATTGGCGGTGCCGAGATCGATCGCTAAGTCACGTGCCAGCGGAATGCCTCCCGTCACCGGAGAACGGCTCATCATCTAACAGTTCAATTACTTGATCTTCTTCTGGGGCAAGCGCACTCAGACGCTGTTGGAAAGCATCGATGCTTGAACCCCACGGGGTTCGCTTTCGACTACCAATCATGAGAAACAGTGAACCGACAAGAGTGATTGCTGCGGCTAAACCGAGGAAGGCTAGAGGGGTCACAGGGTCCCCTTATGTGTTTGTTGAGTTGACGGGACATCTGTTATGTCTTGGGCCGCGAGCGCCCAATCCTCACCGTCTTTCCATACTTCGCGTTTCCAGATAGGAACTGTTGCTTTAAGCGTATCTATACCAAATCGTGCAGCTTCGAAAGCCTCGGGGCGGTGTGGTGAAGAAACAGCTACCACAACTGAGCTTTCACCGATTTTGAGGGCCCCTATCCGATGGGCCATAACAACGCGGGAAATATCGGGCCATTGGGTACGCATTTCGCCAACTATTGCTCCTAGGCGAGGTTCCACATGCTCTTCATACGCTTCGTATTCAAGCAACGACACCTCATCGCGGCCCTCAGCATGGTCACGCGCTGTTCCAGAGAAAAGGACTACCGCGCCACTTGATGGGTGGACACACCAGTCATACATTTCGCCAATCTGTAATTCGTCGGGCGTAAGCACAACCCAGGAATCATCATTCTGCGGAAGGGACACATTGCTTATGGTACGCCGAGGAACGCGCACCTCCCTATCGGAGAGCTAGGCCGCGGGTAACAACACCGATTCGGTGGGTACGTTTTGGGGTGTGGGCCGAACCAACGATCCTGGGCAAGAACCGGACGAACCAACGAACGACGAAAGTTCACTTAGTTCCTCTGATGAGCTAGCTTCCGATGAATGGGCGTTAGGAAGTTCGATTGATTGGTCTCAAATTCCTGATGACCCCAACGTCAGTATCGAAGAAACCCCTACGAGTAAATACGCCCTCCACCCAGATGATCGCATTTGGAGACACCCAAGCGAACTGCAATACCTAGCTCCTGGTTCCGGTCAAACCGGCCGGCCCTCAGGGAGGCGCGGTCTTGTCGGCGCCGGTGTTGTCGGTGCAGTCATCGGTGCTGTAGTTGCTGCTCTAGTCGTCGGATTTATTTTTCAAGCGTCACCACAAGTGACCGAACGAATCGTCGAACGTGAAATCACCACCGCTAATGTCTCCACCTCAGGTGCTAAGACAGGCAGGTCTTTGAGTGTCGCCGACATCGCGGCGGAAGTAACTCCCAGCGTGGTGCGCGTGGAAATTGTTGAATACGGCCGCGTTATAGGTTCAGGTTCCGGAGTTATTTTTCGTGACGACGGCCATCTCATAACAAATACTCACGTAGTCGAGAACGGTGGCGGCTATCGAATAGTCCTTGCCGACGGAACTATTTTCGAAGCTGTTGTAGTTGGAATGGACCATCGCACAGATGTTGCCGTACTTCGACCAGCGGAGGGTTCAAACAACAAGTTTGTTCCAGCGACTTTGGGTTTAGCTGCATCTCTTCGCGCTGGAGAAACAGCGATCGCTATCGGTTCTCCTTTGAGTTTGCGCGGTGGACCTACTGTTACCGTCGGCGTAATTAGCGCAACCAATCGGCGTTTGCAGTCACCTCAGGGAGACTGGCTATACGAATTGGTGCAAACGGATGCCCCCATCTCGCCCGGTTCATCAGGAGGAGCTCTGGTTGATGAGCGGGGAGCTGTAGTTGGTATCACTACTGTCATCGCTGTTACTGATGTTGGTGCCGAAGGGCTCGGTTTCGCCACTCCCATCGAAATCGCACATGACGTGGCGAAGGACATCATTCAATGGGGCCGGCCCCGTCACGGGCGTCTTGGTATCCGAGGTCTAGACGCAGCGCGTCAGCTTTTACCACCGAGTCACAACGCTGGAGTTCTCGTGCAATCTGTTGACTTTGATGGACCCGCCGCTCGCGGTGGCATCAAGGTGGGCGACGTTGTGGTGGAACTCGATGGTCAGCTTGTTCCCGATATGGGCGCGTTGGTCGTGGATGCTCGGATGTTGCAACCTGGTGATACAGCATCACTAAGGATTTGGCGAAACGAACAGCTACTGATGCTCGACATTGAGGTCGGGGAGCTGGAGTAGTTCTTCTAACGTGAGATGGTTCGTTTCAGCCATGAGCCAAGCGCTATTAGCAGGCCAGCAATCGCGGTTGCTCCTATGGTCAGAGACACCTTTTGTCGTTGTTTAGCGTTCATTGAATCCCAAGGCATCCCAGCTTCCGCTGCGACAAATACTTGGTCGTTTCCATATCGCGGAACCCACCCTGTACTCCGTAGACGGTCATTAGCCACCACCCATGGGTACCGGGTGTAGGCCAATAGGCCAGTGGGGGCTTGGTGTCCTACTCGGCGTGCTACGTAACGGTCTAGACGACCCGGCAACGGAATAGGCAGTCGGATAGTCGGCCGAGCTCCCACTAGGTCTCTCACTTCTCTGGCGGTAAGCCAGCCGTCAGGGGCGACATTAAAGACTCCCGAGTCGTCAAGCTGAACCACTGTGGCCACTGCGGTCGCAAGATCATCGAGGTGAACAAACTGTTGTGGTGGATCATCTCGACGCGTCCGTATGGGGGCCGCTGCGAGCAGGGCTTCACCAATCAACCCCGATGCATTTGGAGAAACTACTGCCGTGGGCCGCAAGATCGTAACTTGACGGCCGGCATCTAGGTCAGCCCATTCAAGTGCTGTTCGTTCTGCATCAGCTTGGTGAACAGCGAACGTTGATTCGGGGTTAGGTCGCACTGCCGCGTCTTCTGACAGTGGTATCGAGTTATTAGCCCATGCACCGTAAACCATGGCACTAGAGACGACTACAAGTCGAGAGATTTCAGCCTCAGTTGCAACTTCTAGAAGACCAATGAGATTTCTTTGATCAGAGTCGTCGGAGAACGCTAAGTGGACGACCCACTCAACCTCAGATAAGGAAACGTCGTCCGACCCATAAGTGAAGCTGATGACTTGGTCGAAGAGTTGAGTTAACGCTTCGGAAATTCTGGACCGCAATGCCCCTTCCGCGCCAGAGATCGCCACTGCTGTCATTGGTCGTTTCTCACTTCGCTATATCGGCTAATCCGCCAACTGAGGTGAAGCTGCACACGCACCGGCCTACCATGCGAACGTGGCAAGTGACGATCCTTTTGATGAAGATAACCCCTTTGGTGGTCTCCCGTTCTTGGGTGATCTCGGAAAACTCTTCAACGCCCAAGGGCCAATTGCTTGGGATGTGGCCCGCCAGTTTGCCTATCAAATCGCTACGGAAGGAAAATCTGAACCAAATGTAGATCCACTTCAAAGGGTCAAATTGGCTGAGTTGGTCAGGGTTGCCGAGTTACACGTCGCGAATATCACTTCCCTGGAAGCCGGGACATCAGGTCAACCTGTGTCATTGGAAGCGGCCACTCGGGTTGAGTGGACGTCGGCGACATTAGAGGCCTATCGGCCCCTTTTGGATCGACTAGCGGAACGATTGACACAAGGAACGCTGCCTCCCGATGTTGACGGTGCCGACGCTCAGATTCTTGACGGTCTCCTCCGGGCTCTTAATCCGATGATGATGGCGATGAGTGCTGGTTCCATAGCAGGACACCTTGCAACCAAAGCATTCGGAAACTACGTGCTTCCTATTCCTCGTCCAGACGATCGGATCCTCATTTTGATCGACAACATTAAGGTCTTCGCTGAGGAATGGTCGCTTCCTGCAGAAGATGTCCAGTTGTGGGTATGTGTCAACGAGATAACCACACATTCGGTCTTATCTGTTGGTCACGTCAAGGCGTCTTTTGAACAGTTATTACAACGCTACATTGATGGCTTTCAGACTGATCCGAGGGGCTTCGAGGACCGATTTATGGATCTAGATCTGGGGAGCGGTGATCCCGCAGAATTACAGCTGCAACTACAGGGCGCTTTGAGCGACCCAGAAAACTTGTTGGGAGCATTGCGATCCGATGCTCAAAGCGCTGTCGTTCCTGACCTTGAGGCACTCTTAGCGGTTGTCGTTGGGTATGTCGATTACGTAGTCGAAAAAGTTGGCCGGGGTCTGTTGACTTCTTACGATTCGCTTTCAGAGGTTGTCCGCCGCCGCCGGTTCACCACTAGTGCTGGTGACAAATTCGTCGAAAAGCTTTTCGGCGTTGAGATCACTTCCGAACTCGTTGATCGCGGAACAACATTTGTCTCCGGAGTAGTGGAGCGAGCTGGTGAACCTGCTCTGTCACGTCTCTGGAGTGACCCTAAAGCTCTGCCGACCCCAAATGAAGTTGATGCTCCCGGGCTGTGGTTAGCACGAATTGATTTACCAGATCTAGATCAGGGTTGACGCTTCTCGCGTCGCGACGGATCTGGGATTACGCGAGACACCCATCTAGGTAGCCGAGTACTGAGTTTCTGGTATCGCTTTTCAGTCCAAACTTGATCCGCAATCACACGCGAAGGCGTTCGTTTGCCCCGCGCTAGCGCGACAAGGCCACCCAGATACAGGAACGCTGCTGAACCGCTGGAAAGGGCGAGGATTACAAGACCAGCACGCAAGGGCAACACACCGTTTGGCGCAATAACAGGGATAACTGCGCCGAGGACCCAAAAAAGTTGAAACCTTGTTTCAAAACGAGCGAATGACCGGCCCTGGTTCACCGTCGGCGCGTCACGTTGAACAATTGCGTCAAAGGAAAGCTTCCCTAACCCTGCAGCAAAGCCGACAGACATGACAAAAGCCAACACCGCCATACGGTCACCCGGGAAGGTAGCGAAGAATCCAACGGCTGCTGCGACAGTTAGCACTCCGCCGAGCAAATATTCCTCTTTAACTAGTCGGCGCAATAGAGGTGCCGCTATAGCCCCGATAAATGCCCCCAACGCGCTCGACGCAACCATCAACCCAAACCAGATAGTGGACGCTTCTTCACGCCGCAACCAAAAGGCAACCAAGAAAAGGGTGAAACCCGTCATTCCACGCAAGATCGCCATGGCTGATGCTGCTAGTACGATGCCGGCGCTGCGCAGGTCGCTGCGCTCATCTTCAAGTATTGGGTCTCGCGCTATGGAGGTTCTTGGCAAGCGTGCGGCGAAGGGAACTACCGTCCCGAAAGCAATCATCGCTGCTCCAAGCACCCACTCCGAGCCAACCAAACCTAGAAGTAGCCCCGGACCGGCTGCGAGTGCGCCCCCAACCCCACTCAAGAGAACAAGCTTCGAATTGGCTTCTACTAGATCTTCGTGGCCGCGCACCAATCCTGGAACTATGGCGCTTTCAGCGACGTGATAGGTCTTTCCCAACACAAGCGCCCCGAATGCTTCGGGAAATAGCAGCAGCGAATCCAGATGCCGAATCATCAAAAATGCCAGCACTGCCCGCCCAATGCCGCTGACGATCACCATCGCTCGTCGACCACCCCGTAAACGGTCGATTAACGGGCCTATAAGAGGTCCCACGATCGCGAACGGGGCTATCGTCAACACGAGATACAACGCAACTTTGGGTCGCGCCGCGTCAGGATCCAGATTGAAAAAAAGCGAACCGGCAAGCGCAATCGTGAACAGTGCATCTCCGGCTGCTGAGACAAGTTGAACTCTGGCCAAACGGGCAAAGGGGCCGAGGGGGGCGCGCCTTGGCAGCAAGTCGCCACCGCTGACTTCTCCGTCACTGAGTTGGGAGGCCGCGTTTGGAGAGTCTTGTCCCTCTTCCACAATTTCACCCTAGGGCCGACTCCGACCAGCTACTCCCGGCTTAGTGAAATCTGTGCTGGTCAGTCAGTTGAATCGATAACTCGCACAGGTTCAGTGGCTGCGAGAACAGCACTGTTGAGGTTGGCCACAATTCGTTTGAGGTATCTGTGATACACGGCTCGTGGGACGACCTGGTGGCCAGGTTGATCAGAGGTCATATAGCCATCGATGCGGGACTGAATCTGAGACGTCATCGCAGCTAGCCGATCACGGAATCCTTCTGGTATCCCATCATGTTCGGCCAAAATTTCACTTGCTTCAGCAAAGAAACCGGAAACAATCCGACGTTCTTCAAGTAGCCCATCGATGTCGGGTTCGGCTGAGAACGAAACTCCGCTTTCTGCAAGATCCAGGATGTTCTTCGCATGGTCGCCAACGCGTTCTATTTTCTTTAAAAGCAGAATTAGACCTATGACTTCGCCGATGTCGTTGGGGCCGTGAACGCTGATATGCACAGCGAGCTCACCCCGAAGTTGTTGCTCATTGGCGTTGATACGCAGGTCAGTTTCCCTTACATCATCCGCTACAGATTGAGGGTCTGCTCCGCTCATGAGAGCCGTGCATGCGAGGTCAAATGAGTGGCGGGCATCATTCACCATGGCAACTGATCGAGTTACCACGTGGTCTAGTCCACTATCCCCAGCTCTAAAAAATGAAAGCACCATAAGAAACTCCCCCCTATCGAAGGATAGCTACACCGATCAGAGGTGCAACGATGAACACGCCAACGACGTAACAGACTGCAAGAACTCGCCGCCGTACAGCAATGTCAGCCATAGCCGTCGCCGCCACCAGAGGTACTTCTCTAGCAAACGGCAGCACGTACAAAGCGAAAATACCGATCACGTTAAAGGTCGTATGAGTCAACGCTACGGTCAACGAGTCAGAGCTCGACGCCGCGAGAGCCGCTAGTAAAGCTGTAATGGTCGTACCTACGTTCGCTCCCAATGTGACCGGATAGGCGTTTCTTAGGGTCAGCACCCCAGCTGCCGAGAGCGGTATCAGTATTGACGTCGTAATACTGGAGGACTGCACCGCGATGGTGACAACCATTCCGACAACAAGGGCCACCAATCCCCCAGCTTTGCCAAGAATCGCGTTGAGGGACCGTTCGATTCGTGCCGCTACAAGGGCTTTCATATTTTTAGTGACCAAAGCCAACGCGACTAAGACAATCACAAGCCCCGTTGCCACCATCAGCGCACCTTTAACGTTGCCTGAAGCCCCGAGTTGATCCCAAATATCTTTGAGCCATCCAACCGGTTCCTTAACCCATTTCTTTACCGGGCTCTTCCATTCTGTTCCTCCTGAGCCAACAAGGAGTTCACTCACCCATTTCGCAATTCCTGAAATCGGTCTAAATATCAATTCGATCGGAAGGAGGATGGACACGGCGAGAACATTGAAGAAGTCGTGGACTGTTGCCGCAGCAAACGCGCGTTTAAATTCTGCTGATTGGCGAACATGCCCCAGCGAGACAAGCGTGTTAGTAACAGTGGTCCCTATGTTCGCTCCCATGATCATGGGAACCGCCTGCTCAACGCCGAGTGCTCCCGAAGCAACCAAACCGACGATCACCGAAGTGCTAGCCGACGAGGATTGCACGAGAACCGTTCCGAGAATTCCGACGCAAAGTCCGGCTATGGGGTTACTCACTGCGGAGAAGAGACGTTCCTGGGTATCGGCACCCATGATTTTGATGCCTGCCTCTAACGAGGACACGCCTACTAAGAACAGATAGATCAACGCTACGACGAGTGCTGCGCGAGCGCCTGTCGGCATTTGGCGACGAGCGGAACCGGGAAGGCGGGCCACGAACGGCAACGTAGTAGAAAACAAATTCAGCGAGGCGGATTAACGGAAGGAATTTCTTATTTTATTTGGCAACGGAGAGGTCGCCTAGATGCAGGTCTGACTTCTGGGTCCTAATCCCGACCAGTTCAGAGACAGAAATACTGCCTTCCCTCACAGCTGCATTGTCGGTACCCGTAATTCGTCGTTTCGGGTCACCGAGTTGTCGTTCAAATAGCCAAGACCCATCTCCTTGGGGCCGTAAGTTCCCCGCAGCGTCACCCCATTTCGCGAGGTCAGTGATTTCGACGCCAGCTAACTCACTCAACGAGATGTTGGGTGCGTTGAGGTTCACAACCCTGCGTCCCCTCCCTATCTTCCCAAGCCGTTCAATCACTTCGGGCACAAGGTAAACCGCTGTAGGCCATTCCATAGGCCTATCTGTTACGTCAAGGCTGACCGCTATGCCGTGAGCGCCATTGTTGGCCGCTGTGAGAGCAGCACCAACAGTTCCACTATGCAGTGCCGAGCGACCACAATTCAAACCAGGGTTCACCCCTGACACCACCATAGGAACCGGATCACCGAAAGCTCCCAACTGGGTCATGATTACACACAGAGCGGGAGGCCCGTCTACCGCCCAACACGGTGTGTCACCAAGGTCTTCACGATGAAGCCGTTCAGCGCGAAGCTTCCCACCATGTAGATCTCCGCCGATTGCTCCACCCATACCAGTCATATCTGAGGTCGGTGCCGCAACTACCGCTTCATATCCAGCTTCGACGACGCGTTTGGCTAAGGCCCACAGACCCTCTGATCCAACGCCGTCATCGTTGGTTATCAACACCCTCATATGTGGGGTTTATTCGTCGTCTTCGGGAACACCAAGATCCCATTCGAGGTGCAAATTTTCACGTTCTGCATCTCGGTTCACACGTTCACGGTTGCGTCGAAACTGTGGATCGTGGGGTGGCAAGAGTTGCAGACGTGCAACAGTTCGACGTCGGAATTCGTCGACGACAGCTTGCTCTCCAAAGAGTCCTTGTATATCCCAGTGCGGAGACACGGGACCCAGGTACACGACTCGTATACCGGTTTCGGGGGGTGGTAATTCTTCTTCAGTTTCGAAGTTAGTCACCGATGCTCCTTCGCCAGCGAGTTCATTACTGTACCGGCGGAACCCGCCGGAACCATTGGCAATGACGAAGCTTCGGATGCCGGAGCTCTGTGATGGAACAATAAAAGTTTCGTGAAAATGGAAAATATTTGGAACCTTTTGATCTACTCCAGCGTCATAGTTGTAACAAACAGCGAGATAGACACTCGCATCAACCTATGGAGTGCTGACATGAGCCACATTTCCACCGATACGAGTTGGATGAACCTCGGTAATTGCGCCGATCAGCACCCGTCATTTTTTTTTCCAAGTGACGGTGTCGGTGTTGAGCGAGCCAAGAAGCTATGTGAGGGTTGTGCTTCGCAGACCCAATGCCTTGAATATGCCTTGATCAACCGTGTGGAACACGGGGTGTGGGGTGGAGCGTCCGAACGCCAACGTCGGCGAATTCTGAAAGCTCGCCGGCAGACATTGCTACAGGAAGCTTCTGTCCAGATTTCTTAACTTGACGGGCCGTTATCTAGCTGTCTGAGGAGCCTTCTGGCGGATTCGTACCGCTGTCATCCATCCCGTCTTTGAATTCTTTTTGGGCCTGTCCGAGGGAGCGTGCCAATTTGGGGAGCTTCGCTCCGCCAAAAAGCACCAAAACGATAACAAGGATAATGATGAGCTCTGAGCCGCCGAGATTCACAGAGTTCAGACTACCAGTGCTCTGAACTTAGGATCGAAAGCCCAGCGCTTTGACTTATTAGCTTGCCCGTTCTGCTGCGGCCCTGCGAGCAAGCGCTCGTTGGCGACGTAGACGGCGACGTTCCCGCTCACTCATGCCACCCCAGATCCCGAACTTCTCACCATGACTCAACGCGTATTCCAAACAGTCTTCGCGTACGACACAACCTCTGCACACTTCTTTAGCTTCTTTGGTGCTTGCACCGCGTTCTGGAAAAAACAAATCGGGATCAACACCCAAGCAGTTGGCGTAGTCCCACCAGCTGTTCTCTTCAGTTTGACCACCGCCGTCATCTACAAACGCCATTCGTATCCGCCCTGATTTGTTCAACCCGCCGAGATGACGCGGTCGTAATTACACGCGTGTCATTGAACACCCGTTTAGTTGAATAATCAAGAAAAATTTGGGGTTTCTTCACTCTTTTAGGTCGTGAGGAAGCCAAAAATCGGGCTACAGGGCGAAACGCCTTCTTTTATTCAAATTTTTCTTTCCAACAGGGGCTCGCGCGAGGCAGACTACCCCTGGAGGTGTCCGAGCGCCTGGTGGGCTCCCCCGCCTTCAAAGCGGGCGGGACGGGCGATCCCCGTCCGGCGGGTTCGATTCCCGTCCACCTCCGCCAAGTCTGTCCAACCTAATCCCCGAGATCCGAACAATCTGACCGAAAGGAACCCACGTGAAAAAGCTTCTGCTCGCAATCGTCGTCGGAGCCTTGGTGGCAATTGCCGCTCGAAAACTCTCTGAGAACTAGTACCTACTGCGAATTGTCTGGGTAACCGTCCTAAGTTGCTCAGACTCCCAGTAGATCTCGGGCACCAGTATCACTGCTCGGGTGTCGTAATTTGGACATAGCCCGCGCTTCGATTTGTCGAATTCGCTCTCGAGTCAGGTTGAAGTGTTCGCCCACCTCTTCGAGTGTGCGTGGTTCTCCGCGATCAAGACCGAACCTGAGTTTCAGTATTTCTCTTTCTCTTTCGTCGAGAGGACCCAACAGTTTCGTGATCTCATCGGGAAGGCGCGCAACAGCTGCCGCTTCTTCAGGGTCTTCGGCGTTTCTGTCTTCGACCACGTCACCTAGTTCGGCGTCGCCGTCCTCGCGGAGAGGCTCCGATAAAGAAAGTGGTTCTGCGGCAAACCGCAGCGCTTCTGAGACTTTGTCCTCGGGCATATCGACTTCCACCGACAGCTCGGCGAGGGTCGCTGGGCGCCCAAATTTGAGTTCCAAGCGGGAACGCGCTTTCTGAAGTCGAGCGAGAGTGTCCCCGGCATGAACCGGAAGCCTTATCGTACGTCCTGTGTTGGCGATGCCTCGAGTTATAGCTTGGCGGATCCACCAAGTTGCATAGGTTGAGAATTTGAAACCCTTGCGCCAGTCGAACTTTTCGACAGCGTGCATTAAGCCAAGGTTGCCTTCTTGTATTAGGTCAAGAAGTGGAAGTCCTGATGCCTGATATTTTTTGGCTATTGATACAACAAGACGCAAGTTGGATTGAACGAAAGTCCGTTCGGCTCTTTCGCCTTTACGGTCAGCTCGTCGAAGTTCACGCTTTTTTGTGGGGGTTATAGGTGAGCCATCTGCTAGTTGGTCGGCCTCTAATGCTGTTCGGGCTTCAGTGCCGGCTTCAATCTCTTGCGCCAGCCGAACCTCGTCATCCTTGGTTAGCAGCGGATACTGTCCGATATCGGTGAGGTAAAGACGAACTAGGTCTTCTTCATCTCGTTCGACCCGATTCTTCGCCACCTTCCGACCTCTTTCCCCTCACCAGTGAAGCCGGCTACAAAGTAGTGCCTTCCGCCGGTACGCTCGTCACGTCAACGACACGATCAAATTCCCAGACTCTGGCTTACGAGTCTAATCGCTTGCCTGGAAACTACCGGCTGGAATCGCGATTTCCGACACGGACTGCGAGCAGAAAATGACTGAACCTATATCGATCCCGGATGATGACCTCGAAATCGCTCTTCTAAAACTCACTTTCCAAACAAACGAGCCTGATCTTTTAATACCGGTGTTGTCTAAATACGTGGTGATGACTCGCAAAGAGGTGGGATGTCGCAATGCTGATCTATGCGTGTCGTTCACTGATCCAAACCGATTTGTAATCATAGAAAAGTGGGAATCGGACAATGCTGCCCGAGCACATTTCGACTCCCCTGTTATGGTCGAAATGGCGGAATTATGTTCGGGGATGCTTACCGAACGCCCAGATATTGACCTGCTACAGGGTCTCAGTGCCCACGATCTGAACTGAAAGGCCAGCGTGACGAAACGAGCTTTGGTTTGCGGTGCAGGTGGTTTCATCGGGAGCCATTTAGTGAAGCGTTTAGTCGCCGATGGCTATTGGGTACGAGGCATTGACATAAAACAACCAGAGTGGAGTCCGAGTCACGCAGACGAATTTGTGGTCGCCGACCTTCGGAACCCGGACTCTGCTGCGGCTGCCCTCGCAGGTGGTTTCGATGAGGTTTACCAACTCGCTGCAGACATGGGTGGGATGGGCTTTATTCACTCGGCGGAGACTCAGATTATGCATAACAGCATGTTGGTCAACGTCAACGTTGTTGAAGCAGCAGCACACGCTGGTGTTGATCGTTATTTCTTAGCCAGTTCCGTATGCGTTTACCGCGACATGGAATTAGGCGAAGCTGAATTAACTGAGGAGGACGCGTACCCCGCTTTACCTGACAACGAATACGGGTGGGAGAAGTTATACGCGGAGAGAGCAGTGGCTTCCTACGCTCGTGAGGGTCGCTTCCAAGCACGTATCGCTCGATTTCAAAACTGTTATGGACCCGAAGGAACATGGACTGGCGGACGAGAGAAGGCGCCCGCAGCCTTGTGTCGCAAAGTGGCTGAATCAACTGACGGCACGATCGAAGTGTGGGGAGATGGGACCGCAGTGCGCAGTTTCATCTATGTCGATGATCTCGTCGAGGGTGTCCGACGTTTAGTGGATAGCGATGTAAGTAACCCAACGAACATTGGCACACGGGAATACGTTTCAGTTCAGAAGCTGGTTGAACTGGTCGCGTCGTCAGCGGCCAAGGAAATCACTCCGTTGTGGGTGTCAGGGCCCGTTGGAGTGCAAAACCGTAACTTCGCCAATGACCGAATTGAGTCGCTCGGGTTTGACCCCCAATTCGATCTAGTCCGCGGGCTTGCGAATACTTACCCTTGGGTTTCTGATCAGGTGGCATCGAACTAACCACTCGAAGGCTTGGCCTTTATGCGGCCCTGCAGTCCTCTGATATACGTTCGATCTCTGTCCAACTGAGTTCGCTCGAATCCCACAACTGATCGAAAGCGGCATCAGCAACATCGGTAAAACCGTGTCGGTTCCTGAATTGGTAAAGGCGCCGTTGCCGTTGCCCTCCGATTCCAAGCCGTTCCAATCGACCGACACAATGCACATCCCATGCAGCAAATTGCATTAGATCCAACTCGTCGTCGGCGGGTGTTTCGTTGAACCTTCCTGATCGGCGATCCAAGATTCGAAGGAGTAGGCGTCCAATGGTGTCTCGGGATCGAGCGTTGCCGAATTGCCGGGGCCGTTTGGTATTTTCGAAAGCCCCTCCGTCAACCCAAAGTTCAATAGGGTCGTAGCTCGTTATCTTGCTACGACCCAGCGGGGACCCCTCATCGATTTCAACTGTGATGTTTTCTTCGACACCAAGCCGCTCAGCCACCTCTGCAACAACTTCACCAATCACTGCCGCGTCGTAAAAAACCATGTCGAAAGACTCGGGTGTCACTGACACCTGGGTCATCAGTTAGTTACCTCAGCTTTAGCTTCTCTTGACATGTCAGCAATCTCGTCGATCTCGTCATCACTGAAACCTGCTAGTTCACGGAAGCGACGGGTTAGCTGAATAGGGCTGTCGTCATCCTCTCCTCGAAATCCATTAAAGGAGAAGAGCTTGTCCACAACTTTCTGAAATTCCAGAGCCTTATCAAGACGTTCTTTGTCATTCTCAGTCAGGCGGCGCAGCCAATCAGAACCCATCTTCACGTGAGTGACTTCGTCCGCCAACATCCAATCTTCGCAGAATTCCAAAACTGGATCACCAGCCATATTGCCAAATTCTTTCATGGTGTTGAAAACGTCTATGGCGAGACCTTCTAGAGCCCTGTTAACCCCAGTGAGCCGTAACACAGGGTCAGGGTTACAGGCTGCTTCGTAGAGAAGACCATTCTCGGCAAACTCACCTAGCTCGGTTCCCATATGTTCAGCTAGTGCTACGGAAATTTCACAATGACGCGCCTCATCCCAGCACTGGCGAGCCATGTCGAGCTTCAGTTCGAGCGGAACGTCTTCTCCGACTTCGAAGTCCCAGCAAGTGCGGCCTGCACCTTCAAGAGCTTGGATTTCACCGACGAAAATGCCGTGCATTAGAGCTCGAGCTCGGTCCGGTCCATTGGCCAGTTCAGGTGTCAGTTTCGCTAGCTTGGTGCCACTATTGCCACCCGCTATCCGTGCACCACGCGGGTCACCCATCCGTTGTTCATTCGTTTGGCGAATGAACCGGGCATCACGGGCCAATTCTTCAGCAGGAAAGATCTTTCGCATCAGTTCTCCTCTGGTATTTCCACGTAGGCGTCTCCGATTGAACCTGGACCGGCGATACCACCTGCAGCCAGCATAAGCTTTTCGAGCTTGGTTTGATGAATCATCGCACGATCAAGTTCTTCTTCGGACTCAATCATCGATTGAATAAGCATTTCACCTTCACGCCAATCGTTGAATTCATCTTGAAGAATGAAGTCCAAAATTCGCACAGTAGGCATGTCAGTTATCTCTGAGGTCGCGTTGCGATGGTACGTGTAGGCAGCGATCTTGTGAGGAATGAGCACCCGGTAGACCCCGACCAGCTTCTCAATGGTCATAGCGGCGTCCTCAGGTTCGGTCATCGCGTCGATAAAGGCCACCATATGGTCATTGGCTGGGAGAGTGAGTCGATCGGTCTTCATCTCTCGCAATTCAGGGAGGCGTTTATCGAACAAATCTGCGTGCCATGCATGGTGGTAGCAGTGAGTCCCGAGACGTATTTTGACATCAAGCTCGGGAACTGTGGCCACCCACCCTCCAAGAGCTTCGAACAATTTCAATTCGACCCATTTGTAATGACCCACACGCTTTGCGGTCTCATCAACATCAAATAACCCAGGAAGGGTCCGTCGATCCCATGGAGCGAACGGCTCTCGGGGCCTCTTAGTTTCTGTCATTAACATTCTTTCACTTAGAGAAGCAGCAATCTGCTTGATTTCGATTCACTCTTGTCTTGAGATTCTCGCCGAGCTTACAGTTCGTTTAGTAAGAACAAAAAATCGTAGGTCCTATTGAGGAAAAGCTTTACCGGTACCGATTAGTTATGGGTAACCGGCGATCTTTCCCAAATGCTTTGGTAGAGATTCGAGGACCTGGCGGTGATTGACGCCTTTTGTACTCCGCTAGATCTACAAGTCGAGTTATCTGATCGACTATTTCAGGGTCGTAACCGTCCGATATCAGTTCTGCGGCGGAGCGGTCTTGTTCAACATATGCCTCGAGCAGCGGATCCAACAGGTCGTAAGGCGGGAGTGATTGATCGTCGGTTTGATCCGGTCTCAGTTCTGCCGACGGTGGCTTGGTGATCGAAGCTTCTGGGATCCATGGCGCAGTCGTTTGGGTATTTCGCCAACGACACAGTTCATAAACAAGCAGCTTTGGGCAGTCCTTTAACACTGCGAAGCCTCCTGCTGTATCCCCATAGAGCGTCGAATACCCAACTGAGGTTTCGCTCTTGTTTCCCGTTGTTAGAACCAGCCAACCCTTCTTGTTTGACATCGCCATAAGCAGTACGCCTCTCAGGCGGCTTTGAAGATTCTCTTCTGTCAGATCGGGTGCATGACCACGGAAGACAGGCTCGAGCATGTTGGTCAGCGCTGTGTAGCCAGCCTCTATTGGAATGGTTTGAAAGTCGATACCGAAGTTTGTTGCTAATGCAGCAGCATCATCTTCTGATCCCTGACTCGAGTACCGGGATGGCATCGATACCCCGTGAACCCGCTCTGGGCCGAGAGCGTCGACGGCGACCGCTGCTACCAAACTTGAGTCCACCCCCCCGGATAGACCAATGACAACCTGATCGAATCCGTTTTTGTTTACATAGTCGCGAGTCGCCAGGACCAGAGCGTTCCACACCTCAGCGACTTCTTGATCGTTTTCAGCGACCACTGGCTCATCAATTGGGCATTTCGTTCTTTGGTTTTTGGAAGCAACGATTACGGGCAGTGCATTGGAGTCGCATTCATCAACGTCCAAGTCAACAACTTGAAGAGCTTCTTCAAACTGAGGCAGTCGAGTGACAAGCTGACCTTGAGAATCGGCGACAAAAGAGGAGCCATCGAAAATCAGCTCATCTTGGCCACCTACCTGATTTACATATACAACGGGAATCTTGTGACTGGTGACCCGGTCGATAACAGTCGATGCTCGGGTCGCATCTTTACCCCGTTGATAGGGGGACGCGTTCAACGAGATTGCTAGTCCCACACCCGAATTGATTTGATCTGTTAGCGGACCCTCGTCAAACCACTGGTCTTCGCAGATAGAAATGCCGACCATTACACCGGCTATTCGGAAGATCGGTCCTGCAGATGGGCCAGGTGTGAAATATCTTTTCTCATCAAATACCGAGTAATTGGGAAGCAACTGTTTGCGGTAAATGCCTTTGATAGCCCCCTGATGGCATACAGCAGCAGAGTTATACAGGAGGCGACCTTCCTGTTCCGGGAAACCCACGACAGCAACAGTGTCCGAGGTACGAGTTGCTATCTGTTCGAGTGCGGTACTTGCGTCCTCAAGGAACTGTTGCTTTAGAAGTAAATCCTCCGGTGGATAACCACATACTGCTAGTTCGCTAAACACCACAACATCGGCGTCCCGAGCCAAGGACTGGTCATAAGCTTCGCTAATTGAGGTGACATTCTTCTCGAAGTCACCTAAGTGAAAGTTGAGTTGCGCTAGGGCAACTCTGATTGAAGCCATGGTATGAGGCTAGAAGCAGACCGAGGTCAACTGCCAAAAGTATTTAGGCGGGGCCCCAGGCCCCGCCTAAATAGTTATCTGAACTGTTGCGCTACGCCAAAGCAGCACAGCATGTGTTGGTCAGCAAGGCTGCCACCACATACGGATCAGCGTTGGCGTTAGGTCTCCGGTCTTCAATGTATCCCTTACCGTCTTGAGCAACCTGCCATGGAATCCGAATCGACGCTCCTCGATCTGACACTCCATAGCTGAACTGATCGAACCTTTGAGTTTCGTGCTCACCGGTCAAACGTTCTTCTATTCCGATGCCATAACCAGCGAGATGTTCTGCTGGTTTGCCAGGTGCACCCATAGATTCGGCAGCTTTTTCAACAGCGTCATAGCTTTCACGCATGGCGTTGGTTGAGAAGTTGGTGTGCATGCCAGCGCCGTTCCAGTCGCCCTGCATTGGTTTCGCCTCGATACTGATTTCTAAGCCATGCTCTTCACCTGCACGGTAAAGCAGGTAGCGAGCCATCCAGAGGTGGTCACCGACAGCAACGGTGTCGACGGGACCGATCTGGAATTCCCACTGACCAGGCATAACTTCGGCATTTGTGCCTGATATTGCCAAACCAGCTTCGATGCACCATGTGGTGTGCTGTTCAACAAGGTCTCGCCCACGAATTTTCACCGCGCCAACTCCGCAGTAATACGGTCCTTGGGGGGCCGGAAAGCCACCGGCAGGAAAACCGGCGGGCCAACCCGTGACTGGGTCCAACATGGTGTATTCCTGCTCCAACCCAAACCAAGGCTCTTGGTCGCCATATTGATCTAACGCTGCTCGTGCTGCAGCGCGGGTGTTAGTCGGGTGAGGCGACATGTCTGACGTCAACAAGGTCTCGCACAAAACGAGGATGTCGTTTCCCCCACGAATTGGATCTGGGCACTGAAATACGGGCTGCAGAACAACATCTGAGTTATCGCCTGTTGCCTGATTCGTACTTGACCCATCGAAACCCCATATTCCGGGGTCGTCACCATCTGCAAGGATTTTGGTCTTAGACCTAATCTCTGCGGTTGGTTCTGTTCCGTCAATCCATATGTATTCAGCCCTATACGCCACTGTGTTTGCTCCTGTTAGAGGGGGCGGGATCGAAAGGCAAGCTAACAATTAGAATGACCCTGTCGCACCATTTTTTAGCTATCCGAACGGTCCAACCGTATTAATAAGCTCACAGGCCCCTAGTTCTAGCCTTGTCGTACATTTGTGAAAGTCATGTAAACGGAACGCTTCGAGGTTTGATTTCCGGTGAGAATCGCCAAGAATAGGTTCCGTGTTGCTGGCGTATGGCGTCAAATGAGAAAGTGAACTCAGATGGAACGACCACAGGACTATGTGCAAAGACGTGTCGAGGAACGAGGGGTTCGTCTAGTTCGTCTGTGGTTTACCGACGTCCAAGGCCAGTTGAAGTCATTTGCCATTTCTCCTGCTGAACTCGAAACTGCCTTCGAAAGCGGCATGGTTTTCGATGGTTCTTCGATTGACGGCTTCAGCCGAGTCCGCGAAGAAGACATGGTCGCTCGCCCAGATCCAGCAACTTTTGAATTAATGCGCTGGGGCGGTAACGACGAAAATGCGGCTCGAATGTTTTGTGATATTGAACGAGCTGACGGAAGTCCATTCCCTGGTGATTCCAGGCAGGTGTTGCGGCGTTCAATGGAACGAGCCCATGCTCAGGGTTTCACATTCTTTACGGCTCCCGAACTTGAGTATTTCTTGTTTGAAGCAGACAGAACCGGTGATCCGGTTCCACTAGATAACGGCAGTTATTTTGATCTGACCACCGCCGATGTCGCGAGCAACATTCGTCGTCAAACATTGACGACTTTGGAGGCAATGGGAATTCCTGTCGAATATTCATTTCATGAAGATGCTCCCAGTCAACACGAGATTGATTTGCGATACACCGATGCGTTGACCATGGCAGACAATGTCATGACGTTTCGATTAATCGTGAGGGAAATAGCTCTCGAACACGGGGTACACGCCACTTTCATGCCGAAGCCGCTCACCGGTGTTCAAGGTTCAGGAATGCATACTCATCTGTCGTTGTTCAGGGATGGGGTAAATGCTTTCCATGACCCGGAAAGTCCGGATGGTTTGTCTGATGTGGCCCGTGGATTCATTGCCGGCCTTTTGCATCACGCGCGAGAAATCACAGCAGTAACGAATCAACTCGTGAATAGTTATAAACGACTGGTAACTGGCTATGAGGCCCCGGTAAATGTTTCATGGGCGCGAGCTAACCGTGCTGCTCTTATTCGAGTTCCCACTAGCCGTGAAGGCGGTGTTGATGACACGACTCGAATCGAATACCGGGCTCCTGATCCTGCATGTAATCCCTATTTGGCTTTTGCGGTCATGCTGGCTGCGGGGATGAAGGGAATCGAGCAGGGCTATGAATTGCCACTTGAGGCACCACCTTCGATGACCGGGTTCACCGAACACGGCGGTTTGATCGATCAGGCTCAACTTCCCCAGTCACTAGATGAGGCACTTGCAGAAATGGAGAAAAGCGATCTTGTAGCTGACACATTGGGCGATCACCTATTTAGTTGGTTTCTTCGCAACAAGCGTCGTGAATGGAACGACTACAAAGCTCAAGTGACTCCCTTTGAACTCGACCGCTATTACTCAAGTTTGTGATGACTGTTCTAGCTATTTACCCTGCGGATCCAGCTCCCGAACTTGCTCAGCTTTTAGATCTGAGCGGTTTCGTGTGGAAGGGCGTAGCCCAACCAACAGATGTAGATCTTTTCGAGCCTGACGAAGGTTGGGGCGGCGCGATCGTTCAGCTCGGCGAGGACAGTGAGTTTGGGTGGGGAATGCTTCGCGCGCTACGCAGACGTGACGTTCCTGTAGCTCCTCTTTTGTTGATGATCAGAGGCAACGAACTGAACGAACTTGATCTGCGCGACGATCTTTTCGATGATTTTTGTTTGGATCCCTTTCATCCTCGCGAACTCGAAGCGCGCGTTAGACACATGCTTGCATCTTCAGGCACTGATCTCACCGGCGAACGAATCGAATACGGGCCACTGATCTTGGATTTGGAAACTTATGAAGCTTCGGTCGACGCTCGACCTCTGGATTTGACCTTTATGGAATACGAGTTGCTTAGGTTCTTGGCAGCGACTCCTGGAAGAGTGTTCACAAGAGAAGTGCTTCTCAGCAGAGTCTGGGGTTACGAATATTACGGTGGCGCAAGGACGGTAGATGTCCATGTCCGACGCCTACGAGCGAAGCTCGGTGAAGAATATGCTGCACTGATTCAAACAGTGCGAAGCGTTGGCTACCGCTTGGGCGAAAGCCGTCGCCGGTAGGTACCGAACATCAAGAACCTTCGAATCTAGTAGTTGGTCTCGATGAGGCTGCTGCCTTCATGCCGCGACTCAGCATCGCCCTTCAAAGAGTTCCCCAACAGAGCCGCTACAGCAGCGAGGCTAATAGTAATCATGAATGGGCTCAGCAGCAGAATGACAGCTATGGCTATTCCTCCGACCATGTTCTCGATGGTAGCCAGTCAGCAACGTTCGTTACGACTTAGATAGCCAATAAAACACCGGAGACTGCCACAGTGGACCATCAGTTTGAGATATGAGCTATCGCTTCAATTTCAACGAGACCACCGAGCGGTAATGCCTTCACGGCAATGGCTGAGCGCGAAGGCCGATGATCTCCGAATGTTTGGGCGTAAATCGTGTTTATGGTCGAAAAGTTTTCAATGTCTGTCATAAAGACCGTGCACTTCACGACATCTTCGAGACTAAGTCCATGCCCTTCGAGAACGCTCTGAGCATTGACAAGGGCCTGAGCCGTCTGGGCTTCAACTCCTTCGACTAGCGAACCCTCAACGAGACCCAACTGGCCAGATACAAAGAGAAGATCGCCGGCTCGGTAAGACGCCGAATAATGAGCTACGGGTTTGGACACTTAGTACCTCCACGTACACGAAGTAAAAGGTTTAGGCCTGACTTATCCGGTTGGCAAATCAGGTGGACAACCCCGATTCAACCATGTGGCAGCAGCTACTGCGGCAAATACTGCATCTCCCGCCGCGAGAACTTCACCTTCGCCTACCGAAACTACCTCTATGTGAGGGGTATCCGAAGAGCGAAGGACGCCAAATGATCGGATTGTGAGATCTTGTACTTCTCCTAATTCGTCCACACTCAGACTCTCTGAAGTCACCCAGCTATATGCCATGTGGGCTGCACCTATGCAATAACTACGAAATACGACCCAATCAAGCGGAGTGCCGCTATCAACTTTTATTCGAATTAGTTCTTGGTCAACCTCAGCTTTAGCGCGTGCTCGAGAAGGAGCTTGAACCCAATCATTTTGACCTTGAAGCCCTACCCGCAACATTTCAGCCTCAGCCCAGCCAGCAGCTCTCAAAGCTAGTGATGTTGGGGGGCCTGGGATTTCTATCTGTTCAACTTCGCAGGCAGGCAATACAGATTGAATAACCTCCGCGACGCCAGTCGTTCTAGCGACACGCACGACCCCACTTCCATCAGCGCGAAGTCCAGCTGAGAGCGGGGGGCGTTTACTTCCATAGCGAATTGCGTCTTCTCTCGACCAAAGAACCCGCACCGGGAGCCCGTTCTCGCGTGCAAGAAATTTGGCTTGTTCGGCTACATCGCTGTCAGCTTTTCCCCCAAAGGCTCCACCATTCGCTGTCGGGTTAGATGGCTCACCGAATGGCTCACACCAAGACGCATCGGTTTCAAGGTAAGCCGGTTCTACCCAGCCAGTTCGAAGGGTGATCGCCCAGTCCCCTTCGGGTACGTCTAGCGGAGATCGTGGCTCCAGACTGGTCCGGCGACCTTGAATTTTGCCTGCACGCTCTCGAGCTTGGTGAAGTGTTTCCCCAATAACCCACTGATCATCATTTCGAGCTGCCACGAGCGCTTGGTCTGGAGGTTTGTCATCGGCAAAAACCACTTCACCGAGCACTACTTCGGGGCCGACGATTTGGTGTGTCCCAGCTTCAAGGCTTGCTTGACTGCTCGCCAACTCGAGATTTCGTTGAGGGTATTCAACTGAAACTTCTGCTGCTGCTTCTCTGATGGTCTGCCATCCAGTACAACGACACAGATGCGCAGCCAACAAGCGATCCACCGTTTCTCGATCTTCCAGATCAGCGCCTTTGCGCTCATGACCAACGAGCCGACAAACAATGCCTGGAGTACAAAAACCGCACTGGGAAGCTCCATGGGCCAAAAAAGCGTCTGCCCACCGCAACCGCTCCTGTTCCGTTAGACCATCGACAGTAGTGACAGCTCTGCTCGCGACTCGCCTCAGCGGCGTGACGCAGGCAACCCGCGGGGCGTCATCAATTAAGACGGTGCAGCAGCCACACTGGCCTTGCGGGCTACACCCATCCTTAACGGACTTATTCCCGAAATGGTCGCGCAATGCTCCCAAAAGGCTGCCGCCGTCATCCACGACATCGACCTCTTGTCCATCAAGTTGGAATCGGATGATTCGTTCGATGGGATTACCTCCATACAGGAATAGGTCACAACACTTCCGATAAGACCAGAGTTCAGGCTACGTTCCAAGGAGTGGATCGCAATATGTGGGACCCCCAGCGTGTTTCGCGCAGAACTTTCTTATCTCTCGCGGGAAGTGGCTTAGCAGCCACAGCATTTTTGGCAGCATGTGGCGCTCGGACCAAAAATCAAAGCGAATTTAGGGCAGCGTCGAAATGGTTTTCGGATCAAACCATTATCAGCAATCAAGGTCCGCAAAGAACAATTTGGTCATTCTCCGATGATGAAGGCAACTTAGGTGGACTTTCACCGGAATCAATTGAAGTTGAGATCCTTGATGCTGATTCCCAAACAGTTCACACAACCACAACACAACGCCATATTGACGGGGTCGCCATGCCTTATTACCCGGTGATTGTTCCCTTCCAAAGGTCAGGGATTCATGAATTTCGCTTCGATCTGGGAAAGCGAGGAAACTATGTCGGCTACGCGAACCCCGGTACAAAGTCCCAGAGCACAATTATTTGGCCCGGTGACCGTTTCCCCGCGCTGGTGACTCCCACCTCATCGCGCCCAGCTGGCGTTGAGCCCATTTGTACTCGGGAACCTTCATGCCCGTTTCACGACATATCACTTGACGATTCGATTTTTTCAGAACGCGCAACCGTGCTGATCGTTAGTACACCAGCATTTTGTGGAACTAAATGGATGTGCGGTCCGGTATTAGAGAATTTGATCTCCGAGGTTGGGTCAACTTATTCAGAATTCGATGTAATCCATGCAGAGGTGTATTCAAACCCAACCGCCGATGACCTAGGCCCTGTCGCACCCTCAGTGACGGACATGGGTGTCAACTACGAGCCCTTTATGTTCCTCATAGACGAGAAAGGTGTGGTCTTAAGACGACTTGACCATATTTGGGACAACGTCGAACTGAAGGAACTACTGTCGTTGATTTAAAAATTTCGTTCTCAACTAAAGGAATTACCGCAACCACAGGTCCGCTGAGCATTCGGGTTATCAATGGCAAAACCAGATCCCATCAGGCCATCTTTGAAATCCAACGTCGCTCCCTCTAAGAGTTGAGCGCTCATTGGGTCCGAAACCACGCGGACGTTTCCATCTCCGAAGAACTGCGACATGTCCTCGGCTTCGGTTTCGCTATCAAAAAACATTTCGTAGCTGTACCCGGAACATCCTCCAGGGCGGACTGCTACTCGTAGCGCCAAATCAATCTCACCTTCAGCTTCAATTAATTCTTTGACTTTTTCAGTCGCAATATCAGTCAAGGTGATCATGTTCTAAGACCTCCGGTTTTAGCTCTAGGCAACTGTAGCGAATACGAGACAGTGGATCACAGCGAATGTCGTAACTAGCCTCATAAATGTGAACGACGAGCCCGTTGACCAGACCAAAATTCTCGGCGTCTTACGCGGGGTAATGGACCCAGAGTTGGGAGACAATATCGTCGACCTGGGAATGGTGCGGTCTGTGTCCCTTAAAGATCAGACCGCTCACATCACTATTGCTCTCACCACAGCTGGGTGTCCGCTCCGCGCAACCATAAAACGTGACTGCGAGTCTCGTGTTCGATCACTTCCTAGCGTCAACGCAGTCCAATTACATTGGGACGAGCTGACACCCGAAGAACGCACCCGAGTGATGGATCGTGCCCGACGCAACGCCCGAGATACTGCTGCTCCCACCCAAATTCCGGCGCGTACTCGAGTCATTTCAATCGCTTCAGGTAAGGGGGGTGTGGGTAAATCTTCCGTAACAGTCAACATAGCCACAGCGTTAGCTTCTCAAGGTCTGACCGTAGGTGTTCTCGATGCAGATATTTGGGGTTTTAGTGTGCCGAGAATGTTGGGGGTCAATTCTCGACTAAACGCCCGTCCCGCAAATTCTGATGAAGAACGAGGGAAAATAGTTCCCGAAGAACGGCCTGAAGGCCCCGGACTTCTACGGGTTGTTTCGACCGGTTTGATGGTCGACACAGAGGAGACTGCGCTCATGTGGAGAGGTCTCATGTTGGCTAAGGCGGTCGAACAATTCCTCCATGATGTGGACTGGGGCGAACTCGATTACTTGCTGATTGACATGCCGCCCGGTACTGGAGATGTCCAAATGGCCTTAGCCAGGTTGTTGCCTCAAGCAGAGATGTTGGTAGTGACAACGCCGGCACTGAGCGCGCAAAAGGTGGCTATCCGTGTGGCTGACATGGCTAGGCGCAGCCACATGCCGGTGTTGGGCGTAGTCGAAAATATGTCTGCCTTCACAACTCCAGATGGCACTTCCTGGCCGCTTTTCGGTGAAGGTGGTGGGGCCCGTCTGGCGAAAGAAATTGATGTGCCATTGCTGGGTTCCATTCCGCTTGAACCAGCTGTATCTGCCGGTGGGGATACCGGTCAGCCAGTTGCTACGTCAGATGGACCAGCCAGTCGAGCGTTCCATGAAATTGCTAGACGCATTTTCGAGGAAATCGCACCTCCACTAGACATGGCAGCTTGTTCAGCGTCCGTTATCACTGAAGTACCCGTATCGCTAAAAGGCGACGGATCTGCTGGTCACTGAGTTGACCCATGAGGCGGGGGTTTAGCTAACGCTTCTTCGTAGCCGGCTTCTCCAGGCATAAGCACTGATGGCGAACCATCTGCGGACATGACCAGCGCAGGCAATATTTCTGGTATCTCTGTCAGACCGTCGGCCCAGTGCATCACTTCATCGACTGATTCCAAGTCCAAAAGTGGTTCTAGATTGGCGATTGTTGGCAAAATCATTTCGAACTTGCCGGCATCGTGGAGTTCCATGGCCTCTTGAGGGGCAATCCAACAACTCTCAACGGTTTCACCTCCATCATGCGCTGGGCGTTGCTCGGACGGGGATCGGGCCACAAAAAACCGGGTGTCAAACCGTCTCGGCGGACCGATGGGGGTGATCCAATGGCTGACGTAACGCAAATCATCGAAATTCAATGAAAGACCTTCAGAGCGACACAAGTCCACCATGGTGAGATCACCTGCATATATTGCATTTCGGTAGCCCTGGAAACGTTGATGGACTTGTGGGTCCGTCAACGACAAGTCCACGCCATCGGTTCCCGCTAGCAACGCCCCCGCTTCTTCAAAACATTCGCGAATTGCAGCCACCCAATACGCCAAACCCCCGCTATCGACACCAAGCCGGTTTGAGGCCTGCACGTCATCAAGTCCTGACGAAACAGTCTCAGCTTCGTGAGTCAATTGGTCGCTGACATCGACTGCTCCACCAGGAAAGACAAATTGGCCGGGGACAAATTCACTCTTGGCGTTTCGTTTGAGCATGAATGTTTCAAGATTTTTTTGCCCATCTCTAACCAGCATGACTGTCGCTGCGAGACGAACTTCGACCGGTGTCGTCAATTTTCATTATCTCCAGATGCATCCCCGCCCTCACTGGGAGGTATTTCCGTATCCCAGTCAGGCAGATTCGATGTTGTGAAGTTAGTTGCTATTCGCGCCCGAAACTTTCGTCTCACGATGTTCAAAACGCCACTTCGAACTGGAGGAACCAACAAAAACAGCCCTATGACGTCAGTTAGAAATCCTGGCGTCAGCATCAAAGCGCCAGCGAAAAGCACTGCCACTCCTGAGAAAATTTCGTCGCTTGGCATTTCGCCATTTCGTATCCGAACTTGAGATTTTCTGAGTAACCCGAGCCCTTGATGCTTAACAAGCCACGCTCCTACAAGGCTGTCAACTACTAGCAAAGTCACGGTATTCCATGCCCCCACCGCTTGGCCGACTTGGATAATGACCATAAGTTCGAGAATCGGAACAACGACGAAGAGAACGAAAAGAAGAGCCACTTCGATGATCCTAGTGACGGTACCTAAGGCGAACCGAACTCGGTCGGACCTATCCTCTTACCGTGCGACCACCATCAGTTGATGCGTTATCCAAATCTTTGTCAGACATAGACCTGCCATCTCCCCTTCTCGTTGAGGCTGCTCGCACAGCTATTGGCAACAACGATCCAGACTCAGCCCGGGAAGAAGCGCTCAAACTTCAACGGGCACTCTTAGGTCCCGCTATCAACGCAACCGGAGTATTGCTTCACACCAACCTCGGACGTGCCCCGTTGGAGTACCAACAGGCACCTCAAGCAACAAACCTTGAATTCGATTTAGCCACCGGAAATCGCGGCTCCCGAAACGACCATGTAGCCAGTCTGATCTGCAAATTGAGTGGAGCGGAAGCGGCTCTTGTAGTGAATAACTGTTCAGCCGCGGTGACGTTGGTACTAGCCGCCCTTGCACGGGACAGAACAGTCGCTGTTTCCAGAGGAGAGCTCGTCGAGATAGGAGGGGGCTTTCGAGTACCGGACGTAATGGCGGAGTCCGGTGCTCAACTCATTGAAGTTGGAACTACTAACCGAACTCGCGTCGCCGACTATCAAGCAGCGCACCGATTACATGACACCGCTCTTTTACTCAAGGTTCATCCATCAAATTACAAAATCAGCGGTTTCACTGAAGAAGCTTCGATCGCGTCTCTAAGCAGCGTTGGTCCCCCCGTTGTTGCCGATCTTGGGTCCGGGTTCATTGATGAGGCATGCCACTGGTTACGGGACGGGAAACCGTCTTGGTTACGCGACGAGCCAGCCGTGAAACAGACTTTGGAAGCCGGAGCTGATCTAGTAACTTTTTCATGCGACAAACTATTCGGGGGTCCTCAAGCGGGAGTCGTCGCTGGACGTAAAGACCTAGTAGCAGCTTGCGCGAGTCACCCACTCTTCAGGGCATTCCGACCTGGAGCGCTAGTACTAAACGCTCTCCAACAAACAGCCCTGGCCTATCTCCGTCGGGATGGAGATGCAATACCTTTCTGGCGTATGGCACAAAGCTCAGTTGCAGAACTCGAAGCTCGCGCTGAAGCCTTGGGCGTCGGCAACCCTGTCCCCACAATGTCTATGACAGGTGGCGGTTCACTACCCGGAGAGGAATTCCCTTCGGCAGGTGTGGAAATAGAGGGAGATGTGTCAGGCGCTCTGCGCAATGCTGAAATACCAGTAATCGCTAGAGTTCGAGATCAATCGACAGTGATAGACCTACGAACAGTGCAACCCATCGACGATGCTTTGGTGGCAAAAGCCGTTGCCTCCTCTATTTGATCAATGCATGTAATCGCCACAGCGGGTCATGTCGATCACGGCAAATCGACACTCGTGCGCGCACTTACAGGAACCGACCCCGACCGCCTCGCTGAAGAAAAGAAGCGGGGCCTAACTATTGATTTAGGTTTCGCCTTCACCACCCTGCCATCTGGGCGCAAATTATCTTTTATCGACGTACCCGGACACATCAGATTTATAAAGAACATGCTCGCAGGTGTAGGCGGGGTTGATGCCTGCATATTCGTTGTTGCTGCAACCGAGGGATGGAAGCCTCAATCAGAAGAGCACCTCCGCATTCTCGAACTACTCGGGATCAATCACGGGGTGATAGCGCTCACACAAATAGGGCTAGTTGACGACGAGCTCGCTGAACTCGCTCATATGGACATAGAAGAAAGAACCGAAGGAACTTTTCTCCAGGAGGCGCCAGTCATCGCTGTCGACAGCTTGGATGGAACCGGTATCGACAAACTCCGCGATGCCTTGGACACTCTTACCTCAGTCGCGCCGGCAGCTACGAACACCAAAAGACCACGCTTGTGGATCGACCGGTCATTCGCTGCAACCGGCGCAGGGAGCGTAGTCACCGGGACATTAACCGGCGGCCGTCTTCGTGTTGACGACGAACTAGTCCTCGTACCTGGTGAAAACCGGGGACGGATTCGAGCCATACAAACCCAAGGCGAGCCACGAACCAAAATTGATCCGGGTCACAGGGTTGCCCTGAACCTCGCCAATGTCGACCACCACATATTGGGTAGGGGTGTTGCGCTGGTATTAGCTGACCAGTGGCATCGAACAAAAAAATTTGATGCCACTGTCCGCATCCTCACCAGCCTCGAACACGAGGTTTCACGACGCGGGGCCTTCTCTCTATACATCGGTTCTGGAGAATGGCCAGTAAGCATTCGGGTCCTAGGTCCCAATCGGCTTGCTCCGGGGTCAGAGGGACATATAAGGGTCTTTCTCCCCGACTACTTACCGCTACTCCCCGGTGATCGCTTTGTTCTACGCGAGTCCGGGCGTGATGAAACTATCGGCGGCGGCCAAGTGCTTGATGTAGATCCCATAGTTAAAGCTTCTGAAGCTCAGCCTGACCTCTCAGTGGACCGAGTAGTAGCTGAACGCAGATGGATCAAAGCGGATGAGCTAGAGCGTCTCACCGGGGTAGCCACAGAACCTGTTTTAGGAGACTGGGTTGCACCACCTTCGGTGCTTGCTGCTATGGAAGAAGAAGTTCGTTCGCAAATCAACCAAGCTGGCCCCTTGGGTTTGGATATTGCGTTACTAGATGAAAGGGAACGACTGGCAATAGCCGGACTTAATGGCATCGAAGTACTCGAAGGTCGGGCTCGACCTTTGGGTCAAGAAGATGTCTTTATTGATCATCCTTTGGTGGACGAACTTGAAGCAAATCCTTTTTCGCCGTCTCAACCGGCTGAGTTATCAAGTGGAGAGATAAGAGGCTTAATCCAGCGAGGAACAGTGATCCAAAATGACGGCGTCTTGTTTGCTGCTTCTGCCATAGATAAAGCCGCTGACATCGTGGCCCGTCTCTTAGAGGAAAGACCAAGCGGCGTGACCGTCGCAGAAATCCGCGATGCATTAGGAACTACCCGAAAATTCGCGTTACCTATCTGTGCTGTGCTTGATAGCACCGGTGTCACGCGACGGAGAGAAGACCTGAGGATCGCCGGACCACGATTGCCTGAGATTTAGCCGCTACAGACTTGACCTACGAAGAGAGCAGGCTGTGGATTTAAGAGATGGCCTGGTCGTCAAGTACGAGCAACATTTGTCGTCGTTCAGCCTCGTTTGCGCCACCCCAGATTCCGTGAGGTTCACGGATGTCAAGGGCATATGAAAGACAATCTTCTTTCACCGAGCATTGAGCACAGATAGCTCTAGCTCTTGCCTCACGATTTAACTTTTCGTCTTTACGCTCAAACCTGGGCGGCGGAAAGAAAACCGTCGATTGCGGTCCTCGACACGCAGCTTTGTGTTCCCAACTGTCATCAGGCAATGCAGCCATAATTCGCTCCCCCCAATGTCCCTCCGGAGGCAATCTAGGCGCGCGAATGAGGGCATCGCAAGAAAAAATCGAAAAACGATTCAATTTTTGAAAACCCTTACTTGTGGGAGTTATTGATCACTCTCACCCAAAGATTGGCCTGTTTCGTGCTCAGGGGCCTTTACTTCTGAAGTCCTTTGCTGTCGCATTTCTCTGTAATCGACGGCGCCGCCTTCTTCAGGTTCAACCTCGAGCACCAGCCCCTCAAGCCCGACGATTCGCGCCGGTTCCCCTTCTTTGATCGGAGTGAGTCGGTTGACCCGGGCTCGCCACTGAGCTTGTTCAAATATCACTATCCCTTCAGGGGCGAGATCTGTTGATGCTGACGTCATTTGACCAATCATCCACTCCCTACCCAGAGTGCTCGTGCCATATCGGGTACGAACCAATGCCGGCATACCTGAGAACACAAATGCAAGCGTCAGTCCTATCCCCCCTAAAAGCGTCAACCAGCTCACCGAATGCGAAGCAAAGAGACGAAGGGAGCCAACTATCAAGGACGCGACGCCGACCACTGTCCAAAAACGGGGCACACCCGTTTGGAGGTCAACGGCGAATCCGAACATCGCAACTACCAGGACCAGAAGCGCCCACAAACGGACATCGAGAACTCCTAGCCCGTAACAGGCTAATAAAAGCGAGCCACAGCCAACTCCGCCCGCGACACCGATACCGCCGGTGAAGAAATCGAGTAACAACATAGACATTCCAACAAGCAACAAAAGGTATGCAACAGCTGGGCTGGCGACGGTGTGGAATAGCTGATCTACGAGGGACAGCTTGTTAAAGGTAACTCTCACGTCGTTAGCAACCGATCGCTGCACTAGCCCATCAGAGCGTTCAAGTTCCGTGGAGATTTTTTCGATCAAACCAACGTCTTCCATTGCCAGTAAGAATTCACCCAATGTTGGCGCCATCACGTCGACGAGACCTGCTGTAACTGCTTCTTCTCCTCTTCGTAGTTCGTTGTCGCCAGGTGCAGACTTAGCGTCTTCGGAAATCTCGAAGTCTTTCAAATTCCCGATTCGGCTTCCTGGGGCTATACCTGAATAGTCCGCTGCGTTTACTAAATGGGCAGCTGCGCCCTTGGCGGTGGCTCCGCTCTGCCCTATCCACACTCCGACGGGAACCAGGGAACCCTCAATGTTTTGCAGAAGGTCCCGAATTTTTTGTTGGTCCGCTGCTCCGCCTGGACTATTAATCTGGATAACAATGGCCAGTGCCCAATTGCGTTGAGCGCTATCCAGCTGAACATTGATGTAATCAATTTCTATGGGGTCCAATAAGCCACTTACTTCAATGATTTGGATTTCGCGTGAGTGTTCGTGACCCTTGTGGGCAGCTGCTGGGGACCAGTACAAGGCAAGTGCGGTGGCACACACCACGAGGGAGACCACACCCAAACGGAACATGCGCTTCAGTTTGGTCAAAGCTTCACCACTCATCCACTCACTCATTGTTCCGCCAAGACTACAGAGACCCGCTCGCTCTCCCATTCTCTTAAAACTGATGATATTGACGTCTCTAAGTTCTGCTCCCGGCGGCTAGTCTCCTGGACAGTGACTACTGTCCTTTTAGCAAGTGATGCGGATTGGCTAATTGAAGAGGTACGTTCTGCTCTCAGTGATCCGGGCACGGACGTGACGGTTGTTCGCGCAGGCGCCGATGTGCGAAATGCAGTATCTACTCAAAGTCCTGAGTTAGTCATTCTTGACTTGCAGATCGGCAACATGGGCGGCATGGCAACATGCATGGATCTTCAGCTCGAGATTGGTGCAGGAAGAATTACCGACGTCCCGATATTGATGCTTTTGGATCGTTCTGCAGACGTATATCTGGCCCAACAAGCCGGGGCTCAAGGCTGGCTAGTGAAGCCGTTGGATTCCTTTCGCTTGAAGGTGGCCTCAGTGAAGCTCCTAGCGGGCGGCGACATGCGCAACGATATTGTCGATGACGCTGCAAGTGAATCTGATCCGGTTATGTCAGAGGGGACATTTGATTCGGTTGCTGAGGATGATGAGAATCAAAACGGAGAGCCCGCCGAAGTCGGTTAGACGTTTCTGTGATTCGGGGAATTAAGTCCTATTTGCTGTAGCGTCGTGGGTTCCAGAACGGTCTGACGGGCAGTGGCGCAGGTTGGTAGCGCGCTTCGTTCGGGACGAAGAGGTCGTGGGTTCAAATCCCGCCTGCCCGACCATTCATTGAGCGCGATTCCTTGAATATCGGACGGTCATGACATGCAGAGGACACATCTTTGTAGGTGACCTTCGCCATCGTTATCTGTCAGAGTGACGACTCGTTCGATTCCTTAGTTCTCGATCATGCGAAACTCTTGTTAATACACAAGTACGGTAAACCGACAAAAACGTAGGGGACTTTAAAGTGATTGATCCACAAGGTCGGGTGATGATGGTTAGTGGTGCTAACCGCGGTATCGGAGCGGCTTTAGCTCGTCGATTTCATTCTGATGGTTGGGTTGTAAGTCTCGGCGCAAGAAACGTTGACCAACTGGAAACATCGATCCAGGGATGGGCTGACCAAAATGTGTCGTGTCATAGGTACGACGCTCTTGACCCCATCAGCGGAGATGCTTGGATTCAAGCAACCGTCGATTTACGAGGGCGCATAGACGGACTCACCAACAATGCCGGGATCGGACACATGCAAGGGTTATCTGACCTGTCTGAGGAAATCTTGGACGAGATGTGGGCAGTGAACGTCAAAGGTCCGCTGCGTCTAATCCAAGGAGCGCTCCCCTTGCTGGCTGTCTCGGGTGAGGGACGAATTGTCAACGTGGTCTCTCTATCAGGCAAGAGAGTTAAGGGAACCTTCGCCCCCGGATATGCGATAAGTAAGCACGCTTTACTTGCATTGCATCATGCTGTGCGACACGCAACGTTTGATGACGGCATAAGGGTCACTGCGGTCTGTCCTGGTTACGTCGAAACCGACATGACCTCAGCATTCGGTGTTGACCCATCAATAATGATTCAACCTGAAGACCTAGCTGAAACTGTCGCAACGATTATCAAACTTCCCAACACGGCAACCGTTGCCGAGATTTTGATGACATGCGAGCCTGAAGTTTTGGGATAATCAACTCCATGAACGTCGCAGAGCTTCTCGATCAAAATCCTGACCCGGAGAGCATTGCCCTAGTCGACCGCTCTAAAGATCCGGCCGAAAGGTTGACGGTCACCCAGATACAAAATCAAGTGAGGGTATTTGCGGCCGCGCTCGTAAATCGTGGACTGGCTCCGGGTTCTCGGGTTGGGATGCTGGCAAGCAACCTGAGTGAGTACTACGTCGTCATGTTTGGCGTTCCCGCGGCAGGGATGGTTTTTGTACCGCTCAACTCCAGGCTGCCTGACTCAACTTTGGAATACATCGCACATGACGCAAATTTGGAACTCCTAATAGCGGACGCTGAGCACTCGTCTTCCCTACCTTCAGTTCCCACTGTTGTAGTCGGGTCGGATGAGTGGGCAGAAGTTATGGGTGGTTCGCCAGTTAAGCAACTCGCTGAAGTTAAGCCCGGCGACGTCGCGATTCAGATCTATACATCGGGTTCCACTGGACGGCCTAAGGGCGTGTTGCTGTCGCACGAGAACGTTACTTTTACAGTCCTTGAATATGGTGCGACGCTCCCAGGGGAAGTCATGTTGGTATCAGCGCCGCTGTACCACAAGAACGCTTCTATGGCCTCGAAGCTGGCTTTTGCCAGCGGCGGCCAGGTAGTCCTTCTACCCGGGTTCTCGCCACGCGGCTACCTCGAAGCCATCAACGACCACCAGGTCACCATGTGCTCGGGTGTACCCACGATGTACGCCCTCGTGACCGCCGAATTACAACAATCTTCCGTCAGCTATGACCTTTCATCGGTACAAAGAGTTCTAATCGGCTCGGCACCAATGACTGAGGCGCTTTTTGACGACGTTCAGGCACTCTTCCCCAACGCCTTTGTCACCAATGGCTATGGCACGACCGAAGCGGTTCTTGAATTTGGTCCTCATCCTGATGGTCTACCCCGACCAAAAATTACTCTCGGCTACCAACACCCCAAGGTGGAACTCAAACTTGTCGATCCCGAAAACGGCGCTGAATCTAACCATGGTGAGCTATGGGTCCGCTCAAAGGGAGTGATGGAGGGCTACCACGATCTTCCTGCTGCCAACGCCGAAAGGCTCACCGATGGCTGGTACCACACAGGAGATCTAATGAGCCGAGACGACGACGGCTGGTATTTCTTCGTGGGCCGGGTCGATGACATGTTCGTCTGTGCAGGCGAAAACATCTATCCAGATTCAGTAGAACAAATGTTGGAGCAGCATGAGGCCGTCCATCAAGCGGTAGTCGTACCGGTGGCCGATGATCTAAAAGGCCAGTTACCAACAGCCTTTGTTCGCATCGAATCCGGAGCTCAGCTGAACGCCGAGGAACTCAAGCAGTTCGCCCTACAAAACGGTCCCGCATACGCTCATCCTCGACATGTCTGGTTCGTTGATGAGATACCGCTGGCTTCCACAGCCAAAGTTGATCGGGCTGCTCTCACTAAACAAGCTGCAGAACTCCTAACTCCAGATAGGGATGTCTAATGAAAGCAATTGTCTTTGATGAACATGGGTCAATTGATGTTCTTAAATATCGAGATATCGAAGAACCAGGTCTACAACCAGG
>Ga0066850_10000017_pt1 | contig 81968 bp, 64 predicted proteins | sample ETNtaG_4_FD_67282 | JGI IMG/M metagenome (GOLD analysis project Ga0066850, IMG submission 67282) | Marine microbial and viral communities from oxygen minimum zone, Eastern Pacific Ocean - ETNP201406SV67 | ecosystem: Environmental > Aquatic > Marine > Oceanic | place: Pacific Ocean: Eastern... | reverse complement strand
TGCTCGGCCGTCTCAGAGACAATACAGACTGCTCTAAGGCACATGATCTCCCGAGCAGAGCACCACAGGGAGTGCGCAGACGAACGAAGATGCGACAGAGACCATGACATGAGGAAGGGACTCCGAGGAAGAATGGGAGGCGCGTTCTGCAAGATGGTGGACAGGTGCGAGGATCGTGAAAGGGGCGACGGTCCCCCTCCCATAGAGATCACCCAGGAGGTGTGCGAGTCCAGGATGGGAGTATGGACAGAGGCCGCAGACCGCGGCGAGGGAGTATTCTACTGCGATTGGAGCGAACCGGATCAAGAGCCAGAAGAGAACAACTCAGAGGAAGACGACAGGGGGGATGAGGAAGAGTCCCCTGACAATCAAGAGGAGTGCGAGGCTTCCGGCGGAACATGGTTCGAGGACAGGCAAGAGTGCCGCACCGAGTAATCCCAGACAACAATGGTGGCTCGGTGTACCAAACACACCGAGCCGCCCAACATTCACATCTTCACTAGTAGCGGGAAGTCCATGGATGGAACCCCCCGGGACAGAGTTGCTCGAATCACGCTGTTATTGGGCGGATTCATGTTGTTGCTTCTAATCGCAGTCCCATTCACCTTCGAATACGGCACTTCTGGTTATTTCGCTTCGTACGTGATCTACTCGCTTTTCCTAGCTAGTGTCGGCATCATCATCGGCGTCTCGCTGATGTGGCTCAACGATCCACGCAGAGAGCAGACAACCGCAAGGCAGGAGCCGGGTAAGCCCGCTCGCATGCTTTCGGGCGATCAACAATCTGTTGTCGGAATCCTTTCAGAGAGAAACGGTTCGATGTGGCAGGCCGAACTAGTACGAGAGACCGGGTTCACTGACTCCAAGGCAAGTCGACTCCTGTCTCGCATGGAGTCAGAAGGCCACATTAGGAGAATCAGGGACGGAATGGGCAAGCGCGTAGAGCTAGTGGAGGATGGACGCTGATGTCATCAGGAAATAACAGCGATAGAAGACTGGCAATTATTGTCGTATTGGCTTTATTGATCCTAGCAATTTCCCTTCGCATCCTCATGTCCATGGAGACCTCCCTAGAAGAGGGCAGTGGGCCACGAGGGGGGATTATGGCCGCGGCTCTTCCAATGATGGTGCTGATAGCAGCCCTGATTCTCCTGCTGCTGACGCAGATTCGAAGCGGGCCTATCGAACTGACGACCGACCATCTTAGAATATCTGCCCTGATGGCAGCTATGTTCGTCATAGGGATGTTGATAGAGCCTGCAATCCCCAGACCAGAAGCCACACCTAGAGACGCCTTCGGAGCCATATTCATGCTGATCCCGATAATGCTAATCGCTGCTATGCTGTTGCCAATGTTCCCTAACCAGTCAGACGAAGAGGAGTAGGATGCATCCCCCTCACCGAGACAAGGACTTGGAGGGGGCACTCCAAGAAGCGCTTGACGGAGGGTACTCAGTTTGGGCCGTGGGGGACATCCATGGCTACAGGGAAGAGTTCGAGTATCTACTGGGAATCCTTCGACTCGTCGATGGCGACATGGTGATATGTTTGGGGGACTTGATTGATAGGGGTCCCGATAGCCACGGGGTACTCTCAATCGTAAGGGATAGCAATCGCATATTCTCGATAAAGGGGAACCACGAGTTGCTGATGTCAGAGGCACTCGGAGAGGATAGTCATAGGGAGCAATTCTGGATTGGCAGAGTAGGAGGGAGGGCGACCCTCGATTCCATGGGTACCAGAGAATCGGAGAAGAGGGAGCAAGCGAAAAGATGGCTAGATTTCACCGACAACCTACCAACCGAGGTAATCCTGGACCGTTTCCGACTTGCTCACTCGGGGTACAGGGCAGATATGCCTCTGGAGGACCAGTCGGATGAGGACCGACTCAAATCTCGAGAGGTCTTCCGAGCAACCTTACCGTTGGACCCGAAGAGACAGATTATCGCTGGACACACCCCCGTTCAAATGCTCCCAAACTTCGATGTAGAATCACCTGAAGAGGGAGTCTGGAGGAGTCAGGTTCTCATGGACGACGGCCGTCCATCAGCAGTCTTAATCGACACCGGAATCGTTCTCAGGAATTCATCCCACCGACCTAGGATATCTGCATATGACCTTCAGACGGGTAAGATAGAAGAGATCCTCAGGATCAATCAAGTCCTGACCTAAGAAAACCAAGTTCTAGCCCCGGAGTGAACACATTTCAATTTCTGTTTCCTAATCTCCCAGAATCCCAACCAACCTAGAAGCCCCCTCGCCTAGGTTGCACTCCCAGTGCAGTGTGTGCTAACAGTGCCAATATCAGCCATTTCTTAGGTTCTCTCATCCATTCGTAGGGGTCTTCCATGGATGTTACTAGACTAGGCGGGAGATGAATATTCAGACATATGGCGACACACACGGCCAATTCTGACATGCGTGCCGGATTATGGCAGAGGTCCAGCCCCGCTGACTTCCCTCAGCCAGTCCATGGACGATCGGTAGTCGGTATCAGCCGATAGATCGTCTTCGAGCAGTAGCGCCTCGGCGGCATCCCACAGAGCTCTTAGCGCAGGAACCCAGTCACCGCCCTTGTCACGACTCTCCTCGTCGAACCTCCATGCGTCCGACTCGGTTCTGTCGTGCACAACGAGCCATGCCCAACCCATCGCCGATTCGAGCCCCCTTCCCTTCCTCGCCATAGAAACGGTTGACGCCACGCCGTCGTCAGTGGCCTTCCGGATTAACCTGTCAGCGAATGACAAGGGATCTGGCAGGGCGACGCTCTCCCATGGAAGCCTGTCCAGCCTCATTGCCGTGCTGAGTGAGTCATTTAACTCACGTAGAAAAGCCCCGAACCCTTGCTTCCTCTTCGCTTGGCGAGAATGGATGCCTTCAGCCTCTTCTCCACTCAGTTTGTACATAGAATCCAAGATGGCCATGCCGTATTCCTCCCACAGGGAAACTAGCACTGGGTGGCAAGATGAGTCCTCGAGCCTTATCACCTCGTCCTCGAGGTTTAGGACTACCCCGTCCGACCTAACGTGCACACCTCCTTCGATGGAGTCGAGTACGCAAGAAAGCGCCCTCCTCTCTTCCTCGGTCCCTCCCATGTGGTTTAGGAAACCGATCCTGTCTTCCTCCGAGAACCAGTGGTTACCGACTACGAACCCGTCAGAGATCGAGTTCAGAATGCTGGCTCTGCATGCCCGTGAAACTACACCGTCCTCGAGGGACATCTTGAGCCAAGTGCTCAGGACTTCATCTACCCTCTCAATTCCCTCTTCTGGCAATGCCCTGCCCTCCGGCCAACCCTCTGGCTTCCACACCCAGGAAGCCTCGCAAACCTCTCCCAGTTTGTTCGGAGGCATCATCGAGATTGCTATGCTGCGAGCCAGTGGCTCATCGGTCTTCGCAAGAGATGATTGGGAGAGCCCTACCGTGGTTCCGTCCGAGAAGTCCAGCTTGAGCCATCCCTCAGGGGTGTTAGAACCGGAGCTGACGATGTCCTTACTCAGGCCAGAAGACCACTTGCACACTTCTCCCTCCAGATCCACGGAAGTGTTGTCGAGCGTCCAGCTCACCCATTCGGGAGGAGGGGCTGGTTCGAAGCCGGTGAAGACGAATCCCCCATCCCATGAGAAGAAGTACTGACCGGCCTTGGCATGATCATCCCACACTAGTAGCCTGAGTCTGGGGTGATTGAAGTTCTGAATGCCGACCAGGTGACCCGGTCGCCCACTCCCTCTTTTCAGGTAGCTAGCGTTTCCGTATACATCGCTCTTGAACACCGATACGGTGCTCAAGTCCTCTTCCGATGCTGCGACTAGGCTTCCAGCCAGTGAACGAGCGACGTCCCCACCACTCCTCTTCGACATCCTCTTCTTGAGCCATCTGACGTCGTTCCTCTTTGAGGAGACCGATTCCAGTTCCCTTAGGGTCAGAGCCATCGGGTCCTTAGAGCCGAAGAGCGAGACCTTGCCCAACTCCCCTACTATCTCGGGAAGAAAGCCCTCTGGGTTATTGATTAGCGACTCCAAGCTCCTTTCCAGCCTTCTCTGAATCTCCTTCGATGCCTGTTTGATGCCCCTGACCCTCAATCTCTTCCTGCGGTTATTGTCTCCGGGGAAACGGACTTCTGCAGGTGGCTTGGCCATGCTATCGAGACCTCGGACACGAGCCTCAGACTTGAGTTAGTCGGGCCATTCTATGACTTGTTCCTTCGACGGAAGGCATCCTTCTCGTTATCACTCATATTCGAGGGGATGATTAGTGTGTGCACATAACCTCCCTCAGTTTGAGAGACATCATTCAAGCTCCCGGACAACACCCTCTGTCTGCTCGTGCCAACGTCGCTCAGCAGGATACCCATCCAGTCCCTCACTGCAAGGATCCGCTCTTCTGAAATCAACCCCTCTTCACGTGTCTTTTCCGACATCCCCTCAAGGATTGAAACCGCTTGCTCCGGGCTCATTGGAGTAGGCAGATCGAAACCCATTCCAGTTGGGTCCAGATCAAGTAGAACGAGAGTATGCAGTCCACTGCTGCGATTCGACTCTATCATCTCGAGAGGGGAGGTTGCTAGGTAATCGCCATAGGGATAAGGAAGGGTGACCTGCCTACCGAACTTGTACGACTGCAATCCGGATAGTGAGACAGCCAGTGACGTGGCGGACATGCCAGGGATGACTTCGAAACTCACACCTTCCTCCATGCACCTTGCCTCCAGATCGATGTGAGTGGTCGCCTGCATCGGGTCACCAACTACCAATAGTGCCACAGACTCTTCACGAGCCTCATCCAGCAGACTCTCCGGACTCTCTACAGAGGGCCTCATCAGCCTCTCCCAGGCCCCCACCACTTCCTCGAGCAACCCCTCCTGATCTGATGGGAGAACTGCAGTGTAACCCTCTAGGTACCTCTTGCTGCAGCCTCTTGCTATGCTCTTAGCCCTCTCTGTCATGTGACCAAGGTCTCCTGGACCAATTCCAATCAGCCAAAGGCCCGGAGACACTTCCTTGGAGGCCATCACCCGCGTCTCGTACTCTAACGCACATCAATCTGATTGCTGTTAGAACTTCATGCGAAACAATCCTTTCTGACCTAACTTGATACCAGAGTAGTATTTATCCTTCCTTGAGTCGAATGGGTACATGGAGTAAACGAGGTCCTTGCTGTATGTCTTGTACAGATACTTCACCCAAAGGAAACCCCGATTGCCTCCAGCAGAGAGGAAGTCTCCCCCTGAGATCCTTCTTATCTGCCCGATCACCGCTTCGACATCTTTGGAGAAACCGAGCACACCGGTTTCCATCACCACAAAGGAACCATCATCGAAGCACTCCCAAGCCGACATGTCGTTGATGTCTATTCTGTTGCAGGAATCACATCCGAATAGGTCTACGGTCACATCGCCATGCTCGCAATTCGGAAACATGTTAGACATGAATCGGAAGTAGTTCCCACTGCACGGGTCTCCGATCACCATCAACCTCTTCCCCTCCTTCTGAGCCATCTCTTCCGCAGCCCTGAACAGCTTCTTTGTCCGGAAGTAACGACTAATCGGGGAAATCAGAACACTCCTAATCACCGCATTCCCCCTCCGTCATTGTGAAGCGATGATGCCCACCGGCACTTCAACGTGATGCGCCATCTGAGAGTCCCGAATCGCGCCGTCGAGGAGAACCTGACCCTACTTAGGGATAGAGGCTGGCTAGCATTTGGGATGAGGGTCTTCTCCCACGAAGACGATGTGCACAGGCTGATCCCCCTGGATCCAGACGCGCCAGTCGAAATGCCCGCTCCATTCGATATTCACGAGATCGTCCTTCACAAGGGCTCTTTGGACACTAGGGTAGACTCCGATTGGTGGAATCATCTCGCATTACTGATAGGCAAGGAAGAGATAGAAGCATTCGGAGAGGACTGGCCCTCATCCCACGAGTTCATTTCAGACATGATGGTTGTCAGAATAGAGGCCGGCCTCGAGAAATACACCCCACAGATCGCAGAAGCGAAACTCCGTGCTCACCCTCACATCAGACTCGTACTAAATGACGAGGGCGTACAAGGGGAACTTAGGATTCGTGAACTCACGCCCATAGGCGCCAGAGTGGGAGATGAGATTTTCACAGGCAACTTCCCAGAATCGGCATGTAGCACCCGAGTAATCGTTAGGGAGTCCGGCAGAGCCATCACCTGTGACCCAAATAAGGCATACTTCTCCACCAAACTCCAGTCAGAGAGGATTGAGACCCTCTCTCTGTCCAAGGAGTTACGAGGAGTACTCGACCGGCCCATCAATGTCTGCGATCCCTTTTGTGGGGTCGGACCGGCACTCGCAACCCTCCTAGCTGAGCCGGATCTTGTCAATCACGCTCTGGCTTCCGACCTCAATCCAGAGGCAGTGAGACTCCTCTTAGACAACCTCCGAAGATGGGATCGTAGGGATTATCCCTCAGAGCCTTCTCCCATTTCCAGAATCTTCGAAGATAGAATCGTCGGAATCGCAGATGCCACCCAACTCCGCGAAGACGCCTCACTGGTTGGGTATTGGGATTTGGTGATAGTCAACCTCCCACATCGAACAATCGAATTGCTCCCATACATGGTTCCCCTGCTCGATATGTCTAGCCCTTCTATGATAAGGGGGAGGGTGATTGTTTCCGAGAGCGAGATTCTAAATGCCAATGTAGAGATAAAGCGAGCTCTCCCTGACCTCCTTCAGGAATTTCCCGAACCATCTCTTAGGATTAAGAGGGACTACAGTAGCACCCTCAGGCTGTGCTCCTTTGAAGCTTGGATTGCCCCACAGCAGGTATGACGTAGACAAGACAAAACACTCGCTTATGTAATGAACTTGCTGTAGGTATTTTCGAGGCCCCCTGAGGTTTGTGGAAATGTTAGCATGGCCCCCGTCCCCCAAAGTCAAAACGCGGGGACATAAGATGATCAGATTTCTTCCGAGAGAGAAAGATGGTAGCAATAGGCACCCCTAGAAGGAGGACTGAGTGGCGCCCCGACCGGGATTTGAACCCGGGTCGCAGCCTCGACAGGGCTGCATGATAGGCCACTACACTATCGGGGCCGGCCCTCCGTCGAGTTTGCCTTCCTTTTTCAAGGTTTGAGGGGGCATTATTGATGGCCCAACCGCGCTCAGGCTCTGCATGGGAGACTCCCGAGTCGTCATCGACGTCATCGATAATGGGGGTCAGTGGACTCACAGAGAGTGGAGAATGCTCAGGTATCTGGGCGTCGATACTCAGATTTTTCCAAACAATACCCCAATCCAGGAACTCCGGGATCTCGATGGACTAATCCTGTCAGGGGGGGCGGCTCGTGTTGGCCTAACCGGGGAACTGGGGAATTGTGCCGAATATCTCTCATTGGAGGTGCCTATTCTTGGAATCTGCGCTGGACACCAGTTCATGGCTCGGCACTATGGAGGAGATGCCGGCGAGGCACCCAAGCCCGAGTTCGGTGCTGCAACCATTTCCCTAGTGGGTGACCGGGGCCTTCTCTTCCAAGGAACTCCCTCCGAGCAGATCGTATGGGAGAGTCACAACGACGAGGTTACTGAGATTCCACTGGGATTTGTTGTAGTGGCCCAAAGTGAGTCATGTGAGGTCCAAGCAATGCAGAACGAGGATCAGAACAGATTCGGCCTCCAGTTCCATCCTGAGGTCAATGACACTGAATTCGGAACAAACATCTTTGAAAACTTCGTGATGATATGCAAATCTTCCAAATCAGCATAGGACAGGTTGAAGAAGGCCCGGCAGGTCGCCCGGCTCGGTAGCAATGAAGGGAGAACAGAACATCCTACACAAGTGCAGGAACTGCAACAGGACCGATAAGAGGGCATACAACCCTACTTCAGATGAGCATTGCAGCCATTGCAATTCCCCAATGGACCCCTTAGAAATTCGATACAAGTGCGTAAACTGCGGCCACATGGCGTGGTCAGAGGCCGGATCAACGGGCAAGTCCTGCCACAAGTGTGGATTTCGGATTTTCGTCAAGCCCCGGAAGGATGGCATGGCTAAGGTTCTGAAGGCCGAGTGACAATCGCGGAGTTCAAGTCCTTCCCCCCTCCCATACATCTTATGGCGAGCTGGCTCGAGACAGAGGCACCCACTAGGTTCGAGGAACTGGCGGTACCGGAGGCGGTCAAACAGACCCTCCTATCCACCAGTACCTCTTCTGATCCCCCACATCTGTTGATCACCGGTCCGGCCGGTGTCGGTAAGACTGCGTGCTGGAGGCTATTTGCACGACAGATTCTCGGACCAGGATGGAGGTCCACCACACACATCCTCCAAGCACGCGACTTGGTTAGGAAGAGAGGTGCCATGGCTACATTCGAGGAGTTCCTCAGACCAAGCGGTTCCGAAAAGGACACGCTCGCAGGAAGGACTAGCCTAGATGCCTTCGACAGAGGCATTTCAAACTCCCACTCCGAAGAGGTTGCCCCAGCCGGTTTAGAAGTCGAAATCAAACCCGGCGAGGTCCCGATTAGTCGTTTGATAATCATAGAGGATGCCGATTATTTGGGACACATTCGTCAGGCGTACCTCAGAAGAATGATGGAAACCGTTGGCGGGGCCTCTAGGTTCGTACTGGTTGCTCGAGCACCATCACGAATCATCGATGCTCTCAGGTCTCGAAGCCAGATGATCAGAATCCCCTCTACAGAAAGGGAAAACATCACTTCAACCCTATTTGATATTGCCAAGAGCAACAACTGTGAACCGGCTGATGGAGTCCTAGAAGACATTGCATACATATCAGATGGAAATCTGAAGAAGGCCATCTTCACTCTCGAGTTACTTGACATCAGAGGTCTTGCATCGAATCGCTCATCAGTTCACAAAATGGTTCAGGCATCAACTCTACAGGCAGGTAGGAGGCTGGTGGAATTGGCCATTAGGGGGAAGGTAGTCGAATGGAAGTGGGAAAACCGTGGAGGCAGGAACAAGAAAGTCCTTGCAGGGGCGATGGCAGAGGTAGATGATCTCATGAACAACCACGGCCTGGATTCCACAGACCTCGTTTCACAAATTCATGGTGTGATAGTAGGTAGGAGACTGAGCGTCCCACAGACTCTCAGGGAGGAGTTGCTCGATGCTTTATCCGAATGCGACGTGGGACTGCAAAGATCCACCTATCCCCGAATCCACTTTGAGAGGTTCTTGCACCGAACTGCAAACGCAGGCAAGCACCACGGTCTGTCAATGTCATGATGGCGGGCGCGGCAGGATTCGAACCCGCGGTCCCCGGCTTAGGAGGCCGGTGCATTATCCAGGCTATGCTACACGCCCGCTCTCGCGAGCACGCCCTCTAGAAGAAATGTGCCCCGGAAAAACACACTCCCGTCAACCTGTTATCCGATGCCATCAAGCGCTAAAAGCACCTCGAGAGAACGTGGCGAGTAACTCTTCAGACCTCCCAAATCCGTATGGTGAAGATGCTTCCTTTGGCCAGACAACCGAAACAGCCCTCGATCGAAGAGTCAGAATAAGGGATTCACAACGAATTCTATGGACCAGGATTACCACCATAAGATGGAGTGGACGGATCAGGACAATTTCCTCAGCAGCAGCAATTCTCGCTACGGCCCTATTTGCCTCTGGGTGGAGCGAAGAATACCTCATAGTCGGTGTTTTGCTTTTCGCAATCCAAGCTACCACATTCTTCCCTGCTCTGTTAGCATCGTCCTTCGCCCAGATGTCTGCTAGGGACAGGCTTCAGTTGAAAATCGGTAGCAACCGCTCAATGGAGGCTTATCCCGGTGTAGAACGAATCCTCAACACCCTTCATGAGAGGACTCTGAGGGAGAGGACAAGGATCCTATGCGCAGCCCTTGCGGCGGGGGCGCTCAACTCTGTTGACAACTTCGAGACCGGCACTGTATTGGCTTCGATACTCTACGGGCTGGTCCTTTTCCTTGGTTCCATTTCACTGATCAACACGCTTCAGTTGGAGAGTAGGATTCCGATGACCGACAAGGACTTCCCCCTACTTTCTTTGCATGCCCCCACACTTCATCAGAGCACATTGGGACGTGTACTATCCGATTTGGTCGTGGCTCATTTGGACCCAGAGACCGCTGGGGCATGGGATGACTGGGTCATGGGTTTACAGAACAAGGTGCGCTCCAGTCAGACTCCAGATTCTGCAGTTGAACATCTACTGCGCGTCCTCCATCTCAACCATCTGGGCCTCTTGGATAATGAAAGGCTGGTTTCAGAATCTAAGAGAGTTTTTCGAGTGGCCGCAATCGACGATTTGAACGATGAAGAGTCGAAGTTCTGCTACAGAACCCTTCGAAGACTAATGGCACACACAAGAGCGTGGCAACCCGGACTTTTCAGGCTGATAGATCGACTTGAAGATGCAGCACTCAGGGGGCACTCATCACTTATTGAGAACCCATGGAGGCTAGATCTCGACCTCCCTCCAAGATGCTCCCAAGGGCAGGGAGATTTGTTCGTGATGGTTCACAATCATTCCGGAAAGTCATCACAGGTCGAGGTCGACATCATCGCTGCCGACGGGGAACCCCACCATCAGACTCTCAGACTAAATCCACCAGTTTCCAGACAACCAAAGAAACCCGCAAAGATAGGGGAGGAGGGAAATGATATTGTCGATGTTCTAGGCAGGCTAATCGACAATTGCCTGGTCCTATGGATAGGTCTGGCATGGCCACATGGATCGACAGGTTCCAAACCTGTCCAAGTCAACCTAAGAGATACAGAGGGGGGGACTCTCTCATCTTTCGTAGTTCAGACAACCCTCTCCTCAGGATTCAACCCAGAAGGAGCAACTGAGAAGATGCTGGATGCCGCTGTAGCCGTTAGAAGGATTGCGATTTCAGTAGCGGAGTGATAATTCGGATCGACCCCCATAAAGCGTCACGTTCTTGTGATTGGGACCTCTGGCACAGAGAGAAAGATGGAGTCCAGAGAAGTAGTCATCATCGGTTCGGGCCCCTCGGCACTTCGTGCTGCGATAGCCTGCGCCGACGGGGGAGTAGTTCCCTTGATGATAGATGAACTCGGCATCGGCTCGGCATCGGGTTCCCCGCCAGTTTCTGGACTCGCGGCCTCAATTGACGAACTGAATTCGAAGGCTCACACGGAGGATACTCTCGCAGCAGGTGGCGAGCTATGCAACGAGTCTACCGTTTCTAGAACCTGTAACGAGGGGGTTTCAACGCTCGCCGAGTTGGAGAGGTGGGGGCTGACTCTTAGGCGCAGAGAAGGAGGTCTGCCCCATGCATCCCCTGCTCCCGGACACCAAGTACCCAGACTAACAGGTTGCGGGGACTCAACCGTCAGGGAAGTTATCAGAGTTCTAGAAGAGCAGGCAATCAAGAGAAGTATCCAGAGGAATGCCGACTACTTGCCCCTATCCATCGTTTCAGACAACAATCAGGTTAGAGGCATAGTCACTCTGAACATATCTACGGGACAAATCGAACCATTCCAGACAAAGGCCTTAATTCTGGCAACCGAGGGTCACCAAGGTCTTTGGTCAACCCCAAGCGAGGGCTCGGGCACCGGGTCTGCACTTGCAATATCCGCCGGAATCGAACTTATGGGGATGGAAATAACTCCTAGACACCCACTAACTATCAGAGACTGTGGAATACATATCCCCATGGACGTTCTAGGTTCGGGTGGCAGGATCAGGAGGGAAAATGGGGACGATATCGATCCAGAGGAGGCCCTTGATGGAGAACCCTGTGTGCTCGATTTGAGAGGGATGGATCCCGAAGCGAAAACTTGGTTCTCCCAAACATCACAACGAATCAGGGACAGACTAGGCCTTGACATCTCAAGGGACGTAGTCCCATTATCCCCGAGTGTAGCGTATACTACAGGGGGAGCTCCCTGTGACCCCGAGGGACGAGTCATTTTCAAGGAACAAAACACTGAGGACTCATCATCTGGGCTATGGTATACGGGGTTGTACGCGGCTGGTAGGAGTGCCCATACCGGAATGCACGGGACCTCTCCGTTACCCGGGAACATATTACTGGATGATTTAGTTTCAGGAAAGGCTGCGGGTGCCCACGCTGCTGGGTGGGCCCCCAGCACCCAATTCGGGGGTTCAGCCCTAATCGACCAAGCTGTTCAGGAAGCATCGAACAGAATCTCTGCAATCAGAGAAGGAGAAGGCGTCACAGTGGGGAGTTTTGCCTCCAAGTTATCATCTGCAATCTCGATTGGGCATTCCTCGATGAAGGCCGCATTGGTTGAAATAAGAGGCATGAAAGACTCTGGAATCAGGCTCTCCGACTCTTCGTCTGTAATGAACACCGAAATGGTGGAGGCCCTCAGATTGCATGGCCTGGCCTCTGTCGCTGAATCAATTCTGACCTCAGGGTGAACCGATGGACGAAGACCCAAGTATCTTCATGATGATTATCGAAGGAGAGATTCCCTGTCACAAGATTTACGAGGACAACTTGGTTTTCGCATTCCTGGACATCAATCCATTCAGCCCCGGTCACACACTAGTTGTCCCAAAGGAAGCGGCTAGAACACTGGACAATTTGAGCGATGAATCGGCAGAGGCGTTGGGCAAGGTGCTCCCTAGAATTTCAAGGGCAATAATGAGAGCAACAGGGGCGGAAGAGTTCAATGTGATACAGAACAACGGTCCGAACGCATTCCAGAGCGTTTTCCACGTACATTTCCACATAATTCCCAAGATGGAGGATGGCAGAGGGCTTTCCTTCCCATTCAAGTCCACACCAATTGATCACGAGGAAGCCGTAATTTTGGCCTCGTCAATCAGAGAATATTTGGATTAACGGTCTCTCAATAATCAAGACCTCAAGCCCTCTCGGAATCACGTGCCGGATATGCAGGGTGCGCCGAACATCGAGCCAGAACTATCCAGCGGAGCAATGAAACTCAGAAGAAAAAAACTAGACAGACTCCCTTGGGATCACACCGGAAGACACCCAGGGAGTCCCCTTTTCTGGCAGATCATCCTCATGATGATGGGAGTCGGTCTTCAGTACATTTTCAGGAGAAGCCAATACGACAAGATTCCCGAATTCGAGGGCGGTAGAGTTCTCTCTGCAATTCATCTGAATGGGCTGGTCGACCCCTCAACAATGGTCCATTCCCAGGATCGAAGAGTCATTTCCATGGGGAGGCATGACTTGATGACCATGCCGCTAATTGGATGGTTCTCTAGGAGAATGGGTTCTCAGCCGGTGATTAGGAAGTCAGAGATTGATAACGGAGTTTCGGACGAAGAGTATGCAAGAAAAATCAACGATAGAACCCTATTGACCATGACGAATTGCATCGCATCAGGACACAATGCGCTAGTAATGCCAGAGGGGAAATCCCACCAGGACTCAAGGCTTCACAGATTCAAGACCGGACCAATGAGATTTGCTCTTAATGCAGCCTCTATAGCGCAACAGAAGGGCCTGCCATCTCCAGCACTACAGCCCGTCGGCCTCCACTTCCGATGCCACTATTGGTTCAGGACAGACGTTTTCGTGGAATTCCAAGACCCCATCCCGGTGGAGGCTCCAGAGGTTCCTGACACCCCAAGGAGATTGCCATCTGGGACATGGGAGGAACCCCCGGCAGAACAAGTCAACTATCTTCGTGATAGACTCTTCTCGTCTCTTTCCGAGATAACTCCAGATGCTCCAGACTGGGATACATACCGAGCTTGGCATTTGATTGGCCATGTCAGAGCAAACGCAGCCAACGAACCACTCCAGTCATTCAAGGATGAAGTATTAGCTGCAAGAGATGTTCGAGACTCTCTTATTGGGAGGGAGAAATCAGAGAGCCTGCTGACTCCCGCTACCGAGGCCGCCAAGATACTACATGACCATGATCTGGACGCGCGATCACTGGGAGGGCTGAAACTGAAGACAAGTCGATTGTGGACAAGGGCCTTAGTGGGCGTTTCTCTGATGCTACTAGCTGCTCCAGTCACAATCCCATCGACTGGAATCCAGGCCTTCTTGGCATGGTTCATGGGGAATAGAACAGACGAGGGGGTAGATGCTAGGACCACATATCACTTCCTAGCTGGGATGTTTTCTCCAGTCCTCGTATGGCCACCCCTCGCGATTCTAATTTCCCTGATACTTATTCCACCTTCCATTTCTTCAATCCCTTTCAATCTCTGGCTGGCGTTAGTCATAATTTTCCTTATCCATGCCTCCAACCTAGTCTTCCTGTGTGGATATGACTGTTGGTCCGACTTCTCGACCTCTTTGAAGAGGGCAAATCTAGAATCCTCCGAACAGGGAAATAGGCTCGTTGAACTGGTAAAAGAAGTTAGTATCAATCTCAACGTGCTCTAAATAGGACGGCTTCTTGCAGTATCTGTGAACCATAGCGAGGCGGCCGACTCAATCAGGTCTTGGTTGGATGGGGAGAGATTAGAGGCTAGGGAGGTGAAAGACCCCCAGGCAGTCATTCACCTCCACGTCAGGTATCCTCCCACAAAGCAGGGCCATCTGTTCAATATTGTAATCCCAAAGAAGAGAAGCCTCGTTTTGGTGTATTCGATTACAAGAGTGGACGAGGGGCAGCAGGAATCGATGCGAGAGATGGCCAAAGAGGAATCCGAGGATTGGGAGGAATGGCTCCATGAGACTAGAATCAGAATGACAACTTCAGATCTGGACTGGGTTCTCCACGTAGGTAGAAGCAAAGACGGAGTAGCAGGACCACTGCAGGCATTCAATCTTTCAAGACCGGTTTGGCTAGATGGTCTAACACAGAATGAGTTTATGCAAAGCATGAGAAAGGTTTGGCTCACAAAGCTCTCTTTGATTCACCAGATAAAGTATGGTTTCGGAAATGGAATGGGGAAGCCAGGACCCGTTGATGATTGGAAAGAAAAAAAGTCTAGGAGAGCAACCAGTCAATCTCAAACGCGACAATCAGCGATCGATACAGATGAGACTGGCGGATTCGGCAAAGACTTCGATCCCCTAGAATGGGCGTAGGCCTCCAGATATCTCCGAAACATGGGAAAAGTGACCGCAAGGGGTTTAGGTTAAGTATTCGAGAAATTCGAATGATATTGATGCAGCCCACCGGCAACTTCGACAAGGACGCAATATCGAACAAGAGGAGCGGCACGACCATTGTTTTGCTGATGCTACTCAGCATCCTGGCATCAATCTCTTCTCCGGCTAGTGCTAGTGAAATCGTGATCACCGATCCAATAGAAATTGTACAGAGTGGGGTGCATAATGACAGAATGATGGCCATGGATGCTGACTCCGAAGGAAACGTGCACGTGGTCTGGAGCCGAAACACAAATCATCTGTATTACAAGATGCTAGACCCTAGGGGAGAAACCCTCATCTCGGACACCCAGATTTCAGATCCCGGTGCACACCGAGCGTGGCATCCTGCCGTCACTGTGGATAGCGATGACATGATTCACGTGGTATGGACGGACAGAGCCGGCCAGTACAAGATCATGTACACCCTTCTCGATCCCTCGCTTGACGATCAGAACGGGGACTCCTCACTAGACTCGCTTCTATCAGTAGTCCCAAATGACTTCGAAGTAGCAAATGACCCACAGAATCGAGATTGGCCGGCGATTGACGTAGACTCCGAAAACAACCCACATATAGTCTGGGAGGACTCTTTTGAACCATTGGAACTCTACTACCAACAATCACAGATTTACTACAAGATGCTCTCAGTCGATCAAACCGCTAGAGTGGTCATCGTAGAGATAGACAACACACTCCTGACTCCGATTCTTGGACAGAAGGGACACCCCGACATCGCTGTCGACATCAATGATTTCGTTCAGATCGTTTGGGACGATACAAGGGGGGGCCAGGTAGAGATGGTCGTGCCAATCGATACGTCTGGTTCGATGAACGCAGAATGGGCAGACATGTGTGCAGTCTTCTATGGAGGGAATTTTGCCAGTGGAGGATACTTCATCGGGTTGAAGCCAATGCTAGTCAGTGCCAACATGAGTGTTTATGAGACGCTCTATGCACTTAGTGGAAACTGGCCAGCCGCTGCAACCAGTGGAAACTGTGCCGATGCCTACCAGACAGGTGGTTCCGGCAGCCAAGGACCAAGATCCACCCCACTCGGACAAGGGGACTCGTCAGGAGGAATCAGAGAATTGACTGAGGTAGTTTACAACAACCAAGCCACGAATCTTCCCGCAGATGGCGGGTACTACAGCGAATTCTGGGGCCCAGCATCAACATGGGCATGCCTTTCCTACAGAGATATCCAAGGTAGGCAGGGGCTTTCCGCCAACCCCCCAACCACCCTAGATCACCGATGGAACGACAATGCCACTCGCGTGGTCATCCCCATTTCTGACGAGGGGCCATATGGGGGGACTCCTATGGACAACGACGACACTTCTAGTATCAACCAGGCTCACGACGCATGCGTTTTGGCGCAGACTAAGCCATACCCTCTCTGGGCCGGTTCCGACACCGCAGTTGGAAGCTACATGCTGGATCTCGCACAGTGTCCAGTCGGCTCCGGATTGAACACCAGAACGTGCAATGGTGCGACAACCCGAACCACAACTGGAGAGGGTCAAATGTACCAGTTCCCGACCAGCGCAGGATCTTCCTCCGAGCTAGAGATCATGGTTGAGGCCATGGTCTACCTAGCTACGAACAACTCCCGTGAGATATACATGACAGTCCTAGATCCACACTCTCTATTGGAGAATCCTTGGCCAGGTTGGACCCGAGGGGATACCGGGACCGAGGCACACCAGAACGGGTACTACACAGAGGACATAGGCCCTTCCGAAGACCCACAGGGATATGGACATTTGATAGTCGTCAACGACACCCAGATTACCAATAACCCAGCCTACAGCTTGCACCCTTCGATTGCCATAGATAACTCAGGCAACACACACCTAGCGTGGCAGGATGGGCGACTCTATCCCGGTTGCGATGGGGCCACGGGAGGCATAGATATCGAGGGAGCTTACGAGATTTATTACACAAGGCTTCGACTAAGGGGCGCTGCAGAGTGGGATGGCGTTCCAGAAGGTCTTCCAGCATACGGAATTAAGCAGATTGCTTCGAGCGCAGTATCGACTCCAGAACAATGCGAAGGAGCCTCCGAAGAATACCCATTCGCCCCCAGTTCCGTGGCACCGCAGATCCTGACCGACTCTTTCGACAACGTCCACCTCGCTTGGATTGACTATAGCTTTACAGAGTGGCAGGAGACAATAATGTACACTAGGCTGAACAATACTAACGAAAAGTACCCCCAGGGCTTCCCGTTAAATTCCATAGCCTCAGCTATTCTCGACCCTTGGGAAGTTAATGCGGTCACCAACTGGACGTCTGACAAACTCGGACCACCGATGTGTCAGCCAGAATGCAACACCGCCGCAGGGCAGCACCTGTTCCCTGATTTTAATCTTGACAGGGGCATGCCTCCCGCCTTTGCAAACGATCTCGGTAGCGGGTCACACATAGGTTGGTCCGACAAGAGATGTGATTGGGAAGGCACCAATGCAAACAAGTGGACCCTCTGCTATGTTCACATCCTAACCGGACTCGTCGACCTTTCACTGGCTTGCGATGACAAGATCCAGTCAAATGCAAACATAGAGGGTTATCCATACGATTGCCCCGCGGAGGCTGAGACATTCTACCACACAATCCAACCCGGTGAACTTACAACGTTTAACATCACAATAGCGAATCCGACTCCAGGACCAGCCGAGTTGGTGAGGGACACGTTCACCGTGACAATGGAGGGCGTCCCCAATAATTGGACGGCCACTCTTTTCTACACGACCAACAATACGCCACTTTTCGACTCAACTCCGGTTTTCCTTGACGGGGGGGCTATCGACCCACTCTATCTGAGAGTCAGGACACCAACGATTTACCAAGCGAAAGATGACGAGTTGGCTCAAATCAGTATCATTGCAACTTCTTCGAAGGATCCGGCAATACGCAACAAACTCACTCTCCTGACTTTGATGGATGTGGTCCATGGCATTGAACTAGATACCAGCCACTTCCAAGTAGATGTCGAGCAAGGTAAGTCAGCAGTGTTCTCCATTTCAATCAAGAACACCGGGAACGTGTACGATACCTTCGCATTCTATGACCCTGCCACATTAGAGGGCCAGAATGAGTGGTCACTACCATTTGGTTGGGGAATAGACTTCCCCCTCCTCATCTCTCTAGACCCCGGCCAATCAGTCACGAGAAACCTCAAGGTCAGCGTCCCAGAGTCACAAGATCCAGGAACATTCGCGATTTATTTGAAGGGGTGGTCCACAGGAGAGCCGGTTCTATCTGTGGATAGGGGGACATTTGATGTGCTCGAACTCTGGATCAATGTCTCAATAAGAACCACTGGAAACATCGTTTTCGAAATTGGCGATACGAAGTTGTACGTTCTACCGGGGGAGTGCGCTAGATTCCCGATTCAAGTGAGCAAATACTTCACCCCCGGTCATCTTGTCTTCACAACTCCTGGCGCTCCGATGGCCAGACCGGCAGATTCTGACATCAACTCTTGGAGATTCGACCATTGGACGGTGGATCTGGACTTCTCTGAATGGGCTGGGAGCCCTTCATCATCCGATGAGGATATTTATTGGGCCCAAGTCGGGAATACCTACACGGTTACCGCAGAGATGTGCTCCCCATACAATGCAACAGCCGGAATCGGCGAGTCAATCACCGTACGCGCACACCTAGATGGGACTCCCAAGGTTCGGGACTCAGTCCTGATTCTGACAAACGTGATTCAGAGGTACGAACTCGAATCATTCGTTCCCGAAACCATCGTTGACCTTTATCCCGGACAATCCTATCAGATGAATACAACAGTGTCCAATCAAGGAAACGGACAAGATAGATACGATATCACAATCGAATCAATAGTGGATAGTCAGGGAGGAGCTCATGTTTGGGACATGGACATCCCTCGGATTCTGTTCGAGGAGTTGAATAGGAATGAAGCACAGACAGTCCCAATTTACATTAACGTCCCAGTTCAGACTCTAGCTGGCGAATACACGATTACCTTCAATGTACTGAGCGAGGAGCCGTTTCCCTGCACCGAGGATCCTTGCGAGGGAACCAAGGTTCAGGATCAGATCGTTATCAGAGCCACCATCATCGAGTTCCATGACATGCAAATCTCCCTGGACCCAACGGTTGAGAGCAAGATCAAGACCACAGCACCTAGTAGAATTGTAAGATACACGCTGAACATCTCCAATTTAGGGAACGTCGAGGACCAACCAACAATACACAATCACACCTATGACGACATTACCAATACATGGTTAGTTAGACCAGGGCTCGGATCCCTAAGCACATGGGAGATTGATTACGCTCTTTTGGAGGGATTCGGCACCGAGTTCCCACTGGAGAAGCCATGCGTTTCCCTAACCGTTGAAGAGGAGAACCAGATCACCCAACAGGCATCTCAAGGTGATGGTCCGGACTACTGCTATAGGACGGCTGGATACACACTCACGCTTCCGATGATGCAACCCTACACAACGTTGCAATTGGTGGTAATAGTGACGGTCGCACCGGATGCTTCTCTAACAGACAGGAACCTGGGAATCAAGGTGCTTTCTATGCACGGCTCATCTGATGAGGGAGGGGACTTCGATGAGACCGAGGTTTGGACCGACTCATGCACTTTGGATAGCAACTCAGATGGCCTTCCGGACAATCTTCCCCCCGATTGCGACACCAACGAACAAGTCCTCGAGATGCGACTCAGGGCTCCTGATTTGGTTCTGGAGAGCGTCATAGCACCCAACAAAGAGGCAGCGATAGGAGAAATGCTCTCCATCAATGTATTCATCTCTAATAGAGGAAATGCCCATGCTTCCGATGTCAACATCATCCTTTGCAAGGACCAGTCAGAATCCGACATCAAGAGGAACGGTTGCAAAGAAGAGAACATTGTCTACAGGCAGATTGTCAATGCGATCATGCCCATAGGACAGACCGATACAGATCAGTCCGATCCGATAACGCTGCTATACATGGTCGAGCCAGGGAAACACGATATCGTAGTGGTAGTTGACCCGGACAACACCATCGTAGAGACAGATGAAAACAACAACATTCAGAAGATAGGAACTATGAGTTCCCCTCTTGGTTCACTCGATGCCGGAAGGGAGATCGTCGTTAGATATGCAGTACCCACAATCATCATCGGCGCCACCTTCTCTCTCTTCGGAGTTGCGGGATACGTCATATGGGGCAGGCGGGTCGAAGCACTTGCCAGGTTCTCCGAGTTGAGCAGCCTTCTACCAGGCTCCAACGACGACGACTTGATCTTCTAACTTACTTGGCCATCCACCAGGGCAGAGGCATAGAATCCAGTCCAGATACAAAGGAATTGGAATTCGTCGCGAAGTCCCTCATCAGACGCTCTCTCAGGGTATCCATCATCTTCTCCGCATGCATCGATTGGATACGCATTCCTTGGGAGAAAGCATCCAGATCCAGGGGCCTCCTTGGATGACTCATCATTGCATGTGCGAGCTGCCTCTCCTCGTAAGATTCGAAATTCTCCTCGACACTGGGAGAGACTTTGTGCATGACCTGCTGATGGAGCGCAATTATCGAGTCCCTCTGGCGGTCAACGCTCTCCAACGCCGCATCCAACTCAGATAGTATACCCATCGCATCAACCATGGGGAGGGTCTTCCTCGAACCTATTCTTCCCACCACCTTCTCCAGATCGTTAGGCAGACTTCCCGATAGTCGCATGCCCCTTGGCATCTTTCGATGCTCAGCCCTGAACAAGTCCGGCCCCAAGTCCAAGCGAATTGAGAATGACTGATTTACTCTGTAGACCTTCTTTGGCGGACCACCCTTATCCGACTTCTTGACCTCTGAATCAACGAACCCCGCTTCCTCTAGGACTTTGAGGTGCTTGACTACTGCCTGCTGGCTGACATCAAGTAACTCAGAGAGCTGAAGGGGGTAGTGCGGCTCCTTGACCAAGTGCCTGAGAATCAACCTTCTGGTTTGATTCTCTAGAATGCTGAGGGACTCATCGAACCCAACCATCACTTGCCAACTCAAGGTTGGGTAGTCAACATCCTCTAAAAACCCAATCTAGATTATTTCGAAGGTAACTTGGATTTTCATCATCCTTCGTCCCACTTCTTCCAATAATCATCAAACTCCTCCTCTTGAGGATTTTCGACAGTCTGGTTGCTGACTCCGACAAATGGACTTGGAGCAACTCCGGGCTCCTCAACTACCGCACCTTCCTGCTGGGGGTTGCCTATTATCACGCTTCCATCCTCGATTATTACGAATTGGTCAGGCACCTTCCTCTTGTCCGCCCAAACCATAACAGCAAGAACAACACCAACCAATCCTATCGGAGAGCCAATGCAGCATCCAATGTAGAACATATACATCCAGACATTCCCAAGCATTTTCTCCGCTGCATCATCATCGTTTACAAGCCAAAGACCTGAACTCCCTTGATTTTGCAAAGTGAAACTCCCTTCCATGCCCTTGAAAACCCTCACTGGGGAATACACTGTCTCCCCGTCCGAACCCATGCGTTCAGGATCCTTCCATCTAGGGTTCCTCCCTGGAATTTCATTCCCCTCACTGTCGGTTAGGGTCAGATCGGAATCCGGTGTTCCACCCTCAGAGACTCTTAGAGCAGTAAGTAATGCAGAATCAACAATCTCAAAGTCCCCCGATTCCCCAGGATCCAATTTCACGAGATAATTTGACTCAGGATTGTATGAATCAAAGAACTCCCCCGAAACCTGCCAAAGTGAAATTACGGCTACGAGTAGCAGGATTGCAGAAGACGAAGTCGTGATACGGGCCCATCGCCTCCTTCCATCAGTCACAACCCTCCCCCTAGGCACCCGTCTATCAGGGTTGTTTTCAGTAAGTGATCCCTAGGGCACCTAGCTTCTCCGGCAAGTAGGTGTCCGTCACGAAGTCCAGCCCATACTTTGCAAGGGACTGCTGCTCCGCCTTCTTACCAATCTCTTGCATCAAATGAATCTGTTCCTGCCACCAGCCCGTTGAGAATCTCGGATCGCTAAGTTCTGCTGTCAGAGCATTCAAATCTTGTTTGGTCAGGTCATCGCTTGGCAGGTCGTAGGCTAGGATGTCATCAGCGGTTATCCCGAGATAGGTTGCCTCCTTTGTAGCCAAGTACTCTGAGATATGGGCCGTCTTGATAGCACCATAGGCTATGCTCGCATAGATCCTGAACGACCATGGATCGCAGTCGGCGAAGACAACAACTGGCTTCTTCCACTCATCACTCATCCTTTTCATAATGCGTCGGGTGGATCTTGCCGGTTGACCCTTCAGGTGAACCAGAGCGCACCTCGATTCCTCATCGAAGCCATTCTCAACCAATCTATCGAACATTCCACCCGTCTCGATTGCCATGACGAAATCGATGTCCTCCTCTACAAATTTCAACTTCTCCTTCTCTACATTGTACGGCACTCCATACCCAGAGTCACCTACGTCGTCTCTGCAGTTTATCCTCATCCAATCCCCTCTTCGATTCCTCTCTTCGACTGTGATGTTGCCGATTATCCTAGCCCCGTCCTCCTCAGGTCTCAGTTTGAAGTCCTCCCTGAGGCACTTGGTGACTATCTCCAGATCCTCGGCTAGATTGTTGCTCTCATTCTGGGATCCAAACTTACCGTGCCCCCATCCCTCTGAGATGTAGTACATCTCCCTGAGTGTGGATGACTTACCGCTATCTATCATTTCCTCTATGAACTCGGTAATGTGAAGCGTCCTGAGTAGTTGCCGTGCGGAACCAAGACTAGTCGCATCCCGTATCGTCTTCTTCTTCCCGTACTTGAATACTCCAAGTCTGTTGTCGAATGAGATATTACTCTTGGATCTGACAGGGAGCGTCATTCTAGGTGGAGCCCCCCTCTGCATCTTGTTGTGCATCTCTGCTGCCACGTCATGCAGAGCATCGACTACTTGTTCCTTGGTTCTCCTAGGTGCAGCATCGCTCATTGCTCATCATCCTCCAGTCCGAACCACCCTGCACCGGTTTTTGGCAGATTTTCCTCCATCGGGTTTTCCTCGGGGGGATCTGCTTCCGGGGCAGAAGCACCCCCCTCAGCCCTGACAGCTAGTTTCGCAATCACAGCATCATCATTCCTCTTCCGAACCTCTTCCATTGCAGCCTCTAAGGCCTCTGTCTTCCTCTGTTCTTCGAGAAGTTTCTCGTCCATCTTCGTTGCCCCGATAATCTCACCGTTTCCTCTGAAGAAGATATCTGTCTCATTCCATTCTCCATTACTAAGTCCGGAAATTCCGAATTCGAGCAATGTGGAAGTTCCAGGATTGAGGGTGTCTAACCTCCATGCCCACAGACCCCGTGCCTCCTTTCTCCCTCCTTTCGGGTTGTATGACATCGCGTTTTCATCATTTTCTGGCCATTTTGCCAGTATCGTGTACGCACGTGCCCTCGCCGTGTAGTTGTGTAATGTGATTGAGCACATTGCTAGCTTATTCTCCTTGTTCCAAGACATCTCCTCTTCTAAGAACACAGCATTCATTATCTGAGTGATCACAGGTGCCAAATCCGGCTCTTCTCTACCTAGCAGTTCAGAAGATTTTCTGGAGATTTCCGGGAGTATGATATTGACTAACTCGAATTTCTCCTTTGCCTTCTTTCGTTGAGAACTCTTCTTCAGGTGGTTCTTCAGACCCCTTCCTACCTCAAGCATTGCCTTACGAATCTCGTCAAACACATCTTCATCAAACGAGACCGCTTCCTTAGCCTCGCTAGTGAATTGAACGTTAGTGGATGCCAAGTGTATCAATATTGCAGCCGGACCCTTTGGAATCCCATTCCCCCCCGGTTGCTCCAAACCGTACCTCTTCCAATCAACCGACTCTAGGGCCTTGGTCAGCAGACACCCTCCTTGCTGATACATCAGGGGCACCCGATTGGCGAATCTCAGAATCTCTATCGGACCTTCTGATTGCAGATCCCCTCCAAAAACAAGTCCCACTTCAATTTGAAACGGATTTCCTTGACTGGCTTTCGGCTTCCTGGTAACCGTTGAGGCGAATCTTGAGTCTATCGCCTTGGAAAGCCCCTTCTTGATTAGCAGATCCTCAATGGGTGAAAGACAGTCTGTGGGGGGGTCTCGAAGTGATACGCTCTGGAAGGCTGATACCAAAGCCCGCGACTCTTCGGGTTTGATTCTCTTTGGCGTTCTAGTTTCCTCTATCTTTGCGGCTTCCAGAATTCGCCTCGAGGCAGAGGGAGGAACCGAGGAGAAGTTACGTTGAAGAAACGACGTCATCTTTCTTTCCTCAGCGTCCCTAAGTAATCTCTGGAGGGTTCCAAGATGCACTCCTCTCGGGTGGGGCCTGATTTCTCTGACTTCCCTAGGAAGCTTGTCTGTGGTTCTATTCCAATGCCCTTCCTCTATTACTTCCCCCTCCTTGCCGGTGACGACTAGGGATATCGATGCGTGAGGATTTACGATCGAGGTCATCCTCAGGTATTGGTAGACCGATTTCTTCCCTCTCTGGTACTTGGCTTTCATCAGAGTCTCGATCCGTAGTCCTTGTTCTGTCCTTTCGTCCGGCCACGTGTCTCTTCTTTCACCTGACTTAATCGCCTTGTTCTTCTTGGTGTCAATTCCCAAGTCAACGAATACTGCTGTAGAATCGCTTTTTATCTTCGAGACAACGTGAGTCTTGGAGCCTGTCGTGAGTTGGCTGTACATGACCACTCCGGTAATCCCGATTCCTTGTTGACCACGCGTTTGTCTAATGGCGTGGAATCTGGACCCTAGGAGGAACTTCCCGAAGACGTTCTCTATCGCATCCCTAGGGATGCCGGGGCCGTTATCTTGTGTGATGAGCCTCAATTCGTCGCTTTTTGTTCTGTGGATCTTCACGCTGATATCAGGGAGGATTCTTGCTTCTTCACAGGCATCTAGAGAGTTGTCCACTGACTCCTTTACTGCAGTGATTATTGATCTCTGAAGTGTATCGAATCCTAGGAAGTGCTTGTTTTTCTCAAAGAACTCACTGATTGATACTTGTTTCTGTTTTCTTGAGATTTCTTCTGCTTCACCCACGCGAATCACTCCCATCAGGTCCTCCCAGTACCCTAATGGCATGGGGCCTGCTTATGGTTGCCCAACCACGTCCGCTGATACCTATTGAACACTGCTGATGTCAGAGGCCAGGGGAGCTTCTTTCATAGCTGGGGAAACACGTCCGGGCTCCAAGCGGTTATCTTCCCAGTGAATGCGCTAGTCATCACGGTTAGCGGGCTCGCTAGGTACAGCCGACCAGGCCCTGACCGACCCTGGAAGTTGCGGTTGATGGCTGAAATCGTCACTTGATTAGAGTTGTCTGAAATGCCAGGACCCGCTCCTATGCACGCACCACAGCCCGGGTCAATCAATTCCACACCAGCTTCCTCGAACATAGCCGTCCAACCCATCCTAGATGACAGGCTCTTGACGCTCTTCGAGCCGAACTGTATGTAGCATTCAACATCGTCATGGACCTTAACCCCCGCCTTCAGAGCCGCTTCAGTTACCTTTGCGTAATAGGCGAAGTCATCATCCTTCCCCGCGGTGCAAGAACCCGCGTATGCGATGTCGATTGCGATGTCCCCCAACTCGTCAATGTAAGCACCATTGGTTGGGTCCGACGGAACTCCTCTATCGGGGTCACCCGGATGAGCCACCATGGGACGGATTTTGTCCAAATCTATCCTATGGGTCCCCCCATCATATTTCGCGCCCTCGTCGGGAATAACGAACGAGGCTCTGACCCCCCCCTCAGTGAGACCCTCCCGCCTATTCAATATCCACTCAACCGTCAGATCATCTGCCTCGCAGATCCCTGTCTTCGCGCTGCACTCGGTAGCCATGTTGCAGAGAGTTGCCCTTTCGTCCATCGATAGAGAGGAGAGTCCCGGACCACCAAATTCCATAGAACGATCCAGAGTATCTGAATTCTTGGCGTATTTCTCCAGAATGTGGAGAATGATGTCCTTGGCCGTGCATCCGGCATCTAGTTCTCCTATCAGTTCGAATCTAATGCTCTCGGGAACTTTCACGAAGGAGAATTGATTGTGGACAAGATTGGCATATTCACTGGTCCCAACTCCGTAGGTCAGAGCGTTGGACGCCCCTCCCATGCATGTGTGGCTATCTGTCGCCTGAATGAAGTCTCCAACATCGATGAACTCCTCTCGAGCCACTTGATGGCAAATTCCAGGACTAACTCCATCCTCTGCTGAGTAGTCTCGGACACCGGTGTGCTTCTGGAAAACCTTCTGCATCGTTCTCAATGCCTCTATTTTTCCTACGAAGGGCCCGTATCGGGGGACATCTGTCGCGTATAGGAGATGATCCTCGAAGACGGCAAACTTCGAGGGCTCGGAAATCCCATAATCCTCTCCGTACTCGTCAGAGAGGAATGCGTGAACCTGTGCAGTGGTGTACTCATGGGAATATCCGCCATCGACCGAGGCCAGAACAGCATCGCCCGGTGCTACGTTTACCGTATTCCCGGAACCATCGATTAGCTTACTCGATATTATCTTCTCAGCCATCGTCATTGGGCGAACCCCAGACCTTAAATTAGGAAGTGTTACTCTACCCCCCTTCAATTCCCTAGCGAAAGAAAGTAGACCACCATTCTCAAGAATCAGCTTTGTGACTGGGTCGTACTTCTTTGTGAACTCCTCAAGAGAAATGCTCTCTCCTTTCTGCAATCGTTCCAATACAGAGTGATCGGCCATCAACTGACCCAAGTTTATGTTGTTCCTTTCATGTATTGGTGCGAAGGAGGCTGCAATTACAATCCTGATTCCCGACCACCTCTCGCATTGGGCTGCGGTTTCTCGACTACTCCCCGTTCCCTTGCGATGCCCGCTTACTATTACCTCAAATCCTCCTCCCTTCAGAGCCCCCTTGTCCAGTACCCTTCTACCTCCGTGCATAAGTCCGGCGTAAGCGTTCTCTGCTATCGCGCCTGGTTCGTGGTCGAAGCAGACCCAGGCTGGAGTCATTACGTCGGTATTGATGTCATCCAGTAGATCCCCCACAGACATATCTTCCATTCTGAGATCCAACCCCTCGTAGAGTTGCCTTCGAATTAAATCCAAGTCCTTTGTTAGGAACAGAACTCGTTTCCCAGGGGTCAGGCTGATATTCTCAGGCGGCCATTCTCCCTCTGTCATTTAATCCCCCACATACGCCCAGCGAAGAATCTTATTTCACGATTATCGATAACTATTGAACAGTTTTTCTGAATCGAAGGCAATTTATTATTAATTATAACCTTAAATATGATGTCGTTTGCGAATTCATTACCTTTTTGCTTAGAAGGGGGGGTGAGGATGTATGTCATACCTTGTTGAAGATACCGTGAAGTGCGATGAATGTGGAAGCCGACAATTGAAGAAAGACGAATCCAGAGGAGAAGTAGTCTGTGAGGACTGTGGACTCGTTCTGGAGGACAAGGTGATTGACCAGGGCGCCGAATGGCGAGTCTTCAGTCCCGAGCAAGGAGACCAACGCGCAAGAACCGGTGCGCCCATGACTGTGATGCTCCACGATAAGGGGCTTTCCACAGATATTGACTGGCAGAACAAGGACTACTCTGGAAAGTCGATATCAAGCAGATACAGGAGCCAGTTCTACAGGATGAGGAAGTGGCAAAAGAGATCCCGAGTCAGTAATGCCACCGAGCGAAACAAGGCAATGGCCCTTGCCGAACTTGACAGAATGGCTAGTCGATTGGAACTCCCAAAGACGATTAGAGAGACCGCGGCTGTAACCTATGGGAAAGCAGTTGATGCTAGATTGATTCGTGGTCGATCCATTGAGGGAGTAGCAGCTGCAAGTCTATACGCAGCCTGTCGAATTTGCGAGAACCCCAGAACTCTCGATGAGATTGGAGAGGCTAGTAGGACAGGGCGCAAGGAGATCGGCCGCACATATCGTTTCATGGTCAGAGAGCTCAGGATGAAGATCCCACCTACCAAGCCCGAGGATTACATCCCCCGATTCTGCTCTGGTCTTGATCTGGACGCAGAGGTTCAAGCCAAGGCATACGAGTTGATTGCTGCAGCCCAGGAGAAGGAACTGACAAGCGGACGTGGCCCAACAGGAATTGCTGCTTCGATCATATACATTGCCAGCGTTCTCTGTGGAAAGAGGAGGACACAGCGTGAAGTTGCTGAGGTTGCCGGAGTCACTGAAGTTACTATCAGGAACAGATACAAGGAACTGATACAGAACCTGAACATAGAACTCGAGATATGAGTTCTAAGATCACGAGCAACCAGTCGTCGAACCGCACTGGTTGCACTTCAGACATGTCCCGTTCCTCACCATTTGGCTGCCACCGCAGTCATCGCAGATGTCTCCCGTGAAACCCCTCTCCTTTGCAGCTTGCCTGGTTCTGGCCTCGGCATCAACAATAGGTCCGACAGCAGCCTCCAGGGTCATCTGAACCTCACGCCTCTCGCCTTGGCTCCGAGATAGCCCCTGTTCGGTCACTTCGGGTCTGCTAATCGAGAATGGATCCAAATCCTCCTCCTCTAGAGGAACATGAGCGAGGTCGTCCCTGCCGGCATACTCTATCGCAAGCTCGCGGAAGATCCAGTCAATGATGCTCGAGGACATCTTTACCCTGCCACTACCGCCCTCGATCATTCCGCTTGGTTCGAATTTTGTGAATGTGAATGACTTCACGAAGGCATCGATGGGTACTCCGTGCTGCAAACCTATCGATACCGCAATGGCGAACTGGGACAAAAGGGCTCTCCACGCAGCACCTTCTTTGGATGTCAGCAGGAAGATCTCACCGAGCTTCCCGTCCCCATACTCTCCGGTGATAAGACGGACGCTGTGGCCACCCACTCTGGCCTTGAAGTTCGCTCCTCTCTTCCTGTCTGGTAGAGCCCGCCTAGAGGCAATGTAGTTCTCAACCAGGGCTTTCGCCACTGGAATAGCAACGGGTTCTGGTAACGGAAGGGCGCTGGTTGCTTCTTCCACCATCTTCTCGATCACTTCCTCCCCCTCCTCTTCCTCCAGTTCCATCGGATCAACCAACTGACTCATCAATGGCTGAGATAGCTTGCTGCCATCTCTGTAGACGGCACAGGCTTTGTTCATCGTGGCATGACTCAGGTTGTATGCTTCTCGCACATCCTCGATAGATGCATCAGAAGGCATGTTGATCGTCTTGGAAATGGCTCCTGAGATGAATGGCTGGGCAGCTGCCATCATCTTGACATGCGCATCCCAAGCTATCGACCTCTTCCCGTACTTGCCGCATGGGGTGGCACAGTCGAACACAGGGAGGTGTTCGTCCTTCAGGCCCGGGGCTCCCTCTATGGTGTTGAATCCGAAGATGTGATCGTTCGCTGCGTCAATTTGCTGACTCGTTAGTCCGATGAACCCAAGAGTATCGAAGAACGGATCGCCGACTTGGCTCTTTGACATACCGAGCCTTTCAATGCAGAATTCCTCTCCTAGGATGGAAGGTGCGAAAGCAGACCTCAAGTCGAAGACATCTGCTAGCTTCCCCTCGATAGAGGCGAGCAGGCTCTCATCGAATCCAGAATCCTTCAATATGTCAAGAGGCAGGCTCGGGCAGCCACTAAGCCTCTTTGTTCCCATGATGTACTCCTCTATCGATATGGCGTCATTTTCCGAGTACCCCAATCTGCTCAGAGCATTGGGGACTCCGTGGTTGATGATTCTCAGAGACCCCCCTCCTGCGAGTGTTTTGTACTGCACAAGGGAGAACTGGGGCTCCACGCCAGTGGTATCTGCTCCCATGACCAGTCCTATTGTACCAGTCGGCGCTATCACAGTCGTCTGAGCGTTCCTGAAGCCATGCTCCTCCCCCTCCATCAGAGCCCTATCCCAGCAACTCCGTGCAGCGTCTAGGAGATCCTTGGGGCATTTCTTCGAGTTGATACCCATTGGAGGAACTGATAGACCCTCGTACTCCGAGGCCGGGGAGTCATACGCAGCCCTTCTGTGGTTTCGCATCACGCGGAGCATGTCTCCTGCATTTCTTTCGTAGTCGGGAAATGGTCCCAGAATAGATGCCATCTCAGCGCTAGTCGCATAACTCTCGCCACACATTATTGAGGTAATCGCGCCGCAAATCGAGTAAGCCCGTTCGTCGTCGTAAGGTATTCCCATGTGCATCAGCAGTGAGCCGATGTTGCAGTAACCAAGCCCTAGAGTCCTATAGTCGTATGATCCCTTTGCAATAGACTCTGATGGGAACTGTGCCATCAGGACACTAATCTCAAGAGTCGTGGTCCAGAGTCTTACGCTGTGCCTGAAGTCCTCGACATGGAACTTATGCGTGTCAAGATCGTAGTAGTGTAGAAGATTGATGCTCGCCAGATTGCACGCCGTGTCATCCAGGAACATGTACTCTGAACAGGGGTTTGATCCGTTTATTCTCCCTGCTTCCGGGCATGTGTGCCACTCGTTGATTGTGGTGTCGAACTGAACTCCCGGATCAGCACAGGCCCATGCGGTATAGGCGACCTTGTCCCACAAAGCACCCGCGTTGAGTGTTTTGCAGGGAACAGGTGCTCTGCCTTCCTCCGCAGCATCCTCTCTTTCCGTTCTGAAGTAGAGGCCCCACTCTCCTTCTGACTTGACCGCATCCATGAATGAGTTCGGGACCCTCACTGAGTTGTTGCTGTTCTGCCCCGATACAGTAGCATAGGCCTCGCCTTGCCAGTCTGTGTCCAGAGTTTCGAATTCCAAACTCTTCCATCCTTGCTCGGCTAGATCTAGTATCCTCTGAATATGGGCTTGTGGAACGCTATCGTTAATCGCACGAACCATTGATTTCCTCAGATCTAGGTTTGTCTTCTGACTGAATCTCCCCTTGTCATTCCCGAAGGACCAAATCGACTCCATTATCGAATCTGCATGCTTTTGCAGAATCGAACTACCAATAACCAGAGCAGAGACTTTCTCCTCTTCAGAGGACTTCCAATCGATGTATTCCTCGATATCAGGGTGATCCAGATCTAAGGTGACCATCTTTGCAGCCCTTCGCGTAGTACCTCCGGATTTTATTGCCCCAGCAGCTCTGTCACCAATCTTCAGGAACGAAAGAAGACCACTCGAAGTTCCACCTCCTGAGAGGGGTTCGCCTGCCCCCCTGATGTTAGAGAAGTTAGATCCCGTCCCAGACCCGTACTTGAACAGCAGAGCCTCTCGGTTCCAAAGTCCCATTATCGAATCCGTCCCACCAACGAGAGAATCCGAGACAGACTGGATGAAGCAAGCATGTGGCTGAGGGTGCTCATAGGCGCTGGTGGACAATCTAACTTCACCAGTATCTGGGTCGACGAAACTGTGGCCCTGTGCCGGCCCTTCAATACCATAGGCCCAGTGAAGGCCCGTGTTGAACCACTGGGGGCTGTTCGGTGCAGATCGCTGACTAGCAATCAGGTAGCACATCTCATCAAAGTACGCACGGGCATCAGCCTCACTCGCGAAGTAGCCGTACTTCCAGCCCCAGTAGGTCCAGGTCCCTGCGAGTCGACGAAAGAGTTGCCTTCCATCAGTCTCACCACCCATTCTCTCGGCAGCCTTCATTGATTGAAGCTGCTCGTGGTCTGGCTCACTTCGCTGTAGCCAGATGGGAACTCCGTCTTCGGGAACGCTTCGAAGGTGCTTCGGAACACCTGCCTTGCGTAGATACTTCTGAGCACAGACCTTCCCTGGGATTCCCGTAAACCCCGAGGGCAGTTTCACCCCCTCGATCGAGTCAGCCATGGAACCATCAGGATTTCTGATTTCCACATCCATGTCAATCCAATCGAAGGAGTCGAAGGGATCTTGGCCTGCAGAGGTGAACCTGCGCTCTACAACCAAACCGTTCTCAGCGTCGCCCCCCCCTCCCATCGACTTGATTTTTGTCTGCATTATTCACTACCTCCTGTATTGATGCGGCCCAAGTTTGGTCCCGCCTGTGCAAGGGATTTGCTCTTCTGAATGGGGGGTGTTTAATGCTTAGTATTGAAGACACCATTCGGATTAGTATTTTGACCAAAAAGGCGACAGTTCCATTTTCTGGAAATCTCTAATTTTCACTTAGTAAATTAGGGTTCCATTTCTAGAGACCACTCAAGGTTAGCACCCGATCTGGTGATCATTATGCCAACGCTGCAGTGCTTATCGTGACTGCTTTCAATTAGACGCTTAACGAGAGTTTCTGGAACATCTCCCTTCACTATGTAGCGCATTCTTACAGATGTGAACACTTTCGGGGTTTGATCCGATCTATCTGCTTCGATTTCTACCTTGACGAATTCCACGTTCTCCGTTCTATGCTTTAGCCCATCGATGACGTCAATTAGAGAACAGGCAGCATGGCCGTGGAGGACCATTTCCATGGGACTCGGAGAATCTGAACCATAAATTCCGAAGCTCTTCCCTCTGCCCGTGGTTCCGATATACCCAGCAGCTTCAGTCCAAACAACCTCTCCATTCATGCACTCTCGACCCAATCAACCCCCTTGAAGGGTTGGCTTCATCTATGCCTCTCCGGTCGGAGTGAATGATGGACATGTCAGACAGCGAGCGCATTTCTATTTCGAATGGTCAATTGACCGTTCCAAGCAAACCTGAGATACACTTCATCGAAGGAGACGGAATAGGCATAGACATCACTCCGGTGATGATTAATGTGGTCGATAGCGCCGTCGAAAAAGCCTATGGAAGCGAGAGAAGAATCCATTGGTCTGAGGTTCTAGCCGGTCAGAAGGCATTTGATGAGACAGGAGAGTGGCTTCCGGAGGAAACCAAGCAATCAATGAGGGACGGACTCATTTCTATCAAAGGACCACTCACGACGCCAGTGGGAGGGGGAATTAGAAGCCTTAATGTTGCACTGAGACAACAATTGGATCTTTTCGCATGTGTTAGGCCTGTTCGATGGTTCGATGGTACTCCCAGTCCAGTCAAAGACCCGGGTGCCGTGGATATGATAATTTTCAGGGAAAATAGTGAAGATGTCTATGCAGGAATTGAATGGGAGGCAGGAAGCGACGAAGTACGGAAAGTCATCGATTTCCTTCAGAAGGAGATGGGCGTCGAAAAGATTCGGTTTCCCGATACTGCTGGTTTGGGGATCAAACCAATCAGCAAAGAGGGAACTGATAGAATTGTGAGGGCCGCGATTAAGTACGCAATAGAAAACGACAAAGACTCCGTAACTTTGGTTCACAAGGGCAACATAATGAAGTTCACAGAGGGAGGATTCAGAGATTGGGGATACATGCTGGCAAAGGAAGAATTCGGGGCCTCGGATCTCGATGGGGGTCCATGGTGTTCATTCGACAATCCCAATACTGGAACCACTATCACCGTGAAGGATGTGATTGCAGACGCAATGCTTCAGCAGGTCCTAACTCGTCCAAGAGAATATGGGGTTCTCGCTACGATGAACCTCAATGGCGACTATATCTCAGATGCACTGGCAGCTCAGGTTGGGGGGATAGGAATTGCTCCGGGTGCCAATATCAACTACGACACAGGAGTCGCCATCTTTGAGGCAACTCATGGAACGGCTCCCAAGTATGCAGGCCAGGACAAGGTCAATCCAGGGAGCCTGATACTCTCAGCTGAGATGATGCTGAGACACATGGGATGGACTGAAGCGGCAGACCTAATTGTCAAAGGGGTGGAGGGCGCGATTTCCTCCAAGACGGTGACTTACGACTTTGAGAGACTAATGGATGACGCGACTCTCCTTTCATGCTCAGGTTTCGGAAATGCAGTAGTCTCTCACATGTAGGTCTGTGAAAATGGACGAGGTCCGTGAGAGAATGCTAGAAATGGCAAACAAATCCGCACATACCGACCAGCCACTATCTTGGTTCGAGGAACTGTACGGTTCCTCAAACAGAGACAGAGGACAAATTCCGTGGGATTGGAAGGAACCACATCCTTTCTTGGTTGACTGGACTAACCAAAACGAGAACCCGGGAAGGGCACTAGTAGTCGGCTCAGGATTGGGAGAGGATGCAGTGTTACTTTGTGAAAGAGGTTGGAAAGTCACTGCCTTCGACGTCTCTGAATCAGCGGTAGAGTGGGCCCGAAACTTGCACAAAGGAACTGAAATTGATTGGGTTGTGGGAGACTTGCTGAACCCCGAAGAAGGATGGTTCGGCGAATTCGACTTAGTGCTGGAGGTGCATATACTACAAGCAATTCCCGAAGAAATACGGAAGAGAGCATACAGAAACTTGGCACCAATGCTTGCAAGCGGCGGACTATTGGTCTGCATAGGACGACTCGGAGAAGAATCGGACGGGGGGGACAGCGGTCCCCCCTGGTCGTTGACTTCGGGTTTTATCCATCAAATCGGTGAAGGGTTGGAGAAAGTTGAGCTCTATACTGCGATCATTCCTGAGAAGGAAGGAAAACGGTATCGCGCAGTTTGGAAAAATAAACGGTAATCAAACGAGAAATACTAGCGCTCAGACCACATCTGGAGCCAAGCCCCAATGTTCCTCCCAATGTCGTCTTTCGAGACCTCTCTATCTTCCAATCCAAGGTCATCGATTGGCTTAATCCGGCACCCACATGCATTTGCATGCCCCCCTCCCTCCGCATCGAAACGAGTTGCCAATGCAGTCAGATCATAGATTCCTCCATTTCGATGAAGGAATGAATTGGTGTAGAAAGATGCTGAGACGGGGTAATTACCGTGATCACCAAATTTCGCGCCCAGATCCCCATGGATCACCATACAGGCATCACACTTGTCTCCCGCCATAGCGGTAACCTGGTAGCCGTTAGATCTGATTCCCATTCCATCTAACCTAACTATCGCCATCCTGTCCTCGATTAGCATGCTATCTCGTATGGCTTCTATGAGCACACCCATCTCCCTCTTCTTATCGGAAATAATCCCCGAAATTTCTGGATTGGACAATATCTGATCGACAGAGACCCCTTCTTGCAGATTCTCGAGGATCTTCATTGCAGTCCCCTCTCCCGCATCGATAACCCTGCTAAGCCACAAAACCGGAATATCCGCTAGATACTCCTCTTGTGAGATCATTCCACTATCGAGTTTGTCTACCCATTCCAGAAGATCATCGAGATCCGTCAGATCAACTCGTTCTGAGAAAATCTCGTATGCAATCCGCGCTGCCGAGGGACTCTCTCTCCAAATTATTATCGCACCCCCGTCCTCTCCATCTGGTTTGTTGGATTGGTGATGGTCAATACTCAGTCCACAACTGGGGTGCATTGGAAGGTCACAAACAGCAGTCCTATGATCGATAATTCCATCGAACACCCCTGCTCGCAACTCTCCCGGATGCCCGAAGATGACTTCTGCATCTGTCCACCAGCGCCGAAGAATGGCCCCTGTTACAACACCGTCAAGATCGCTATCCGTGACAATGCGCCTAATTTCCAAATCGAACGGGGCCACTGCCATATCTCAGGGCAAGTAACCACGCCAATGGTGGTTTCGGAAATCATAATCACATTCGCGGAAGGTTTTCATCCCCCACCGATGCATGCTCTCGCAATGCAGAGCAAACCCGGACCCCTGGAGACCTCTTGCGGCTTCATCTTGCTAAACTTCGACAGCATATTACTACTTCAGTATCCCCAGGGGCACTGGAGCTTCCCAAAGGGGCACGTTGAGAAGGCGGACTCTGATCATCATTCAACTGCCCTCCGTGAATTAAATGAGGAGACTGGAATCTCCGACGTCATTATCGATAAATCGTGGTGTGAAAAGACCGAGTACACATTTGTCAAAAGAGGCAGGGAAACCCCGAAGCAGGTTTTCTGGTACCTAGCTGAGACGGATGAAATTGACGTGAAGCTCTCTCATGAGCATTCTAATTACCTCTGGTTGCAGTTGGACGATGCCGAGGAACAAATAACATTCGAACAGGAGAAGGATATTCTCCGTTCCGCCCGAAAACACCTCAGTTCAAACGGACGAAATCTATGACTCGATCTCTCTTTTCCCAAGGGGTGTCCACAGAGTTTCAACTTCCCCCGTGTTCTTCGCTATCCACCTCGCTAGAACAAAAAACCAGTCTGAGACTCTATTCAGGTAACAGATCACTTCATCTCTGACTGATCCGCTGCCTTCGATGTATCTCAGATGACAAGCCTCCCTTTCTGCCCTCCTAGCTACTGTTCTTGCTACATGTAGAAATGCCACTGGGGCGGTTCCCATGGGCAAGATGAACGACTCGAGTGGCTTCAGATCTTCCAGCCATAGGTTCAGCTCATCGATTAATCGATCACATTGTTCCATTCCCACTAGAGTCATTTGTTCGGGAAGTTTTCCAGGTATGCACGCGCACTCGCCCCCCAAATCAAAGAGCTCCTGTTGTACCCTCATCAATGACTCATCAGCTTCATCAGGTCGATGAAATCTTGTCAGCCCGGGCATTCTTCCGAACTCCATCCGAACTACCCCTACTTGGGAGTTCAATTCGTCAATTGTTCCGAATAAACTCACTCTTACGCTTTCCTTCCCAACTTTCGATCCGTCAAGAAGGAAGGTTTCACCGCCGTCACCAGTTCCAGTGTGAACTCTGTTAATCCGAACCACAGATGTCCGAAGGGTTCCATGCTATCAATCGTACTCAGGCTGGCTCTGAAACCAAAAGCCCCTCTTCGACTGCTTGGATCCACGAAGAATCGACTGATTGCCAACCTCCCAATTTCTCTAACTCCCCTAGGTTCCTCGCCTCGCCCTCGGGGTTTCCTAGGCTCCTATGAATCAGAACCAGGGCTGCATGGCTCATTGAATTAATCCACTGATCTTCCACGTCCCATGATCTCTCAAAGTGAGCAATTGCCCCGTTGGGGCCCTGAATAAGCCCCCTGTGAATCTGCCTCAGACCCGACTTCGACCATGCAATGCCCGGAACCCCAACCACAAGACCCCTGAATGCAATGTACAACTCTACTGTCACCATCGTGCTAGCCATGATGAATGAACCGATTTGCTCTGTCTGATCAGCCACCTCCCACCTGGAGGCGAGCAGGCTTATTCCCCCTACACAGAATAGTATTCCAGCCAGAGGTGCCACTATGACATCTGTCTTCGTTGTGCTCATATCCCTAATTCCCCAAACAACGAAGAAGCCCCCCAGAAAAACCGAAATTGCTGCCGGTAGATCCTCACCTCCTCCCTCAGGACTCGTACTCGAGATCCACAGAATCAGAGCACCGGTGAAGAGAACAATTGCAAAGCGATACCCCTTCTCGGGGAATGGTTGTAGTCTGCTGAGGTAGTAACAATATGATCCCAGACCACACAGTAGAACGATCCACAGTAGCATATTATTCCTCCACCTTACTACCCCATCCAGCCTTCCAAAAATCCTCATTATCTAGAATTAGGGCCCATTCCGAGTCTCCTGCACCGATTAGCTGCAAGTATCTTCTTTCCAGACCACTAAGTAAAGAGTCGTCAACCTCGCCATCAGAGTTGGCCTTTCGCCATTTTGCTCGGATTTCCTCGACTTCCAACTGCCCCTCTTCTCTACGGTCGAAGTTCCTCTCGCAAACCTCTCTCAGATCTTGAATCCACATTTTCGAACCTCGGATATGCGGTTCGCTATGGAAACTCTTCTTCTTTCGGGAAGGCCACCATCCCATGCTACAGATGCACGCCTATGCCAAATGTCTTGATGCTTTGTGAAGTCCTAAGTGCCGATGTCCACACGAGTTCCCATGGGTCGAGTGACCGTCCATTTGGATAGCAATCCAAAAGACAAGGCAATCGCCTCTATCATCGGGGAGTATGAGGAAAGAGTGAGGTCAAGGGGCATCTCAGTTCAATTCTCGGAAAAAAGAGATAGCGACGACTACGAATCGGAACTGTCCAACCTATCAGGGAACCTGGTTCTATTAGACGAGAGAGGAATTTCGATGACCAGCAAGGAAATGGCTAGTTGGCTTCATTCAGCACAACTCGATAGTAATACAACAAACATTGCAGTGGGCCCTCATGACGGTTTCAGTAAGGAAATAATGAAGTTGGCCGACCAAATGATATCCTTATCCTCTCTCACGTTAACTCACGAAATGGCTGGTGCTTTGCTCATGGAACAACTCTACAGGGCATCGGAAATCAACAGAGGATCGGCGTATCATAGGAACTGAGCGAATCGAAATGATACATCGGCTTCACAGTGATACGGAATCATCCGTAGCGTGCCATCTATTCATAAGCACGTAGAATCGGGCCATCACTCTACCCGAGGGTAAGCAGTGATTTGCATGATTAGCAAGAAAGTGAGAAACACAAACAAGAGAATACTACCAGCGATTTCGATAATTGCGCTAATGCTCCTGAGCACTCAGCTTTCCATCCTGCTAGAGTCAGGCGATGCAACAGAAAGCACGGGAACCGAAGATAAACCCAAGAGAACGACTTACCAGCAGTTAGAGCAGATTGGTGGACCCGTCCAGGGTGAAAACCAAAACCAACCCGCAACCACCAATTCATTCCAGGCTGCTGCATTCCAAGACCCCTTCTACAACGACCCCGCTGCAATTTACGGAAGAGTTTCGGACCCCTCCGCCCTAGCCCTAGATCCAAGTTACGGATTCTTCCTCGAGGAGACCAACACCGACGATCACGACAACGATGGAATCGACGATCTCAACGATTTGGATGACGACAACGACGGAATCAACGACCTCATCGAGAGGTTCGACGGCTGTTACGGAACAGGCCCGCTGGATCACGACAACGACGGAATCCAGGACGAGTTCGACTGGGATGACGACAACGACGGAATTCTCGAGGGACCCGTTGACCACACTCAAGGCAACGATCCGTGGAACGTCTCATCAGACCGCCACGTCGAACCCAGTACCATACACCCGTGGACAGGACAGCCAGTTGGATTCAACTACCTAGTAGACCAGAACCCAATGGATCACGACAACGATGGAATTACCGACGAAGACATCGATGGCTCCGGTCGAGGATCGTATGACGAGGACGACGACAACGACGGGAGAATAGACCAGTTCGTGTGGCCATGCGATTTCGACTCTGATGGCATTCAGGACTATTTCGATCTGGACGACGACGACGATGGGGTAGACGACATAGACGACATCCATCCCTGGGACCCCACCCAGACATCGCTCATCACCTCCGATTCAAACATACTCTGGGATGACTGGGAGAGGTGGGATCCAGAGGATTACTCGGAATTCGTGGATGGTCTCGACTACGTCGCCCTCCATGCTCTTGAACACCCGAGGGAGCAGGCATTCACTGAGATCGTCGACGGGGACCTCGATGGGGACGGCATACCGAACTTCCTCGATCCGGACAATGACAACGACGGCGCTCCCGACTCATCAGATACGGATGACGACAACGACGGTCTCCTCGACATGTATGACGTCGATGACGACAACGACGGAATACCAGACTCATGCAGGCAACTCGACACCAATGGGGATGGGCAGGGCGACTACCCGATCCAAGCGTTCAACGGTTCGGTGGTCGATATCCAGACCCCTGGTACCGATTGCGAAATCGATTATGACGGAGACTTGGATGATGATAGATTCAGGTCAATTGATGCAGATTACGACATGGTGTGGGACTGGATAGACACCGATATGGGAGGAACCGTAAACCCTGATAATTTGTGGGGCGGATCCCAGCCCTGGGACCTCGACAACGACGGCCTAGAGAATGAATTTGACCCATACCCCCTCAACTCATCTGCAGAGGTAGCTACATGGGACTGCGCTAGCGTTTCCAATCCCAACCCACAGAATCCCAGTGACAAATGCGTACTCTGGAGGACCTCATATACCGGATTCAATGACTGGGATGGGGACGGATTGAACAACTGGGTAGACGTAGACGATGATGGGGACGGAATCCTCGATTGGCTCGACATAGACCCCGACTGCGACTTGGATAACGATGCGGATCTGCACGAGCTAAACGGCTCGATGTACAGGGATGACGGTGCAAACGACATCGATACCGACGTGGATGGGGATGGTCTGGCAAACGACGAGGACTGGGATGACGACAATGACGGCATCAACGACTATTACGATCCCGATGACGGAAACTGCGGCGTTGTTGACACGGACAACACGGATAACTTCTGGGGCAATAGTTGGCCTCAGGGGGACGGGGACTCAATAGACGGCACCGAGGACAGTGGCATATACGCAGCTTTACCCCACTACTACTGGAACCTCACATGGGGGTTCAACCCATTCAACGAGGATAACAGCTTCATGCTCGACTACAACGGATACGACCCGACCTCTCTCGACTCGGTCAGCGGGGTTATCCCTGAGATGTACTGGTACCTGATGATGAAATGGAGTCCCTACAATGGTGGCAACTTCTTCGACATAGACGATGATGGCGACTCGTTGGTGAATGGAATCGACGTAGACCAGGATGGCGATGGGATGCCCGACTGGTGGGATCAGGACGAGGGCAACGATGGCGTCTTGGACGTAAACGATGTGAAGATGGGGGGCTCTCTCGATGGCAACTCCTGCGGGACAGTAATCCACGAACAACTCTCAGGCATTCAAGAGAGGTTTTGTGGGCACTTTTACGGATACGCCTTCATGGCACCACTGCTAACTCCGACGCGGTCAGGAGGGCAACAATTCACCGTGCCTTACAGCACAAGACCGGATGCAGAATGGGATGACTCTAACGGCGATGGATATAATGGCGGCAATCATCCCACTGGGTTGGGAAGCTGTGACTCGAACTGCTTCTTCTTCACCTTCGACCCAACCAGTAACCCGTCACCCTCGGTTGCCTACACATATCTCGACATCAAACACAACCGAGACCTCTGGATAGCATATCTGGGCGTCACCCAATTCGGATTCTTCCAATGGACTTCCGACGCAAACAACAACTTCTTCCCAGACGAGATCGCGGACGAGTTGAACGATGACGTCGACCCAGACGTAGATTGCGGGCAACCAATGCCCGAAGTCTCGTGGACTCCGAATTGCATGTACAACAACACCAATGACCTCGATGATGATTGGGATATCGTCTACGATCACTTCGATGTCGATGATGACAACGACGGCATATGGGACTACTTCGAGGTAGACAGCAACGACGATCTCGATGATGACGCGACTGTGGAAGAGCCATACTACTTCACAGGAAGCAACTGCGAAGACAACGACGACGACGGCCTTGACACCGATCCGGATGATGACGGGATATATCAGGCGGTCTGGGACAAAGGCGTGCTTGGCCAGGCACTACTCTTCCCAGAGTACTATGACGTGGACAACGACAATGACGGAGTACCCGACGGGGAAGATCCCGATGACGATAACAACGGGCTGCTAGATGAGACCCAAGAGACCTTCCCCGGATGCTTCACTGGAGAGGAGCAGAGACCATGGGACCACGACAACGACGGAATTGTGAACTGGGCCGATGACGATTGGGACGGAGACGGGATCTCCAACTCCCTGGAGCTCCAGAATCTCAATGATACGATGGGAACTGCAGACCCAATTGACGACACCTGCTGCTTGAATTTTCCCATAGCACCCTGGGACCACGACAACGACGGCATACGGGACGATTTCGATGACGATGATGATTACGATGGGATGAAGGACGAAGACGAGGTGATGCTCTGGCCTTCGAGGTTCGGTTCAGAATCCACCAACCCATGGGATCATGATGACTTCGGAGGAGGGGTCGGTCTGGCCAATCCCACGAACAACTCTACTGGACCAGACTACTTCGACGTGGACGACGACAACGATGGGCGGGAGGATGCGGATTGGAACAACCCGTCTTCTGGCGACTGGCCCACTCCAGCGAACAAGATTGAGGAGGCCTCCGGGGTTAGCTCCGATTGGGACTCCGACAACGACGGCATTCTGGATCACGACGACAAGATCATCACCAGGATCACCCTGACTGCCCAACCAGTACTATGGTTGGATGAACTGACACCAGCGATATTCAATGGCTCGGTATACTGGCCGGATGACACCGGCGCTTTCGTGCCCGCCCCAGACCTCCCGGTCCAAGTCCACATCCGATACACCGCGAATGGGACCTCGGTGATAGAGACGATAGACGTGCTGACCAATGAGAACGGGGAGTACATCGTCGGGCAGTTCCTGTTCCCGGAGGACATCGATGTCGGCCCCAACTCAACCTACGAGGTGTACTCCGAGGTGACGGAGATGTTCATCCACGATTACAGTTCCACTCTGACGGATACCGACGGTGATGGCATCGGGGACTCGGGCTACCCGGTCGAGGTAAGAGCGAACACCACCATTGGATTCGTCTCCGGACAGAGGTTCAGGGCCGATGAGCAGCCCCTGAAGCTCGATTTCAAGGTCCACTACACGGCGGACTACGACCGTGGAATTTACGACAACAGGATCCCACATGCACCAGTCTCATTCACCGTGAGCGACCCCGGAACACAATTCGGGAACATCACTCACCCAACGGTTTACGATGGTTATGCACACCAAGGATACAGAGCTGACTCAGGCGGTTGGGTCTCCTTGGCGTACAATCAGGCTGATAATCGCTGGGAGCAGGTCCAGTGGAACTCAACGCTGGCTAATGGACCTGGGGTTCCTACCGGCGGTTACGAGGAGATACTCTGGAACTTCTGCAACCCGCTTTCTAATGTCGAGGAGGGGTATCACGATATCATAGGTACCTACGAGTACAGGAACACCACACTTCCTGTCGGTGACTACAGCTTTGTTGGATTTGCTCGACCCGACCTCGGGATATGCCACGGAGATGATCCATACGAGTGGCCATGGGCTCACCTAGAGGGGTCCAAGACTGATACTTTCTTCATCCGCTCGATGCATAGGATGTACATCGAGGCGGAGATGTTCGCGTCCTCGACCAGGCCCGTCTACTTCTGGGAACCGACACAGTTCACCGGCTCATCATTCGGGGCTTGGAGGGCCCTATTCCACGCTCCCTCACTCGCAAACGCGGGAATCGCATTCGAGGATGCCGCGCTCGGGAAGCCTTACCCGCTCCTCTGGGACGGTTCGCCAGCGGGTCTGTCAGGAATTGCAGCGGGGGCACTCACTCCTTTCCTGTCCTCGAACGGGACCCACTGGGCCATCACATTGCAGAATGGCGCCGATTTCGACTCTCCCCCATGCGGCCCCGTAGACCCTCTGGTCTCATCCAGCGAAGTCCGATGCGAGATCGTCCCCGAGGTCTTCACCGGCGAGTCCATCAGGGTTAGGGGGCACGTGTGGAACAGGACCTTCGAACCCGTTTACGATGTCAATGGTATCCCTGTGTCCGTCGCCCTTCAGTTCGACTTCGACAAGAACGGCAATTTCCTCGGGAGCATCGAGACCCAGCACTCCAGGTGGCCGGAGCCCGAAAATGGACTGGCAACCTTCGACTACAGCCAAGTTTGGGAGAACTGGGTGCAAGCTGGAACCTACGGAGTGAGGGCAGACTTCAGCCAATCCGACTACTTCTTCACTGGGGACCAGGATCAGGTTCTTGCCGCCACCGGTGCCTATGGCAACGTTTCCGTGATAGGTACGACCGAATTCGACAGGACCTCGCTGTCCTCTCTGCCCCGGCTGTACAGAGGACAGAACACGTCGGTCCAGCTTCGCCTGGTCGACAACGCCTTCCAACCGGTACGGGAGGTCCCTGTGTCCTGGACATGGTCCGAGGACCAGTCCAGTGGTATCGAGATTACCGATAACAACGGCCAGTTCATGGTCAACCTGACGGACATAGACAATCTAGGGAACTACACTCTCGGGTTCACGTTCCTCGGAGACGAGCGCCGCGAGGGAACCCATGCCGAGGTCGGTCTGTGGGTCGTCTCCAGGACGTTCATCTTAGTCGATTCTGACAGTGATAACGTTATGTCAAGTGGCGATAGATGGGCACTCTCGGCGGTAATTACCGATGATAACAGAACACCATTCTTGAAGGACGGGGGACTCCAACTGAACTCCAGGGGTGAGCCGGATTGCGAATCAATGCAAGGGAACGGGTACGACCTAGGTGGCAACGTCACCATAATTTTCGAAGGGATAGACTTCGAGGATAGGACTCACAGGCAGATTGTTAGTAGGACCTGCCCGGTTGCAGGTAGTATCAACTACAACACAACCCTCAACCCACAACTCCTGAAGGACGACCCATTTTCCTACCTCCCCGATGGTTTCGGTCCGGTGAACGTAATCATTAGGTTCGAGGAGAATCTGCCTCACGAGGGATGCCAGCCCCTTGATGCAGGAATGCTCTCGACATCCGGTGCGTGGGACCCATGCGTAACCATTCAGAACAGCGACCACTACAGGAAGGTTCTACAGTTCCAAGTCGATGGTTTCAGTTTGATTGGAAACACAGTACTCGATGTCGATCAGCAGATTGTCTACACATCAGAGATAGACCCCGATACGGGGCAGATTCTAGAGAAGCCCATGTTGGTCACCGGCCAATTGACCGATGAATTGGGAGGGAACCTGTCCAACAGGCAAATCAGAGTAACATTCGAGATGGGGTCGATGGTTTTCGATCCAATCGAGGACAGAACGAAATTCCGTGCAGGAGACACAGGAATCGAGGCATGCATCCCAGGAGCGACCGATGAGAACGGCTTCTTCGACATCAACTGCCCTCTGACGGGAGTAGATGCTGGAATGGCCAAGGTGAAGGTGGAGTACAACTCATGGGACCCATTGAACAACGATCGATACAGATACAAAAACAAGACACAAACGATGTTCTTCCCGGTGTTCTCGAACTCAACGATCGACGTCTTGGAAGTGGGCCCATTCAGGTCCGACTTCCTGACCTACACATTCCCAAACGGGTCAACCTTCGAAGTCCTCTATCTCAAGGAGGCGTTCCACATCAACGCCAAGCTCTCCCAATCAAATGGTAAGCCAGTCGGCGGCAAGTGCGTCAACATCTACCTGGATCCAGAGGTGAATACCAGACCCATCGCAACAGCGTTCACCACAGACGGAACCGGGCAGTTCGTATGGTACTCGGCCGATCCCGAAGACAACCCGAGTAGACGCGGAGTCGAGCCAAGTGGCAACAACCTCGAAGGATTCAGGACGGTCAGAGTCGCATACGAGCCCGAGAAGTACGTTCCCGGTGGCTGTGACTACGAGGTACTAGAGCCAAACCCGGTGCTGAACAGCTCCATAGTCGACGTCGAGGTTCTAGTCAGGAGCAAGGTGGATATCCTTCTCAAGAAACACTGGTCAAGCCCGACCGGCTACCAAGAGGGAGACATCATCGCAGGGGAGGTTGCAATCCTAAGGGACCGCTTGGATCTGACCGTAGAGGGCCAGAGGGTGGAGTTCCACAGGCAATTCTGGAACGGCTCAGGCTGGCAGACCGAAAGAGTCGAGATTTTCATCACAAACGAGAGAGGCTCTGCGAACTTCTCGTTCCCATACACGGGGGAGCTGATACCGGGTCATCCGGAATGGTCCGCAGTCGGAGGGAAATGGAGAGTCCTGGTTCACTTCGAATCGGCAGATGCCAACAAGCCCTACTTCGTAGAGCAATGGCTGAACAGCACTCCTGAGATAAAGCTCGGAGAACCGTCCTCGGGAAGTAGCGGAGGACTTTGGACAACTCAAGTCGCAATATTGGCAGGCATCTCCGTTTCCGCAGTCACCCTAGTCGGGGCTATGATGTACAACAACTACAGAGAGCGCCGCAAGATCGAGGTTCTGAGAGGGATTCTGACTGACGCCCTAATGGCGCTCAAGGCATCAAACAACTACATCGAAGCGATTTTCTCATGCTACAAGGACCTGATCAAGTACTTCCGGATGAGAGGCGCGATGAAGAAGGTCTTCGAGACCACCAGGGAGTTCGAGGACGTGATAAACAACATGCTAGGCGGGATTGTCCCTCCCGAGGAGCTAGACACGTTCTTCTCCATCTTCGAGGAAGCCCGTTACTCGGATCACGAGATCGGCTCACAGGAGAGGGATAGAGCGATCCAGATATTCCAGTCGTTGATTGGCAGGATGAACAGCTCATTGGGAGACAGCATGCTGAACAGAGCTTCGATAGGCGAGTCTTCCCTGTACGGGCAATCCGTCAAGGCAGGCCAGTTTGTTGACGCTGAGGGTAATGTCAGGTTCGCCGGCATTGACGATGCCGAGGTAGAAGACGAGTTCAGGATTTGACTCTGACGCGGTATGGTGCTGCTTTACCGCCCCTAAGGGGCGCCCGCAGGATTCATAACACCGACTTGGGTGGCCGCGCTACCTAACCATGAGGGGATGCTATGAGTAAGCCAGACAGGAAGACCAATGCGGCGCTAGTTTCCCTCATAGGGGATCTGAAGAACCATGGTCGTACAACGGGCTCGCCAATCTGGAGGGACACCGCATCAAGGCTGGAGTCCAGTAAGAAAAACTGGGCCCAACCCAACCTGAGCCACATCTCCCGGCACTCCGCCAAGAAGGAGACCGTCCTCGTACCAGGCAAGGTCCTGGGAAGCGGGGACATCAGCGGTGGCCAGACCATTGCAGCATTCAGCTTCAGCGATGGCGCCAAGAGCAAGATCGAGGCATCAGGAGGCCGGACCCTAAGCATCAGGGAACTCATGGACGAGAACCCGAACGGCAAGGGGGTGCGGATACTTGTCTGAGTCAACCATGGTCTTCGATGCCACTGACAAGATCCTCGGCCGTCTGGCAAGCCGTGTTGCCAAGGAGATGATATCGGCTAGAAAGTCAGGAAGGCAGCAGAGAGTGATCATCATCAATGCCGAGGATGCCATAGTCTCAGGCCCTAGGACCAAGGTCCTAAGCGACTACAGGGCGAAATACAAACTCAACCATGCGAGGAAGGGGCCGTTCTTCCCCAGGATGCCTGACAAGATAATCAAGAGAACAGTCAGAGGCATGCTTCCATACCAGAAGAACAGCAGCGGCAGGGGCGCGCTAAGGGATCTTCGAGTCATGATTGGAACCCCTCAGAACCTCTCCAACGACGAGCTGCCAGAGGGGCACGCATGGGGTTCCACAGAGCACATTACACGCAACACTCCTAACAAATACGTTCGACTCGGCGAGATCAGCTCCCACCTGGGAGTCGACGCATCAAGATGGGGAGGCGAGTGATTTGGCCAAGAAGAAGACACCCAAGGTTGTCAACACCAGCGGTAAGCGGAAGACCGCAATCGCCAGAGCAACCATCAAGGCAGGCAAGGGACGAGTCAGAGTAAACGGCCAACCGATCCATATCATGGAGCCCGAGCTAGCCCGAAGAAAGGCCTTGGAACCAATCAGGATCGCCGAAGCCATGAATCGAATCGACAGAGTGGATATTTCTATCGATGTCAAGGGGGGTGGCCAGATGGGACAGGTCGACGCAATTCGCACTGCAATAGCCCGAGGTTTGGTCAAGTATAACGACGGTGCAGAGGGCGATGACGAAGAGCTCAGGGACGAGTTCGTTAGGTTCGAGCGGAAGATTCTGGTCAATGACCCACGCAGAAAGGAACCGAAGCATCAAATGGGACGCGGCGCTCGAAAGAAGTGGCAGAAGTCGTACAGGTAGGTGGAGAAATGCTAATCCCAGTGAGATGTTGGAGTTGCGGAAAGGTGATTGCTCACAAATACCAGGAATTCCTGGACGCAGTCGAAGAGGGCAAGGACGCAGGTCAGGTACTGCACGATCTGGGTTTCGAGAGGTATTGCTGCAGGCGCATGTTCGTAGGACACATTGACCTCATCGATGAGGTCGCTCCATTCAGCATCGAAAGGCAGCAATGAGGGCCGTCAGGGCTTTGACTGATTACTCACTCGCAGTGAGCCCAATTGGGGCCTGTAGGTTAGTTTGGCCTATACTTCGCGGCTGGGGGTCGCGCGACCCAGGTTCAAATCCTGGCAGGCCCACCACAGTGTTACACTCACGAAGAAGGTCAGTTTGAAGGCCCTCACCCCCTTTGCACAAACATGAGTGATGACCGTCCAGAGGAGGGCATCTCCGATGCCCGAATCGCGTGGCTGGCCGAGCAACTGGAGAAGCACTCTGTGCTCTACTACAATAAGGCAGAGCCGGATATCTCAGATGCGGAATTCGATGCATTGAGGGACGAGCTTCAGAGCCTTTCCCCAGGGCACCCCCAATTGAGCAGAGTTGGCTCTGACCCGCCTCCCGGATCTACAAAGGTCGACCACCTGTTTAGGATGATGAGCCTGGATAAGGCGACCACAGAGGAAGAGGTGGCTCACTACGTTGCTGAGACAACCGCCAAGGGACGGAGGTTCGTCTGCCAACCAAAGCTCGACGGCTCCGCCCTTTCCCTAGAGTACCGTATGGGTCGTCTGGTTAGGGCCGCTACGAGGGGTAATGGGAAGCGGGGCGAGGATGTTACCGCTAATGCCAGGAGGATGATGAACGTCCCAGAGAATCTTGACTGGAAGGGGGATTGCCATGTCAGGGGAGAGGTGGTCATGCCTCTGCAACTATTCAGGGAGAAGTACTCCGAAGTCGCACCGAATCCCAGAAACCTAGCCGCAGGAGCACTGCGTCAGAAATATCTAGATGCTGGCAAGGGAAGCCCCGAGGACCTGAAGTTCTTGGCTTACGGTGTGGAATTCCCCAGTGGGCAGGACCGGCATCCCGAGAGTCCCGATCCTCCAGATTTCAAACTTGATTCGGAGGTAATTTCTTGGATTAGCGGGTTGGGCATTGAGGCTGCTGGGAACGACGTTGTCTCGGGAGAGGACGACTCAACCACCACCGAAGCCATCCTCACTGTGACAAGTGAGTGGTTCCAGTCACGAGACTCGGCCGAGTGGGAGATCGACGGCGTGGTAATCAAGTTGGACCGCCTTGACAAACGCACTCTGTTGGGGCAGACCGCACACCACCCTAGATGGGCATTGGCATGGAAGTTCCCGCCAGAGGAGGCCGTGACGGTTCTAATGGACGTCTATTGGCAGACCGGCAGAACGGGCAACGTCACCCCAGTCTCCAGAGTAGCCCCGGTAGTCGTCTCAGGAGTAACAGTCGAAAGCACCACTCTCCACAACAAGGGCGAGGTCGAGCGACTCGGCATTATGATCGGAGATAGGGTCAGGGTGGTAAGGAGGGGGGACGTGATTCCGAAAATCACGGAGGTGTTGGGCCAAGCAACCGAGGAAGACCTGACAGGAAGGTCCCATTCTGACGGGACTCCCTTCTCGGTCTCGCTGCCAGCTAGATCGAACATCTCCGTTCCTACGAATTGCCCCCGGTGCTCAACCGAGCTTATCGTGGACGGCGCCTTCATCAGATGCACGAACATCGAGTGCCCTTCCCGCCTAGAGAGAGCTATCCTATACTGGTGTAGAAAGCTAGGGATGGATGGGATTGGCGAGAAGTTATCAGAACAGCTATGCTCATCTGGGCTGGTTTCCGGTTTGGCTGACCTCTACCGACTAGAGGACCGTGAACGGGAACTCATAGGCCTAGAGAGGATGGCCCAGAAGTCCGCTAGCAACGTTCTCGATGAGCTCAACTCTACTAGGTCGATGACCTTCAGCACATTCATCTCCGCCCTCGGCCTCCCACGAATAGGCCCCGAAATTGCGACATTGGTCTGCTCCGAGGTAAAGGACCTGGAGGAGTTGATCCAGATGACCGAAGACAGAGAGAAAGCAGTCCGACGCCTGGTCTCAATCGACAGGGTCGGGGAGACCGTGGCAACACTACTCCTCGACGGCATCTCTGAGAGGAAGGACGCGATCATTGACCTGCACGAACAGATTGAGATCATCCAAGCAAAGCAGGAATCCAGCGACGGAACCCTCTCAGGCTCAACCTTCTGCATCACGGGCACCCTCAGCAGACCGAGAAAGGAGATTTCCCTCTCGATAAAGTCGCAAGGCGGGAAAGTCGTATCCACGGTCTCTGGGAATCTGAACTACCTTGTCGCGGGCGGGTCTTCCGGTTCGAAGCTGGAGAGGGCGAACAGGCTGGGGGTTCGCGTGATAACCGAACCCGAGTTGGATGAAATGCTGGGGGGCTCGATCCTCGAGGACCTCCCAGAGGAGAGACAGGCTACACTCGAGGAGTACTGACTAACCGTACATTCCCGTCGATGCACCACCAGTGTCCTGAGGGGGGTTGAGATGAAGCGACATCATCTCCCTGATCTGCCCCTCAATCCTTTGCGCCTCCTCCATCAACGGCTCTGGATCGAGTTGAACAGCCGGGAGTAGACCATCGAGGCATCCGATTATCCTAGCTGCCGCGCGCGCATCTGGGATAGTGCCCTGCCCTATCTCTCCATCCGATTCGGCAAGGATAGCCAATGCGTCAATTGCCCTCCTTCTGCACTCTCCCATCATCACCCCAGTCATACCACCCACAACTCCTTGTTTCAGAAGTGGAACACCGATTCCCTTCAGTAGTTTGTGCGTGGAGTCGGTTGAGCCTATTCCAAGCATCGAATCCATCCCCTCGTCGTCATCGAAAATGCTGTGGCTACTTTCTACTCCGTGTGCGAAGGAATCAACCATGATGGTCGAACTAACGCCAGAGTTCACAATCCAATCGATCAGACTAGAGGAAAGTGGTAGGTTAAGTTCCGAGGGGATCTGAATCTCCGAGGCAATTAGGACTACCTTATCGCACCGCTCCATATTGCAGATTGGCTCCCCAGCATAGAATCTCAAAGGAGGGAGTGGCTTACCGTCTTGGACTAGGCATACCGGAGGGAGATTTGGATGCCTGACACCCCCAACCAATTCCAATTCCAGTTTTTCGACCAAGAAATGCGCAACTATGCTACTAACAAAACCCACTGATGGAAAACAACTGACTAGGAGCGCTCCGGACGAATTCACCCCCTCATCAACCTCGACAAGAGGTCCCTCCGCCATGAACCCAGAATCCACTCAATGGTGTTAATCGTTGTCACTCATCCGACTCAATTCTGTGGGACGGGCATTGAATGGACACGACCTCCCGACATTACCGATTATCTCCTTCCTCTTGGAATAGGTTTGAGGAGTGTCCCAGAAAGTACTGGCTTTCTCGCCAGGGGCTTCCTAGAAAGGCAGGAATGCCCGCCTCCTTGGGCACTGCGATTCACAACTCTGTCGAGGATCTGTGCAATATGGAAATCTCAGACAGAGATGAGGATGAGGTGGGTTGGCTTCAATCCACGGCCAGAGATGTCCTTGAAGAAAAATGGGAGGCTGAGAGGAAGGAGTTCATGGATACTCCAAGGCACCCAAGGTGGAAGCCTGAGATGTTTCCCAGGGCCTTCGAAGGCCTAGTCGGGGCGCTGAGCATCTTGTTCGAGAAGGCGGCGCTGCCGAAATCCGAACTCAAAGAGGTAACTATTCACAGTTGGAGGAAAGTACAGGACATAGTCCTCGCAACGGAGGACACCCTGGAGTCCGATTGTGGGAGGTTGATGGGGAGGCTTGATCTCCTGATCCTAGACAAGGAGAGCGAGGGGGGCGAAGGCTGGATCGTTGCCGATCTCAAGACTGGAAGGCCACCTAGAACAGAACTCAGTGAGAAGGTGAGTAGGCAATTGCTGCTCTACAGGGATCTAATGAAACAGAGAAACCCCGAGCACCCAGCGGTCATTGCCGAGGGCTGGTACTCCTCCAACCAGACCGTCTACAGTGCAGATGGACCGCCAATCTTGGGAGAAGCCATAGAGGCTTGGGAATCGATGGAGATGTCTGAGACCCCATTCCACGCGACCCCCAGTCAATCCGCTTGCTCATTCTGCGAATGGAAGGGATGGTGTCCGAAGTGGTGGATTGCACGGCACGAGGGGGAACTCGATACCGGAGGGATGTTCCGAGATGAGGTGGTCAGCCTCGTGAGACTAGACCGAGAGTCAGGAGCAGCACTTTTCGAACGCACCGTCCCCATAGGCGAAGATGGGGAACTCGGTGGTTCGGACCACCGATTCGGTGCCATCTTCAAGGGACAGGCTCTTGAACAAATCAAGCAGTTGGATGAAGATGAACTGTCCGCTCCTCTCTTCGTGGGGAGCTACAGAGTCGATGGCAAGATTGTGCATTTGGGGGATTGGTCCGAGGTAATCCCATGGTCCCCAATCCTAGGGCCGACTTCCGATTGAGTCCAGCACCTCTTGGGCCGAACCCCCGAACTTCTCTGGGTACGATCCCATCAGCTTCCACAGAAGGAGGAGCGTTGCTCCTGCATCCGCATCGGCCCGGTGTGATCTCTCCAGTCTAATGCCGAATCTCTCACATAACAATCCAAGCTTGTGCCGTCCAGGTAATCCGAAGCTCCTCGCAACAACTAGGGTATCCACGATCGCAAGTGGTTGGGGGGCCTCTCTGCCAATCCTGATGCATTCCATTTCCATGAATCTCCAGTCGAATGATACAACATTGTGGCCGACAATCACAGCACCATCAATCAATTCTCTCATCGATTCAAAATGCTCTTCGAACCCACCCGCATCTCGGACGTCGTCATCCATTATCCCATGCACTTTGCTCGACTCAGTGGGAATCCTGCATCCGGGGTTGACTAGAGAGTGCAGATTCACAGGAGATCCATCGGAATTGCTCCCTACCAGTGCGAATTGCACCACTCTATCCCGTCTAGGGTTGAATCCCGTAGTCTCAAAATCGAATCCAAGGACCTTCAGACCATCCAGAATGCCGGAATCCATGATGCCCCGTCTCGCCACCGTCCATGAACCCTACCAAACGGCAACCATGAAAACCCACAACCCAACACCCATATGAGGGACCTAATCTTTCTAGTTTCATGGAAGAGCGCGGACGAAGAGTATCAGCACTCTTGATTCTCCTGCTGCTGACCCAGTCTCTCGCAGGATGCGGCGGCATTGGCCCCGGTAGCCCAAATGCAAGCATCAACTCAGATAGAGATACTATCAACTCCGGAGAAACAGTCAATTTCGATGCTCGTACTTCGACAACCCCCGATCCAACAATAATCGACGAATACAGGTGGAACTTCGGGGATGGGGAATCGAAGACAACCAAGCAGGGCGTGATTAGTCATGTGTTCGACAAAGCAGGGTTTTTCGAGGTCAATGTGGAGGTATTCAACGACAACGGCGACTCCGACTCGGCAAGCCTCACCATCTTTGTCAATGCAATTCCGGAAATCATTCTGGATTTACCCGACTTTGTCAAGACAGGGCAGGAGGCAAGACTAGACGCCAGCGAATCCTTTGACCCGGAAGGTGGAGGCGTGGAGGTAGTTTGGGACTTTGATGCAAACACAGACTCGGATGGGGACAGCGACCCCCTCAACGACGAAGATGGGAGCGGTCCCGTGACAAAGCTAACCATATCGGCAGCCGGTAATATCACGGGAGCAGTCACGGTTACTGATGATAGTGGTGGGAAGAACACCACCTTCTGGACACTCAGGGTCATTTCCCGCTCTTTCCGCATTGTCTGGGAGGAGGTGCACGTCGATTACGAGTGGTCTGGATACCTCGAGCAAGGCAACTCTCACGAGATTCAGCTCCAGCCTGGCGAAGGAGCCAGGTTGATGCACGTAACAGCAACACTGTCCCTTGCTCGAGACATTCTGCCAATTACATGGCCGGAGGACAATTTCACTCTGGAGGTAGACAACCCCTCATCCGGGTGGTCCTATAGTGTCGCCACCTCTCAAGAAAACATCACCCAGAATTCCTCAGCGACAATTGAGAGGAGCGAAATGAATCCTCTTCCACAGTCCGATTACACTGTTTTCGCCGACTCGAAGGAAGCACTGGAGGCGGCGCTTCTCAGTGACCCCAATGGGCGGTTCGGCCAAGGTGACTGGTTCTGGACAATCACGGCATTGGAGTGCGACCCGGACACTCCAGTGGACGGGATAGACCCCGATCAGGGGAACGATTGGACCTTGGAAGCCCAATTCGTAGTCCTCATCCTCAGAATCAGCGAAGTCAGTGTATAATTACATGAGCGAAGACCTTTCAACCACTAGTCACTGGCCGTGTCATGGCAAAGTCGTTCGAGATTACCAAGGTATCCGTTCGCGACCGGTTGGTTGTAGATCTCAAGGTGAGCATGAACGACCCCCAAGACTTCGACTTCTCACCAAGAGCCAGTTTGTCCAGCTCAACGCTCTCCCTGGCCAATGAATCGGGAGACCCCTCATCGACATTCGAACTCGATGCGGAGCAGGTCACGGCCGCTGAGAGGGACAGGATGGTTGAGCTCCGAGTCAAGTTCAATGTCGTGGGGATGCATGGGGTACTCATTCAGAAGAACCCCAACCCGAGATCGGGACCAAAGTCGAAGAAGCTCGCGGTACCGAGTTGGAAGACCATCCTGCCTCTCTCAATGTGATTTCGCACCGTCGGGATTAAGCCGAGCCCTACTGTCCAATGGACGCTGGACCCATAGTGTAGCCTGGATATCACATGAGCTTGCGGAGCTTGTAACCCGTGTTCAAATCGCGGTGGGTCCGCCAATCAACGATAGGCGACCGGTTCAATTAGTCCCTGTCGTTGGAACCCTTACTGGACCCATAGTGTAGCCTGGATATCACTCTAGCCTCCGGAGCTGGAAACCCGTGTTCGAATCGCGGTGGGTCCGCCAATAGCAGGGACCAACAGGTTAGGTTCAAGCCAAATTCCACTCACGGGACAGCATGGCATTCGTTTCGGAGAGGCGAGTCGACTTCCCCATGGTGGATCTTGCAAAGATAGTCTACTACCCGAGGTTCTGGGACTTGGCCCACAGGTTCTACGAGGAGTCATGGGAGTTCTCATGTGGCTTGCACTACAACGAGATATTGTCATCGCACAGCATTGCGTTCCCTCTAGTCCACAGCGAGGCCCAGTTCCTCCACCCCATTTCCTATGGTGATACCGTGCAGTGCACAATCACCGTCCCGAGGATTGGCAGGACCTCCATACATTGGCATTACGAATTTCGGAACCAAGAGGGGACGCTTTGCTGGACGGCAGATCAGGTTACGGTTTGCACTGACATGAGGGAGGTAAAGTCAAAGGTTGAAGTCCCAGGTTGGATGAGGGAAGGTCTAGCCAAGATGGAGGCAAAGGGCTAATCCTTTGGCCACTTCTTGGACAGCGCCTTCGTCAGAGACTCATCCATTATCGCGTCCCACCAGTTGGCATCCCTCCAAACCGCATACTTCCCTCGGATTCCTCGCATGTCTGCACCGTCGAGCCTGGCTCCCTGCAAATTGGATAGTCCGAGGCGTGCCTTCACCATCCTCGCACCTCGCAGATCGGCACCATCCAGCGCCGCCTTCATCAGATTCGCATCCCTCATCGAAGCATTCCGCAGATCGGCACCGGACAAATCCGCTCCCTCCAAGTCAGCCCTGTCCAGGATTGTCCGGCGGAGATTGGCCCCAGACAAATCGACCCCTCGCAGATCCTCACCCACATGGGATGTGAATGACCAGTCCTTGCTTTTCCCAGTCAATGGTTCACCTCTCTAATGATAGTTTGTCAAGATGGTCTCTACCTGCTTCCGTCAGAACGACGAACGAGTTCTTCCGCGGTCTTCTACGGGGATATTCCAAGAACGGCCCAACACCACTGGGACTCCCCTCTAGCATCCTCCCGATATACAATGACACATTCCACTTACTGACTGATCTCTTGGTCCAATTTCCAGTCTCTTCAATCAGTCTCCTGAGATCCCTGGGAGGCGTATTGCCTTCCTTCTCAACCGACCTCATGTATTGGATAGCAGCCAGGATTACGTCAGATTTGTTCTCGATTCGACATGAGTTTAGAAGCCTCGCGAATGACGAACCCCTGTCGGGAAAACCACTTGCTCGGACGGCTTCGAGCGTACTCTCCAAAGCCTCTTGCCTCGCTACTCTAACTCTAGAAAGGGTCGATGACCATGCATCCTGATTGGTCACTTTCAGCCAACGATCGTTGGCCTCCCTTGTGTAGTCTGCCAGATTGATTTCCTGGGAACCTAGCCTCAGGAAAAGGCCACCCACTTCTTCGGACTTCTTTGCTGGCATGGGGGGTCTCCTGTGAGTCAATACTTATCAGGTTATTTTTTTCTTTCTTTCCTTAACAATTAGCACGAAACCCATCGAGCCGTGAGATTCAAAGAGCGCCCGCCCAACGCTATGCCGTGAGCGACGAAACCGACGACGGTTACCCACTGGTCTTACACTCTGAGGCAGACCCATCTCGATTGGGTGGAACGGCAGTTTGCGGATTCTCTACTATAGGCTCGGTCGGAGTGATAGCCACATCGCATCTGATCAGCTCCCTGCAACTTAGTCCAATGGGGACCGTACTCCATCCAAAGTTCCCCGCAGTAGCCCTAATTCACGATTCGGTGCCAAAGCATCCAGTTAGGGTATACCAAGGCGATGGAATCGGAGTATTCACCTCTGAGATTCAATTCACGAGCGAGCACGACATCTACTTCGCGAACACCGTTCTTGAGTGGTTCACTAAAGGTGGATTTGACCGCTTGGTCGTCATCGATGGAGTGGTAAGCAATGATTTGGGAATCAAGGAGGATAGCGAACTCTGGGGCGTCTCATCCACTTCAATTGGGCGAGATCAACTCGACGGCTCCAGCATTCAGAGGATCCAGCAAGGAGTAGTTACAGGGATTGCAGGATACCTTATCGCAGAGGGTGAGAGAAGAGGGCTAGACGTAACAGCTCTGTTGGCAGAGTGCAACCCAATTTACCCAGACGCGAGGGCCGCCCTGATTGCCGTCGAAGGTCTGAGTGAGCTGGTCGGAGTCGAGGTTCCAGTTGAGGGGTTGCTTGAGGATGCTAGGAATATCGAAGAGAGGGTACGTGAGGCCTTCGAAAGGGCCCAGTTGAATGCCCTCCCAGCACCAGATTCACGAGACGATGAGGACGACGTCCCAATGATCTACTGATTAGTAGAATGGGTTGGTCCCCGCATCGTGATCCGTCATATCCACAACGGCAGTTATTCCTGGAACTCCTTCGGTAATCATCACCTCAATACCCTCCTTCAGAGTAACATCGACCATGCCACAGCCTTGGCAACCCCCTCCAAAGGAGATCATTGCCCTCCCATCGTCTACTCCGACTAGATCGACATGCCCGCCATGAGAGGCGACAAGAGGATTTACCTCACTCTCGATGACCTCTGCAACGGACTTCGACACATCATCTATCCAGAGAGGGTTCGGGTTCTCGAAACTAAAACCCCCTCCCATCAGTGTCTCTTTGTAGTCAAGGATCGTTCCTTCTAGGTAGGGAGCGCTCCTAGCGCCAACGAAAACCGTCATCCCATCGGATTCAGTACGCACATCATCCTCCATTGCATCCTCCGTACCGATGAGTTGCAAGTCATACTGGAATCCTTTGGGCCCTCTACCAAGAATCACAATCTTGAGTGCGACCTCATCATCATCGGCCTGCTCGGCGAACTTATCCAGCATCTCTCTTGCCTTGTCGGTAATCTCTAGCATCCTATTGGGTGCAGCGAACCCTCATTCTTCAACCTGTTCTCTTTCAGACAAACTATTCACCTGAGGCCGAATCGAACGGTCGTGGCGCTGGACACATTGGGCAGACCCCTGAGGGATCTGAGGGTTTCAGTAACCGACAGATGCAACTTCAGATGCAGGTACTGCATGCCCAGAGAGAGGTTTGGGAAGGAGCACAATTTTCTGCCTAAGAGCAATATACTTTCCTACGAGGATATTAACAGGTTCGTTCACGCTTGCAAGCCATTAGGACTGAGAAAGGTGAGGATCACCGGCGGCGAGCCGCTTCTCAGGAGAGGCCTCTCAAAGCTGGTTAGACAGATTTCTTCGCTGGACTTGGAAGTGGCGCTTACCACGAATGGGTCATTCTTATCCAGGGAAGCAGCGAGGCTTGCTGCATCCGGCCTAGACAGGGTCACAATCAGCCTCGATGCAATCGACCAAGAGATGCACTCCATGATTACGGATTCCAATGTCCCGGTCAACGATGTCCTAGAGGGAATCGCCGATGCAGTTCGTAGTGGATTGGGCCCCGTCAAGGTGAATTGCGTGGTCCAGCGGGGGGTAAACGAGTCGCAGATCCCCAAACTCGTCAGGCAATTCCGGGGTACCGGGGTCGTCGTTCGATTCATCGAGTTCATGGATGTGGGGGGGACGAATGGCTGGACTCCCGGTCAGGTCGTGCCAACATCCAAGATTCTCGACTTTCTTTCCAAGGAGTTCGACCTAGTCCCCATTATGCGGGACAAACCCAGTGACGTCGCTTCGAGATGGGCCCATTCGGACGGATCGGGGGAAGTCGGATTCATCTCCTCAGTCTCACAGCCATTCTGTGGAGGTTGTGTGAGGGCAAGGCTCTCGTCGGATGGAAAGTTATTCACTTGCTTGTTCACCACACATGGGCATGACTTGTCTGAACTAATCCGAAATGGGCTCGATGCCTCAGAACTGACCGAGGCGATCATGGAAGTTTGGACTAGGAGGTCCGACAGGTACAGCGAGCAGCGATCATCCGATGCCTATTCACTGCCCAAGGTGGAGATGTCCTACATCGGCGGCTGAATGGACATCGCTGCCTCCACTATGGACTCCCAAGGTGCACCGGTCCTGAACGAAGGCCTACCATAACTAGTCACTCCGGCCGAGTGTCCCGCCTCCCTAAGCATGTCAACAATTCTCCTGGGGCTCGGTGGTGCACCCGTACCTAGCCATGCAGCTAGATCGTCCACGACGATCAGATGACTGGCCGAAATCACCTCGGATTCTTCCGATATGTGCCTCACGCTCCTAGTCACCCGCCTCCTCTCGGCTTCGAACCTCCGCTCATTCCACCCAAGTGGGTCATCAATCCTGAATTCTGGTCCACAGCTCTGTAGTGCGCGCTCTTCAGTCATCGATGACATGGCCACTTTGTCTCCCGTTGCACCTACCCAAAGGGGGCCGGAGACTCGGGAGTCACTTCTGTCTAGGGGGAATTCGAGCGGAAGCATGCAGTGCATCGGGAGCAACTCGACGTCGGTCCCATCATGCAATCCTGCGTCTATGGAGGCCAATACCTCCTCCTTGGTCGGGGAATGCACTCTCCAACCAATGTTTTTCTCCAACTCGTTTGCTGCAGAAACTCCTTTCAGAACCCTGAAAGACACCCTGAGGTGATGGGAGTCCCATACTGAAACCAGGGGGACAATAGACCTATCATGCCTTGCAGCGACCCGTGAGAATGTAGCCAGCATTACCCTCATCCCAGAGTCATGAGAGAGGCTATCCGTCCTGACTCTAGCACCGTATCGCCTCATCAGCGCGGTTCTAGACGAGCCTGTCAGTGCAGCTGTATCAGTCGCACTAACTTCCATCACCCCGCTCCTAGCCATAGACTGCATTGCGGAGTCAATGAATGGGATCGGGGACCCATAGGGGTCGATGTCTACCCAGTGCCTCCCACTGCTTAGGACTTCTACTCTGAGATCTCCTTTAGTAGATTCCAGAATACCTGCTCCATGAGACGGAGGGAACTCACTGTGAGAGGCCTCAGCCCACCGCAAAGCCCCCTCTTCCAGATCTACTATTGTCGCTGAAATCCTATTGGATTTTTCTGAAGACAACTCATTCAACCATCTTCGCGCCCTGAGGCCAGATGCGGTTAACCCATCTAGCGCATACACTGTCCCATCGCCGAGCATCCCCTCATCCATAGCATGTCTGAACAGGAGAACACTCCTTGTTCTGCTACCAGCCATCGCTGGGTTGTAGAACACCTTTCCCGATGCCTTCTTTCCCGGTCCCTGACCTTCCTCTGGTAGATTCGGGAGGAGCATCAGGGTCTTGCCTTCTCTATGAGGGACGCCCCCATCATTAATCGACATGGCTCCCGGAGGGGGACCCGTCAAAAGGAATTGGCCAACGATCAGTAGTGAGAGAAGACCACATCAGGGTCAGAGTGAGTAACCATTCTGCCATTATCGATAACCCGCCCCACTCTCCTGCTTCCCGGAAGACGATTACCAAGCCACTGCTCAACTAATTCGGCACAACTCTCCGAGACAGCAATAACCATACCCATCCCCATGTTGAATGTCCGATGCATCTCCAATGCGGTAATCGATCCAATCTCAGAGAACCACCCGAACTCGGGTTGCGGGTCAAGGGGTTCGTCGATGTGCCACCCCAGGCTGTCATGGAGTCGAAGGAGGTTGGACAAACCCCCTCCCGTGATATGCGCTATTGCCTTAATCGAACCAGGCTCCACAATGCCCCCCTCGCGCCTAGTCTCCAGAACAAGATCTACCACTGGATCAACATAGATCCGCGTTGGGTTCAGTACCACTTCCCCTAAGGTTATCGGACCACCTCTCCCGGAAAACCTCTCTATACCCCTAGAATCGTGTTCTGGATTGAATGGCGAGTGATCCTCTAGCGAGCAACCCGACCTCTCGATAACCGCACGAACCAAGGTGTACCCGTTAGAGTGAATTCCACTGCTGGGTAGCCCGATAAGCACATCACCCTCGATTAGATCCTGGCCGGTAATTCCACGACCCCTCGGAAACCAGCCTAGAGCGGTTCCCGAGAGGTCGAGTTCCTTCACTATCCCAGGCAGGGTCGCGGTCTCGCCACCCGCAAGCGTCACTCTGGCCATTTCGCAGGCCCGGGAAAGAGAAACACCGAGCGAAGCGTGAATCTCTGGTTTCGCTATCGGAACCGCGATGTAGTCCACAAAGGCAAGAGGCTCTGCGCCGACGCAAATCAGGTCGTTCACGTTCATAGCAACGCAATCGAACCCAACACCCCCCAGTTGGTCAAGCTCATTAGCAATCTGCAACTTGGATCCAACTCCGTCAGTAGCCAAGGCAAGACAGGATTCTCCGAACTCAATCACTCCTCCGAACCCGCCAGGCAGATCCACTGGTGCCCCAAGCTCTCCTGGAACCCTCTTTGAGCGGGCCAGTGACCCGATTAAGCTAGCCACTGCCCTTCCTTCTAGGTCTATGTCAACCCCACTGGATGCATAGTCCAGTGGGTCTTCCATGGCATACCGCAGAGAGGTAGCAACTTCATCCTTCGGAAGAGCAATATCCGATGCAAAATATTCTCTAATAAAATTGTCCATATTCGGGCAATAAACTATGTATTTGACTATTTACTTATAAAGAATCAATCAACAATCTCTATAGGTGGAAGTTATTTCGCGGGGCCTACGGATAGTGTGAACACTATGTATAACAACAAAATGATAGCAATGATGCTTACCCTGAGCATGCTGGCGGCCAGTCTCGCCGGATGCACAGGCGGGGACGATGACTGGGACGCAGGAAGTGCGGCCAGTGACGTCAGCGTAGAATGGGTGGAGTCCGCTTGGGACCCCATCATCCCCAATCTGAATGCCGGCGAGATGTGCGATGTCATCATCTCAGCCATGACCAAGACGGAAGCACGCGACGAGGTCGTCGACTTCACCCGGGCATACTACACAAGTAGCCAGGGAGTAATCGGCGGATCTGCAGCGACTTCCATCAGCGATGTCTCCGATCTTAATCAGGCAGGAGTCACCATTGGTGTTCAGTCTGGGACGACCTCTGATCTGTATGCTGATGAGAACCTTGGATTGGCAACAACCGTTGCATACGAGGACTTCCCAACAGTCATCGCAGCCCTGGACAACGGTGACGTGATGTACGCAATGGGTGATGCACCTGTTCTATCGCTTGAGTCTGACCTCATGACGACCTTCTCCGATGAGAACTTCGGTTTCGCAGTCCGCGAGGACTCGGGCGAGCTTCTAGATGCCCTCAACGTGGCAATCGGCGCAGTAGTCAACTCTGGAGAGTACGACGTGATCTACTCAGCATCCTTCAACGGTGCAGTCACCCTTGCGGATGACAGCACCGCTGACACGGCTACTGCGTACCCCGAGCCTAGCGGAAAGAGCGACCTCGCTGGTGTTCTGGACTCCGGTTCACTGAGGATATGCACTGACCCGTTCTACGCTCCTTTCGAGAGCTACGACAATGACAACAACGTGGTCGGCTTCGACGCAGATCTCGCGCACGCAATCGCAGACGAGATCGCAGCTCACTACCTGGGCACCGCGAACCCTATGTTCTCCGGCGCAGCTCTACCAGTGCCAGATACCGTAATCAGGATCGGAACTCTGTACGACACAACCGGTGGACTATCTGCTTACGCATCTGGTTTCCAAAAGGCAATCAGTATGGCGTTCGATGACCTAAACGCAATGGATGACGGATACAACTTCGAGAACATCTACGCAGACTCTGGTGGCGCAAACGGGCCCGTCGCAACGGCAGGCGCACAAAGCCTGGCCGATGCTAACGTAGTCGCAGTAGTCGGAGCAGCAGGCTCCGGCGCGTCCACCGCAGCAAACGCCGTGCTCTCCGCAGCAGGTATCCCAATGATATCCTTCGCAAGCACAGCACCCAGCCTAAGCGACGCTACGGCACACCCTCACTTCTACAGGGTCGTCCCAAGCGATGCACTACAGGGACAAGCCCTTGCAGACGTCGTGGAAAGCCAAGGCTACACCAGCACCGCGATCATCGCTCAGAATGATGCATACGGAGCAGGCCTAGCAGATGCATTCGATGCCGCGTTCGACGGCACGACATGCGCAAGGTACGACTTCGACCAGGCGAATTTCAACGCGGCAGCAATGACTACGGAAGCGATTTCCTCAGTCTCTGACGCGTCAACCACTTGCGATTCGGTCATTTTCATGACCTATCCCGACACGGGCGCCCAGTTCCTAGGTGCAATGTACCTTGCCGGAGCTTCGCTCCCCTCATTCGGAGGCGACGGACTGGCAGGCGTTGCAGCTCTGTCAGACTACTCCGACAGTGGACTCGCTAACGGAATGATGACGACATCGCCAAGGGCAGGATCCACAGCAGGAGACTTCCCAACCAGGTGCGCAGCAGACGCAACTTGTGATGCAGGAATCTACACGGCCGAGGCATATGACGCGGTCATGATCGCTGCTAACGCAGCCAAGATGGCGAACGGAGCCAACATGGCAACGCACATCGAGATGGTCGGCGGCGGAGACGGATACGCTGGTGCCAGTGGCAACCATGTGTTCCTATCCAACGGAGACGTAGCAGGATCTGGATACGACGTATGCACTTTCCGTATAGTCCCAACCTATGGTGACTACTTCAACTGCGAGCACGCATGGGATGCACAGGCAGGAGTTACTGCCGTTCCCTTCGCTGGTGCAACTGTCAAGATAGGCTTCATGGGAGACGCAACTAGCCCTGCAATAGCAGGACTATGGCCTTCCTTCCAAACCGCCGCAAACCTAGGTCTGACCATGGCTAACTACATCGGCTTCAGCAATGGAGTACAGTTCGAGGTAGTATTCGCTGACTCGGGTTGCAACGGATACGAGACCACCTCCACTGGAACATCAGCAGCAGAGGCTCTTCGTGACGCAGGCGTTTGGGGAGTAGTCGGAGCAGCGTGCTCTGGCGCCTCAATGGCAGCAAACGCGGTTCTTGCACCAGCTGGAATCCCAATGATTTCCTATGCAAGCACATCGCCAGCACTGTCTGACGCAACGACCTACATTGACTTCTTCAGAGTAGTTCCAAGCGACGTAGGACAGTCCCAGGCAATAGCTGACCTGATGGCCGTAAACGGTGAGGTGAGCACCTCAGCCGGCGGCGTCGCAGTGATCGCAGCAACCGATGACTACACAGCAGGTCTCGGAAACCTGTTTGCAGGGACTGCTTCCGGAGAAGGGACATGGGGCTTCGACAACATCTGCACCAGGACCGATTACACTCGTCCGACCACCGACTACGCCACTGTCGTAGCATCGACCATTAACAACGCGTGCAGCGCTGTGGCACTGTTCGCATACAACGCGGACGGAGCAGCCATAATCACTGAACTCAGGAGCCAAGGCTTCACTGGTGAGATCTACGGGACAGACGGAATAGCATCGGTGACTACGGCCGATTCCATGAGTGATGAACTTCTGGACGGTGTGTGGGCTACCAACCCCGGAACAGAAGCTTCGGCAAGGGGCGCCCTAGTTGACGCACTATGGCCAACTCACCTAGTTCCACAGGGACAGTTCGCGAAGGAAGCATTCGATGCCTTTACGATAATGGCATTCTCTGCGTTCACGCAACTGGCTACCATCGACGCGACCACTGGCATACCAGGCATTACAGCTAGCCAAGCCATCATGGCAACAGGAACCAACTGGGATGGAGCAACTGGCCCAGTCAACTTCCTGGCCAATGGAGACACGCTAGGTCAGGGATACTGCGTGGGGCAGTTCTCTGTAGCTGATGTCGGTGCCGACGGAGAGGGGACAGTCTCCTACGACTGCTCCTACAACTGGGGCTTCGACAACGGTCTTGTGGCCATAACCTCCAGTTAGAAGGTTAGTTGACCAGTGAGAAACGTAAAGCAGCGTGGCGGGATTTCACTCCCGTCACGCTGCCCAAATTCAAAAACACATTTCTATGATGACGGCCCAGTCCGGTTAGATGACCGACGAAGGGCCACCTCCCGACACCGAATCCGATGCCGGTGTCGAAATGAGCAGAGAAGGGAACTCCGACCGGATAGACCCGATTTCGGGAGTCAAACTCAGCGAATACGACGAAGACGAACCCAGAGGCTTGTCCGGCCACTTCCCAACATCATGGCAACAGGGAACCCGGGGTCGTTTCGCCGACCAACCCAGATGGGCTAGGAGGACTATAGTCGCCGTCGCGATCCTTCTAGATTCAACGATACTCGGACTTAAGAGCGGCCTCGGCTCCCTAAATCTGCTGGATTGGCTTCTCGGCGACTCATTGCCGAACGAAATGCTCTGGCTAGTGCAGGTGGTGCTGTCCTTCGTCGGAGGCTTCGCACTCCTCCGAGTAATCTTCGACGATATGAACTCCAGCAAAACTAGGACCACGCTTCTCTTTCTATCTCCAGTGCTGCTCTTCGCATTGACCATGTTGACTCTGGAAATGCTATTCCTGGGGCAAGACAAGGGCGCATCGATCACATTCGACCTTGCCGCCATTGGTACAAATACGCTAATCTGGTCAGCAACCTACCTGTCCATTGCAATAGGCCTGACGCTCACATACAAGGTCCAGAGCTATGGGAACTTCGCACAGGCTGAACTCTTCATGGTCGGAATGTATGTCGGTATGATTCTGGCATGGAGCGATGCTTACTTCCCCCTATACGAGACACCGGGAGACGGAGTGATAACTTGGACAATATTGCTCAGGTCGTTGCTGATCGCATTCGTGCTCACGGGCTTTGTCGGAATCTTACTCGATAGAGGGGTCTACAGGGGGTTCAGAATCCGCAAGGCAAGCCCCCAGGTGATGATGATCGCCTCACTAGGAGTCGCACTCATACTCCGGGGGATCTACTTCATGAGATTCGGCCCCTCGAAGATTATGTTCAGGCCAGATTCAGATTTTCAACACATCTCGAACAAGTGGGTGATTCCCACAACCAAGTTCCGCTTCAACATTGGCGAGAGGTCACTAGGGGAAGGAGAAACCTACAGCCAGTTCAACTGCGAGCAGACGGGGGTGGACGAGTCAGGCGAACCGATTCTCTCCCGGATAGTCAGCGACTCATCGAAACCCAAGATCGAGGTCTACGACGTCGCAACAGATTGCGCAACGGCGCTCTCCAACAATTTCCCCGTCTACAAGGGGGCGCTGCCGCTGACAGTCTTCCTCTCCGTAGCTATGCTGGTGATTCTTCTCAACAAGTCCAGGCTTGGGATGAGGATGAGGGCAGTAGCCGATAATCCGGAGTTGGCAGCCAGCAGTGGAATCAATGTCGAAAGCATACAGTTGGTTAGCGCATTCCTCTCTGCAGGAGTCACTGGGGCAGGAGGAGCGGTTTTCGCAACCACCCTCCTGTTCAACCCGACATCCGCATTCTCCCTCCTGCTGCCATCATTCGCAGTAATCGTACTAGGGACAATCGGCTCCATTCCCGGAGCAATCGTGGCTTCATTGCTAGTTGGCTTGGTCCGAGCCGCATCATCCCCAGTACTGGTCGGGGTCGGATACCCGCTAGGCAGGTCAGGATACTCAGCCATGGGGGGCGTGATGCCTTACATCTTCTTGGTCGCAATCCTGATGGTAATGCCTCAGGGAATCGGTGATGCATGGGAAAAATGGAAGATCGAAAGGACAAGAAAGAGGAACCAAGAGAAAAACCAACGTGGTAGGGCCAGTAATTCTGACAAATTGCTAGCTTCTCTTGCAATTCTGCCAACGGGAATCCTGGGACTCCATCATTGGAAGAACGGGAGATCGGATAAGGCCCAGAACTACTCCATATTGACGTTCGGCGCATACATAACCCATCGAATATCTGGATTCATAGGACGCAACTCATTTGCCGACGAAGCATGCTCGGAACTATGCACGAACACCGAAAACGCCGAGACAAACATCGCACTACTAACAGGAAGAAACGACGGAACAGTGACGATCCAAGACTCGCCATTCTTCTCAGAGTCTGCTACAACATTGGATGAAAAATGGCTCCGCCTAATGGAAACCGAGATTCACTTTGCGAACTTCGCAACAGAATTGTCTGAGATAATATGGCCACTCGTTCCCCTCTTGCTGTGGATGTTCGCAATTTTCGAGGGTATTGACATGCTGAATGGAGGCTCGATCTCAGCTAGGATGAGGGGGCTGATCAGTGGACTCGGAACCTCCGAATCAACCCGGGATTCCAGCAGAGGAGAAAACAAGAGAAAAACCGGCCTTTCTCTGATAGTATCGCCTATTTTCAATCTAAATAGAATCCACCACAATCTTGTCAACCAATCCAAGGGTGCAATCATTTCCAATTCGAGAATGTTATGGGAAAAGGCATCTTCATGGACAGCAATTCAGCGTCAACACATCTCAACCACAATCAAGGACAGGTTCCCAGACTTCCACAATAGGGCTTCAAGCACAAACATCCTTGCCAATTTTGCAGATCCGTACGGGAGGGAAGGCTCCAAGGGATCGTGGTTCGCCTTCTCCATCTTCTTCGCCATCATGCTGTCAGTATTGTGGTGGCTGCCCATCTCAACAGATCCTGACACATTCTACTGGGACAAGTCATTCCAACTTTCAAACGTCATCCAAAGCATCTCAATCTTCGTCCTTATGGCGTTCTCCCTGAATCTCCACACCGGCTACACTGGAATGGTTAACTTCGGAGTCATCTTCTTCGTCGGAGTTTCGGCAATCACGGTCTGCGTCCTCACCGCTCCGAAGGAGATGAACGGATACGGGTGGGACATTCTCCCCGCAGCACTGGTCGCGATAACCCTCTCAGCGTGCTTCGGTTGGTCATTAGCATATCCAACCGCAAGACTGAGGACAGACTACTTCGCAATTGTCACCATCTCCCTAGGGGAGATAGTCAAACTGCTGCTTTCGGCAGAGCCAATACTACGAACAGGCCCCACGAAGTCAGCCATCGGCCTGGGCAGCTATCCCCTGCCGCTCAAGGACTGGTGGTTCTGTGGCAGCGGGGTGGAAACTGGTCCCAATATGGAATTCGCCAGTGCAAATGACTGTAGGTCATCCACTTCCAGCCTATCATCACCTTCTGAGAGGGTTAGTGAGATCCTCAGCCTCGGAGAACCGGCCCCCTACTCCTTCTTCCTAGCCATAGTCTGCCTCATCTCGGTTATCGTCGTCTGGATCCTACTTCAGAGGCTACTCTCATCACCATGGGGGAGGATCCTCAAAGCGATCAGGGAGGATGAGGAAGTCGCACAGCATCACGGCCATGACGTACTAAGAAACAAGGCTGCAAGCTTAGCATTGGGTGCTGCCATTGCTGGTCTCGCAGGTGTTCTATGGGCATGGAAATTGACCGGGATCTCACCCTCCTTCATGTCGCCGGCATCAACTACATTCCTTGTCTGGGCTGCCTTCATTATCGGTGGGTCCGCGAATAACAAGGGGATGATAATAGGGGCCATGATCATAGTCATGATGGAATACGTATTCAACGTTCTAGTCGTGGCTAGCTCGCCCGATCTGCCACTTTACGAAACAGCAAACGAGATTGACAGGGTCTTCGTCTGGTTCGTTACGGAGCAGTGGGAGGTTACCGCAGCATTCGCCTCGATAGCATTTATCGGCATACTCTTCAGAGGAAGTAGGATTTCTGAATTCGGATTCTGGGGGGCACTTGTCTTTGCGTTCACAGCGCTGCTGATGCAGGGCGAGAGGTCACTTGACTCAGCAACAAACTACGCTGGCGAAGTGACGATCTCAGGAGCAGGAATGGCCTACATCAAGTTAGTACTCATAGGATCACTAATGCTATTCTCCCTGAAATACAATCCGAAGGGAATGTTGCCTGAGGTGCCAATGAGGCCAGAACGCCCCAACAGGGGTGATGTGCAATGAAGCCCGCTCTCAGCATCCAGAGTCTACGAAAGGAGTTCGGCGGCTTGGTCGCCGTGGATGACGTATCATTCGAAGTGGGATCCGGGGAATTCGTGGGCCTAATTGGCCCAAATGGTTGCGGCAAATCGACTACATTCAACTGCATCAGTGGATTGCTGGAACAGACATCTGGGAAAGTCGAGGTCTTCGGCCAAGACGTCTCCAACATGAGGCCAGACGAAATCCAAAAGATAGGCCTTACTAGGACATTCCAGCATACTAGGCTCTGGCGTCAGATGACAGTAATTGAAAACCTACTCGTACCTCCGAGGAGGCAGCTTGGGAACTCACTTCCCAGCCTAATAAAGTCCCTATTCATCAGGAGACGGGACTCCTTGGAAGTAAGCATTCAAGGATCAAATCCCATAACACTCATCCCTGGAAATCCCAGCGAAGAAGAGAGACTAACCAGAGCATTCCAGATCCTGGATCAATTGGAGGTCCCTCACATGGCGCACAATCTCACTAGTGATTTGTCCGGTGGGCAGAGCAAACTCGTCGACATTGGCAGATCGATGATGGGCGAACCGAAACTGCTCCTGTTGGACGAACCCGTTGCCGGTGTTGCAGGCCCCCTGGCAATGAAAATATTCAACAATCTGAGGAAGCTAGTGGATGACACGGGTATTTCCGTGCTAATCATTGAGCACAACATGGACTTCATCCTGAGACAGGGGGTCGACCGGATAGTCGTGATGAACGAAGGAGGAGTACTCATGCAAGGCACCCCAGACGAGGTTCGAGGGAACAGAGCCGTAATCGAGGCTTACCTCGGTGCCGCAGGGGTCGCAGAGGAGGGAGAGGAATGAGCAGAGTGCTCGATGTGTCAGGGCTGGAGGGCGGCTACGGCTCGGTCCAGATCCTGTATGGGATTGACTTGCATGTAGACGAAGGGGAATTCGTCACTATCATCGGACCCAATGGCTGCGGCAAGTCTACCTTGATCAAGACTATTTTCGGAATCGCGACGTATTACAGAGGAGGGGTTGAGTATAGAGGCAGAGACGTCTCTGGATGGAGGACAGACCAACTTGTGAACCATGGAATCGCATACGTCCCGCAGGTGGATAACGTATTCCCCTCCCTCTCGGTGATGGAGAACCTGCAGATGGGCGGAAACTCCCTCACACAAGCACTACTCAATGAAAGGATAGAGAGGTCCCTCGTGATGTTCCCCGACTTGAGGAACAGGGAGTACGACCTTGCTGCCTCGCTCTCTGGCGGTGAAAGGCAGATGCTGGCGATATCCCGAGCCCTCATCTCAGATCCGAAGTTCCTGCTTCTGGACGAGCCTACCGCGGCACTCTCACCCCTCTACCAGCAGCAGATTATTCAGAGCATAGACACCCTCCGTGATGAGGGAATAACAATCCTGATCGTCGAGCAGAACGCTAGGCTCTCCCTAGCTAGGTCGGATCGTGGCTACATCATCTCCAACGGCAAGGTCGTGCATTCGGGAGATGCCCAGAAAATCCTGACCGATCCGGAGATCGGAGAGTACTTCCTAGGATCAACCGGGGAATGAGGGCCAGCCTATTAGTCCATCAGGGACTTGGCCTGCTCCGTCCACATCATCTTGGATACCCTGCCGGAGGCTAGTCCAAGGGCGCCATTCACTGCTTCGGCAGTCTCATTGTCCATCTTTGAGATCTGGTCGAACGTCCTGATGCCAAGCACATTCAGCTTCTTCTGGGTCTCTGCATCGACTCCCTTGATTAGAGTCAGATCATCGGACTTCCTATCTCCCGCTTTTCCTATTTGCGCCCACTTGATTTGGGCCGCGCTTAGGTCAGCAATAACTGCACCATCGTCTTCTGTTTTATTGGAAGACTTGTCGACTCCCTTCAGCTCCAGCATCGTGATGGCCTGTTTGGTCCAAGCAAGTTCCGAGATCTTCCCAGGCAACAACTCCAGAGAGTCATTGACCTCGTTAGAAGTATCGATATCAAAGTTGGAGATTTGCTCGTACGTGAAGATCCCCAGCGAATTCAACTTCTTCTCCGTGAGTTCGTCGATACCGTTGATCATGGTGAGATCATCGGGGTTCTTGCCTTGGAAATTTGCTCCAATCTTAGTCCAATCAAGCAATCCTCTCCTCTGACCAATCCTCTCTAGAATCAAATCCTCTCTCTTGTCCCTCTCCATTTCATCAGTGAATTGCTCAACGTTCTTTCCAGCCATCTCAGCTTTCTTAATGGCAATGTCGAGCCTCTTCTTGGCTGCATCTGCATCGGCCTTTGCTTCCTCGGCCTCTTCCTCCTCCATCTCGGCAACCAATCGGGCTTCCTCGGCCTCAGCCTCTTCCTCTTCCGCCTTCTTGGTAGTCTCCTCAACCTCTTCCCTAGCCAACTCCACTTCCTCTTCGGCCTTGATAATCGCATCACTGGCCTCTATCGTCAGTCGTTCCTTCTCTTCCTCGAGATCCACCTCTTCCAGAGCCATTTGCTCTGAAAGAACCTCTTTCTTGGTTTCCTCTAGAGCAGCTTTCTTCTCCTTCATCTCAGCTTCGAGCTTCCTCATCTCAGCCTCAAGCTGTTCGATATCGGGTTGATCATCTACAATCACCCCCTCATCTTCGATTTCACTCACTTTCTGCGAAGGTTCCAGGGGTACCTCAAGTTTCTCCACTGTCTCTGACGAGTGACCAACATCGACTTCAGATACCTCGAACGAAGAAATCTCAGTTCCATGCATTAGATTGGAAACGACATCCGGAATGAACCGCATGGATTTCTTCATTCGATGACTGTCATCGATCTCATGAAGCCTAACGTTCTCACAATCTTCCGCGACCTTCCGAGAAAAGCTGATTGGCACCACTTCGTCGTATTTCCCATGCATTATTGCCGTTGGATGGGCTGGGACGGGCCACGACATCTTCTCTGCCGATTCCATGAACTCCCATGGGAGGACTATGTCTAATTCGAAGCCCGTGTAGCGTCTCTCTCCAGTCGTCTTCCATGCACTCCTGCCGGTTTCCTCCATTCCTTCCCAGTTCTCCGCTAGACCAAAAGCAGGAGCAATCAGCAGCAGCCTAGTTTCCGTCTGCGGCCTCATTGAGGAAGCATTTGCCGCTGCTAACCCTCCCATGGAGGAGCCCACGACTAGATCAAATTCCTCCTCATCTAGATGGCGAATGAGAACTTCCGTCTGACTTGCTATGCTCCACCCCAAATCCGACATCTTCGGTGCAGTGACGTCCCATCCCAGAGCCTCCCTCATGTATGTGGGTTTGGACCCGGTTGGGCTGCCTTCGAAACCGTGGGCAAAGAGTACTCGCAGGATTACTCCTCCAGGTCACAGAATGAGATTCTGAGGAATTCGCTTTCAGTCGCTTCTCGCTTCATGGGAGCTGTGTCATCACTCAGAACCCTCATGTGAATCTCTGCTGTTATCTCCACGGTGGCTTCGAAAAGATGCCCGCCCCTGACCACATGATCGTCGTCCGAGGCTACAATGTGAACATGTGAGAATGGCCCGTCTGGTCCGGGGGCTAGGTTCCCCTGCATCGAGAGAAGCTCCATCGGCTCTTCCACGATAACCTTCTGGTAGGTTCCTTCAGAGTCGAGATATCCGATTGAAGTGTTCCTAACCCTACCTATTCCGCTGGTAATAGCAGCCGCTGTGATGCCATGCTCGCTCAGTCTCCTGATTGAGTCATGCAACTCCTCACCCTTGTCGAGCCGGATGAACAGGTCTCGACCAATTCGTCGGTGCTCCATGTGTGCCCATTCGGGTCTCGGACTTCAAACTCACCATAACAAATTCACACGGAGAACTCCCATAGCGAAGTCCAGTAGAAGTGGAAAATATCTAGAAAAGACCCCTGAGGGTACAACATTCCTCCACTGGAAATCAAGGGGTTCGATTTTATGACCATACTGTTCATAGGCCGTGTCTTCGGACTTGCAAAGCCCGGTGGCAAACCAAATGACAATGGCAGCACATGACGCCTCCGCCAGATGGAGAACTTTCCTTGAGGAGGCTAAGGAGACAGAGGTAATGACCTTGCTTTCCAGACAGTCCAATTTCCCGTTCCTCTCAGTTCCCTTTCACGAACTGCAGACCTTCGATCCAGACTTCGCAGAGGATGTACTCCAGTATCCGAAGCAGATTCTCTCTGCAGGTTCCAAGACTCTGATGGAGATTTGCAGAGAAAGAGGGGAAGAAATAGACGCATTGCTCAGAGTCGGGGAGCTTCCGGGAGACACTCGCATGCCTTTGCGGGAGATTGGCAGCTCAGACATAGACAAACTGCGCAGCGTTAACGTAATCGTCACGAAGATTTCAGAGATTAAACCCAGAATCCACAGAGCCGTTTTCAAGTGCGAGTCGTGTGGTCATGATGTTGAAATCGATCAGCAAAACGAGCGGGAGCTAAAGGAACCACTCAGTTGCCCCCAGGCATTGGGGGGATGTGGTAGTTCCAAGCCACAAACCAGGTTTGATTTGGTGCTTCTAAGCTCCAGGATGGTGAACAATCAGTGGATCGAGATCCAGGAGCAGCCCGAATACGTCCCCAGCGGCGCACAACCGAGAAGGGGCATGGTTCTGATAGAGGGCGACCAAGTCAACAAGCATCTCCCCGGTGAGAGGATTACGGCGAACGTAATTCCTGTGGTGCGAAGCGAGGTGAGGAACCGTAAGAAGACCCCAATGTTCGACGTGATCTTCCATTTGATCAGCTCAGAGCACGAGAGTACCCCCTTCACTGAAATTTCGATCGACGAGGAAGATAGTGAAAGGATTCTGGAGGTCTCAAAAAGAGACGACCTGATGTCTCTCATTCAGCGATCCATAGCCCCGTCCATCTTTGCAACGGGGATCCTGGGACACGTGAAGCGTTCGCTCGCCCTGCAACTATTCGGAGGAGTTTCACGTAGGCTGAATGACAAGACCAGGTCCAGGGGGGATATCCATATCCTACTAATGGGGGATCCTGGAGTCGCCAAGTCACAACTCCTCTCTTTCATCTCTGAACTTTCTCCAAGAGGGCGTTTCGCTACAGGAGGTGGCGTCTCTGGTGCAGGGCTAACTGCCGCTGCGGTGCGTGATGCCTTCGGGGACGGGCGTTTCGCTCTGGAGGCGGGAGTCCTCCCTCTGTCAGATCGGGGACTCGCTGCAATTGACGAGTTCGACAAGATATCGACAGAAGACAGGAGGATGATGCACCCCGCCATGGAGCAGCAGCAGGTCCATGTTGCAAAGGGTGGAATTACCGCCACCCTTCATTCCAGATGCGCTATCCTTGCCGCTGCTAACCCAAAGGACGGACGATTCAGCAAGAGAGGCCCAAATCAGAGTGTAATGAGGTCATTCCAGGAGACGGATCTACCAGCACCTCTAGCCTCTAGATTCGACATTATCTGGATGATCAGGGACGAGGTGAGGATACATGACGACGAGAGGATTGCCAGACACATCCTCGACAACAGGACTTCTGGTAAGAGTGAGACTCTAATGGAGAACTCAATTGATTTGGGCCAATTGGACCTCGAAGAAGTGTCACATCTGGTCACCCCGGAGAAGGGTGAAGATCACCTCACTCAGAATTTCCTAAGGAAGTACATCGCATTCGCAAAGAGAACCATCCACCCCCAATTAGACGATGAGGCCAAGAATGTCATTCTCAAGTACTATACCGAGGAGAGACAGTCTTTCGGAAGGGAGGACCAAGGTGCCTCACAATATGAGTCCAATCAGGACAAGGACACGGTCATCCCCATTACTGCAAGAGCATTGGAGGCACTTATTCGTCTCACAGAGGCCCATGCCAGAATGTACCTTCAGGAAGTAGCCACGGTAGAGAACGCCAACGTGGCACTAGCTGTTTTCAGGCACTGGCGAGAGGAGTCAGGAATCGAAGACGAATCGGAACTCCATTCGGGGGTTTCCGTCAGAGCCCGTTCAAACAACTCGGCAATAATGAACATTGTAAGGGATCTCTGCTCCGAGAAGGGTGAGGCCGATTTGGTCGAGATTTACAATCTCGCACTTCCGAGAAAGATAACTGAGAACGAGGTCAACCGAGTGGTTAGCAAGATGCTCCTGAATGGAGAGTTGTACGAATCATCGACGGATAAATATCGATTCGCCCGCTGACCCTATGAGCCAGAACCCCTTCCTAGGTAATGCAAATGGAGCCAATCGGAGACATCACTAACCTCGAAGCACTTGACCCAGTCTCACTGGGATTCATGTGCGGCCTCGAGATTCATCAGCAACTGGCCACTGCAAAACTACATTCCAGAATGCCAAGCAAGCTCTATGAGTACAAGTCGGATGACATTCCTTCTGATTGGCCCAGATCAACTAGGAGGTTGAGAGCATCACAGGGAGAAGGTGGGACGACCGATGTGGCAGCCAGGTTCGAGCAGAGAAGGAACCGCACCTTCGAGTATGTCCAACCCCCAAACGCTGGGCTAATTGAGTTAGACGAGTCCCCTCCGAGAAACCACGAACCAGAAGCCGTTGACGTAGTTCTAACTATGGCAGCACTAATGGATGCAAAGCCCATCCCAAATCTCCAGGCAATGCGGAAGACGGTTGTAGACGGCTCCAATACTAGTGGCTTCCAGAGGACAACAATAGTGGCGACCGGTGGAAAGATCGAGGCTGCCTCCAGTCAGGTGGGGATAGACATCATTTCTCTCGAGGAGGATTCGGCTAGGAAGCTGGAGACGAAGAGGAGCGAATCGGGGGAGACGGTCGTCTACAACCTAGACCGGCTAGGGGTCCCACTCGTTGAGGTCGCAACGGCCCCCGATGTCCGTTCACCGGAGCACGCAAAGGACACTGCATTGGCTCTGGGTAGGTTGCTAAGGGACACTCGCAGGGTCAGAAGGGGGCTCGGGTCAATCAGGCAGGATCTCAACGTCAGCATCGCATGTGGTGACAGAGTTGAAATCAAGGGATGCCAGGATCTGGATTGGATTCCCCGAATAATCCGCCTTGAAATGGCACGCCAATTGCACTTCTATCGCCTAGCCAACGAACTTCGTAGAGAGGCATCCCTGCCACCACTCCCTCCAGACAGGGAAATGGATTCCAAGCCAGTCGAGAACCGAGTCCATCTTGCCACATCTAACAGGATTCCGTTGTCTGTCCTCGATCTCACTGCTGTGTTCTCGCAATGCGAATCAGAGATGGTTTCGTCGTCTTTAGAGACTGGCTCCTCTATCCTTGGCGTAGCCTTGCATGGGTTCGCCGGTCGTCTGGGCAAGAAGACAGCCAACGAAAACGAGACCCAACTTCCGAGATTGGGTAGGGAACTAGCGAGTGCAGCCAAACTCGCCGGTGTGGCTGGGATTTTCCATTCTGACGAACTCCCTGCGTACGGGATTTCCGAATCTGAAGTTGACTCCGTCAGAAGTACGATGTCCCTTTCCGAACAAGATGCCTTCGTGCTATGCATCGCCCCTGAGTGGCAGGGAGAACTGGCACTGGAGTCAGTGGTGTATAGGGCTAGGAGGGCTTTCCACAGGATTCCCAAGGAGGTCAGAAACGTAGTAATTCGGAAGGGCAAGCCAGAGGATGGAACCACTACAGCATTGCGCCCTCTTCCAGGGGGGGCTAGAATGTACCCAGAGACTGACATTCCAGTCTTGGAAATCACTTCCGATAGGTGGAGTTCGATATGTGATAACCTTCCATTGACAGCCCATGAGAGGATGGAGCGCCTCAACGTTCTAGGATTGTCCACAAACCAAGTGGAGGCACTCCTGAATGGAGAGATCGATGATCTCCTAATCAGGGGCATCGAAGGACCCCTGGAACTTCCTCCGAAAGCATGGGCCAGCGCTCTTTTGGAGACTGGTCCCAGCAAACCAAACGCCTTGGCTGCAACAGTGCACCTGCGCGAACAGGGTTCGTTGACTAGGGAAGGCGCCGAGACCCTACTGATGGAATCCCCGAAGGGGTCTCTCGAAGAACTGGTTTCTTGGATGTCTTCCGAATCCGAGTCACGAGGTTTCGTTCCCGCCGACACATCTTCGATTGAGGAAGCGGTGGATGCAGTCCTCAGTGAGCGTGCTGACTTCATTGAAGAGCGGGGATTGGGTGCAGTGGGGCCTCTGATGGGTATGGTGATGCAGAAACTAGGAGGTTCGGCCGACGGGAAGGCAGTGAGCCAGATTCTGAGAGATAGGATCAATGAGATGATTGGTTGATGGTTGACTAAAGTTAACTTGATAGACCAACTTCTCAACCAGCAGAATCCATGTCGGACTTCCTGAAACCAGCATCGGTTGCGGCATTTATCGCATTAGTAATACTCGCCCCATCACTTCAGGAATTACTGACCGAGGAGGCATACGAGTACGTCGATGATAACGACTCCTCTCATGACGGCCTCCCAATGGAATGGGAGAAAAAGCAGGTAATCTGCGTTTTCTTCCCAGCAGATCCCCCTCATGATGGATTTTCCACAGGGGTCACTATGATCGATGCCGATGGGATTGAGCTGGGTGTTAATCAGAATCTCAACAGGACGGGGGCTTGCGTCGGCGGTTTCGAAGGATACTCGAGAGGCTTGGATTTCATGATGGACTCAACTAGGTCAGCGAGGGGTGCTCTGTCCGTTGGCTACGATGTCGGACAATTGGGGCACTACGTCCATACCATAGGCGGCCTGAATGCAGATGCCATGACAGGCGATTTCAATGGGGCATATTGGAATCTAGATCACAATGGCGCCATATCGCTGGTGGGCATCGGTGACTTGGTAATGTCCGAGGGCGATGTTATCTCATGGAGCATCGCGACTTGGTAGACATTCGCAACGATGAAGTGATGAGGTGTAGGCAGAGGAACGGGGTGAATCATTGTACGACTTCCATAATGTTGCTCTTTCTCAAAACCAGTCGCTTCTCCTCAATGTCGCAATCCTGTCGATCATCGTAATTTCTCTCATAAGGAGCGAGCGCTCATTGAGGGATCAGAGCCAGTGGGGCATGCTCGTCCTGCTTGCAGTCTTCGGAGTCTCGGGTAGGATTCTCCTAGATCCGATTCCCAATGTCCAACCGGTTACGGTGCTGGTCCTCCTGGCAGGGGCCTACTTTGGAGCACCACGCGCCCTCGCCCTCGCTGCAACCATTGCGTTAGCATCGAACGTAATTTTCCTGGGTCACGGCCCTTGGACTCTTTTCCAAGCAATTGGATGGGGGGCAATCGGCCTCGCCGGGGCAATTCTGTCGAATCGAATTATCGTTGGCGATAGGATCAGAATCGGCCTACTAGCCATCATCGCGGCTGCATCCGGATTGGCCTTCAACTGGTTCGTTTCACTTAGCATCCTGTTCGAAACCGGCTCCTCCATGCTGGTCCCCTACTTGTTGAATGGTCTTGTCTTCGACTTATATCACGCAGCTGGGAACGTAGTATTCGTTGCATGGCTGGCCTCACCACTAGGGGAAATGATGGCCAGGCATCGGTCTTCCTCAGCATTCGAAGCGGTGATAGAGGGTGCCTCCAACTGAAGAACTCACCATGGTCCTCGTGACTAGGCAGGACTTACAACTGTCGAAGGGAAAACTAGCCGCACAATGCGCCCATGCATCGGCAGAGTGCGTGCTTTCAGCAAAAAGAAGCAACCCTAGGTTGCTTGACCAGTATCTCAGGATGGGCGCCAGGAAAATTGTGTGCAAGGTTCCGGACCTAGTCTCCCTCAAGCAGATCAACTCCAGAGCAAAGAAGGCAGGATTGGTATGCCACTTGGTTACCGACGCTGGCCATACCGAGATCCCACCTGGAACGGAGACAGTGGTTGGGATCGGACCGGGTCCCAGAGAGAAAATCGACAAGATCACTGGTCAATTATCATTGGTAAGTTAGGCCTAGTATCTTCTATATCCGGACAAGGGAGTGTTCGGCAGAAGAGTCTTGAGCCAAACCCGCATGCGAGGGATGTGGTGACTCAGGCACCCCTTGCAGAAGAGGCACGCACAACTCTCCTTTCCCAGTGCGATGGTCTCCAGGACCTCACTAGTTGGCTCGATGGCTTGGATAGGCGACCCGGTATAGACGAACTTGATTCGAGACTAAGGTCTCTGGAACTTAATGTTGGCGCACTGAAGGATTGCATTGGCTACTCCGAGGATGGATACCAGAGGAACGTGATCAAGAAGAACGAGTACTACGAGCTGGTTGCCATTTGTTGGAAGCCAGGCCAAGACACTCCTATCCACGATCACGCAGGGAGTGACTGTGCATTCTTAATCGCCTCAGGCGTAACCACCGAGACGATATACGAGACCAATCAGGAAGGGCTCGCTTACCCGGTTTCGGACAGGAGGTACCTGCCTGGTGAGGTTTGTGCCGCTGCTGAACCAGATATCCATCGAGTATCAAACGAGGAGAGCACAAATCTGATCAATCTGCATGTCTACACGCCGCCACTCAGCGGATTCCAGATTTACGCACCAGCTGAGTGATTGTCATCTTTCGTGCATCAACTGCGCTGCCTGTTGCACCCACATCATCTTCGTTACCCTTCCTGGTGTGAACTCCATGGCGTCATTGACGACCTCGGAGGTGAGTGGGTCCATCCTGGAAATCTGTTCGAATGTGTGAATTCCCAAAACGTTCAATTTCTTCTGGGAGAACTCATCAAGACCTTGGATTCTAGTGAGGTCATTTGGCCTCTGTCCCTCTGCTTCTCCTATCTGGGCCCAGTTAATCTGAACCGCCTTCAGTCCGACCCTCTCCAAGATCAAATCCTCCCTGTCCATGATGTTAGCCTTCAGACTCAACTCGGCATGAGCGGCATCTCTCTCGGCCTTCATGGCCGCAGTCTCAACTCCAACAAGGGCCTCCTCCTTCCCCTTCATCTCGCTCTGGAGCTTTGCAATCTCTTGCTCGACCTCCTCGGCCTTCTTTGCCGTCTCCGACTTGAACTTGTGACTATCTTCTATCTCTTGTTGGACCTTTATCTTCTGAGCCTCGGCCTTCTTTGCCTCTTCTTCGACTTTGGTTATTTCCTTCTGTTTGGCCTTCACTTCCTTCTGTAGCACCTTGGCTGCGGCCATTTCATTCTTCATCTGATCCTTGACGTCCTTGAGTGCGCCTTTTGCCTCTGTTGCTTCTGCCTTTGAGGCTTCCAAAGCCTCCTTCTTCTTCGTCATGGTGGTTTCCATCTGCGCCTCGGCCTGTTCACGCTTGGCTCTGAAATCCTCTAGCTGTTGTTCCGCCTTCGATTTCGCCTTCCCCGATGCCTTGATCTGCTTCTCGGCGACCTTCCTCTCCATCTTTGCTTTCATCAGCTCCGCCTCTGCCTTCGCAGCAGCCTTGCCTTCCTTGGCGACCTCAGACCCAAGCTTCTTCGCCTCGGCCATTGCATCCTTGGCTTCCTTCCCAAACTCCTTGGCAGCAGTGGACTCAGTCTTCACTTTCTCCTTTAGTTCTGCTTCTTTGGCCTTGAGCTCATCCGGAGAAAGCTTCGACGAAGTCTTCAGTTCATCGAGGGCCTTCTTCGCGGCTTCTGCCTGCTTCTCTGCAGCCTTCCTACCAGCCTCAGCCTTCTTCGCCTCGACTTCCATCTTAGCAACTGCCTTCGCCTCCTTCGCTGCGGCCTTGGCATCACCAAGCTGCGCCTTCTGCGCCTTCTTCAAGTCGGCTTTGGCTGCAGCTGCATCGGCCTTTGCCCTTGCCTCAGCAGCCTTCGCTTCCTTCGGATCTGCAGGAACCGTTTCCTTCTTCGCCTTCTTCACAGGCTCCGGCTCCGGCTCCGGCTCCGGCTCCGGCTCCGGCTCTGGCCCCGCTGCATTCTTAGTGACCTTGCCATACTTCTTCTGTAGTCCCTTGACCATTGTTCCGTAATTTCCCTCGAACTTCTTCAGCAGCTTCGGAATGTTCGCAATTTGCTTCGAGAGATCTGGTTCTTCTAGGAACTGTTTGTATGTTGCTTGAGCCAGTTTGGCTGCCTGTTCCGCGGTCGGTCCACTCGCCACGGCGCTTGGAGGAAATCCATCACTTAAGGATTTGACCGGATTCAATTCCCAACTTCGACTTTGTATTCATCGAGAATCTCACTGAATAATTGCATATCATCCTCAAATGTCTCTGGGAGAAGAGGGCCAAAGGAAAAGCGGAAGAAGCGAGAGTATGGTGTAACATAATCGGGGTCCTTTGAGTGCGGTCGAGCCATATCGCAATCCGAAGCGCAAAGTATCGCAGCACCGCGCTTGAAGAGCCTCCTGTTGAACTCTGGGCTAGTCATTCCTTCCGGCAATTCTAGCCAATGGTAGAACCCACCGTCCCCAGAGTACACCCCTAGACCCATTTCTTCGAATGCCCTACCGTACCTCTCACGTTGCCAATTGTAATGGCCTTCCACCGCCTTTCTGGCCTGCTTAACCCTCCCTGCCTCGAGAAGCTTGACGGCATAAAGTTGCGAAGGATGACTCACACCTCCCATTCCGAAGCTGGAGTAGTTTGACAGGGTATCGATGTTCTTCTTGCTGGCGATGATCCATCCAACGCGAATTCCTGGAGACTGAAGCCCCTTTGTGCAGGCTCCAGCGATGAAGACGTTGCTGTTATCTAGGTCCCGAACGAATTGAATGCCACTCACTGAGGGGGAATGGAACATCTCGTATGCTTCATCGAGCAGAATGCCGTTCTTTGGCTGCTCGGCCAAGCTGACAAGATCCTTGAGCTCATCACCCCAACGTGTCTGCCCGGATGGGTTATGCGGATTGGATATGATGGGCATCAGACGAGTATCGGCAGTTAGGCCAGAACGGTCGAAGTAATCTTCATTGCTTGGGTGAAATCCATTCTCCTTCGTGAAGGGCACGATCTGGAATTGAGTACTAGTCTGCTCCAAGATATCCAGATAAGCCGGCCACTCTATGTTCCCAATACTCGCCTGAACGTTCTGCTTCAGGAAAGCCAGAACTGTGTAAATTCCAGGCCTCCCTCCGGCGAATACCATCACGTTCTCTGGAGAGATATCGCAACCGTACTGGGAGTTGTAGTACCCTGCTATCGCATCCCGCAACTCCGGGTGCCCCCATGCCTTGGGATAGAAACGATCCTCCCACGTCACATCGATGCTATCGGGTAGCGCAGGACCACCGAATTCCTCCAGGGGAGTCGTCAGGGGGAACCCCTGTGACCACGGGTGAGTCCCCTCGGTCCCCATGAAGCTACCAAACGAGTCCCTGAATGCGTACAAGGTCTCGTAGATTCCCATCGGTGGGCAGTTGTCAGAAAGGAATGATTCCGACACATCATGCTCTGCCATGTCCCTTCGTGAGGCTAGTTGCAAATTAGTTTGACCATACAGGACCGAAAACCGGCATTTCCGAAAAAACCGTTAATACGACCATTCTCCTTCGGAGTCTATGAGCGAACAGTATGTACCGAACAGATCCCTTGCAATAGCGCTTGCACTCCTTTTCGTAGGGATGTCAGCATCGATGGGATTCCAACCAGAAACCAGGGAATCTCTAGATGACG
>Ga0066850_10000015_pt1 | contig 87297 bp, 52 predicted proteins | sample ETNtaG_4_FD_67282 | JGI IMG/M metagenome (GOLD analysis project Ga0066850, IMG submission 67282) | Marine microbial and viral communities from oxygen minimum zone, Eastern Pacific Ocean - ETNP201406SV67 | ecosystem: Environmental > Aquatic > Marine > Oceanic | place: Pacific Ocean: Eastern... | reverse complement strand
CACGACGGTCTAAACCCATCTCACGATCCCTTTTAATGGGCGAACAACCCCACCCTTGGGTCCTGCTGCAGACCCAGGATAGGAAGAGACGACATCGAAGTAGCAAGCCACCAGGTCGATATGAGCTCTTGCTGGTGACAACACAATTATCCCCGAGGTAACTTTTCTGATATCTACCGCCCCCAGAAATGAGGCTGGTAGGTTCGTTAGGCCCTGCTTTCGCATCGTGGATCCTTATTGTTCGGAACCACGTCAAGCCAGCTTTTCCCCTTACAGTTGACGGTGGAGTCTGAACCACCTAAGCTGACCTTTGGGCGCGCTTGTTATCTTTTTGAGCGCGTGGCGCCCCACCCAAACTGCCCACCTATCGGTGTCCTTCAAGAAGTGAGCGAGGTTACTTTCCAAGGGTGGTGTCTCTCTGACTGACTCCCTCTCGAACTGGCGTTCAAGAGATCAGCATCTCCCACCTACTCAGCACATGGAAAGCGACCACACAACGACAGGCTGCAGTAAAGCTCTACGGGGTCTTCGCTTGCAGGTTGAGGGTACTGGACTGTGCACCAGTATTGTCAATTTCACCGGGTCTAACGCGGGGACAGTGGGACCGTCATTGCGCCATTCATGCAAGTCGCCAATTAAGCGACAAGGTATTACGCTACCTTAAGAGGGTCATAGTTACCCCCGCTGTTTACTGGGCCTTCGCCAGGTTGAAACCTGGTTTCAGCGACCAGCACTGAGCAGGATTCACAGACTATACACAACCTTTCGATCTGGCAGTCTGCTATGTTTTTATTAAACAGTTGCAGTCCCCTAGTCACTGCGACCAGCTCATTCCTGAGCTGGCACTCCTTCTCCCGAAGTTACGGAGCGATTTTGCCGAGTTCCCTCGCGTTAGTTCTCCCGATACATCTTAGGCTTCTCACCCAGGGGCACCTGTGTCAGTTCTCGGTACGGTCTCATCGCGGCTTTTCATGGGGCCTGGGACTTTCCTTCCTTCTCACTATGACAGTACTCCAGAAGTTGTTTCCAAAGAGCCTGACTTGACTCAATGGTTCTGCCCAAGCCGTCACCATAGATTGCGATGGAGGCGGACGAATATTAACGTCCTTCCCTTTCGATGGCCTCGATTAAGGACCACCTTAGGACCGGCTAACCCTCGGCTGACGAACATTGCCGAGGAACCCTAGCCCCTTCGATGGTGCGGATTCTCACCACACTACGCTGCTACTATTCCCTGGATTCTCGTTGGAACGCGGTCCACGAGATCTCACGACCTCGCTTCTGCCCACGCACCACGCCGCGCTATCCCATCTCCTTTCGGAGGGCTGGTGTATCGGTATCCGGTTTAGCCCCGTCCCTTTTCGGAACCTGCGAACTAGACCAGTGATCTGTTACGAACTCTTCAAAGGATGGCTGCCTCTAAGCCCACCTTCTGGTTGTTTTCGCCCACAGATGTCCTTTGAGTTAACACTCAACCGGAATTTAGGGACCTTAACACCAGGCTGGTTTTTTCACCTTTCGTCGCGGTAGCTTACCCACCGCGGCTCACTGCCGACTTCTACGGTGAACACAAATTCGGAGTTTGGCAGGATGCCGAGGGATTGCTCCCCCTAAACACCCAATCAGTGCTCTACATCATGTTCTACCTCCGCCGACGTCTACCTGCGAGTAGTCTCGCGCGGAACTTGCTATTGCCCATCTCGATTGGACTTTCACCCCTATACCCAAGTCTTCCGAGCGATTTGCACATCAGCACCGGTTCGTCCCTCCACCCAATTTTCATCGGGCTTCAGACTGCTCAGGCATAGATCGACGGGCTTCAAGTCCTCCACCATTGACTCCAGGCGAGCACACCTCGTCCCTCACTCGCCGAAACGAGCTGCGGACATGTCGATTTCTCTACGGCTTCGCTGCTTCCAGCTTAACCTCGCCAATGATCAAGACTCCCAGGGGCATTATTCAAAACGCACGATATGACGCTGCTAATCATCTAAAAGATGACTTTCTCGCTTTCACGCCATATCAGCCTGTCCCCAGCTGGTTTCAGGGTCTTTTCAATTCCCTTCCGAGATTCTTTTCAGCTTTCACTCACGCTACTGCTTCACTATCGGTCTCGAGGAGTATTTAGGATTGGAACTTTCTGCGTCCCGCATTCACGCGCGATATCCAGCGCACGCTACTCTGGGATCCGTCATGTCACCATATCTACTACGAGTACGGGGCTCTCACCCTCTATGGACGCGCCATTCCAGACGACTTCCTCTTCGCAGACTTAGGCAGAGACGGCCCTAACACCACATCCTCCTGATGTTTCCAACAGGAGTTCGGTTTGTCCTATTCCGTTTTCATTCGCCACTACTCACGGAATCTCTTTGATTTCTTTTCCTCCCCCTACTAAGATGCTTCAATTCGGGGGGTTCCCTCTCGTATGAACGAGTGACCTTGCGGTCAGGAGGTCCAATTCGGCGATCCATGGATCCAAGGCATTCGTGCGCCTCCCCATGGCTTATCGCAGCTTGTCACGGCCTTCATCAGCTCTCGAGCCGAGCCATCCTCCAACTGGGTTGTAGCAATCGTACTTCCAGTACGACCTCATTGATATCCGGGCAAACTTCTCCTGATCTCCTAGGAATCGGCGTCCGTAAGGCGCCGCTCCCTCGATCTCTTCCCAGCTCATCTCGGATGAACAGGTGCACCAACAAGCGGACGAGCGACTGGCCTGTTCTATATGAACGCGTCGGGGCTTCACTACCCAATAATTTGCTGATGCACCTTCAGAGATTCAATTGCTCTGGCATGATCACCAATTCGGACACAAAGTCGTGCCAATCCCAAATGAGCCACTGCATGTTCGGGTTCGATCTTGAGGACTGTCTCCCATACCTTCTCCTCCCTCAAATGGTCCTCAGTAGCCTCGTAAACGAAGGCAAGATTGACCAAAGTTCGCGTATCCGAGGACCGAAGTTCGGCACATCTGCGCATTGTTCGCTCTGCTTGTTCAAAGCGGCGTTCACGCAGATCATTACCCAAGGCCTGTTTCTTACCATCCTCCAGTAGAGCAATCCCCAATGCACTCAAGGTACGAGGATCCGAGGGGTGTTTCTTAGCCCACGGGATGAGAATGGACGCGGCCTCAGAGGATCTGCCCGATTCGAGTAGTCCAATAATGTCCCTCATTGCGGATGCATGTTCTGAGTCATTCAGAACTGATTCAAGCAGAACTGGAGGGGGAAGCTGAGGGATATTGTCGAGTTCAAGTGATTCTAAGATCACATCCTCTTCGTGACTCACTTCGACGACTGAGGGACCCGTGTCAACGATATCGACACTCAGAAATGGGTCCTCGTCGTCTGCATACGAGTCATCTGTCATACGTGCTGAAGTAGGGGGTGAAGAGAACCCAGTAGGAGATGACACTACAGCAGTTGGCAGTGTTGGCGAAGTCTGTACCGAGACAACGGCGGCCTTAGGAGGAGGGGAGGAAGGGGCAGCACCACTTGACTGAACAGAGGGGAGACCCTCATCTGATTCATGAGATAATGCAGAAATGGAGACATCCTCCGCACCGACAGAGACTGAGGTTGATGGAGCCGATGAATCATTCGTAAGGGGCGCCGCATTTGAAGGGTGAACTGCCTGACCACCGAAACCGAACGCTATCTGGGCACCTAACACAGGGGTGCTGGACTCGTGTGAAAGAACAGATCGAAGGCGAGAGGTACCTGGCAGGGACCTCGACACTTCCTCTCCAATCAATTCTACTTCACGCACATTAGATGAGTCACAGGAGGGGCATACCGCTCCCGAGAGGAATTCATTTCCACAATCCTCGCATTCGTTCACAGAGGAACGAACTGGCTGGTTCATATTATGGTGATGACGAAGTGTTCCCTGCTGCAGAGTACACTGCGACATGACCCTGCTGCATCACGACACCTGCATCTGCACCCTGTCCCAGTTCCTCAAAAAGACGTCCTCGCTCATCAGGGGGAAGATGAGTCAGTAGACTCCTGACTTTGACATACTCGCGTTGTCCCAACTGGTTTCTCAATTCCTTAATGATGCTCTGGGTAAGGCCATTTTTACCAACCCAAATGGTTGGGCGCAAATCATTGATGAGGCGCTGATCACTACGAGGGATGCGCTTTGAATGCAGATCAAAACCTCCTGTGTCGAGCAATCCCACAGCGGTTGCATCGTATTCGAAGCATCCCTCTGGACCATCTCATCGAACAAGTCACACCTGCAATCAGTGCAGTACGGCACGAGCGACAGATATGCCGACGTGCAGCAGGGGAAAGAGCGACCTTGAGTCGCTTGGCCAGAATCAGAATCTGATCTGCAGCTTTGTCTCGCAAACCAAGAGGGGCATCCTTGTTGAACAAAATCTGTTCAAGATGATCCATACCCTGGCGCCCTACAACCCGATGTGAAGTTCGACGGCGACTCATCGGGATTCTTCCTTCATGGCAGCAAGGAGATCTACGTGAACCTGATCTATATTCTGCCCACCATCAACACAGCGTAATAAGCCAAGAGACGAGAAATGATCTACCAATGGTGCGGTCTGTTCATGATAAGTTGACAGACGAGTTCTTACCGTCTCTTCAGTATCATCCCTGCGCTGTATGAGCCTACCAACAATCGAGACTGGTGGGGGCTTGTGAATGACGTGATAGATCTCACCAGTCTGTGGATCCATTCGACGACCAACGATGCGCTCAACGATGGCATCATCGATAACCTCGATGCACAGAACCATCTCGATATGGCACAAAGCAGTTAGTGCTTCGGCTTGAGGAATTGTTCGAGGGAATCCATCGAAGAGAATCCCTTGATCAGTATCAAGAGTACTCAGATGTGCCTCGATGAGTCCGAGGATGAGGCCATCGGGAACCAGTTCACCAGCATCCATGTAGCCCTTGGCAGCACGGCCCAACTCTGTGTCGGCAGCAACGGAGGCTCGAAGCAAATCTCCTGTTGACAGAATGATTCGGCCAGAGACCTCAGACAGCCGAGTAGCCTGCGTCCCCTTACCTGCTCCAGGAGGGCCGAGCAGGATAACCGAACCATGCACGGGTGGTGGAACAGGGCGGGCCTCAAAATCGTTCCTCAAACCTTGTCAGGAGGTGGAGGAGGAGGAAGTTCTCTAGGGAGGACGAGTGAGGGTTCAGGTGGGAGCCCAGGAGGAAGACCTGCTGGAGGAAGACCCGCTGGAGGAAATGCACCGCCCGCTCCTGCAGCAGGTGGCGGAGGAGGTAGAGATTTCGCAGAGTGAATAGCGGCTTGGATCTCAGCCTTGGAAACTACACCACCAGACGTCATGGTGATCGATTCACCTGTATCGGTCATCGACCTGCGTCGATCCTCAGAACCACTCATCTGAAGGGGGTTTCCAATGATCTGTTCGCCCTCATCATCGTCTGAACGCATGGACATAATCAGGAATGCGATGATTGCCACTGCGATCACTCCGAATATCGCAATATTGCGGGGAGTGGCAAGTGCGCTCTCAGAACTCTTCTCTATGAGGGGAGCTGAGCCGCCAGAGATCTTGAGGCCAACACTCTGATTCGTGATCATCTCACCATCTGTTCTAGAACCAGATATCCAAACAACGATGTCTGTCGCTTGAAGTTCTGCAAGAGGAGTGAAACGAATAGAAAAGGAGGCAGACTCCATCGGGGCAATCGAGGTGAGAGGGGTTAGAACCTCAACAGTGACCCCTTCAACATCCTCTAAGGTAATCTCTGGAGTATCCACATAATTGCCAAGATTCGAGATGCTCAGGTTCACGATTACTCCATTCACTGGATCGACACGTAATCGTTCATCAAACTCCAACTCAGCATCAAAGACAGCACCCTCTGCCACATCGACAGCCAAATTCGTGGTGATGCTCAGCGTCTCACCTCCGTATGCTCCACTGAAGGTGAAAGGTATGGTGACGCTCTTGGACGCCAAACCAGACGGTGGTCGAAGGTACATGGTGACCTCCTTTGATGAGAAGGGTGAAAGCATGCTCGGTGGCCGCTCGATGAGATCGAATGACCTAATCCAACCATCATCCATGTAATCCGGATCAATGCTCAATTCGATATCATTCAGAGGCAAATTGCCATCATTCAGCAACATGACCTTGATGGCACTCGAGGTAGCAGGAGTGCAAGTCAGCGAATCTTCCAAGAAGGTCAGAGAGAGAGATTTGAGAGCTGACACAACGAATTCAGGATTGAAGGTCTGAGTCTGTTGAACGAGGATGTCAACGCCTCCTTCCTCCTTTTCGTAGGGTCCGACCACTTTGATGACAAGGACGGCTTCATCTGCTTCAAGGGCAGTGGGGGAGGCCGTGATGGAGAGATTGATCGAAGTGATAGATGAGGGGGGCACCGTCACCACATCACTTGTGAATTGCGACCCCCCATCCAATGACCAAGTGCGTTCATCGATGGTTCCATTCAGTTCGATCTGGGCTGGTTGATTGCCTCCATTCAACACGGAGATGGTCGCTTCAATCGAACCCCCCGATGCGATAGGGATGGAATCGGCACTCCATGCACCAGGACCATAGTCAACACCTCCGATGTGAAGCATCGTACTGTATTTCGTGAGAGAACCAACAGTGAGTATGTATTCCAGATCTGCTTCAACAGTGGAGTTCCCCTGATGAACGACCTGACACAAAATGGAGGAGGTTTCCCCACTAGCGGGATAACCTTCGACTACATCTGGAACTGTCACTGTCCCAAGCACAATGTGAGGAATCGAGACTGCAAGAGAGGGGAGATCAACAGAAGAGGTGACCGAAGCATCTGTGGTCAGATCAACAACCCAACCACGGTCTGAGGCACAGTTCACACGCAGGTCGACCATAGCGTTACCCTCATTCCTCAGGGACAGGGAGAATTCACCTGCCTCTCCAGGATCAGCGTCGATGTTCGGACGATTCTGATAAGCTGCAACATCATCGTATCTGAGAATCGTGAAATGAACAGTTCGAATATCAAGCACAGATGGCATGGTCTCAGAGAACACTCTCAGATCGACACGATAGCGTCCTGCAGACATGTAGACAGGTGGATCTGCATTCAAATCCACAGATGTATCCTCAATGCGCAAAGTGAATGCAGTCGTATTATTCGACAAAGTCGTAGGTCCAAGGTTGAGCACAGTGTATCCCTCAACTGGCTGGGCTCGCCAACCACCCATGGCTCGATCCATCACGCCGTTATCCCTGATCTTCAGAATCTCATCGATCTCAAGCATGAACTGCTCACTTTCAGTACCCTCATTCACAACTTGGAACGGGATATCGAACTGGCCCCCTACAGTGGGGTGGTATTCGATATTCAGCCGTACTGACTCAGTCACCGGGTCAGAGATGACCTCACCTACATCATCCAAGACCTCGAATCGGACGCCTTCAGAGGAAACATCGATTGAGAGATCAATGATGTTGTCTGAGAATTCGGAACCTGAGCTATCCAGGGGTTCAGAGACCGAACCTGACGAATCAAGAGTGACCCGCAACAGGTGCTGACCCACAGAAGTGAATTTGGTTGACGTACTCAATGACCCAATCGAACCGGCACCAAGTGATGTGAAGGTCTGGCGTTTGATCTCTGTAGAAGTGCTGATATCCTCTATCAGAACCTCATAGTTCCCAGTCGGCGCAGTACCGATGTTGCGCCACGATGCCTGCAGGACTGTGACCTGATCCACTCGTGGGGCTGCAGGATAAGCTGCTAGGTCATCAGACGTGATAGTGAGGTCTGCCTTGTTCAAGTCTGAGCCTGCACCTGAGATCACGATAGCATAATCAGAATCTGTACCTGCCCTATTAGCAACTCTAATCGTCCATTCTCCGCTAACTGCATCTCCAACTATAACTCGTTCGACGACATTTGCTACATCACCAGTGCCACCAGTCACACTCTGTCCATTTGAGAAGTGATTCCCAAGATAAGTAGAGCTAGGACCCGTGACAATCAAATCCAGATCATTGACAAGCCTCGGCACAGAGGCATTCGCGGTCACACTTCCAGCATCATCTGTCCAGACTAGTGTGACTTCAAGATCACGCGCACCTGCAAGTGAGAAGCTGTACATACTTGAGGAACCTGGAACAAGGGTTCGGCCATCATCAAACCAAATATCCAGAGCGCCATCAGCGTCTGAGGGAGAAAGGCTCTGCTCAAGATTGAGCATCCCCCAGCCCTCAGCAGGATTAGGCACTGGAGCCGAACTAGTTGCCTCGGCACCATGAATCAGAGCGGCTTTCATCAGTGCTCCCGACGGTTGAGGGATCTGCTGAACATCCACAAAGTACTGTCGAAGCAATGCTGCAGATGCTGCTACTGCAGCACTAGACATCGAAGTACCTGTCATCAAGGCATGAGCAGAACTGCCATCAGAATGAGTCGAGGTGCCACATGCCTGATACGAGCCCTGCAAGTCTTGTGAGCGAGCACTGCACACATTGGTTCCCGGAGCAACAACATCCGGTTTGATGCTACCATCATCAGGATACACAGAGAAAGGAGTCGTTGCTCCAACAAGTCCGACTGTCAGGGCATTTTTTGCGAGTGAAGTAGAACTTGGGCTATTCAGATCATTACCTGCTGAAGCAATGAGCAACATGTCTCGTTTTTGGGCAGTACCTGAATCGAGTGAACGAGCATCACTGAGATACGAACCGGGCATATCGGTTGATGCCCAAGGATTCAGATGAAGACGACTCCCATAGCTATGTGCATCGTAGATCAGCATGTCGATGGGGTTCCAAGTGGGAGATAATGTCCCCGTCTGGTCATGCTCAATCTGAAAGAACACTAGAGTAGCATCAGGCGCAAGGCCAGCTGCAGACGATTCGATTGACGAATCTCCAACAATGGTACCCCCCACATGAGTACCGTGTCCGGTCCATCTGTCAAGGGAAGACGAATCTGGTCCGAAATTCGAACTGAGAAGGGCTATGCTGTTCAAAAGTCCTGGATGATAACTATCGATTCCCCCATCTGCTATGGAGATTGTTTGACCTGCTCCAGTCAGACCTGCTGGATTCAGGGACTGGATCTGGTCAAGGTGAAGGGACGTGGACGTATTCGTGTTCGATGGTTCTAGGTGTTCGACCCCATGAACAAAAAGCACATCCTCTGCCACCATCTTCTCAAGCAGGCTGCGACGATTGACAACCTCACTAAAGAGAGTGAGCTCACCCTCCTTCACAACAAGCCCCTCAACAAACTTCCCCACACCATTTAGATCATCCAGAGATGAGTGGATGCGTTCATCGAGTGTGAGCGGACGAATGGATTCAACACCAACGACAGCACTGGGATCAAGGAGGTTCAGGGTTCCATGGCCGACGACCTGAGCGGGTCCCCGGACTTCGACCAAAACCAGACCAAGGATCCGCAGCAGACTGTGGACGTCACTCAGATCAGATGTGCCAAGATCAACGACAAAGAATGTGGAGGAAGCCTCTGAATGATCAACCTGCCATTCCGGACCATGAATCTCAAAGTGATCCTGAAGCAGCCATGTCGGGGTTCGAAGTTCATCAGCTCTGAAGGAGGGAGTCAATCTCTGGAAAGGCGCCCTATAAATGGCCCCCTCATCAGTCATCTCCCCGGCAGAGGAATCAGAATCATGCTCACTCCCATGCACTGCGACCGCACACAGAATGGGAAGGAGAAACAAGAGCATCACGCCTGAAGACAAACGCGTTCTGTGCGGCCATAGCCCCTTCATCCGACGAATGGAGCAATGCGACGTTTTTGATGCTATGCTGCTCAGGCATCAGCAAGAGGCAAGAACATCAGACAAGATGACCACGTGCAGCGATGTTCCCATCCGTTCGCTGAACTGATTGCAGCCAGTCGGTCTCCAGACCTAGAACTGCACGGATGGCATCAACATTCTCTGGCACTACATCGCTCTCCTGATGAATAGCTTGGAAGTAATACAGGCGGTCTTCCTGCAGAGATACTCCATCCTCCCAAACGAAGATTTCGTGTAGATCCCCCCACCGACGTCCGATGTCTCGTGCCATCTCCATGACTTCAGCAGTCGATGTGAGTCGGTTGTCCTTGCCGTTCATGACAATCACGCGAGGAGTCTCTCTCCATATGTCGAGAACTCCTTCTGTCGTTAATCCATGGCCAGGGGAGAGATCAACTACGATGGAATGAACATGCATGATTGTCGTAGGCACTGCTACTGCAAGTGAGTTGATGGTGATTGAAGGTCGTACTGTCATCAAATCAGGGCCATGGTGACTAGGCACCTTGAGCACGGGCACAATGGCATCTACAGGACCACGTTTTGAGTCCCCCGGGTCGGCAGCTCGACGAATCATTGTGCACTCCACAGACAAAGGCCCAGCTGCCACCTCCAGAGGTACAAGAGTTCGAGCAAGGCCAGTGGTGTTGCAGGACACAACACGTAATCCGTCAGCACCATGGGCGTCATTGAAATTGGCAGATGAAGTGAAAGAACGCCCGGTCAAAGAGTGCCCCTCTCCACCTTGCACAAGATGCTTGATGCCAACCTGTTTGTAGAGTTCCACATTGGCCGCAGCCATCTTGCCAGGGGCACAATCCACAACTATGTCAGAAGAAGCGAGGAGGGAGGATACACCACCTTTACAGACGAAGGGGGTATTCTCAAACGCAGCGATCTTAGCAGGGTCATCGGAAGTCGCATACAGGGGAAAACCACGCCGCCGGGCAAGGTCACAACCATGTGAGGGAGCTGTTTTGGTCACTCCTACCACAGCCATATCATCCTGCGCAGCAACGGCATCTGCAACGCGTTTTCCAATCGTCCCATAGCCGTTAATTGCCACTCGGACCTTCGCCATGTTGGGCTCCCGTCGTCAGGTAATCATAGTCCTTGTGAAGCAGGGGAGGAAGCAGCGTGGAGGGAAAGTGCTCATGGACTCAACCCTTCTCGTCGCTTCATGAGCGAAGCGACTCGACGGAGCGCAGAGCTCAGCCGCCGAATCCTCTACGGTGACAAAGGAATTACGCTAGCACTGGAACAGAACCGCTCACTCAAGATAGGTTGGCCGGGTGGTGAAGCAAAGCCACGTTCAGGAGATCTAGGTTTTGCTCCCGGTCTGCCAAATAATCTCACAATGCGCTATCTTGGTGTACCTGGTTCCTTTAGTTTCTCGCTGAATCAGGCAAACGTCTCAATCGAAGGGAATGCACGTTCTTACATCGGTGCTTGGATGATTGATGGGCGCATTACCATTGAAGGAAATACTGGCGCTGCTTTCGGCTACGCCATGCAGGGAGGGAAGGGAACAATCGAAGGAGATGCAGGCGAAGACGCAGGACTATTGATGGAAGGAGGAATCATCCACATCAAAGGATCCACTGGTCCTAACATAGGAAACTCAATGCAAGGTGGGATGATTCTCGTCAGTGGTTCGGTCGGAGCAAATCCTGGCATCAACATGCAAGCAGGATGTGTGCTCATCAATGGAAAGACGCCGCGCCCTGGACCCGGCGCGATGCAAGTGTCACCTGACCAATGGCTTGATCAACTCGACAAGGAACTTAGGGACGAGTTCGCAGATGCTATTGCACTGGTTCCAAGCGACGGAGAACGGCTCCCTGAACGATTGCCGCATCCAGCTCTAGGCGAATGGACATCTCTCCTTCCCGTCTGCGATGACCGGGCACCTCGACGCCAGCCCGATGGTGTCGATACAATCACACTGATTGAAGGAGTCGAAAATCGCTTACCTCTCGGATTACGTGCCGCGGTCATTCTGACCAGTGGAAAGCCTGGACATGGAGGCCCAGTGCTTGATCACAAACGCTCTGAGCCGCGTATCTGCACATTGACAACCAATCTGCTACGTGAACCAGACCCTTCAGCCGATGTTCTTCTCTGTCTCAGCCAACTACCTTCGTTGGATGATGAAGCACTCGATGGCCTGGTCGCCTTGATCCAGAGTCAGACAGAGGTCGACCGGAGAATCATTCTCGTTGGGGGAGTGGGGGATCTTCCGTTACTCCAACGAACTGCAGAAAGAGGGTGCATCCATGCAGGTGCTCTCGACTTAAGGGATGCAGAGGGGCGGCCTGCAACCTCATTGCTGCCTACCCTAGGACGTGCAGCTGCTGCGTTCTCAGAGGTTGATATCCCCCTTGGAGCATGGCTTCCTTGGAAAATTCGGCCAGAGGATGTCTTGATCATCGCTGCCTCTGGTGGTGCATTCGCTATAGGAGAAGTGAATGACGAAGTGGACCTATTCGCCATGAATCTGAGACGGAAACTCCTCGAAACCGGGGCAAGGGCGCTCAACGAATTGGGGCGCAGCCACCTTAGAACGACTGATGCGGCGACTGCAAACCTGACTGGTCTTCGTCTAGCGGGATATGAGCGGCCGATGCCACACTGGCTGAGAGGCGGTTCCTGATGCCAACACTCACCATTCCAACTCAAGAATTCTGCGCCCTTCTGAAGGAACAAGGAGTGTCTGCAGATCTTGAAGACCTTCGTATCAGATTACCATACATCGGCGTCGATGTTGGACGTCTTGACGAGGAATTAGAGATAGAGGTATTCCCAGACCGGCCCGACCTGCTCAGTGCGGAGACAATGATATGGGCACTCTTGCCGTTCCTGTATGGAAAAGAACCACCTCCTCTGACTCAACCAGATGACAGCGGCTGGGTCCTCAAAGTCGACCCTGCACTTGCAGACGTGCGACCTGTCGCTCTTTCAGCAGTGGTTCAAGGCATTGACCTGGCTTCGGACCCTACCTTGACCGACATGCGCATCCAGCACATCATGGATCATCAAGAGAAACTGCACACCACTTTGGGGCGACAACGAAGGAAGGTCTCGATTGGAGTGCATGATATCTCAGCACTCAAGCCTCCACTTTCTCTTCGGCTAGTTGATGGAGAATTCACCTTCCCACCACTCGGTTTCAAGACCCCATGGCCAGTGAACAAGATACTCGATGAACATCCAAAGGGAGTGGCCCATCAGCATCTCATCAGCGACCGAACGAAATGCCCACTACTTGCCGACGCTAACGGCACTGTGCTCGCTATGCCTCCGATTATCAACGGAATCGACACAGCAGTGCATCAAGGAACCACTGATGTCCTCATCGACGTCACTGGAACCGATCTTGTGGCATGCAGAACCGCACTACACCTCATGATACTACAACTGAGCATGTTAGGGGGGCAAGCCAGAAAGGTCACCGTAGAGGCATGTGACGGCACCACTGCCTCTTGGCCCGATGAAAAAACCATGATGAGATCCGTCGACCACCACTACCTTGAACGCCTCATCGGCACACCACTATCCGAAGAAAATGTGCAGGATGCTCTCCAAAGAATGGCTCACACCTGCCCAACAGCAGTGAAAGGCACGTATCATGTCGAAGTACCAGCGTGGCGCTCAGACATCATGCATCCTATCGATCTAGTAGAGGAAGTTGCCATCGGACTCGGATATGAGAACATCCCTAGAACGTTGCCTAGTCTCCAATCCATCGGGCGAGCCACGGCTACAGCATCCTTAGATGAGCGGATTAGAGTCACGATGATGGGGCTCGGATGTCAACAAGTGCAATCTCTCACCCTCTCCTCTGAAGACACACAGTTCACACACATGCGATGGGAGACGAGGGGAGAGGTCACAACAATTGTCAACCCCTCGGCAACACATCACACCCTTATGCGTCAGCGAATCCTTCCAAGTCTAGCCGACCTGCTCGTTGCTAATCGCCACAATGATCTACCGCAACGAATCTTTGAGCACGGCTCAACTGTGGTTGATCACACGAACCAACGCTCAGCCGCGTGGCTCTGTGCCGAAGGGACCTCCGGATTCGAAAGGGCTCGCGGCTTTGCCCAGCGCATTCTTTCAGACCTTGGCTTGGATTGCAACGACGTGCGTGCAGCTAGCGGAGGACCTTGGCTCAAAGGCAGAGGTGCAACCATCCACGTCGATGAACAACCACTGATCGAATTTGGTGAGATCGATCCTATGGTGAGTGCCTCTCTCGGAATCGAGGCACCGATGCACGGAGGTGAGATTGACCTAGAGCGAATCGGCCACATCGCCCTCGACCCCGTGCACCAGAAACCCATCCTCTCTGATCATGATGGAGATAAGACACTTGAGAACTGAAGGCCAAAAGTGGTCGTTAGGTATCGACGAGGCTGGCCGAGGTGCAGTCATCGGCCCACTGTTCGTTGGCTGTGTCGCTGCTACACCAGTGGGGATCACGGAGATGGAACGCATTGGAATCGTAGATTCCAAGGCATTGAACCCTATGAAAAGAGCACTGATGCGCGACGCCATCCTCTCACTCAGTCCCGACATGTTGCGATGGGAACTCATCAAAGCCACTCCAGAGCATATCGACCAGGCAGTAACCCAACGCTCCCTCAACGAATTAGAGTTGGACCTGTTCGCTGATGTCGTCGCAAAATTCGGACAGATGAATTCATGCAGCATCATTGCAGATGCCTGTGACGCCAATGCAGTTCGTTTTGAAAGGAGGCTGGAAAGCCGCCTACTGAACCATGGAATTACCCATCCAGTAAAGGCTGAACATAAAGCTGACCTGAACTACATGGTAGTCGCAGCAGCAAGCATCGTTGCCAAGGTTGCCCGGGATGAAGCCATAGAGGACCTAAGGGGTGAGTTGGGGATTGAATTCGGTTCAGGGTATCCCTCAGATCCATACACGCAGAAAGCACTGCCAGAACTACTTCGTTCAGAGGAGGCGAGTGAAGTACTACGTTGGTCGTGGTCAACAACGAAAAAGGCTGCACATGATCTCGGCCTCAGTAGAACTGATCGGTGGGGGCATCAGCGGTCTTTAGGCGATTTCATGCAAGAATGATATTGACCGAGAACCTGAGGGACTGACATGGAGCTTCCAGAGGATGTCGAGGACAGCATCCGGACCATGGCCGTCCTGAATGCTATCGAATATGGTGGAACACCCGACAGCAGGTCAGTCATGGGCAGAATAATGTCAGCACGGCCTGACCTGCGAGCACATGCCAAGAATCTCATGCCCCTCATCGAGCAAGTTGTTGACCAGGTCGTGCAAGACATAACCGAGAACGGTATCGATGCAGTCCGAAAAGACATAGAGGAACAAGAAGGAACCCTACCTGAGCGCCCTACACAGAAGGACAGAAGGAGTGGATTACCAGATCTCTCCGGTGAGACTGAAAATATCGTCCTCAGGTTCGCCCCCAATCCCAACGGACCCCTCTCCCTAGGACATGCACGAGGCGTGGTCATCAACGCCGCCTATGCAGAACAGTACGCCGGAAAATTCATCCTCCGTTTCGATGATACTGACACAAAAGTAAAGCCCGCTCTTCCAAAAGCATATGAGTGGATTCTCGAGGACGTTGAATGGCTGATTGGACGTCAACCAGATCGCATCATCATTGCATCGGACAGAATCGAACGGTATCTGAAATTCACTCAGGAGATCCTTGAGAAAGGCCTTGCATACGTCGACCACACACCTGCATTGGACTTCAGGGAAATGCGAGCTGAGGGGAAACTCCCCTCAGATCGTGATCTTCCCGTGAGTGAACACCTCGATAGATGGAAGATGATGATTGATGGTACTACACCTGAAGGAGGGGCAGTTGTGAGGGTTCGAACCTCCCCTGAACTGAAGAATCCAGCACTCAGAGATTGGCCAGCAGTGCGCATACAGGAGCGGGCTCACCCGCGAACCGAGGTTGATCAAAATACGCGCGTATGGCCTTTGCTTGACCTCCAATCCGCCTTTGACGATCATACCGAGGGCGTGACACACATCATTCGAGGTAAGGATTTGATGGATTCCACACGCCGCCAGACCTTACTCTATGATGGCCTCGGCTGGACATATCCCGAAACGATCTATTGGGGTCGAGTCAAGATACACGATCTCGGCGCCTTCAGTACTTCACAAATGCGCCGCTCCGTAGAAGAGGGCGAGGTATCCGACTGGGACGACCCACGTTTGCCTACTCTACGCTCGCTGAAACGACGTGGTTATGCCCCAGAGGCAATGAGAGATTTTTGGATTGATCTTGGTTTAACGCGCAAGGATATCTCCGTCTCAATGGCCACTTTAGACAAATTCAACACACGCAGAATTGACGGCGATTCGCGTCGTGCTACTCTGGTACGCGACCCAGTTCATATCGAACTTACATGTGATGAGGGACACCGCACATCAACCATTGAGTTACCCATCCACCCTGATCATCCTGAACGCGGGAACAGAGTCTTGCATCTGAACTGGTCGGTCAAGGGAACTGGGATACACATTGAATCACAGGATGCAGAGTCTCTCAAGGAGGAACGACGACTGAGAGGATGGGCAGATATCACCGCCACTGCAAATGGTGCGACTGTGCTGCGTACATCTCGGGAGCACGGTCGAAGTCAAATTCATTGGCTGCCTGACGGGGATGGGGTCACTGGTTGCGTGCTAGAACACGTGGATGGGGACAAGATACAACGTACGAGCGCCCTAATCGAAGGATCAATTGGGAGTTACAAACATGGCGAAATCATCCAACTTGAGCGAATCGGATTCGCGACTTGCGAACACCGCAAAGAGGGCTTGGTCCTGATGATGCTACACGGATGAAGTGCTCAATCCTTGCTGACGAGTTGCCCGAGGTTAGCCTTCTGTGTCCGGGCAAGGGCCTCACGGTAGTCATTCGGGCTGAAATATCCCTTGAACTTACCTTCATCATCAACTGCGACAACTGCATGGGGCTTGCGCTCAGCCATGCTCTGGGCTAGTTCTGCCACTGTGTCAGAGAGAGGGACTTCCATGACATCTGTGTCCATATGATGGCCACAAGTGGACTGAGAGGGGTCATCACCAGAGGCGACTGCATTCAGAATTTGTATAGAGGTCACGATGCCCTGCACATTCTGGTCATCATTCAGCACGATGAGGATACCTCTCTGCAATGAGACCAACTTCTTGGTCGCATCTACAATTGTTGTATCAGTGCTCACAACCGCATGCTCATCATCAAGTTCCAAGTCAGAAACGTAAACTGCTTCACTCATGAGTAGGTGGAGGGTCCACGTCTATTTGAATGGTGCTGACTCAATATATTCAAACGTCAGCCACCATCTGGACACCCATGGCCATCGAACGACTCATTGGAGGTCGGCTGAGTCAGCAACTCCAAGAAATAATCTCAGCCGAGGAACTCGTACTCGATGCATTTCGTGATCTCATCAAAGACGAATTGAAACGACGTGTTCACACTGCGATTGAGAATGATGAAACTCTCAGAGAAGAAGTCGATGAGGCAATGAATTACTATTTTCAGGCCAAGGCAAGATCCATGTTCGCAGAGATCAAGGCCAGTAGAGCCGCAGCACGTCTTGGCATGGCAATTCTACCTGAAGAGACAAAAACTGAAGCATCTGAAGCTCTCGTCGGCCTTTTTGAACGGGAATTGACAAATCTGCTCGAGCGGGCCCTTTAGACACCCCACGCGTCGAATCCCTCTTGATGAATCAGCTCTTCCCAAGGGTGTGGTCCGTATCCAGAACACTCGAACGGGTCTAACCATTATGGGCATGATGATGATCTCTCTGCTCTTTGCATCAAGCTCCGTGTCTGCTGCCACCAACGACTCTGTCGAGCGAGGGTGTGTCGGCGATCCAACCTACTTCCTGATTGGAAACTCAGATGCTGACACAACAGGTTCCCTGTCCTTATTCAAAGACGACCTCACGAGCGAAGAATCTGTCACTCTTGACCCAGTCTCCATCAACTCCTTCTCTGGCCCGAACCTAGTTGCATCCTGGGGCATGACAGTACCTGCAACAATACATGAGAGCGATGAGGTTCCCAGTTCTGGAGAAATGATGATGCATGTCCGTGTTTCAAACGCCGATGCGATCATCCTCAACTCTAGCATAGTTGTTGAGATCGGCGGAGAGGAATTCACATCGGATTCGGATGGTCTTGGAGGAGTGCAGCGAATACCACAGGGCGATTCAGAACTAACGTTCACCATCGACTACAGCAGCGATATCAACGTAAGTAGAGGAGAAGAGGTTCTGGTTTCCCTTTATGTTGCATCAGCGATGTTTGAATTTGCAGGTCAAAGTCCTGAAGTCGAATTCATCTGGGGGGGTAACAGCGTTGCATCAAGCATTGAGTTGCCTCTAGTACTCATGCGAGCCTCGATTGAGGAGGTACGTGCCACAACAACATCGACTCTCATTCACACCGAACTCTCTAGCATCTTGGTGGATGAAATCTTCGCCCATGATGAATACATGAGGATGGAAGTGCTTGCCAACGGTGGGACCGTGAGGAGCACATCCACTGTCACCGAGGACCTACCGGGTGAGAGTCTGGGCATCGTCTTCACCGTACCCATAACAATCGAGGCACCTCAGACCTTCACAGTCAAGTACAATCCACCTGGCCCGCTTGAATGCATTCTTGAAGGTGAATTCTCAGTCACAGAGACATCTGACGGAGATGGGTTGGATTACTACTATCCTGAACGTGAACCAAGCACCTTGGGAACCTCTGACCTCGCCATCGAACTTCAGGTCACTGTTGAAGACGGGATCATTCAACACACGACTCAACTCACCTTTACAGGTTCTATGAACCTCTGGGTCCGCTGGGGAATTGACAATATCGCTGATGAAAATCTGACAAGCAGTTCGATCTGGAAAGAGATGGGTTCAGAGCAATTGACCTCACGTGAGCGAACCCGAGGAGATATCGAAGATGCTGAGATTCAGGCATTCGTTTCCCACATGAATCAGGGACAGAATCTGCTAAACTTCCTTTCAGGGCGCATGGGCTTGGACACAGATGTTCTCTTAGGTGCGTCAACGCGATTGGACCTCGACGTCCTTCAAACTGAGGCTTACATCGAGGATAGAGCTGTGCGCCAAGAACTGCCCTTCGTCCTTCAGATCACTTCGAAACGTCCCTATGGAGGTGCTAGTGAGGTTCTCTATGCCCAGCCCCTGAACACCCTCGGACTTGACGTATGGTCGAGCGCCTCCTTCGAGGGAGAGTTGCGTCTTGGCTGGTCCGACGGCATCTCTGCTGTTGCTGCAACCGATGGTGTTGACCACACCCGACGCCGTAGCCTCGCAAGCACGAGCATCACGGTCAGCATTTCAGATCTGGTTGATCAAGGAGATCTTGATTCAGTCCACTACACCATTGGTACATTCTGGGCTTCACCTGTCGTATCCGTGGCTACCGTCATCCTCGGTCCGATCATGATCATAGGCATCTGTTTGGCAAGTGGAGGATTGCAGACACTACCTAAGGCAGTCCTTGCATCAATTATTGTGGGAGCCACGAACATCGGGCTTCACATCCTAGCCATCAACATCCTCGTGATGCTCTTCATTGGCATCATTGCAGCTGTCGGTTCTGCGATGCTGTTCGGACGTCAGAAAAGTGAAAGAGAAAAATTGCTTGAATATCTAGGAGATATCTGAGGTGGCAGAGACAAGTGCTAGTCTACCTGAGGTACTAGTCATCATCTGTCCGAACTGCAACATCAAGAACCCAATCTCTCCCACTCTTGAGACACCCACATTGAGGTGTGGAGGATGTGGAAGAACCTTCAATGCTGACCAGCGCGCCTGAGAAGACCGTCTACTAAGTCATCGATGGCAGAAGTATCGAAGCCGTCTAACCAATCCTCAATTTCAGAGAATACATCAGTCTCAGCATCACATAATCCTGGCCTCTGCCAGATGAGAACTTCTAGCCGAGGTGTCGGCACATCTGTTGTAGTGAGAGCACGAGCTGCAATGACACTCATCACAGAAGTGCGTTCGATATCAGACATCACACCCCATCCTGCAGACTCATTCCTCACAGCATCATGCACTGAAATCGGAAGACCTGCTGCAAGAGTACGAGGCCAAGCAGGATCGGGCTTCACCACCAGAAGACCACTTCGTTCCATAGCATCACGGAGCATGGAATGAAGTGGATCGACCCAGCGAAGACGATCTGCACGAAGCCATGGCCCAGCAAGACAATAACGCAGCATCCGTCGTGTCCTAGCTCCATGAGGTGCGAGGAATTCTGAAATCGCTGCACAAGTCACAAGGGGATCCACACGACCCAGATGCGGATAACCCGCCTCTGAATGAAGAATCTCGGCCTGAATGGCGCCAATCGTGCAATTCATTTCTTGACAGTGCAATCCCGTGACTGCATCCACTTCCTCAATGATAACACGAGGGGCACTCAAAGTGGGAGCATTGTCCTCTGACAGAGAATGAGATGTCCACCTTCGATGATACGCTAAACCTGCATCGAGCATACCTGATTCCAATATCGACATGGATAGCCCCCCCATAGCGGTTGCAGGGGCTTCTAGCACAGGACGACGGCGGAGCAAATCTATGACCGGGTCAAACGAAATCGATGCAAACGCTGGAAGTTCACAGATCAGCATCGCATCAGGCCAACATCAGGCGGACGGTATCGCGTCGGTACCTGAATTCATCTTCGAGACGGCCCTGTGACTTGAGATAACGAACAAGGCGACGAATCTTAGCCTCAGTGAGTTCGAGTTGACGTCGATTGTGCAGATCACGGCGATTCGCTACAAGATGGTCCTGCAGCCGTACTGATCTAGCCATGAGATTCCTAAGATCATCTGGGAACTCCATGGTGACTTTATTACGAGCAAGAATCGAAGCAATGCGCTCACCCATCACAAGACGGACACTGGGAACTGCATGCTGATCGCGCAGTATGCGCCCGATTGTCGCTGCGTCGTTACCCTTCTCATGCAATGATAGAATCAGACGTTCAATCTCATCCTTATCCGTGAGGGACCACTCAGGTGCCTCAATGACAAAGGGTTTGGTCGAGCCGCTCGAACCCTTCCGATGAGTGTGCATACGTGCCATAGGTCCACCGAGTAAGCGTGCCACACAGGGTCCAATCATAACGATGTCGATGAGACGCGGCGGGTGACCTTCACCTGAACACCAGGAGTTCTTGCAAACTCCCATCCCGGAGCAACAATACGACCCATTCCAACCACATGACCATCGCACTCGAGTATCACGTCCTGGCCTCTACGCAGGTTCACAGGTGCGCTGAGAACCATTCCTGCGAAGACATCTCCTCGCAGAACGGAGTCATTTGTCAATTCAACGACGGGGAAGGCTTTGGTCCCAGCAAGGAATGAGAGGCCACCGGCACGAAATGCAAAACGGCCTCTATTCGGCAGCCATTCGGCGATCTCACGACCTTGAAAGCAAATCCGCCACTGAGGGGGTCGGCCAGACAAAGAACACTGTTCTAACCATCCATCTGAACCATGGAGGCGACGGGCGACCGAGCGCAGCTGCTCAAGAGCAAGTTCACGACCACTAAAGCGTTTCAGACCCAAGCCATCTATCACAGATACACCCGCCTGTTCGAGGAGGTCGAGAGTGGTTGCTGAGGTTGGGTGAGAGTCTGGCCGGAGGGTCCGCATCACAGTCGTCCTTTTCGAGGAAAATTTACTTGGATCAACCTGCTCATTGTACTCCTGAATGTCGATGGGATATTCTATTCGATTCTTGACCTGTGCAATCAATCCATCAGGCAACGCATGGTCAATGACCACTTCGGGTTGCACGCGTTCGAGCACATTGGCAAGCCGTTGGCATAGCATCTCCCTCTCATCATTCGACCAACGCCCGCTGACTGGCACCTCATAATGAGCTGCGGGCCACAACATCTCAAGCTCGCGGGGTACGAGGCCAAGAGGAGATGTTACCACCATCTCATGTATCGAAGGGTGATGGAGACGCCGGCGGAAAGTTGCATGACTGGGGCTCCGAGTGTATGGTTTGGTAGCGCTGCAGGGCAGTAGAACCATGGCACGAGCCTGCTGAATAGGAGGTTTCCAGAAGGTATCGATGAACATGTGCCAATCACGAACCGAGGGAGAATGGAGCACCTCGCCACCTGCAACCTCAAATCGACGACCTGTTCGAACAACGAGTGGTCCGGTAGAAGACTGCGAGACTGCCAGCATCTCATCTCTGAATCTCAGCAGCTCCATGGCCCTTGGAGAACCTGATGCCCGACTTTCGACAAGAGAGCGCATCGTACCTCTTGCAAGGGCGGCTCGAACAGTGCGGGCCTCAGCGAGCATGGCCTGCACAGAAATGGACAGTAATCCTTCAAACGGTTCATCGGATTGACCCTCACGAGGACCGAAGGTATCGATCACTGTGCCAGACACAGCACTCATTCTGCATCTAGCCGTATCGTGCAGGTCAACACCGAGTAAAGTGAGTAATGCAAGCGTATCTGCGCCCGAGACTCCCGGAGCATAGATGAGGGCAGAGGGCCATGTTTCGCGAATGGTGAGCATCGCCCTAACGAATCTAGCAGGATGAAGCACAAGTTGCGGAGCGTCCACGAGCACAATGACGGCGGGAGCATGGGAAGCGAGATCAGATTCGGTGTGAAGCCTCGTCCATGACACTGGAAGAATCCACCCATCAGCCACTTTGTCACCAAGGGCAGCAGGCGACATCGAAGGTGGCAGGGTTCTGCCGAGGAAAGCACGCCAAGGAGGGGGAGTGGATTCGAATGGGGGCTCAAGTGCCGCCCTCATTCTGATCTCCAGTGTCCTTGGCATTGTCGAGCTATCCATTGCCATTGCGAATGGTGCGTCGGCCGGTTCCAAGGAGGGGTCATCTTCACTCAAGATGAGACATGGTGTGAAAGCAACCGGCGAGCGGCGATCACCCAGAGCGAGCGAGCGGGCGTGGTGGTGGCGCGAGATGACATCAAGACCCAAGGGCACGGTACCCCCACAGGCCATGGACTCAAGAATCATGAGGCGGACACACCACCGTGAGGGCACCAGTAGGAGGGCGAAGCATGGCGGGACGTCCGAGGCTCATCTGCAGTGTTGCTTCCTCCATGATCATGCTTCTACTGATGACGAACACCACTGTGATGGCCTCTACGACAGCAGGGAGAAATGAGCAGAGCTATGAGATGCAGTCAACGCTCAACCTTAACGAAGGGCCATTTTTTCTAGAATACCAATGCACTGGCACTGGCTGCCCCACGTACACCATTGAATTGCGAGATGCTGACGGCGTTCTTGTTGACTCAGATACAGGTCAACCAAGTGCGAGCATCGAGGGAAACATCCTCACTTCAGGACTGCACACCCTGAGCGTGACCTTCGAAGGAGATGAGCATCCGATAGAGGTCGATGCTTCATGGCCCATTGGGCCGGGGGCTGAAGAGGTGGATAGAACAGGAACGGTTCAGAATGTCAGTGAGCTGGCCGAGGTTGCGTTTGTCACGCCTACCGAAAGCAACAGCACTTCAGCTGTCGGATGGAACGGATCTCTGGATGCTGATGATCAAGCTGATTGGTGGAGCCTTGAACCTCACGCAGGTGACCTTCATGAGATTGAGGCTGCGTTCATGGGTACGAGTGGAAGGCTCGAAGGCATCGTCCTTAACTCACAGGGAAGTCCGATTGAATCGTGGTCCATCGAATCTGTGCAAGGAGAGAGCGTCTTGCGATTCCGGGCACCTCTCGAAAGTAATCAAGTACTCATAGGTGTGGAAACCGATGACCCAAAGGCAACACATTACACTGTTCAACATCGAATCTGGAACGAGTCATCAGAGAGCCACAGAGGCGAGAGACAAGGCCTTGATTGTACGGGAGACGAACAATCAAACTGCACCGCTGTCCTTGAAGCAAGACATCCTGGATCAAATGGCACTCTCCCGCGTCTTGATTCGGTCTGGGGCCGGGAGGAGTCTTTGACCGAACAACCGATTCAGCGATTGTTCACACTGGTCGACCCCTTCGACCCAGCAGGAGACGGATTCTATTTTGATGTCGAATCAAGAGAGATGATTCGAATCACCGCCTCAAGAGAAGTAGATGTCCGCCTCTTTGAGATCAGGCTTGCCGACGATGCCTCGCAACCTGTATGGGTGAAGTTTGAGTTGGGCCAACTCACCAAAGAAGCATACGAGCATCGCACAGATGTGGAGGCACGTGGCCTTCTCATCATCCTCGCATCAGCAGAAATCACTGTTGTTGAGTTACAGGTCAGGTCAGAGTCGGTCGGGGATGCAGGTATGGAGCGGGGCGATGGGCCAGATCAGCCATCATTCGGGACCTTCGACACCACATTTGGACTAAGCCCAGTGTCTTGGAGCGACACGTTGGGAGGTGAACTAAAGGCAGGAATTGGAGATCGTGCCGATGTCGTCTATCTCTCGTTCGATGAGAGCAAGCAAGGCCAATATCTAGAGGCATACGTCATTGTCGGCCATCGCGCCGTTATTAGCCTGTACACGCTGAAGGGCGACCTGATTGAGAGGAAAACCATCGAGACCGATCCCGTGACCATCGAGGCAAAGGTTGACTTCGACGTAGCGTATCTTGTTGTCGAACTAGGAGACCAAGAAGTCAGCGACGATGTGCAGTGGACGGCCACAATGACGATTACAGCCAACGACGTTGTTGAGCCCCCAGATCTTGGATACTACGGCGTCATCTTTCACGCGATAATTGGAATCGTACTCATCTTACCGATGATCATCGTTCTATTCACTTTCAGGCACCATACCCCTGTTGGCAGAAACATGGAACTTGAAGGAAGAATCGAGATGCTCATGCAAATGTTATCCGTCCCTGCTGCTAATTCAGAGCATCATGTGCATCTGGAAACTGCATTGGAACAACTCTCCGCTGCTACATGGACCGAAGTTCAACCAGACGGAGCAACTGCAATCGCCAGCCTTTCCTCAGATGTGCTTGAGTTGTGTGCCTTCTCCCTCGAACGTGATGATGAAAAAGAACACTGGATTGTCGGAATTCTACCAAAGGTTGCATGGTCACGAGCAGGCTGCAGATTGCATGCACCAGTTGGCCAAGCCCCAAGTATCATGACAGCCCATCCCAAGAGACTCTTTTTGGAAGATGAGGTCATGCTTGGAAATCTCAGTGCTGATTCTCCTCTTTGGCTCACTCTTACCTTTGTGACCCATGGCCATGAGCAACTTGACATCGAGATCAGTGGCGAGATAGAGGGCGAGAGTACAACGGTACGAGTGCCTTCAGTACCATCGCGCCAATCTAGCTCCAGAGATGAGTCAGAGTGAGCCGTTCCGACGTCGGTCATCGGCCTCTTCGCGAATCATCTTGACGATGTCATCAACCTCTAGTTCTGGGAAGACGCTACGCAATGATTGTACGGCCCGCTTCTGCTCGCGGCCTAACCGCTTCGGAACATTGAGTTTGAGCAGCACGATCACATCTCCTCGCTCACCACGCATCATCGTCCTACCACCGCGTTGGGCTAGTCCTCGTTCACGGACCGTTAATGTCTCACCTGGACGGCTTCCCTTGGGAATATCGAGTTTGAGGAGATCTCCATCGACGAATGGAATCTCAATCTTGGTACCTAGAACAAGTGAAGTATAGTCAAGAGGGAGAGCAAAAATGAGATCTGGGCCGTCGCGTTCTAGCCATGGATGCGATTCAACTGAGAACTCAAGGATCAAGTCACCAGACGGACCATCCTTGCCGGGTTGTCCACGGCCTTTGAGACGCATCCTCTGACCGCTGTCAATACCTGCCGGCACATCAACTCGCACAGTCCTTCGCTGCTGCACCTCCCCGGCACCCGAACAATCTGAGCAGGGTGATTTGATGATCTGACCTTTGCCACCACAGGAGGGACAATCGACCACTGTCTGTTGGATGAAGCCACCGAGAGAGCGGCGCTGAGCAACCCGACCATTGCCAGCACAGGTCTCGCACGAAAGCACAGAGGAGTCAGCAGCTGCACCCGAGCCGTCACAGACCCCACAGGCTTCAATGAGGTCCATCTCAAAGTCCCTCTCACCTCCTTCCACAACCCAGGCGAAAGGAACTCGCTGCCGTACGAGGAGATCATTGCCGCGGCGGGAACCCGAAGCCGACTGGCTACGACGTCCAAACCCAAAGACCGAAGAGAGCATATCCTCAAGTCCTCCCCCGAACAAATCCTCCCAGCGAATGTCTGCTGCTTGGAACCCAGATGGACCAAAAGGAGACCCTCCAGGAGTGTTGTGCCCGTATCGGTCGTACATCTTGCGCTTGTCAGAATCAGATAGCACTGCATATGCTTCTTGGACCTCTTTGAAGCGGGTCTCGGCGTCCTTTTCCTTAGAGTGGTCAGGGTGGAACTTGCGTGCCATCTTCCTGAAGGCGTTCTTGAGATCCTTCTCACTCGCCGACCGGTCCACATCGAGGACCTCGTAGTAGTCCCGCTTCTCTGCCATCGTGCGCCACCCGTCCGTAGGGAGGGTCATTCTTCAATCTACACGGTCAAAGGATGCGCCGCAGCGCTGACAGGAGCCCCCAGAAATCGCACCAATGGCACCACAGAGAGGGCACGAACCACCACCCATCGGCTGGAAGGGAACCTGTTGTACAGGCGCTCTCACCTGAGCAGAAGCATGAGTTGAGCCGTGGTCGGACGACCCTAGCTGGGGAGCGATGTCATCGATTGACAAACCAAGACTCGTCGCTAAGCGCTCAAGGCGACGGCGCTTCCGCGAGGCACGCCAGTCACTGAACCGCCGCAAGGGAGAGGAACGGGTCATCGAAGCCCCACCTGACTGAGAGGACATGCCATCAGATTCAATCACCATGTCCTCGGTTGCGGCAGGAGTGATGCGATCGAGCAACATCTCGATCTCAGGGGGGTCATCTGTCAAAGGAATCTCATCTGTCGTGCTCAGGCGGACAAGAGCACCCACATCCTGATTCATCCGCTCAAGGGCTGCTCGACCTAGCGGTCCAAGTTCTGCCGTCCCACCCGGCCCTCTAATCTCAGCCGAGGACCACATTCCACGATCCTCTTTCTGAAAGAGACGCCCAAGCCTGCGCTGCGAGCGCATGCGATGATATTCATGATCGCGCACCGAGGTCATTCGCCTGTGCAAGGCCACCCCCACTATCAGGGCAAATGTCATCGTGAGTACGAAAGCAAGCGAGTTAGATTCGCGTGAATCCCTGAGCAAAGGAATTGTCTGAAAAAGAGCAAAGGCGATGATGGCTGGAAGAGCAGAAATGACCCAAGGGCCTGCACCATTCTCCCCCGTCATGCGTGGGACAGATGGAAGTCTCAAACAAAGTTAACCATTGGCTGAGTTTCGCCAGAGTTGTGAGTGTACTCGTCACGGTGACCGTGCGACCACGGCCTCAGGAACTCCACGCTCGCATATGTGATGCCATTACCAAACTGTTCCCCGACCACACGGGTACCTATAGTGAACCACAGACCTTTCCAGTCATAGCAGAAGCGAACGACATAGTCCACCAAACCAAGGATGTGAGTTTCTTTATCGAGCGAATGCAGCAACAACGCATTCTAGACACTGCAATGGACATCATGGCATTGAAAAGTGATGGAACAAGCACGTCCTTCCGCTTGGGTCTTGCTGCAGCTGAAGCAGGAAAAGTCAGCTTTGTGCTCCCAAATGATCCAACACCCCCAGGAAATGAGATGACGGTAATCATCAAAGGAACTGAATTGGATCATTGGATAGAGGAGAAGACTTGGCACGAAGGACGACGCAGACATCCGCGCCACATCGGTGATGAACGTACCCTTGACTGAGCAAAGGACTGAGCAATCACGCCTGACTCAAGGCACGGACCAATGGCAAGTCGAGGTCTAGCCATGGCACTTCGAACAATTGAGACGGCTCCAACCAACGACCTTGGTCATGATCGTGGCCGAGCAATGGCTCAGCCTCACACTCATGCTCAAAAACATGGAGTTCATATTCACGTCGTTCCACCTCCCCACAGACGATTCCTAGTGGAATGCCGGGACTAAGATGGACGCCAAGTTCTTCTCTCGCCTCGCGGATTGCTGTTCGATTCAGTGATTCACCAACGCGTCGTTTCCCACCTGGGAACTCCCATCCATCATCCAACGGATAATCACGTCGATGAGCTGCGAAGATGGCCCCATCAGATCTCCTTAATGCAACACCTGCAACGACTGTCCGAGGTGGACGCCCAAGACGCGCTACCCACCATTCCATCCACCTAGCCACTTCTTGGGGCTCAGCGTCAGGTACATGGAGAAAGATGACTGGGATGTCGAGGTTCAGGCGTCGGCAGCACTCCAGCGTCAGAAAAAATGTCTCATTGCAGACATATGTGCCAATTTGTTGCAGGTTTGACCAGACTTCTGGCAATCCAGTGCAAAGTCGCTTCACCACATCATGTGCCCTGATTGTTTTGGGTGCTCCATCCACCACTGGACCCAGAGCAATGCGATTCTGAACATCTGGGAGATGAAAGTTGAGGTGATTAGTGGCTGTGAGTTCGGTTCGGGGATAATTGGCTTTGCCATCAACACCCGTGAGGACAATAGCATCCCACCTCTCACCTGATTCCAGTCGTTCAGTCACCGCCATAGCACCCTCAGCGTCAACAGACAAGGCCTGTGTCTCAATTTGGACACGGTATTCGGCAGAAGAGTCGAATACGCCGCAACTACCTGTTTGGGCACCACCATGGGTACATAGGGAAACATCACCACCTGTCATGAGAGGTAATTCATCAAGAGCCATTTCCGTTGGGTTGACTGATTGATCAGGGAACGAACCGAAACCCGTAACAAGAATGGTTCCTGTCATCTGACCTTCACTGACCCAGTGAATCCATCATGGTTATGTCGCGAACCCCCTCCCCACATCATGGACGATGACATACTGGAGCAGATGGCCTTGAGCTCCTCAACCCAGCACTTCAGGGACGATAGTGGTGAAGAAGCTGCTGACAATATGCTTCTGTTCGCTGATATCCTACTCTACATGGCCGCTGGTTCCTGCATCATTCTAGCCCTGAGTCAGATCTGGGGCGATTCCTTCGACCCTCGAACATGGAGTTGGGGTCAGATCGATGCCATCATGCTCCTCGCAGGCATAGGTCTGTGGCTGTGCTCACAAGCCATCAACAATTTCCGCAGGCTCCTTCCAACATGGTTGCGAATCCTGCTCAAATTGCCCATGGCCCCAAAGAGTATCGCTGAACAATCAACTGAAGCTGTCAAACGACGTGGGCGCATCCTACTCTTGGCGGCGGGATTGGCAGCAGTAGGTGGATGGAGAGTCCACATCGGGGCCAGTGACCTTTCAGGCAGAATTGGCGTACCTTTCTGGACAGTACTCATCGGATTAGCTGTCCTATTGGCTCTCACCGGTCTGAGGTGGATCCAGATTGCTGAACAAGAGACGACAGTCAAGGTGTTCAGATGAGCGAAGTGGACGAGCAAGAGCACGGATCGATGGGGAACCTCATCCTCGATGGTCTCACAGGAGGCGTCGGACCGTGGGGTGCGTTCCGGCCACTCGTAGCGGGGGCACTTGCTCTCATTCCATTCGTCTATCTTGGACAACATTTCAACCGAGAGCATCAGCGTGGATTCGAATTCACACTGCTGCAGATTCCACTGGGCTTAACACTGATTTTGTTCCCATTACTCTACTTCTGGTCAATATTTGATGCATATCAGACTGCCATTCTCAAGACTGCTGCCATTCATCAGGATGATGAATTGTTCTGAGCTGAAAGACTCAGAATCCATCGGGAAGAACAAGAGGGTAGTAGAGTTCCCTCGGATGAACAATGCCAGCGAGCTGACTGCGAACCAGATACTCCCATTGCCTCAGGAGAAGGACGGCATCTAGAAGGGGTATCTGCTCATCATTGATGACTGTGCGCATGAGAGTATCAAGGATATCCATGCGCTGAGTATCCACAGCATCCAGCAGACGATCTATGGAGAGGTCAACGCCCGATTCCTCCACAGGAGAGGTCGGTTCAATGGGCCAAGCTTCAGCGACTGTCGCAGATAATTCTCCTCCTTCGGCTTCGGCAACTGACTCTAACCTCACCACAAGGATACGAATGTATTTCTTGACGACAAGTGAAACCTCCATCACTGGCATGTCAAGTTGATTGACGAGTGCCACCATTCTCTCCTGTAGGAGGAGAACAGCTCTGGAGGCTCTGCCAACCTCACCCGACATCAAGTCACCTCTCTACAGGCCCGGTGGACGCGGTGGTGGCGATCCAGCGAGTGTGATCCCTGGCGGGGGAGGTGGAGGGGAAGAAGAGTCAGCTGCATCAACTGCTGGAGCATCATCATCATCATCGCTAAAATGCTGATCGATGAAGTCACGCCGCAAGCGATTATGAGCAATCATCGTTGACAGAGCAAAGGCAATGGCAACCATCGCTACAACGAAAAGGAGAACCGAACCAAAATTCTGCTCGACCTGCTTGTTGAAAGCCTCGATACCTCGACTTGGTTCAGTGCGAAACACAATCGGTTCGACACTCAACTCAAACATTGGAATCTTACCATCCTGCACCAGAATCCTGTAATGCACCTCAGTGCTAGATGAGACGCCCAGATGAAGGGGCTCAGGTTCAACTTCGATGTCAAGTAGTCCTGCACCATCCACGATCTGCAGCGTTAAACTATCGTCCACCACCCAGGCATTATCCGCACCAAGATGTTGTAGAATGACGGTCAAATTACCATCGGGCTGGATGGCCGCAATCGTCTGAATCGTGAGGGTCACTGAATCGCCTTCCTCTGGTCGCGGGTTGCTCCACTCAGCAATCAGATCATGTGAGTTCAGCTGTGGTCCTGTCTGAACAAAATGGAAGGACGCTGCAGGAGACTCCTCAGAATTACCTGTTGGATCAACGGGATTGCGACTGAGATCAGAACCAACGAACCATACGTTGACCATATAGCTGGGAAGAAGAACCACATTGCCTCCATTCGTAAGATCGATAGAGACCTCCCATAGCGCGTACACATCAGAGACATCAATGTTCGACATGGTCTTCGAACCTTGTCCGATAATGAACTCTCCAGCCCGAACCTGCCAAAGTACGGTGATAGGGCGGTTATCATCGAATCCGATATCATCGTGGGCCTCAACTGTGAGATAGAATCCGCTTGCTTCAGCAATCGAAATATTGCCGCTGCTTGGTTCGACAGACGTGATGATCGGTGATTCATCGTCCACCTTGAACAGAATTTGAGGCCCATGGACTCGTTCAGGCGCTTGCTCTCGAAGGAGATCCTCAAGTCCGACATCAAGAAGGAGGTCCTGTCCATTTGTCGAAGGGACAATGATATCGAGTTGGAACTCTCCATGATCACCGACGGTGGTGCCCCAAGAAAGATCACCAAATCGAATCACAACACGTGCTCCACCTTCGGGACATGGAGAGGAGTCAACAGTGAACTGAACACGCCCCTGTAGGCGCAGAACTTGGCCCGAACCGATCACGACAGAGGTTCTCAGAGCATCAGCAAAGACATCGTGGCGTGACGTGAGTTCGATTGCCGTAAAACGACCGGGCCCAAGGTCAAAGTCAAGGTCTGCATTGAACACCCAAGAACCTCGTCCAAGTGACGAAGACTCTTCATGACAAGGCTCATCCGTTCTGGCAATGCATGGTTGATCCTGAACCTTGACCGCGACAGTATGAATCATACCTTCTGTGAATTCAGCAGACCAGGCAATGCTGAATCGGACCTTCATCCGTATATCGAAAGACCCAATGGGCATGAGATGAGAGTAAAGATTGCTGACGGCAACGTCTGATGAGGTTGACACGAACGTCGTTTCACCATCGACTATCATGGCTGCAATCTGCGGATCCTCCGGCCCGAATTGACCTGTCAGAGAGATTAACACGGTACCAATATCGTACCACCCATTCTCGTCAGAGAGATTCAGATTCAGATCATACGTAACCCCTGGATGGATGGAATCCCCATCTTCATGCCCCGAGATGAATGAGGCATCGGAGTCGATTACAGGTGCCTTCTCTACACGAGTAGTGTAGATGAGTCGGGAAGCGTCCCAGTCTGGAAGGAAGTTAGAATTTTCATCAAGTCCGGTGATGTCATCAAAGCATCCGTAAAAGGATGTCAGACACACAGGACCCCCTCCCATGGCAATCGTGTTGCCTTGAGTATCCTGACCGGTGAAGTACATGACAACCTTGTCTCCCAAGTCATTGTGACTGTCATCAATAGTGGTCGAAAATATGAGAATCCCTCCTGGAAGAGTCTCAGGACCAATGAGTGTCTGAGCGACGTATTCATCCTCGTTCGGCTTGCCATTCGGGTCGATACCATCGTGAATGCTCTCTACCCAGTAGTTCATCGTAATACGGTCTGGGGGCTCAACGCTATCCTGAACCATGATTTCGATGGGCTGAGATGAAGAAGATTTGAGCTCCGAACCATTGCTGGGAGTTGTTCCTATCACAAGAGGACTCTGGCCGTCCAGAACAAGACGAATGTTACTCTGCATGGGATTGATGTGAACACTGGTGCCGTGTGGGAGGTCCTCAGCTCGAACGGTGAACAGCATACCACCTTGCGTCGATTCAATAGGAGTTGTGAAGCGCAGAGTGTAGGCACCAAAGGCAGGGTTTGGCTCCTTGACAAAGAGTTCTGATTGATGCGAAGGGTCAGGGTCACCATCTCGCGTAAGATTCTGGCCATAAATAGACAGATTGAATCGCCCTGCCGGAGGTGCCAACTCGGTTCCTTCGAACGATAGGGTCCCTGAGAGCGTCAGAGTAGTCCCCCCCCTCATCCAATCTCCTGGCAACAATGCTCTACCACCCTCATCCTCTGCTGAAAGCCCATCGAGACGGACATCGTTCTCGACAGAGAAACCAAGTGTCGGAGTAGTCCATTCAGCGACAACCCGGTTGCGAATAGAATCATCAACATTCAAAGTCGCTACAATCTGTTTGTCATCATCCCAATCCCAGAGAGTCTGGATCGGAAAGCGCAGACTGAGAATCCCATTCACATCAAGATAACTCGAACAATTTCGCCCATCGAGCACAAGAACCGTGCTTGCAGATGAAGTCTGAGAACATCCATCTATTCGGTCCCAAAGCAAAGAGGGATTCTCACCATTCTCATTGCTAAGGTTCACAGTGACTCTCTCGATGGCATCGATATTCGTCCCAAGGGCAACCCGTACGACAATGGGCCGGGCGATATCATCTGGAATGAGGAGACTGGCATCCATCTGGACATCAAGAATACGAGTCAGCATCTCGTAACGTATCTCAAGATTCGCAAACAACACACGCCCTGGACTTGTCGCTGTCGTCGCTAATGGGATGTCAACGACACCAAGGCCATTTTGTGGAATGTGAGCATTCAAGGCATCAACGAAATTGGAGGCTTGGAAGGTCTGTTCGGCGTTCAGGAGCCCTACCATCGAGAAATCAACGGCTCCATCATCACCTACATCGATGCTCACATCTCGAGGAAATCCTTCCTCATAGTGCAACGTCAATTCTTGGAGAGTCGGGGTCAACTTCGGGTCAGAAGAATTCAGAAGAACTCGCACACCCACATCACGCCCGCTCTGAGAAAATTCAGACACTACACCATTGGCCGCAGGCAACCAAGTCGAACCGCCATCATTTGTGACCTCGACACTCAATGCGGTATTGGATGGAGTGGTAGCAAGCCAGACTGGTCGAACCTTGCCAATCTCACTGGCCGTATGCTTCATCGGAGATGTCCAAGTCCCTAAGCTACGATACGAGGTCGACGGCGAGAGTTCAATCCACCATGAAGTTGCAGACTGACCATTGAGACGAACTCGCCATGACAGGTTGTTCGACGCTGGGGGCACGTGTGTTGTAGAATTGGTACGTGTCGTCACCCATGTCAGACCTTGATCGGTCGAGAGTTCGTACGTCACACTGTCGCCCGCAGTTACATTCGTGGACCTGTATCTAGTCGCTACAGAAACAATGCTGTCCATAGCCCTAACCTCTCCGCCGTAGAAATATGTGGTGCCGGGGTTGAATGTTGCGGGATTGTCATATGCCAAACCCATTCCAAACTCGGTCATGTATCGATTATACCACGGCTGATTCTGGTAGTAATCAGAGGTTATCACACGTCGCCCATCATAGTGCAGCCCCACGCCATTCTGGCTGAGAGTTGTTCGCGTAGTGGTAGGATAGAGCGACAAGTCCCCATCACGAACCTCCCACATCTCAATCTGATCACGTTGCCAACTCTGATAGGTCCGAAAGATGAACGTGTCATCGTGCACCACCATGCCAACAATGGTGTTCGCAGGTATTCCATCCTGCACATAGGTGTTGAGAAATCGGTTCATCGTACCATCGTCCAGGAACTCATATCCTATGGCGAGGCGTTGTTCTGTGTGAGCTAACCACACAACATCATTTGCTCGATCATAGGAAATACCACGATAGATGCCATGATTCCGACTTGAGGGATCATAGGAAGAGAGACAGACCCAATCAAACGGGTCGCTCACATCGAATTTGAGGAGACGAAGATAGCTAGAACTTGGAAGGTAACTGTTGCTCTTATAGGTCGACAAAATGCCGTAAACGTGCTCGTCTCCATCATAGGTCATGTCGAGAAAGCCATAGGCGGATGACCAAGATGACGTGACCGAGGGAATCGTGCACGAGCCCTTATCGAGAAAGACACGCTGAGCCACAGTACCATTGTTGGAATGGATTGCGCTGATTGTGGAATTGAATGGAGTGCCCTGATTCCAGGAAGATAGGAAGGTGTGGCCACCGAATCGGATCATCGCACCACTGTACTGAGAAGGGAAATTGGACTGGATCGAGGACTGCGTGGACAGTAGAGTCTCATTGATTGAACTTGTTGCGGGTTGATGGACTGCAAAGATCTGACCGGACATGTTGGCAGTCGTATTCGCACCTATCACGTCGTTGGGACCATGGCTGAAAAAATGCGAGGAGGGTGAGACCTGGCCAAGCGTCAGGTCATCGCTGTGACCATCAACCCCTGCAGAAATGCCACCTTCCCAATCAGATTGATCATCGATGAGAAATGAAGCCCATCCCTTGTTTGATGCACCACTAAGCCCCACTCTAGCATCTGTCACATGAGCTCCGACTGGAAGACGAACCATCACCGAGGTATCGGGTGCCCCCGCCATGGCGTTGGCAATCTCAGTTGTAGCCATCGAACTGAACAAGGTGGTGACCTGTGCAGGGGAGGACCGCCCCGATTCAGCAGATGATGAAGCCGGGGTCATCAGAGGAGCTACAGAGACCAACAAGAGAAGGAGTACGAGCAGGGGGGTCAACCCAGAACGTGTTCGCATCTCCATCTCCATCAGAGTGATCTACAATCCTCATAATCACAACGGATGGGAGAGAAGGTCTCACCCCGATCCACACCGTCATCCGCATTGGCGGCTTCCTGATCGAACGCCACCTCCGTACTGTCGAGTAACCAATCTCCATCGGTGTCATAATTGAGTGGATCGGTACCATCAGCGGTGAAATCCCAATCAATATCAAGCAAATACCACTTTACTGGGAACTCGGTATCGGGCACCCCATCACCCATCATTGGAGAGATATCTTTCAGAACGCCCCAGAAAAGCATCCTTTCAACAACAGGACGATCCGTGGCAAGACCTCCTTTCTCCAAATAGGAAGATGTGTGATTGCCATAGACTACGGTCTCAAGTGCCGTAGGCATGACACGGGAGGCTCCGAAATCAAGTTCCTCCTCATTGATAGTCCATGCATAAAGGGGATCGGATGCATCGTCACGAACGATATCGAAGTAGTTGGTGCTAACAGGAGCAGCCCACCAATTAGCACCAAGCAGATCACCCCTCAAATCACGCCACGTCCACGATTCTTGGCCGGGTACACTACGGACATCATCTGCGTTATTGTAAGTGCCACCGGTCCCTTCGAATGATGTTATGCCGAAGAATTCGTGGAAGTTGTTGTATTTCAGATACACAACTTCGCCGTTGACCTCCTTCCACATGCCATCCTTGTCGTAATCATTGGTCGCATCGTTGGGGTTAGTAGCATTGAATTCAACCGTTTTCTCTACGAGCAAAGGCCGCGTCTCGTAAGCGCCATTCCAATGAAGAGGAAGATTGACCCCCGTGGATTCTTCTTGCTCCCACACCATTTCCACAGTTCGAAGGCTGGACCAGTTCTCATTGGTCTCATTCCAGCCCTTACGATGTTCGTACCAATCAGGTAGGAAATCACCATCTGTGTCATCATTCATTGGATTAGTGCCGAACTTCAAGACCTCTAGGCCATCCCTCAGAGAGTAATCGCGTTGGTGATTGCTAACATCTCCTGCTTCATTCAAGATAGCATGCATACCAACGCAATCCCCATCGCTATCGTTCAAATCAGGACGAGTGCCATTGAGATATTCCATCATATTCGTGAAGGGGATGTCTTCATTGTCCGCATAGGTGATTTCGGGGTCTGTTCTGAAGGTATAGAACTCCCATTCACCCTGAGGTGCGAGTTTACCACTACCACGGTCGTACCAACCATCATGATCACCGTCGAAATCCACATCGATAGGGTTGACTGGTGACGATGTCCAGTGATATATTGGAGCATTAGCTGTTGCTAACTCGGGGAACACGGTCCACGTATCGCCGTAATGGGCGTAACAGTATTCCCATCCATCAGGAAGCCCATCACCATCAGAGTCTTCGCGAGTAGAATCCGCGGACCCTAGAAAATATGTCTGGAAAGAGTCGGGATCGTTCTGATTGATCAATCCAAGGCGCCGAGTCACAAGACCATCGGGATCGTTGACTAGATGACCGGCCATCATGACGTCAATCGCTTCGGAGGCAGTGGACACATCGTCATCATACCATTGAATGGCTTGGATAGCGTCAGTGTGCCAAGGTTTTTCGATATCTCCGAACTTACCAATGAGATGCCCTTTGTACTCCTTGCTATTGGTGAAATTCTCCTCAGCAGTCTGTGCCCCATCGCCATTGCAGTCATACGAGTCACCATCTGCATCAAGGTCACCATCATCGAGGAACGGGTTGAGGGTCCAATACGAAGCGTGCACGTCGTGGTAACCCCGAGCTTGAGTCGCATCGAATTTAGTGAAGTAGTATTCATATCCATCACTTACACCGTCATCGTCGGTATCGGCCTTATCCGGGAAGAGAATCGAGAAGAGTGTGCTTAAGAAAATTGGACTACCGACCGAACCACCGGCGACCCACTCGTCAAGAAGAGCCTTGGCAGGTGCCGCGCGCGCAGCAGAACCTAGACCTGTCCCCAGGGCGACCAAGTATTCCGTCACAGGGGTCAATCGAATGGTAGCGTTCTCCGTCACTCGTACCGCATCCTCGAAAAATGTAGGTGCAAAAAGGTAGGTGCCGCCGTTATCGGGAGGATTATCAGAAACACTCAGTTCCTCGATATCTCTCAAACCATCTTCATCAGAGTCCAACTTACCATCAAGCGAGTCGAGACGGCTGGCATTATCCAAGGGGTTGAGCGTCCATCGTTGGTGTTCGACGGACCAGTTAGTGAACAACAGCTCAACCCCATCAAGCACACCATCGCCATCTGTGTCAACATTATTCGGGTCTGCTGTTGGACCAGTCAAATTGTACTGGTCACTGTGGAGGAAGGAAGGATCACCGAACGGTGGCTGGTCTTGACCAATCACAAGCAGATCTGTCGCATCTGTGACACCCTGAACTGTCTCATCGAATGAGATCCCATATACCGGCACGCCCCGCCCATGGGCCAATTCAATCGATGAACCACCAACAACATTGTATTCAGCCCAGTTGATCATTCCATCCTTGTCAGCATCTCCAGTTCGGTCCGAGTTGTTTGAGGGATTCAAGGTCCACTCAGCATAGAAGGAATCCCATCTGGCGTGATATACCTCCCACCCATCTGGCATCTCATCTCCATCGGTATCTGCACTGAGAGGATTGAGCGATCCGACTGCTATGGTCGGTTGCCCAGCTGCGAGTGAATCATCCACTGTTTGTCCAAATGGGCGAGTCAATGCAGATTCGAACCAATTCTCATTGAATAAAACCGTACTGAAGCCTTCGGGTATCGGATCGCCAGAACCTGTGAGGTTGGGTGTATCGCCGATCGCTGAAGAATTGTAGAAGAGGGTATCTTTGAGGTGGTATTCGTGGAAATTGGTCAGATTCTCTTCCGGCTGGTGGATGCCATCTCTGTTTGCATCATACCAATCACCATCTGGATTGGAGTTCCAATCAGATCCATCAAGGGGGTTGACACCTTTCTGAGTATTCGACCATGTACAGTCCTTACTGCCGAGGGAATAACGCGATTCCCAACCATCGGTGAGGGTGTCACCATCGCTATCCTTGGAATTCGGGTCCATCTCGGTCCATGTAGAGGCTGCGTCACTGTACTCCCCGAGCATCTGAGGGAGATCACCTTTGTGAAGAAGTTCAAGGTCTCGAGTCCAATTGTACTCACACACATTTGGCAGACCATCACCATCAGCATCCTCCCACGCATCGTCAGGGTCATTCGGGTCGAGTGTCCAGCGATTCGCTCCCGTGAACTCTTGGCCAATCCACCTACGGTGAAGAATTTCCCAGCCATCAGACATACCATCGCCATCCGAATCCTGATTTGTCGGATCTGTTCGAAGGTCTGAGACGTTCCCATAGCGATATTCCTCCATCGCTGTCAAACCCTTCGCTTCATCGCACACGTAGTCGCCATTCTCACGATAAGCACATGTGAAATTGGTCTCCATCAGGAAGCGACCATAGTATTCCACTCCATCTGGCAGACCATCTTCATCGGTGTCGATCGATCTTGGGTCAGTCGTGTCATTACCACCCAAGGTCACTGGACGATACTCGAATTCATCTCTGTTGGTCCAATTTCGGTCAATGAATCCATCTCCATCAAGATCAAGACCATCACCATCCGAGTCAAGGGCCCCATCATAAGGATCTGATGGATCAAGACCGAAATTGTACTCCCATCCATCGGGCAGACCATCGAAGTCAGAATCATTGTTCTTGGGATCCATCAACACGATGTTCGCAAAACGTCCCGGATCGCCAGCTGCAAGAATCTGCAACTCACCATTGGAGTCGTATATGGTCACACTATCAACAATCTGTCCGGGAATCTTCGTCTGAAGAGCTCGAGCACCGACGTTAGGTTCGTTGTACGTCAACGCCCATAACCCCCAAGTCGAACCCACGAGCAGTTTGCTCTCTTCAGGCACAGGTGTGATGGAATAGAGGTCATTGGCACGTATCTGATCGTCACCAAGCATCGTGTAAGGAATCTCCAAACGCTGGGTACTCAATGAGTAGCCATGAATACCTGATGCAGTGGCCAACCACAGTTTGGTGACTTCATCAGAGTCTGGCGGACCAGCGGGCACGATCATACGTGTGGCAACACCCGCTGCCACAGAGATTTCATCATGAACGGTGAAATTCTCGGCCTTCAAGGCATGATAAATCCAATCGCTGGCCTCAGTGACCAGATTGTACGCTAATAATCCTTCATCTGAACCCAGATACAAGGTCTCATCAGGATGTTCAGGAGGTATGGAACCAACGTGGACGATGTCATTGATCACTCCAGGGTGTTCAGCGATGGCCTCCTCAAGACCTGATGGGGCTGTGCCGAGAGTAATCGTCGGGTCAGCACCCCACTGAATCGTGAAAGAGAGTACATCGCCCTGATCATTCACGCTAAGGAAGGGCGCAGAGGGCGCATCAGAAGGACCAAGTCGCGCTATACTCGTGAAATTGCCATCTCCCATAGTCTGGAGAGGTTGACGAGCCATCGATGCTAGGCCTTGGCCCATATCCTGTAATTGATGGATTCGAACACCTTTTGTCGTTCCAAGGATCACGAAGTTCTGGTCAACCTCAGCACTGGGAGACCACAATTCCATATCCAGAATGCGCACACCTGTCGCTATCTCGACAACGTTGCTCCGAAGTGCGTTCTGGTCATCATAGTGCACAAAGGTTACCCCAGTCCTCGCAGCGACCGCCACAGAGTGTGTATGTTCAACAGCGATGATGCGCTTCACATCATAATGCGCAATTGGAGCCCAAGGATGGCCCTGATCATAGATATCCACAACCTCGGTTTCATCGCGAGAGACTTTGGTGACTTTCAAACCCCCTTGAACCCAATTCCCATCATCAAGGAAGACCTGATATTCCTCCAGATTGCTGAAAGCCTCATCCGTATCGATACGACTGGCAACGTGAGCCCTAGTGATTGAGCCATCACCATCCATATCCCACCCGTCATTATCGTCATCAGCAATGTCGTCCGACTGATTCAGAGGATCCATGTCGAAGTATGCCTCCCAACCATCGGGAATCGAATCCCCTAGAATCGGAATGGAGGTAGCTCGCACATCGAGGAGCCCCCATCTGTAGAAATCACTGTCATTGTTCAGAGGGTCGGTACCAAGCCAAGTCACCGTGTTGAGAACTGCGGCATCTGGGTAATTATCAGCATGCCACAGACCATCAATCTCGGTCACCCATCCATCAGGCATCCCATACGTGTACTCCTCAAGATTGGAGAAATATTCACCCTCATCCAACTCACCATCCTGATTGACATCGAATCCATCCTTGTCATAGTCGGCAGCACCATCGCTGGCATTGAGTGGATCGAACTTACCACAGATCCATGCACCCTCAACCTGTTTCGATTCGACCTCTTCGTTCGAACTCGTGCACATGTCAATCTCATACCCATCAGGAAGACCATCGCCATCGGTATCTGCCTTACGAGGATCAAGATAAAGACGGAAGCCAGTCACTGGATCAAGCACTCCTGTCTGGCCCTTCCTGTCAAGGAAACACCGGTCGAAGGCGTAGGGCCAACAGTATTCCGAAGATGCATTGACGCCGTCGAGGTCGAAGTCGGTCTCGTTATCTGAGGCGTTTCTGTATTGAAGTCCTTTAACGGTCGCACTATCACCATCTGGAGACGTGACTTCGATGGATTCCTCGAATCTCTGCTCATAGACATTCGGAATCCCATCTCTATCAGTATCCGTTACAGGAGGGCCTCCCCCATCAGCCTGCTCCGGGTCGACCGACCCCACTTCAGCAGAGGGAGTCAACTGAGGCGTGGCGAGCAGACCGCCGACGACGAGGAGTGTTACGAGCAATGTTACCTGCTTGTTCCTCATCACTGACACATCCAGAGCGTCCGCTCCACCCTGAATGTGACAATGGTCGCTATATCATCCTGATGGAGCGGTGTTCGGACACAAATCTCATCTCCTTGAGGAGTCGAAAGGATGTCTTCATTGACCTTACCGCATAGCCAATGCCATGGGCCTCGCTATCACGCACCTCGGCAGTGGAAGCAAAGGCAACGCCGCGCTGGTATCGTCAGGTGACCTACATGTTCTCGTCGACCAGGGCCTCAGTCTGCGCCAAATCGAGAAAAGAATGCTTTCGGTAGGAGTTGACCCCGCCCACGTCAGCGCGGTCCTCATCACTCACGAGCACGGCGACCATGCTGGCCATGTCGAGCGATTCCACAAGCGTTGGGGAGCCGACATCCACGCCTCTACCATCGTATCCAAAGCACTGGAACTCCCAAAGGAAACCCATGAATTTGAGCTGCTTGAACGCATAGACATCGGGAGTGAGATCAGTGCACTACCCATACCCGTACCTCATGATAGTAAACAGAATGTAGCATTCCTTTTCTCCAACTGTGACGGAAACAGGGCAGCCATCGCCACAGACCTCGGTCACGCTACAGATGAGCTTATCAAACATCTCAGAAGTTGCCAGCACATCTCAATTGAAGCAAATTACGAGGATCGTCTGCTGGACAAGGGGCCCTATCCAGTACACCTCAAAGAAAGAATCAGAGGGAGATTAGGACACCTATCCAACGATCAGACGGCAAGATTGCTCAGTGAAGCCATCACGCCTCAAACGACCTCAATCGCACTTCTGCACCTCAGTGAGAAGAACAATCGCCCACATTCTGCCGAGACGGCAGTCCTGTGTGAAGTGGAAGAGAGTTTCTCAGGTGTTCTCGGCGTGTGTTCGCAGACGGGACCTGATTTCACGATTCACGTCGGTGAAGCAGCTCTACACCGACCAGGCTCGGGACTAGTTTCATGAGAGATGCCGGCTTGTTCTGCTCGATGAGCAGGGAGGCTGCTGGAGAGGATGGCGTCTCCGAGGTGATCGGCGTGGTACTCATGCTGAGCATGGTAATCAGCATCATGGCGACGGTGTTCACCGTACTTGCCCCGTATTTGAGCGATATCAACGCAGCACGAAGTTGGTCCGCTCTGACCACCAATGCCGGGGCAATAGAAGAGCGCATCTCAACTGCTGCTGACGCAGCCAACGGCAGCGTATTCATACTACCTCTGCAACTTGATGAAGGACGCGTAGTCCCACTGCTCGGAACAGAACGGTGGACAATTACTGCGGACCTTTTCGGTAACGAACGTGTCGAAATGGTACTCAATGGAACATTTGTGGAATTCAGCTCAGTGAATGGGACGATGAGACAAATAACAATCACTGGAGCGGGCGTCAATCAGGTTAGCGATGTTGACGACTTGAGACAGCCGATTCGTATTGACATCGGGAATCGTTTACCAGATCTGATGATCATCGACATTCATGATCATCAAAACATGCATATCCATCGCTTAATCTCAGTGAGTATTGATGGATTAAGGATTACATCCAGCATTGGAGGGAGCACATATTCCATCGATCTTGTAAACGGCGCCATGATTCAGACCATTCCTAACGAGGCACCTGTAATCTCACAGGAACCGAGAATGCGATGTGAACTTCTCAATCAGAATCATGTGCGCGCATCTGTGGCACTGCTTGACCTCAATGTCTCCGCCCTGACTAGTCTAACGCGCATCTCAACCCTGCGTCTTCAGAATCAGGGGAATCTCGCCCTGTTCGACGATGTGGTTCGGAATCTAGACATCAGGGTAACAACGACTGAAAGATCGATTGCCACATCCACATACATCTCTCGGTTGAGCGATGAGCACGCCCTGTACCAATCCATCGGCATCGAGAACCTGTACACTGGATTCGGCCCCGTCAAAACCTCATCCAAGACACTGGCAATCACAGCTTACCCCCTTGCTGCATCCGTCGAATTCAGCCTTTCACTACAGACCGTGGGGATCATCGAATGAATACCAACCCGCTCATACGGCGATCCTCAGAGGCCGTCTCGGCCGCTATTTCCACTGTTCTTCTGTTCGCTGGAGTCCTCAGCATCATCTCGGGAATGATGTGGGCGATGGTACCTCTGATCGCAGAACTTCATGGAGCAGTGGACCATGAATCCATGACCATACAGATGAGAGATGTGCGTGATCAGATCGTGTCCCTCAGCGAGAGAGGCACACCAGGGGACCTATACACCGCTGATCTCAACACCCTCGATGGTTCACTGGAATGGACCGGCACTGACACGGGAACATGGTACTCAGTCGCCCATCTTCCAGAGACTAGTCTTCGTCTTCGCGATGTTTCAGGCTCGGCAAAGATCGATGTCCAGCATCCATCTAGTTCATTGGACGTGATATGTTTCAGTGATCTTCACCTGCGCCCTGATGCAGAACATCGCTTCCTGGTCCCGGCAATGGATGGGACTCTCAGATTCACTCCCGCGCGTGACCTGCTATCGGAGGCACCCTTCGATTGGACGCTTGAGACTCTGACCGGTCAAGTCATCGATAGTGGAAAAGTAGGCAATATTGCGTCAATCGTACTCGATGGAACACAGCCACTTTGGCTGGTCTCGAACGGGCCCCTGAATGCAATGTTCTGGCGCGGTGCTGGAGGAGTTGACACCCCCTCACCCATTGATGCAGATGTCTCTGAACACGGAACAAGATGGACGATTCCCGCCTCACCAGGGGATCTCAGAATTCTTGTGATCAACGATGGCTGGAGTAATACCCGAGTGACAACCTCTTCAAGCAGCCAGACACGCTCTGGCGATCTTGTCACTCAATTCGATCTCAACCTTCCAACTGCCGACAGCATAGCAATCGAGGCCGATCGCTCATCGCGAGTGATGCTATTGTGGGGGAACGCCTTAGAGGATAATGTAGCCAAGCGTGCCGGCGCGACAATCATTGAGGGCATTCACGGTCTTGCTGTCTCGGCAAATCACGCTCTACCTCCTGTCGAAGGGACCCTCATCATCGATAATCCGAACTCGTTCACGGTCACAAGCGTCATAGCGGGTTCTGGCTACACCATCCCCTCCACCTCATCTATCAGAATTCTTTGGTCCGGCATCGGTGATACCACCATGTATTCCACCGAGCCCGTCATGGTTGAATATCTCGCTACAGCCGAGGCCACTGCTACAGGATCTTGGCGACCCAGCAGCCTTTCACATCTTGGAGCCCAAGATACACTCTCTGATTCAGGCACCGTCTTCGAAGCCGTCACTCGGACTGGTGGAACAGATCCTACAGCCCCAACAGATGATGACACTACCCAGTTCCTCACTCTCGCTGGTTATGAGGCGCCCCTCTCCCCCAGTGTGACACTCAACGCCAGTGTTCCGACATTCGCAACCGATCCAGATGAATTCGGGACCGGGCACGGCGTGACCTCCACAGGACAGTCTCTACGAAATCTGATCATGGTCGGCGAAGATGGAACTGTATCTCTCCATCCATGGGGCCTCGATAGGTGTACTCAAGTCTCTGAGCGATCGAGCGGGTGGCTCAGAATCACTCTTCCATGGACTGCATCGTTCGATGTCACAACAAATGCACTGGCCATGACTGATTCACCGCATCTACCCACGGGCATATCTGTAATAGTGTATTCAACGGTAGACGAACAGAGGCAAGCGACATCATCTGCTTGGATCATCCCCCTCCCAGCCTTGGAGTACAGATTTCCTTCCTCGAATCGAGAACACACAATCCGCTCAGTTGGTGGCGTGATATCGACAGATCATCCGGAATATGATGTCAGAGCCATGGAATCGCCTGCAACTCGGTCAGGGCCTGGACCAAGATTGTCAGTCGCTGTACCCGTTGTCCATCCAAGTACTGATTCCGAACAAGGAACGGGATTATTCGACACAGTACTCACCCTCGAGCAACGCGTGGTTCTGGTACGAGACACCGTCTATGAGGTCAGAAGGGGGTGGTTTGGACAGGATGCCAGAGCTATCGTCACAAAAGAAGTGACATCACTGACATCATCAGAGGACTGGTTGGTCATGCCCGGCTCGACAGAATTCCTGAACGACTATTCAGGTTGGGTACCCGACCCATCAACACCCTACGCCACCGAAACGGTCTACCACGTGCAGGGCCGGGCCATCATCTTCGGCCTTCAAACCACAATGATATCTATCACTCTGGAGGATCAACGATGAAAACCACCCGAATCTCGCAGAGAACTGAAGGGACTGTCGAGATAGGATACATCTTCACCTTCCTGCTGGGCGTGGTTCTGCTCACCTCCTTCTCCCTTTGGGCCTGGGATATCGAAACTGCAACACGGGACCGATGGTCGCGAGAGGCACTGAATCACGATATCGATGAACTCGCATCTGCCGTCGAGCGAGCAGAACAAGTGGCCAGCGTCCACCCCGATGCTCGCTTCGCCGAACCTGTCGATCTGCTACTGCATGATGCAAGTGGACTTGGGCTGCGCATCGTCCTCAGTGAAGAAACAATACGAATCGTGGCACTAGGGGACTCGGACCTTGATACCTCTAGAAAACTCTCTGGAGCAAGTTCAGCAACCCATGAAGGCGAGGTGAGGTTCGAAAACATCGAGCGCATCTGGGTGGTCCTCGACGGTGGAATCATCAGCGTTAGCAATCAGGCACCTGACTTCTAGGCCTGCATAAGTAAACGGTGAACTTGGGCCTGGACCTCCTTCATCCGGTTCTTGGCTCCCAGTCCGCGGAACAGAGTCAAAGCTCGATTCAGATCCTCAGTCCGTTGTTTGCGATCAGGATGGGTTCCGCCTAGTCGCGCAAGTATTTCACCCATCAGCATCCTCAAATCGTTCTCTTCAGCCATGGCCAGAGCCTCGCGGTATCGTTCGATGGCTCCATCGAGATTGCCTGAATCGATAAGCACCTCGCCGAGCATGAGAGAAACTTCGACAACTGAGCGAGGATCACCTATGTCGCTAAGTCCATCGAGTGCTTCAGAATAATGATGCAAGGCGAGGCTTTGATCATCCCCCCGTGCATGGAGCCGACCAAGCACGGCATGAGACCGAGCAATAAGCGCCTGGTCTTCAATCACAACCGAGAGGTCATGGGCTTGAAACGCTGCCTCCCTAGCAAATTCAACTTCACCAAGTTCAAGGAGCCCTCTGGCAAGAAGAAGGGATGTTGAAACCAGATGGTGGCTGCTCGACCCAGCTGAGTCGATGACCTTCTTGCACTGCTGATACGCCTCAAGAGCTGCCTTATTATCGCCCTTCTGTCGAAGAATAGCACCGATGTTGGTGTATGTCCTTCCTGCTAAATCGTGCTCTGCGTGCTTCTCATAACCTTTCAGAGCAATTGCATGCTTGTCGAGTGCGTCAGTGGTCCGCCCACGATGAAGGTCGATGTCTGCCCTCCGAGACTGGAGTTTAGCGACCAAGCGTTCTACTCCGAGTTGCTCGGCCTGTTCAAAAGCCGACTGATAATTCAGTTCAGCCCCATCCCAATCACCTTTCAAAGCGAGCATATCGCCAAGGAACATCTGGACCTCTGACCAAGTGCGAGGTGAAACAAGATTGGCATCAAGAGAGGCGATGATATCGATGAGTTCAAGTTGGCCGATACGAATCAATTCGGAGGCTCGGTCAACAACCATGCGAGCAGCCTCATCGTGACCACCACTGAAGGTGAGATGATGAAGAAGTTCCAGATCCCCTCTCGAGGAAGAGGTTCTGTAGTGTTTTATGGCATGAGTATGAAGGTCACGTTTCAGCGAGGGATCCATGCCACGTAGCACAAACTCACGGACAAGATCGTGAACGTCGAAGTTTCCGCCATCTGATACGCGTGCTAGTCCCCTGCTCACGAGATCTTCAATGACATCATGTGCATCCCCCTCGAATGGAATCTCTTCGATCGGAATCGGCTCGCGGAAGATGCACAAGGCAGATAGAACACGTTTCTGCGCTGAGGTCAGGCGTGCAAGAATCTCAGTCTCGACATACTTTTCAAGCGTCCCATGATACGTCGATGTAGTAGCACCTTTGTTAACAAGTTCAAGGGCAAGTGGATGACCACGAGTGATGGCATAGATCTGTTGGAACTGGGCGGGATCGAGTTCGCTGAAACTCGTCAAGAGATTGCGGCAGGCATCTGGATCGAGTCCCTCAAGCGGAAAGGCAAGAGTGAGAATGGCTCCCTCAGAATCCTTACTCGGTAGAATCTCCCTGAAAGAACGAGTTAGGACCACAACTCCCAATTCATCCGTCATCTCAAGTCCGCGCACAAGGTGGAGGACTATCTCATGCAAGTCCTCATCGCTCACCTTATGATGATCATCAATGACTATCAGCGCAGGTGATTCGGCCAGACTCTCAAGTAGCAGGCGTGCGACTTCCTTGGCACGTGGTGCGGGTGTAGCAGCCACATAATCAGCCAGAGATGTATCAGATACTTGGCTCACCCAATCTGCTGCAGATTCTATAAACGCCTTGCTGCTCTCTCTATCCTGACATCGATGATAGAGTAGATTCCTGCGGTGAGTGAATTCCTGAACGAGTTGATACGCCAAGGCAGTCTTACCGATGCCAGCTATACCTTGCACAAGCAGGCAAGTAGGTCGTGCGTCAAGCAGTCCAACCATGCTCTCCAGTTCACGTGCCCTGCCAAAAAATCGCGTCGGGCGAGGAAGATCAGTAGTCATAGTTACTAGTTGTTTCTCAATGCTCTTCGTCAAATCCCTAGCAACCAGATCTCCACTGAGTTGACGAAGATCAAGAGTGCCGTCCTCGAGCAGATAGCGAATGACATCAACAACTCGCAAGGGAAAAGGAGAGATGTCACAGGATTCGCCAATAGTCGCCTCAGCCTCATCTTCATTACTTTGAATAAGGCGAATGGGATGCTGACAGATGGTGCGATAAATCTCATCCGATGCCCTGAGGCCTTCATCGGTCAGGAAGTAGGCTTTCCGCTTTCTTGCCACACCCGTAACATGGGCCTGCCTTTCGATCAGCTGGCCCTGCTCACGCAGACCGGCGATGGCACGAGGTACATTGCTGCGCGCTATAGATACAGCATTGGCAATTCCCATCTGAGAAACTGAAAAGGGAACTTCAACAGATTCACGATGATCCCCATAATCTCGGAGGTGGAGCATGATGCGCTCCTGAACACCTGGTTTAGGGTGTGTTAGACTCACGATTCAGCCTCATTGATTCACTCATAATCTGGAACCCACTGGTTGGATGCTGAATCCCACTTCCAGCCAGGTGCTGTCGGAACCTGCTGAGGAGCTGCAGCCTGCTGAGGTGCTGCTGCTGCAGGGCTCGCAGCAGAGTCATCACGAGTCCACGCATATGGATCAACCTGTGCTACTGCTCCAGCCCCATCTCCTTCGAACTCATCTTCTTCATCGATCACGGTGAAGAATGAGAAGAATAGCACAACGCCAAGAGCTGCCACAGCTAGCGCGATCACTGAGTACGTCAACCAAGCGAATTGGCCGGTTGTGGCCTTCGATGCAAGGTCAGAGAGTACCGACGTCTCTGCGTCCTTGTCAACGATGATGAGGTCAGCCTCCTCATTCTTGTAGAACACAGTAGTATCGAGATAAGCTGTAACACTGATCTCGTTGCGCCCATCAATGAAATCAGCTGTCTTGACTTTAATGCTCCAAGTTCCATTCTCATCAATGACAGTCTGCCTACTCTTTGAATTAACTTCAAGAACGACTCTGAGACCAGGCAATCCCTGACCGCTGTATGTACCTCCCCCTGCAGCGGTAACATTGGAATTTAGGGCAGTCTTTGCGGGGTCATTCCCATACATCGCGAAACGCCACGCTTCAACGGCAAGATCGAATGGTTGCGACTCGACCTCCTCACCCCACGGATCCTTGGCGATGAATATCAGGTTCTGTAGATCCCACTTGTAAACTTCAGGATCGAGCATGCTAGCATCTCGTCCAGGGTTGTAAGTGCAATTTAGATGGATGTTACATTGCACAAGTCCAATCTTTGTTGCCATGTCACCCTCTGCATTGTCCTTTACTGCAACAATCAGGTCATCGCCATCAGGGTCAGTGAAGAAATTACTCATATCGATGTACCAACCACGCCCCATAGTTCCACAGCGTTCATCGGATTTCGAAAAATCATCGCACTTGAGTTTGTCAGGCACGTTGTCCCAACCAGTATCATCGAACACAGGAGCTCTATTTTCCTGAACATTCTCCCCACTTCCTAGGAATTTGATCTCAAAGGCTTCCCAATTCTCTGATGCCTCATTCTCATTATCCTTGACACGGACCTTGAACGTGTAGATCGTCCCCTCCTCAAAGAGATTCGTTGGAACTTCCAACACCCATGGGCCATTACCTTGCAGAATCAAACGCTCGATTCGGTCGATAGCGCAGTCACTATCCAACTGATTGGCCCGTATGTAACACCATTCGAGAACTGTAACCTGACCATCGGGGTCGGTTGAATCGCCAGTCAATGTGAACGATTCACCTTCAACTCGATTGGGTGTACTGAAATCAACTGGTTCATCATTGATGCGAAGGCGTTCGGGCTGACGGGGTAACTGATTCTGATTCTGAATCGTTAGACGGACCTCAACTATTGAACATGGCACTGCTGAGTTAGAAGGGTCCCTACAGAAGTCAGAGTCAGAGGCCCAGAAGGTAAAGATGTAGGTGCCACTTGTGGAATCCTTGAAGTTCCAATTCCAACTCCAATCTTCTCCCCCACCATTAGGAATAGGGAAGGGACCATTCACAGTACCATCAGCCCAGGTCTCAGTGACATAGACGTCCTTGACATCGGAATCATCGGTTCGACTGCCACCAAAAGAACCGGTATATGCATCGATAGCTGTACCTGTGAAGAGCACGCAGGAGTTCATCGTCTCCTCGACACTAGAGTCGATTCCATCTTCAATTCCATCACCATCCCTATCTGCACATGTCCCCTTTGAGAAAACAGCACCCGAGCCCGGTGATGAAACATACAGAACAGGGGCATCCATGTTGAGTTTGAAGGTCCGAATCACTTCATTGCTGTACGAATACCCGTCCCAAGATCTGAAGCGGAATACCTTGTCACCTTCGGTATCTCCAGTCATATCGTAAGTGAAATACCAAGACGAGAAGGGATGATTCGTATTGTTCACAGCCGCTTCATCTACCCCCTGGGGCGCACCTGAGGTATCGATTGCTTGCCGAGGAGCAATCCACTCAGAGGAACCTGGCAAAAGGACCTCCACCCTGTGCACCACACCGAACATGGATCCACGCTGTTCCTTATCGCAGAGCTCAGCCACTTCCTGAGTTACATCAAAACCACAATTGTTGTCGAAAGAGGTCTTTCTTACACCATCCCATCCTGAACCTGTGATCTCGATGATGCGCCCAAAGGAAACACCATCCAATTGATCGACATTCACAGTGGGCGCCATATTTGAGAGCAGCAATGTACTGTCAACCGTTCCAGTGAGAATGAGATCACCATCGTATTGCCCACCGCCCCATGCCTCGGCATAGATCAGATATCGAGCAAGTTCTCGCCCTGTTCCACTTTGACAATCTGAGTCTCGTGAATCTGCGACACCATCCCCATCATTGTCAAAACCATCTGCGCATGAATTCTCACCAGGATCACCGACTCGGTTATTCGGGTTCTCACCATTGCCCCGGAAGTCGAGGTGGAAATCAGAAGCGAGGGGAAGGCGAGGAGTGTAACCATCTGCATCAGTCGTGATGTTGTAAATCTCAAGGCCCATAGGATCCTTGATCGAAACCAGCGCATCTCGCACGGGTATTGACTGATCATCAACAAGGGCTCTGACCTGATACCTCACAAGTTCACTGCGTTGGACCTGAACGACCCAAGCCGAGGGCTTACCTGCACTGATGTCAATCAGCCCGAGGTCGAATTGTGTCCCGAAATCAGCGAATTGGAAGATAGTCGCATTTGCCGTCACGCGTGCTGGGACGGGGAATTCACTAGGCACCAGTGGCAGAAGACCAGCGTGCAGAGTGACATTCTCATTTTCATACCCTGCCCAAGCAAGACGAATCGGTTGCTGGCCTGGAGCGAGTGGAGGTAGAGTTTCAGAGCGAGCAATGAGAGTGCTTTTTGTGACGTTGAACACCTGACTGGGTACGGCACCCGTGTAATCGTTGTCCTCGAAGTATCCTAGAGAGGCATACTCAACATTACTGGGACCAGCAAAGACCCCATCCTTATTGTCATAATGCCTAAGCATGACTGCGATGTTCTGAGCATTGATGATGTTCTGGCGTGCGTTGACAATCGAAGCATGAGCCCAAATGCCGTTCTCTGCAGTGAGGTTGTTGTTGTAGAGGCTGGCGACTGCAGAGAATATGAGAACCGCTGGACACGGATATTCACCCTGCCCTTGAATCGTAGTGGTGCTGCAAGTGCCGGCCGAAGTGATTGTGTTGTCCGAGATACGGGAGTACTGAGGATTAGGGGAACGCTGGGTCCTGAACTGGTACTCGTTGATCAGAATCGGCTCTTTCGTGGTTTCGGTGATTGTATTGTTATCGATCCAAGTCACAGAACCCCCAATCGTCCAGATGCCATTGTAGCCCCCAACCGGTCCAATCTGATTCCCAGTGATATGTGCCTCAGCGTCGCTGACTTGAATGGCTGAAGATTCTGAAGCTCCTTTGAGAACATTCCCTTGAATGGTCGCCAAAGTATTATCGTAAGCAGTCACCGGCGCTCCAGTATCTGTCTCAATCTGATTATTGTTGACAATTGTTGGCTGAACAATACCGTTGAGTGAGCGTCGAGAGTTGAGATCAATTCCATTACAGTTGACTTTGATATTGTTCCCGTTGATGTGACCGACCGAAGCCTTGGTATATATTCCAAAATCTGCAGGGGCACTGTTATCGTTGATATTATTCCCATCGATGAGGATGTAAGAATTACGGATGTAGATTGAATGACGTCCACTGTCCTGTGAACTACAACCCTTCGCTGATCCCTTGAATAGATTATTCCGGACAGTGACTGGGTTCAGAGACCCTGCTTCTCGAATCTGCAATGCTGCACCATCTGCATCCTGCTCATCGACCCCTGCACTGAAAGTATTTGCCTCGAGGGTAGGAGCTGCATCATCCTGAACCAGGATATTTGTGGAGTTGATCTGAGTGAAGACGGCCTGTTTCACAGTGATGCTAGCCCCCTCAATGATGACTGCCCCCAATGCAGTATCACCATTCTGAAGGATCGAAGGAATCCCATAGGCTCCCGTGAAACTTGCCCCTTCGATACCCGTCTGTGCTGCATCGACTGTTTTCTTGAACACTATCCCCTCACCACACGAGGGGTCAATGTTGTCGTAGTATTTCTGGAGTTGATTCTGGTGAACAAGAGTGATGCCAGTACAATCACCAAAGGCGGATTGATCATTCGGAGGGCGCCAAGTGAAAGTGCTCTGGCCGTTACCTGAAGCACCACATGAAGTTGAAGAAATGCAGAGGTTTCCTTCAACAACAATCTTGGTCCCATTGTTCAGAGTCACCTGAGTGTTAGGCTGGACTGTGACCTTCACCCCAGCGGGAATGTGAATGTCGCCAGTTACGCTATGTGCACCGCTCCACGTCTCACTAGACGAAATCGTGCCCGAAGAGGTTGCAGCAGAAGCAACCGGAACGGCGAACAGCAGGCCACTGAAGGCACTGAGAAGGAGCATCAGAAGGAGAAGATTGGCCTTGCGCGAGGGGGACACTGTACGGTCATGACGCATGGAGGATTCTCTGGCTCCATCGCATTTAACAATCGGGTACGTCACTCTCACAAATAGCCGGCTTCATGGAGGCTGAGCAACACCGCAGTACAGCGTTTATCACTCTGGAAATATCGTCTGGCGCCCTGCGTATCATGAAGAGTATCAATCACGAGAAATCGGTTCGCAGATTCATTGGACACTGGAGTTCTCAAAAAATGCCACCAAAGACCTAGAATCAAGGACACCATAGCCGTATTTCGCATCATGTGGAACCTCCTGCAAAGGCGAGGGAACTGCGGTTTCCATCATTGCATTCTTGACCAACTGAACTGTGATCCGTCCTTCATTGAGACCTGCTCGAAACTCAGGATGCCGCTCCAGCAGGAGGGCAAGACCTCCTGCAACGAAGACTGTAGCATCAGAAGTCCCTGAAGAGACGATGAAGGAATCCCCTGGTCCCGTGGAAACTATTTCGAATCCTGGAGCAGATATCTCTGGCTTCTGGTTCGGAGCAACTCTCTCTCTGCCATTAGCCCCATCGATTGGAGAGCCAGCACTGCTCTGCTCCCAGATCGTACCATTACGTTGAATGGCAGCGACAGAAATTACATCCGGGATATTGGCAGGTGTGGCGACAAATCCATCATCATTCACTCCGCCATCATTTCCTGCTGCAGCAACCACGAAGATTCCACGGTCAAGGGCCCTTTCAATGGCAGTGACAGGGGGCGAGTCTCGCGTGTTACTCACATCTGTTAGTCCACCAAGGGACAGTGAAATGATGTGAGCACCACGGTCGTTCGCACACCAGTCTATCGCATTGGCAACTAGGTCCTCCTCACCACTTCCCTTTGCATCACCAAGTGCGACTGCCATTACCAATGTCACACCCGGAGCTGCTCCCGAAAGCGTTCCGTTCGCGACGAGCAAGCCGGACATCATGGTTCCATGATATGTCGAGGAACGATCACCTACTCGAGTTTCCCGTGTCAGAAAATCCTTGAATTCGACCTCCGCATCTGTGAGGTCTGGATGATTGACATTGATACCCGTATCAACAATGCACACGCGAACACCATCTCCAGTGAGTTCGAATTCGTCTGCAGCCTGACGCAGGCCTGTCGACTGATAGGGCCATTCCAAATGATCAGCAACTTGATCGACTACGAGAAGGTCCTCCCATGCACCGAATGGAAGAGAGGCGGACCAGATCACTATGCCGACAAGAAAGGCAATCGCTGCCAGTGGGCGCAGACGTCTCGACCTTCGGTGAAAGGAACCGCCACCTGCTGTAATCCCTCCTGAATCTGATGAGGAACTGAAGGTTCCAGGGCCACCCCAGTGAACATCGGCAGTAATCAGACTCTCCTCACCATAAGCCTCAGCCTGCTCATCGATAATCGTGCGAACTTGTGGCATCTCGGGTTCCGAGAGGTACAGACGTCCCGCCTTCCGGCCGACCATCAGCACACCATCAGAAACTCGGCCCACTCGGCGTGCTCTGCACCCGACGAATGAAGACGCCGATTACAATTGAACCGACAATCAAGAGGATCACTATGAAGAGCCAATTGCTGACACCTTCGGAGTCACCTGCCACAACAGAGATCTTCGTTTGCTTACAATGAATCGAATCTGAGAGGATGACGTTCTCATTCCCAATCGAACACCACGGTTCCTCATCTTCGTTCTCATCCACATGATCTGTCGCTCCTATATCCAGCATGACTTGATAATTTGTATCAGTGTTCATGACCGAAGTTGAATCCTCAATGGAGATAGAGAATTCGATCGTTTGGTTCTCACCTGGTTCAAGCCGAATCAGGCGCTCCTCAACAACGATGATGGTTTCATTCTCAGCGGTCGTATTCAGATAGATCGTCATGTCCTCTGTAGCGATTGTGCCAACATTCTCCAGTGGCACACGGATGATTGCAGTCTCACCTGCCTGAGTCGTGATCTTCTTGGGCAGATCACCCATTCTTACATCAGCCTCCCCTATCCAGATTTGGAAGGCAAGATTGGCTCGAGTAGCTCCATTATCGTTACCATTGGCCAGCAAATTCACATCGTAGTACTGCCTTGTCTCATCCGCAGGTGCAATTACCCGTATCGAGTGACTATTGTTGTAGGACAGACCTTCTAAGGTGGCAGACCATTCATTGACAGTCCAAGTGTCGGGAAGTCCATCCAACTTGAAATCTATCAAATCCTCACTATTTCCAAGATTATCTATCTCGAAGGGGATGGTAATCGAATCACCACGACCGACGTAATACTCTGAGGCATCTGAGCGAATCGCACTTTCTCGCCGAGTCTCAGGTGAGAACTCAATCTCTACCTGTGAAGGAGTCGAAATGGTAGACCGTGCTTCAAGAACGACCTTATCGTAGGGGCTGACTGCAGCGGTGTCGGAATCGGGGAATTGGAGTCTGATGAACACCTCCAAACTCTGATTCGTCGAATCATCCAAACCCAGTTCAGCATCGATGGAATCCAGCCAAGGCCCATTTTCAGAGAGGGAGATGTTGTAAACATAGGCATTTGGATCGATAATCCCGACACCAGCACGGGGAGTGATAGAGAAGCGATCCTGCAACTCGGTTCCTTCGTAAGTGAGGATTACTTTCAGAATAATCTCGTTGTATGCGAGGCGTTGTGCTGAATCAACGAACTGCACAGGAACTGGTACAGGATCCACATCGGTATCACTCGACGCAACAAGACCACCTGTAGCGTTGAAGACCTCAAAGGTCACGCGAGATTCCTTGACTCGATTGAGTTCAAGGACCCGTGAAATCTCAGTCCTCGCCTTGATCTCGTAGGGAGTCCCTGCAAGATGAGTGATGTTGCGGCCTCTTTCATTGATGATGGCAAATGCATCCACTGAGGCTGAGCCAGGTGGCAATGCGATCTGGAATGAGCCGTTATCGGCACCAAGAGTTAGATTCCACGATGCCCCTGAATCACTGAGCGTCAGTGAGATACCGATAGAGTGCTCGGCACCATCGGGCAATTTTGACTCACCAAGATGGGTTGTAGTCCCATTGTAGTCAACCCATTCGGCAGTGAGGTTGAGCATGCCACCCTCAACCAAGGTAAGGTTGACCTGCTCATTGACCTGAACTTGTACCTCTACCAGCGACACTGCAACAAGACTGTATCCAGTCTCAGAAGGAGCTGTGGCGTAAGCAGCATATGTCCCTGGAACGACTGTGACGTTCCATTCACCAGTCCACGTACCATTTAGAGTTGTGAATTCAATCACAGGCTCCCGGTCTTCGGGTTGTCCAGAAGCTGGTATCACACGAAGCGTGATGTTGTCAACACCATAGGACTCATAATCCACAATTCGACCACTGATGGTCACCACTCCACTGGGCAGTGCAGTATCATTGTAATCACCAACGGTTGTCAGATTACGGAAGAATTCCACTGTTGTGTAGTTCGCCTTAGAGATATTGAATGAGATGTTAGTATTCGATGGAGCGAAGAAGGACCACGACCCTACCTCATCAGTAGTCAGGTTCACGTTGACGTCAGAGGTTTGATTGAGTGCGATCACCGTGGCGTTATCCAGACCTTCGCCAGTCGACCAATGTCCATTCCCATCAAGGTCATAGAAGACGCTTCCTTGAACATTCACATAACGTTCCGCTGAGAGATTGATGTACATCTTGGTTCCTGCAGCAGAGATTGTCCTGTTCTCTGCAAGTAGAAGGTGGCGCACATCACTGTTTGTTTGGTTGAGAGTAAATGTCCAATCACCTGGAGGCAGGAAGAAAGTCGAGTTACCATTCTCATCAAGGGTAGGAACAGTGATGTTACCAAGACCCGATTCACTCACAGCCGTGATGATGAATCCATCGAGTGGTTCACCATCTGTGAGATTCTCAACAACATTCAGAGAAATTTCCACTGGTTCGAGAGCAGTCACAGAAATATTCCGCCTCAGATTCACATCTTCAGGAGTGATCTCAAGCCTGTGACGGATGACCTCAGGGGCTCCCTCAACCTCATAATCTTCAGTGCTCAAGATGTACGTACCTTCCTGAGCATACAAGGAAAAATTTCCATTCGCATCGGTCATTCCCATGATCATCGATAGATTATCATTAAGGGGTTCAAGGCGGAATGACTTGTTACGAAGTGCAATGCTGCCATCGATGACTGAAAGTGATTCAAGGTCACCATTCACCATCCACTCTGGAGCAAGCGAGACATTGAGGTCAGCAGAAGTAGCGGCAAGACCAACGACGATACCCGTGTCAGTTGTCAATCGGGTCTGATGGTCGAGGGCATCATCAGCATCGGAGTCCTGAGTAAGGATGCTGACAAGATACTCCCCCGGTGCCATATCAAGAGTCAGATTGCCAATCGAATTGTATTCCTCAGGGGTGATCTCACGGAAGACACCATGGCCTTCTCCAGTGGGGATAAGAGAGAGGTTGGCAGAGACTGCAGTCCCATTCTCAAATGATCCATCGAGGCCGCTGTCGAGGAAGGTCAGCAGGTGCACTGTGACATTGATAGGGTGGGCTTCGAGATTCTGCGTGAAAGTCCTTGTCACACCCGTGTTCTCAGTGATGTTGAATTCCATCTCAGCACTCTCTATATTGAGATCCTCATGTTCCATGAAGAGGCTCAAATTCCCCTGACCAGCGTTTTCATTGAGTCCAAAGTCCTTGATTCCAACAGGAATTTGCAATTCAAACGAACCTGTTGAAGGGTTAGAGCGGATTTTCCAAGTCGTTAATCCAGTTCCATTATTCAGAACCGCTGTGATCTCAAGTCCAAATTGTGCCGATTCAATATCAAGACCGGGATAATTCTGAGTTACAGGAGCCCCAGAATTGTTCAGCAAGACTTGGCCAGAGATTGTTGCAACCTCCTTCATCTCAAGAAGGATTGAATTAAGGCCATCGACGACCGTAAGATTGACTGCTCCTATCTTCCCATCCCTGTTCGCACTCGTGATGATGACCTGCTCATCAGCGGGCAACCAAAAGGTCCAGGCTCCCTGGTCCTTGCTGAAGGCATCAAGTGTGAAGTTACCCCATTTCGCCTTCAGTGGAACAGCGTCCATTGCCTGTTGGTTGTTGTCAGCGCCAAAGCCCAAATCGAAGAAGGCGGTCTGGCCACTAACGCTGACTGCATTCTCAAGAGAGAGGTTGACCACTGTTTCTTCAGGTCGGAATTCATGAGTCAGAATCTGTGAGGTACCATTCGCTGCCTCCAGAACTTCAGTGATGACGTATGTCATCCCTGTCAGATTATCCAATTCGATATGGGCCTGACCGTTCTCATCGGTGGTGATGGTGTTTCGAGTCATATCATTGTCAATCTCTGGCAGATTGACAAGGAGGTCATGACCTGCACCAAGAAGAGTGCCATTTGCCCAATGGAGAGTGAGATGGTAATCGAGACGATCGACAACAATCATGTCTGCCGCCATGGCCCCACCTGACGGTCCAATGGTCAAGGATACATTGCCATCCTCGAATTCATCGCCATCAGCATTGATCGTTGTGAAATATACACCTGGAGGAAGCGGCCCGAATGTGGTGTACCCTGTCTCATCAGTCATCTTGACGGCAATGACCGCTTCGGCTGAGGCACTGTACAATGTAACGTTCATCTGAACTGGATTAACACCCTCAATGCTCATGGTCGAGGCATTGATTGCACCAGCTTGTGCCTGAAGAGCTGTCCCGAGGACTGGAATCCGGGTAATGTCGATGGTGTCGGTGAGATTCTGATGTGTGCCATCAGGGAACTGCAGAGTCACATTGTATGTTCCCGGCATCACTCCACTGAGATAGAACGATCCTGCTGCAATCATATCGCCGCTGAAGGTGCCATTGCCATCGAACTGGCCCGTCCCGTTGAGCGTACCTATCCCTTCAAAGATTCCACGACCCTGATAGGAGTTGTTCGTGACATGCTTAGTGAATGTAGATGCCGTATCAGCTGTATAGCGACCAGAACCATTGATCGCGCCATCAACGAGTCTGTATGACGATTCTGCGAACGCACAAACGCTGGCGTTCTCGGGCATCGTCTCATTCACTTCGCATTCGTGGTCAACGGCTTCGTTGACCGAACCGTTGAACCAACCTGTGCCTTGGAAAGTCCCGCGATCTGCATAGGTCGCTGCCGTATCTAGATCGATGGTGATGTTACCCGAGAATCTCGTCGCAATCACTGTGTCTGTTGAAGCCAACATACCGGTCTCGACAAAGTCTACTGCTCCAGTCCCCGTGATGATCCGCTCACCAATGTACGTACCATTCGAAGTTGTAGTTTGATACGTCTGATTGTTACCTTGATGAGTGAATACCACAGTGACATCCTGAACTGCATCACCCTCGAACTGTTCTACTCCAGTCCAAGTGACAGCCCCATCCGCTCCAGATGGAGATACTCGCAATGTGATGTTCTCAGGAGAACCCTCAGGATGGAGGGCTTGGTCACCAGTAACGATGAGCACGGTCTCGTTGAGCCATTCCATGCCAGCCACACCACCAAGAACCCCTGTGATGGGATTCACAGTTCGAGAAGCTGTCGGACCTGTTGGTGTGTCTGAAATCAGATCGACCCGTGGGTCTGGATCAAGACCTGCTTGTATCTGAGCTCGGGCTCCCGCTAGGTCAGCATCTCCGACAAAGGTAGTCAGGCGGATTCGACCAGCAGGCAAAGAGAGTTGGAAGCGACCATCTTCATCGACATCGGCGGCATCAATAGGAATCCAATAGACACTCGGGTCATTATCGCCATCCTCACCGCTGTATGCATCACGCTCGACCAGAATACGGACACCCGACATCGGCAGATCCTCATTCTCACCATCAAGAACGACCTGACCCTCAACCTGGTGACCAGTGTAATATCGAAGAATCTTGACACCACTGTTACCCTTGTACCAAACGTTCGAGCCCCCGGATTCGTACCAATTGGCAATCACGAAGTGAGGCATCATAGCCCCTGGGAGTGGAGGTGCCGTACTCAGTGATGAACCGGGAGTTCCTCCTGAGAAGGAACGCAGGTAAGGAGATGGTTGAGATGTCTCAGACAGACCAAGCGTACTCGCCCCGTAACCCAAGTAGACACGGGCTACCATCGTCTCGAAGAAGGCATCTGTCTGATCCACGCGGATATCCATGAGCTGGGTCGAGGATTCTGGTGGAGCTTGAGAGATTGACTCGGTTCGAATCTGCTCTTCGTATTCAGCTGCGGTTCTTTCAACGATGGGGCCATCGATTCCAGTCTGAGTCTCATAGGTAGACGTCAGATAGTGCGACAGATCAAGACCTGCAAGCGAGGTCGGTGCATGGAAGATGCCATTCGGATTACCACCATGGTATCCTGCATCCTCAGTATATTTACCACCGAGTGGATAGAGACGATTGTCAACGGCGAAGTAACCGATGTCCAGATTGCGCTCATAGGTCGAACCAATCGTGCCAAAGGTATCGCGAGTGGTGTAGGTGAACTCAGTGGTCAGATCATGATACAGGTCAACAAGCCCATCTGTGTCAAGCATTCGGGCGAGATGATCACGGGCCAGTGCCAGATTGGCATTGGTACGATGGAGGTGGGTCCCGACTGTGTCGTATTCATCAACCAAATCGTTCGTGTACCAGTATTTCCCGATGATGTGGTGAACGGTGGGGGTCTCATCCACCTCACTAGCGCGCTCGGCGAACACACGTTCGGCATCAGATTCACTCATGTACAGTAATTGGCCATTCCACTCAATACATCCAGTGGAACCAACACATGGAATCAATTCCTGATTGACGAAGACTGCATAGAGTGTCTGCTCAAGAATAGGAGCACCATTGAGAGGATTGAATGGATGACCCGATGCAAGTGTGACGGAGGAAGTGCGCGTCTGGCTTGACTTTGTAACAGTAAGAACACGATTCTGCACCATCTCCTTGCCTTCACCACTCGCAGGCAGGATTCGGGCCTTCAGTTCCTCATACGCTTCCTCACCGAGATGCTCGATGAGCAGTGCGTCGTATGCAGAATCATCAACAGTGCGATCGAGTCGAGCATCGCTGGAGACAAGATGAGCAATGAACAAAGCGAGTAAATCAGCTTCGGAGCGAGTGAGCAGCATATTCCCTGTCTCAGGAATTCCGGTTTGGAAGTTCCCAGATACGGATGGGTGCTGACCATGTGCAAGAGCTTGGAAACCATAATCCCACCAAGATACAAAGGCTGGTCGATCACCGAATTTCATCTTGCATAATGAGCGACTTGCATCCCAATCACCCTGCAAGGTCTGACATTCTGTCTCAGTGGAAACTTCGGAATAAATTTCATCCTGCTGCGATAACCACTGGTAGGCGAGATTCCAATTATTGCTGTTGAATCCAGGTCCGAACGAATTCAGATAAATGCACGGCGCAGTCCCACGAGCGTCACAGTTCCCATCATGGTCATCACTCTGAAGAATTGAGAAACCTAGCAAATCCGCACGTAGTAGATCAGGAGGAATTTCATAGATCGTAGCATCGATGCGCTGTGCTGAAGGTGAACCTCGTGGAATTCCTGCATCTAACCCATAAGTTGCATGCTGAGTTGCAATCACAAAGAAGATGATCCAAGAGGCAGTGACACCGGGGTGCTTGCGCAGAGCCTTGCGAGTCGACTTAATCCGAGCCCCAGGGGTTCCGCGCCCAAGGCGGCGCAGCGTCTTTCGGAAATCAGTGATTCCAAACTTCTGATACAACAAGAGAATTGACCAAGCTCCCACGATTGCCACTGCTGGCGTCGCGTTGAACACGAAACGCCCTGCAGTCCAAGCCATGTACAAGGTGATGAGGACGTAACCGCCAACCACGACCAGTTCGGGCCGTCTCTTACGGAATCCACGAGAAATGGCTGTGAATCCACCGAAGAGCGCAAAGATGCCAACAAAGGGGCCGAAACTTCCGAAGAGAACACCACGAGAGGGTGCTTGAGCCTCTGCAATCGTTCCAAATATCTTATTCTTGGTAAAGTAGCCACCACCTGTGAACAACACATCCCAGTAATTGCTGATGTTGAATAGCTGAAGCAGATACAACGTCACAAGTCCGCCCAATCCCACTACTCCGCCAATGATGACCACAAGAAGCCACGGTCGGTCGCGGAAACCGATGGCTATGAACGCCACAATCAGCGTGAAGAAGATCATAAACAGCAATGGAAGGAAGCCTGTTGGGTCGGTAAGCAGAGGAATTGCTGGATGCCCATAGAACGGCAGGGCGACTAATGCGGTCACCATCTGCATCTCAAGCATGACAACAGTCAACGCTGTCGAATCGATACCTCGGAAATGATTCACAATCGTCAAGAAAGCGTACACTAGGAACAGAATGCCTATCACATAGACAAATCCCTTCCAACCCAAAGCTGTCGTAGCAAAGGAGAGACCAGCCAGAACCGTCCAGAGAATGGCTCGTGGCCGTTCACGATGCACTGCTCTGAAAGCGCCAAGAATATCCATCGGTCGCCACGACAGATGCTTGACCAGACGTTCCGACCCTGCCTCCTTGACCGCGCTGAGGAAGCAGAAGACGCCCAAAGAAATGAACAGCACCACGAAAGCATCGTGGTCAGCGAGCGCGAAGGTACTGTGACTAACGTGGCCGGGCATCAAAGCAATCAGCCAAGCAGAAAGAACTGCAGAACTTCGGTCAAAGACCGCTTTAGTCGCACCGTAAATAGGGAAGACAGTGAGTGCCCCATACAGAGCCGGCATGAGGCCAAGTGCCCACCAAATGGCTTGTGACTCAAGTGCAAGTCCCGTCAATGAAGAAATGAGCATACCACACAATGCAATCGACCAAGTGAACAGAGGTGGGCGTGGGTTAATCCCACCATGCGGATAAGATCGGTCGGGGTCCCAAATGAAATGAGAATGCTGAGCAAGGATGTGGTCAATGGTCCGCTTCATGTACCATGGGTCAGAACCTCCAGTCATGTCCCAGGCACCTGTTCCTGAAGCATTCATGGCAGGAATGACATTCCACTGAATCCGAATCGCCAGACCCACAAGGAAGGCACCACTGAGCATGATGCTGGTTGAATGCTTCTTCCACCAGAGACCTGCACCCCCGGGTCCATCTCTTGGAGCCCACTGCCCATAGGTCTCATTGCTCGAATACAAGTAGACAGCAAGGAACACTGCGAAAGTGATGAAGAACCACAGTATCTGGCCATTCAGTCCCTCAAGGATCGATGAAGTCCACAGGCCCTGTTCCTGCCAGGATGAGATGCTGTAAAGAACCCAACCTGACGCTACGACAAGAGCACGAGTACGCTTCCTCTCAGCCCAGAGGTAGGCAATAAGAAGAACGATGGCTGTGTTGAAGATTGCCCACCATGGCCCGATATAGGCAACGTCACAAGCATAGTTGAAGCGCTCGATCAATCCTGTCTCACTGGTACAGAAGTATCCCTGAGGCATGATGTGCATGAGACGCTCGATAGGGGTGGCGAATGAGAATGTCAGCAGCGAGAGCACCCAACCTGAAACCGCTGCTGCAAGTGCAATCACAAGAGGTCCTGCACCTTTTGGTAGCAGACCATATCGACGCTCATCACTGAGGTCAGTAAAGAGACCCCTGCCCTCGGGCCTGAATCTGTGGTGTGACATCAGAACTGCGGATAAAACTCCCAGCGTGATGAACAGGAGCAGCACTGTGAAGAAGATGTAGGAGGTTATCATTCGCACAGCATCGAGAATGGTACCCCGTGTGATGCCAAGGTCCGCTTGTGCCTGACCCTCACCGCCATCGGTCAAAGTGACCGGATCAACATCGATGCCAGTGGTATCATCACCATCGGCAACACCATCACCGTCACTGTCGGAGATGGTCGGATCAAGCGGCAAGATGTCCTTGGTAAGGAGAGCAGAGCCCTCGCTCGCTGCAGAACGCAGAGATGAGTCATCCATTACCCCTTCAATATCTATCAGTACGACGTTAACAGAGGATACTGAATCATCGTTCTTCAGAGCAAGTTGGATGCTAGTGCTCTGATTAAGGTCGAACAGATACGCCTTATCGAAGCCAGAGACATCATTCAACTCTAGTTCGGATTCGAGTGTCTCCGTTCCAACAATCACTGGGCCGGATTCATCAGATATGACCGCGCCCTTCTGAACAAGCAAAGCAATATTGGACATGCTGTTGATGGTCAGATTGGTCCAACCAGTGGACTCCTCACTTCGGTCCAACTCGATGACATGGCGCGCCTCACCGGGCGCAATCACGTCACCTGCACGCTTCTTGAGCTGTTCGTTGAGCATGAAAGAATCCTGCTCAATGATTGTATCTGAGCGCATTCTCTCATACCAATCGGGTAAGCCGTCTGCATCTGAATCTCGGTTCCTATCCGGCAGATAAGCTAGATAATCTGGTTCAACTAAATCAGCTGAGATGTCGTCGTTCACAATCGGCAGACAATCTGTCTCAAGGTATATCTCAAAGGACCCTTCAAGGCCGGGGTACGACTCAGCAGTTCCATTAGGAAGCAATATCTGATTGCAATCCATGATTCCATCCCTATTCGCATCAGCGGCATCAGGCACATGCGGGTAGGCATGTGCAGCTAGTCCAGAACCTGCCACCAAGCCGAAGCAAGTGAACACAAGAACGACCCATTCACCAGTGCGGCCTGAAACAAGAAGGCCTCGGCCGACAATAAGCAGGAGCATACCAGTCAGACCTGACCACAGCGGCAAGCCGATGACTGTGACAGCTACGCTCAGGGACATCAAGGCGATGACAACAATCACGATATTCGTGAAATGACCCTTTGATGGCTCGATGGAGAACTGTTGGATCATCACCGCCAAGGCACTGAGAGTGCCTGCGACGAAGATGATCCCTAGGTGGTTCAGGAGGCCATCGAACCCTGGCTTGAATCCAGAACCGAACATCACCACGAGCCATGCGAGCAGCATGGCAGCGACAGGGATGATCAGTAATGGAAGCGCCAAGGGCCGTTCCATCGTTTGCTCATCATTCAGGTTCACGTTCTTCCCTCGACACGACGTGTATCGCATCGCTGCGACCGGACTTTGTGTTATAACCATGCCTGCCTCAAGGCGCATAAATTGCAGGGACGTACAACGAACAGATAGAGAGTCAAACTACAATCTGCCAACCGATGTCGGTCCGACTCCACGCACCCTTGTAGTTCACCCTAGAGATATTCGCATAGGCGAGGGACCGTGCAAGGGGTAGACCATCTGCCACAGCAGTGACACCACAGACTCGCCCACCTGAAGTCAACATCCCTGAAGAACCGGAACGAACCCCCGCCAGATGCACAATCACATCGTCGCTCATCTCAGCATGATCGACAAGGAATTCATGTCCTACCGACGAAGGCCCAGGATATCCTTCGCTCGCCAACACAACTGTGACTGCAGCCTTGGAAATTTGAGGAATCTCAATCTGGTCGAGCGTTCCACAAGCAGTGGCAGCGAGAAGTTCGAGAAGATGTCCACCCAGCAACGGTACAACGACCTGAGTCTCAGGATCACCGAATCGGGCATTGAATTCGACAACGGAAGGCAGACCATCATCGTCAATCATGAGCCCGATATACAGACATCCCCGATAACCCCCTTTTGCTACAGTCCAAGCATGCATAGGTTTGACGACCATCTCCTCGACACGCTCAAGCACCTCAGTTGTCACAAGAGGCGCAGGTGCATAGGCACCCATTCCTCCAGTATTCGGACCCTTGTCACCATCATGAGCCCGCTTGTGATCCTGACTTGCTGGAAGAAGGCGATACGCGTTCTCATCCATGAGACAGAAAATACTGGCCTCCCTTCCCTTCAAGAAGGACTCAAGGAGCACATGACCATCCAATTCGAGTGCTTCAAGAACGGCTGTTTCGGCTTCCTCTGCTTCACTAGTGACAGTTACGCCTTTACCGGCTGCTAGTCCGCAGCGCTTGATCACCCAAGGAGGGCCAAAACCTGCAAGAGCACTCAGTTCATCCTTCGAGGTCAGCATCAGGCTTCTCGCAGTCGGAATGGCAAGACTCTCCATAACCTCATTGGCAAAGGATTTGTCCGCTTCAAGCCGAGCCATTTCGGCTTCAGGGCCAAAGACGTGGTGTCCCGAGTCTCGGAGCACATCGGCGATTCCAGCGGCAAGAGGAGCTTCGGGACCAACCACTACAAGGTCAATGTCAAGCTCATTAGCAAGGTTCAGCACATGCTCCGCATCAGCAGCACGCCCCTCATGGTTCGTTCCAACCTCAGCAGTACCAGCATTGCCAGGCAAAGCATGAATCACAGGTGGAGAGGGAGAGGCGAGCATGCCGAGTGCGAGTGCATGCTCCCGCCCACCTCCGCCGAGAATGAGCACACTCTCCGGATGCACCACGGGTTCCTATCATCGATGGCCTATGGACTTACGCGCCCTGATTGGCATCACTCAATAGGGTACATCCTTGAGATTAAGTCGATGTGCGCCCACATTGACGACCCGGTGCAATATCGGTGTGAAAACAAGAAGGACGAGCATTGGAACAATGATACCCGGAGCGGCGATGATCTGCCCCTGAAAGAACAACAGGCCGAAAATGAACGTCCCAATGGCAAAGGGGAGCGTATCGAGAAACAATGACTTCGATGATTCATCCCCTTCACGAATATGCCCACGCCTTCGCTTGATGAACGAGCCCACTGAGTCACCTAACATCGTGCCAATACCCAGAACGAAACCCATGAGGAAGGCGGCGCCCCATTCTCCACCGATGTAGAACCACTCAGATCCATCTGCCCATGCCAGAGGATCGAGCAGGAACCTGTGTGCGGGAGGGACGTGCGCATGCCATATCGAATGGGCAAGAATCAGCAAGATACCTGCGAAGATACCACCCCCGACAAAGCCGTTCCACGTCTTTCCATCGCCGAGGATCCTCTGACCATCCTTGAGTGCTGCTCCTCGATCGATACGGAGCACAGGCATACCTGTGAATCGAGGAATGTACTTCCCGAATATCACGGCCCCCGTGTTAGCAAGGTAGGCCGGACCATAGAGCATGAGGACGGCCAGAACGTTCCAGCCTAGACTAGACATTGGAAAGGCCTCGGCTGTTGTCACAAGACCATGGAAAGAGCCTGTCGACATGAAGGCTATCGTGGAGTGCGCGTCCGCACGGAAGACGCGGTAGATTGACGAATCATTCAACTGCCAGATGAGTGTGCCAGCCTCATGTCCTTCAGACTGAGATTCGCTGCAGCACTCCTCATCCTTCTTATCGCACCATACTCAACAGCAGACCAGCCGAACAGCGGCTTCATCGAAGCGAACATTTCGTCCGACACTGTATGGGATGAGAATGCACAGTATGCTGGCGTAGTCACAGTGACCTCAGGACACACTCTACGGATTATCAATTCCACCATTGCGGTCGATTTCGGCGCGACGGGAGGAGCCCTGACAGTTATCATCGAGGAGGGCGCGGCCCTGAACGTCGAGAATTCAACTCTGGACGGTAGTACCGGAGGAGCGTCTATCTCTTTGTTCCCCGGCTTGGTCGGGAGGCTGACCTTTGATCTTGGTGCTGCCGGGCAGGCAGGAACACTCACGATTAAAGCACCTCCTGGCGAGAATCTGACTGACCTGCAGACAAGCTGGGTAGGAGCTGATGAATCAGAGAACCTATCCGGCGAGTCCTATGCCATTACCATCCCCAGTAATCTTAGTGATGATACGGATCTACTGATTGAACACACCAACACAAGTTATGGCACAGTCTCCAGACAGATTGTCTCGACGAACCTCCAACGTGGTACAAGCGATACCAACACCTCTGCCGATGCTCTGCGCTCAGGAGGCCATTTCACCGTGCCAATGCCAACCGTATTCAGCATCATCGCTATCGGTGATGTCTCCATTGAGAACTCATCACTCGTGGCAATGGACCTCAGAATCCATGGAGATACAGACATCTCTTCAACCACTCTTCGGGCATCTACTCCCGTCCATGTCTATGACCAAGGCTCCTTCACGATGACTGAAGGAGCAATCACAGGGTGCAAGGAATACAGCACCTCTTACGCGGCTGAAGTGGTCCACCACGGCTCGGAGACGACTTCTAACGTATCCACCGACCATGCCTCAGTCACTGTTGACGACCTGTGCAAGCGTTCACTGAGAGTCCTCGATACACAGGTCCTATCGACGGGACTTCCAAAAACAAGAGTGCTGTTGAACGGAATCAGTCCCCTTGAGGAGACATACACTCTGCTCGCTAACTCAGAAGGGACAGTGAGTCTGGACAGAGGATCAGGATATCGCTCCATCATTGAGTGGATAGGACCCACTGGAGCACACTGGCAAGAGAGGGCGACATTCAACGCCTCATGGTCGAACGAATGGGGCACCTACAGTATCGAGGGTGATCTGGGTACGAACATCTCACAGATGATTGTGATTCCAGTACCCGAACCAAAAGTCACCGAGATCACCACTAGTGCAGTATCTGCTAACACAAACTCACCCGTTGCCGTGACGATTACTGTGAGCAACGAAGGGGCTGCTGCAGGAAGTTTCGCCATCAAGTGTACTGTGAATGGTGTAGATGCTCAGATTGACCCAAGACAACCACATATCACGCTCCAAGCGAATGAAAGCAAGGATGTAGCGGTGACATGGCGCAGTCCAGAAGAGGGAAATGCTACTCTTGATTGCCAGATTGTTGAACCCTCAGAAGGCATGCCTGTCGGCCAATCACTGACTGCATCGAGGTCCAGTTCTGCTGCTGTCTCATTCACACTCAACCAAGAAGCATTGGATGACACAAACCCCACGATAATCATCATCGTTCTTTTCATTGCGTTGATAGCAGTAGTTATCGCAGGCGTACTGATCAGGAAAGGTGAGCCAAAAGTACTGATTCAGCAGGGCAGCGGCACTTCATCAGATGAGAAGAAGAGTGATGCACCCCCACTGATCACCGTCCAAACCAAATCAGATGACAATAAGGCAGCTTCCAGTATAGCTGATTCTGATTCTAATGACAAGGAGTATGAAGACGAGCACAAGCTGTACACACCTGGAGGAGTCGAAGACCTGTCCGATTAAGGGCAACCAAAACTCGAGTACGCCAAATCACTCAGACCTAGACGTTTGCGTACACCTCAAATCTACTGAGGTCATAAGAACCGATGATTCAGCAGCCTCGAGTCAGCTGTGCAGTAGCATCTGGGTCCTCTTCAGCACCCCATTCAATCAGATATCGTGATTCGCCAGTGATGCTCTCTTCGTATCCGGAGATAGCTGACTCCTTGTGTGAATCGGGCCAATCAAGATGATTCAAGACCATCGTGATCGAATAACAACCATCACCATGGTAGAATATATCTCGCTCGATATACTCCAAGGTTGCACCGCCAAGAGTGTACGCAGCAGAACCACCAAGATCAAGCCATCCTACATCGAAGTTATCACTGGTCTGGGTGAACTCAGGAGTCCACGATGCCTCCTCACCGTTCACTGTAACGTCGTTATGCTCCCACACAAGTGTATCAGAGCAGTCGTCTGCTCCATGACTGGTGCTAGTAGGCTCGATACACGTGATGGTGATCAAAGATACCTTGTAATCGCCACTGACGGGGACCATGTTGACAGATGATTCATCGTGCGCACCCTGTCGAGTCACACCTGGTATGGCCATGCCGATATTGAGCCTCAGTCGGGCACCGGCATAGCGCTCACCCCCACCCTCCTGGTCATAGTTCGGATTGGTCTCGACATGGGTGACATGGATGAGTTCAGCCTCTACATCAGTCGCCAAACGGTTCATGATCGTCGCCTCAACAGGTGTCGTGGTCGATAACTCACCAAGGGTCGCAGTGATCTTGTATTCTGATGCCATCGATGATGTAGGATGTGAAGGATTCTCCATCATAATATCTACAAGAGGTACCTGAATAACTGCAGAAGGTGAACGGCCGTCAGAGACCTCCATGCTGCTCTTCAAGGTCCACATGACCACATCATCCGCGAGCACGTTCATAGTGACCTCACCGGGCGAACCTGTGACAAAGACAGAGAATTCCAGAAAACTCGCACCCCCTTGGCCCACTGGACCCTCAGCGATCGTGACTTCTGAGACTGTGAGTGATTCTGTATCGAATCGAAAACCAGTGAGCCATCCACCTCCACTGATCAACAAGCAGACCAAGAAGACTGTCACCCTCTCCTTACGCGTGACGGTCATGACCGGAGCAAGTCCTTTCGAAATCAGGACGCTTGCACCAACGACGAGTGCAAGGGAGATCCAACCGATGAATGGAATTGGCTGATAGCCACCGAGCAGAAAAGCATTGATGACCACAGAAATGAGCAAGACCACCCCTCCTGCAATTGTGGTCGAGTTAACCTTGGACTCAGCTGTCTGGGCAGTCGCAAGAAGCGAAGTGGGCTTCTCTGCCTTCTCATCGAGCTTATCGACGCCACCAGGAGTATGCAGTTCATGATGCTCTGAAGTTTCAGACACCTTGGCCTTGTCGAGCAGTCCCATGAAATCATCAAGAGGTAGGCCCGCTATCAAGTTAAGGGGCCCAAGGCCGCTCACCGTCGCTGTCCACAATAACCTCTGCATCATCAGCGGCTCGTGGCCGTGCAAAGGCAACGGCGAGCATCATCATTCCTAGGGACGCTATTGCTCCAGGAGCTGGAAGATAGATGCCACGCACGTAAATCGTGATGGTCTGTGAAACGGGTTTTGCATTCCCACTGGTATCACGGTCCTCAAAATCAGAGGTTGAATCCAATGTGAGTTGGAAGTAACGGTCGGTCCATCCCTGAGTTTTTGGTGTACGAACCTGCACCCTGACCTTCTCGTACTGCTGAGGGTCTACTTCAATTGAGACTGCAGGAAGAACGACCTGAAAGTCAGCTTCCTCCAAACTCAACTGATTAGGGATAACAATGTAGAATTTGTCACGAGCGTTACCATCATTGTGAACCTTGAACTCGAAATAGTAGTCATCACGCGGCCCGAGCTGAGTGAAGGGCTCGACTGCCTCAACTCGGAAGTATGCGAACTGCTCAATCTGAACTAGGAAGGTGGATTCACGTGGGGATGGCGTAGGATTCTGAACACCGTTAAACTGATCCACATAACCAGTTACTGTGACTGAACGAGAACCATGCTCCATACGTGGCTGACCCATGACGGTTACATCAAAAGACTGAGAACCTTGAGTATTCAGAGTCACAACACCTGGTGCTGCGTAGGCCAAATCTCGAGCGTTGACCTGAAGCCGGACAGTCACCTGATGACTCGAGGGGTTATTGGCAGTGCATGTGACTGTAACACTGTAAGTAGCACCAGGGCTAACATCCATTCCTCCATCTGGACTGTCACAGGTAATTGTAACATCAGGAGCCACTCCCTGAGCTGATGCTGGTGCAGCCATCGCTATGACACTCACAGCATAAAGAGCGAGTACAGCAGCCAGCCGTCGACCTCTCATCATATCGCCTGTCTCTCGGTGCACAGACCATTAACCCTTGTGCCAGATTGCTACTAAATGGGCCAGGACGGATTTGAACCGACGACCGCCGGGTTATGAGCCCGGTGCTCTAACCAACTGAGCTACTGGCCCGTATCGATTGGGAGGGAGGAGGAAGCCCTGAAGGTATGGGTCGAGGGAACACCCTGAGCTGCCTGTGCAACAATCCTCTCGACCTCATCACGGACCTGCTGTGGGACGAACATGCGCAGGGTTGTGCTACCGTCCTCCATCGAACGGGCAATATTGGAATGCTCAGCGAGATCTCTGCCATCCTCAACGAGGATTCCTTTTGAGCCAGCGGGCACGTACCCTGCTTTGGCCACTCCCTCGATGATGAGGTCCCACTCTACATCAAAACCATGTTCGGCGAGGACACCTTTCACCCAAGGGGTGGCTCGGCCCATGATATCATCAGAAAGGTCGGGAATCCGGACCTGAGAATGAATATCCTCGCGTGCAAGGATGTTGGCAGCCACTTGACGCAGCCGGGCATCATCAGCATTGAGCCACTCGTTCAGGGCTTCCACAACAGAGGAATCCACGAGTCTGAGGTAACCTTGGACATCAAGACACGTATCGAGCAGCATTGAGGCCATAGGTGAACTGAGTTCAAGTTCGCCAGTCTCAGCAAGGTGACGCGCCCGTTCCAAGGCCCTGCGAATGTAGGCTTGGAAGAGCAAATTCTGTTTATGGAAGTAAACCTGATGGTACATGTGGAACCGGCTCACTAGGTGGGATTCGAAGGCAGCAACTGATTTCTTTCGGATAGCAAGTCGGCCCGAATCTGTGATCACCAGATTCCTTAGACAACGATGCACATCAAATTGACCAATGTCCGCCCCCGTGAACAGCGAATCCCTGAGTGTGTAATCGAAGCGATCGACATCCATCTGGCTTGAGACGATTTCAGACATCCAAGGTTGGTCGACAGTACCGTCCAGGATGCTCAAAAGTCGAGCTAGACCCGCCTTACCGACCCCATCAATCAGGACTTGATTGATTTCAGTCGATGAATCGCTGAGAATCATTCTGCCCCATTCCTCATGATTGCGATAGGTCGCGTAAATAGTGGGACTCTCCATCATGTGCGACATAGGTGGATGGCCGATGTCATGCACCAATGCTGCGATGCTAACCAGATGCGCATCGTCTGAGTTCACCTTGTCCGGGTGTTGGCCTGACAGATGACCAAGTGCGACGTTGGCGAGGTGGTGTGCACCTATCGAATGGGAGAAGCGTTGGTGCGTCGCCGAGGGAAAGGCGTGTTCGGTCGCCCCGAGTTGACTGACATGACGTAGGCGCTGCATCTCACGAGTATCGATCAGGGCAACGATCCGATGATCAAGCGGGATATCGGAATGCACAGGGTCACGGACCACTTTAGGCGCCTTACCGTGCGACATACTCGTGACAACCGAAAGGTTCCCCCCGTATAGGGTCAACGTCGTGGAAACGCCCATAACACGGACGAGTCTGATAGGGCCATGAACCGATTATGGCCGATGTTTTTCACAGGAGTTCTTCTTGTGGCCGGACTGAACTTGTATGCAGTGGTACGCGAGGCTGAACTGGTCCCTATCGATGAAGTGGGACAGCATGTCCAATCCATCATTCGCGTCGAAGGTGAACTGGTCTCATGGGTCGCTGACCCATACGACGATGGCTCTGACCTCAAGAAACTCGTGCTCCGCACCCCGGGTACAAGTGATGTGATCACAGTGCAGTGGCGTGAAACCAAGGACGAGATGCCCCCCATCGGAAGCATCATCCAAGCCACAGGAGATATGTCAGCTAATCGAGGATCCTTCTACATGCAATCCTCAGGATTCGGAGCTGTCGAAGTCATACGCCTTGTCGAAGCGACCGGGCAGAGTATGTCAGATGTCGCTTCAGACCCTAATGCCCATACCGGGGACCTGATCAGCCTCGAAGGATTCGCTGGCTCATCGATCACGAATCTGACTGATTATCAGACGTTCACCCTACAGGATCATCAAGCCTACGGCCAATCATTGCATGGCCTGAAGGTGCTCACCAGAGGATACCGAGCTGACTCTATCGAATCTGGCGCACTGATCGAGATCACAGGATTCTTGAGATTCGATGGCAAACAGTTGCGATGGATGATAGAAGTACAGACCGATGAGATCACAGTAGTCCACCCTGGCATGATCGTGCCTCTGGCATGGGAAGTCGGCTTCGATTCATGGTTGTACGATGTGGGCAAGGTCGTCGAGATCGATGGACTGATCCGCTCGACCAGTGACGGAGGCTATGTCATCGCTGATAATCAAAGGTCATTCGACATCTGCCTAATCACAGACAATGAAGATGAATTAGCCATCGGTGAGTCGATTGGCGCAGGTGAGACATGGTCGACCAAGTGGACTGGGCGTCTTGCGTGGTCTGATGCTGGCGAGCTCTGCGTCGACAGCACCAAAGGCCAGGATGCTCCGGTCACCACAGCACCCGGTGCCGACGTACCACACGCACTGAGCACCGCTGCAGTAGCAGAGCTGGACGAGGTGGCAGGCAACCCAGCAACGTATGAGAACAGATACCTGATGATCAGAGGATTTCTAGGAAATGCGATTGTCGATGATTCGAACTATCAGACATCCAGTCTGCAAGAAAAGGCGGATTATTCGTCATCTGCGTTCACACTCCGGATTATTGTGAACGGGTATCTGGAACAATCCATCGAGGAAGGAGCACACGTCGATGTCGAAGGTTTCGTGAGATTCGATACCAAGCAACTCAGGTACTATTTCGAAACGATGTCATACGAGGTCACAGTTCTGGCCAACGGCGCAGCTGTTGAGCTCTCTTGGGCAGACGATTTCGAGACTTGGCTGTATGACGTGGGCAGTATTGTCGAGATGGAAGGTTACGCCATCCATAGAGATGATAACGCCATGGCACTGACGCAGAATGGTTCTGGCTCTCGCGAAATATGTGTCCTTCCAACCACATCCGACCTCAGCGACATTCCGCAGGGTGGAGAGGTGGTCACATGGTTAGGTCGACTTTCTTGGTCAACGACACCCGATGGAACGACGATGCTATGCATTGACCGGACCGATGGCAATGATGCACCGGATATCGAACAAGGAACTCTTGGTTCAAATCCACAAGCGACGACAACGGTGATAGAGATCATCCAGAATGCCCAGTTCTATCTCGAGAACCCAGATACAGAAGTGGTGCTTGAAGGGGCCATCTCGAGCACCATTGGAGACTTTCCTTGGAAGACATATGCATCTTCAACCTTCTATCTAGAGGATCCTATCGACAGCAAGTACTCACTGTATGCCCAACTCGAGTCACCACGTGCAACACCCATATGGGAAGATTCTCAAGTCCTGTTACGAGCAACAGTCGGCTTTGAAGACGACAAGTTCGAATCGACATTCAATTCAGCCGGAGGAAGGTTGTACCTACAGGTGACCCAGATCCTCGAATACTCAGATCCCGACACGACCCCCACTCTCATCAGAGGAGAAATGAATGATTGGTACAGACACACGAGTACACAGACGCTTGTGACTGGTAAACTCTGGGCCGACGATAATGGACGAACTTGGATCAACTCGACCGGTTTCATCATCGAGTACTTTGGAGAGAGTGGTGAAATTCCTGCTGATGCGAACAGCACGACCCGCACCTACATCGGTGTGCTCGACCAGATGGTCGATGTATCGATCCTTGGGCAGCGCTACGTCCTGCATGAAATCGCCATCGCTCCGGCGTAGTGGAGACGGTTCAGCAGAATGATGGAGGTGAACAGAGATGGACGTCGGACTCTTCGCATCTGATCTGGGGCTAGTCCTTTTGGCCATGGTCATAGGGATGATGATGGGGTCTTTGACGGGGTTGATCCCCGGTTTCCACGTCAACACGGTGGCCATGGTGCTGCTCACTCTAACCCCACTGTGCGTCGCCTATGGTATCCCATTGAAGATGGTCGCAGTCATCATCATCGCTTGTGGCACGGTGCACACGTTCGTCGGTTATGTGCCAGCCGCATTGCTTGGTGCGCCTGAAGATTCGACTGCACTAGCACTTCTGCCCGGGCACAGGATGCTGCTCGCAGGTCACGCACCGCTCGGAGTGGCTTGGTCGGCCAGAGGAAGCCAACTTGGCTTGCTGCTGTCATTGCCGCTGTTGGTGGTCGGCCGCATCCTATTCGGACCCGAACTCGGACTGTATCAAGACGTACGGGCCCAACTGCCATGGATTCTTCTTGGAATCACACTGATGCTGCTCTATACTGAGAGGACTCGACTCGATTGGCCAGAATTCATCCAACGAATCAGTGGAGGAAGACTTGGAGACGAATCACGCCTTGCTGGAACCATTGCCACAATCGCCTACTTCCTACTCTGTGGATTCTATGGCATGGCTGTGTTCACACTTCCTGCCAAAAGTCCGATTGGGCTTCCCAGCCCATCTATGCTCGCACCTGCTCTTGCAGGGCTATTCGGCGTTGCTGGCCTGCTCGACATCATGCTGACGATGTCCCACATACCCGAACAGCATGATGAGTGGACCATGCCGCCTGTCAAACCCATCATGGGTTCCTGTTTCGGAGCAAGCAGCATCGGAGCCATGATGGGATTCCTGCCCGGAATGACTGCTGCACAGGCAACAGTTCTAGTGATGAGTGGACGCAATATGATCCGCCAGGTCACCGATCCCTCGGCAGACATGTACGAGTGGGAAGGAAAAGCCAACGCACATGCCATGCGTGGTCCTCAGCACCAGATGCTGGCCGCCGCCAGCCTCAGTGTTGCTGGAGGGACTGCAGCCGCATCACCCACACGAAGATTCATTCACCCTGAGCGAACTACCGCACACGAGAAGAAGATACAGAAAGTCTGGGATCGCACACTTAAGATGAAGGAAAATATGCAACCCTTCGACCCCGATGAGAGCAGACCCTCAGAAAATGACCTTGAGGTCATCGCCGTGCTATCGGCCGTCAACACAGCGGTCACAGTCATGGTGCTGGGTTGGTTGTACATCATTGCACGACCCCGTTCAGGCGCTGCTCTGGTCCTAGACAGGATGTATCCTATCGACTACTGGATCGAATTCCAACCGCCAGGGGACTTCATCACATTCGTCGCAGTCACCATCGCCTCTGGTCTCATAGCAGTACCACTTATGCTACGCATGGGACGTTGGTTCCTGAAGATCCACGCAGCCATTCCGTTGCACGCGCTTGTCATAGGAGTCATCGTATTCTTAGCTCTGCTCTCATGGATGCAGTCCGGGATGCTCGGCCTCCTAGTGATGTTCGTTGGAACTGCTCTCGGTTTCATGCCTCAGCGCATGGGTATCAGACGAAGTCACAGCATGGCAATCATCCTATTCCCCATCATGTTGTATCTGTTCGATTATCGATATGGCTGGGTTCCGTTCGTTTGATGAAGCGACCCCGTCTGTTCGCAGCATGCGAGATGTCGTTATCGTCGCGGCCAAGCGCACACCTATCGGAAGACTCGGGGGCGTGCTCTCGGGAGTGCGGCCAGATGACCTGGCCGCTCACGTGATCAAGGCAGTGGTTGCTGAGACTGGAATTGCTGCTGACTCGATCAACGAAGTGATCATGGGTGCAGCAAACCAAGCTGGAGAGGATAATCGCAATGCTGCAAGGATGGCTGCCCTGCTCGCAGGGCTTCCATTGGAAGTTCCGGGATTCACAGTCAACCGACTATGCGCGTCAGGATTGACTGCAGTCATCCAAGGTATGCGAGCCATTCGCTGTGGAGAGGCCGACATCATCGTCGCAGGGGGCGCCGAATCGATGTCACGAGCACCCTTCGTTGTTGAGAGATCCTCAGATTGGCCCAACAGCTCTGAGGAAGCATGGAACACGATGTTGGGATGGAGAATGCAGAACCCTCGAATCGATGAGAAATTTGGAACCCACGGCCTTGGTGTGACTGCTGAGAACATCGCAGAAGAAACTGGAATTTCACGAGAGCGTCAAGACGCCTTCGCTCTTGAGAGCCATAGGCGCGCACTCGCAGCGATCGATGAAGGAAGAATGGCTGAAGAAATCACACCTGTGCCTTCTCACCTATACGGAAAAGATGGAGAGGACGTAGATACCGACGAACATCCGAGGCGCAACTCGAGCATGGAGGCTCTGGCGCGACTCCGAGCCGTGTTCAAGGAGGGAGGGACAGTCACAGCTGGCAACTCATCCGGCATCAACGATGGTGCAGCGGCAGTTGTGCTCATGAGTGCCGAAAAAGCCGATGAGCATGGCCTCACGCCACTCGCCACATTGATCGGCTCAGCCTCTGCTGGGGTCGCTCCGAAGGTTATGGGCTACGGACCGATTCCTGCTGTGAATAAATTACTCGAAAGGGTCGGTCTGTCGATTAAAGAAATTGATGTGATTGAACTCAATGAAGCATTCGCTGTTCAGAGTCTTGCTTGCATCGATGCACTTGGTCTCGACCAATTGAAAGTGAACCCTAACGGCGGAGCAATCGCTTTGGGCCACCCCCTTGGCTGCAGTGGCGCCCGCATCCTGACAACACTCATCCACGAGTTGCGGCGCAGAGGAGGGGGACTCGGTCTCGCAACCCTCTGCGTCGGAGTTGGTCAGGGAGAAGCGCTTCTGATACGTTCCTGAAAATGGCCTTCAGATTCACATTCAAGGAGGTAAAGAAGATGACACGACCAAGCTCCCAAAACATGATGGCGAGGTCAGAGAGGTTGTTCCCAGTCCTGTGGCCATGGAATGATGCAGATTCATGTCGCTCAAGCTTCACTGAAAGTCTACGAACAAGACCTTTCACGTCGTTCTACCTCTTCGCCACATTCTGCATCCTAACCGTCATTGGCTTGGGTGACCCCAGACTTTGTGACACCAGTGTCAAGGCCCTGATCTGTTCTGCAGCAATCTGGCCCACTGAACTCTTCACAGCACCCCACGAATTCGTACTGAGTTGGTTCACTGCACCATGGTTCATGCACGCCTTCGATCAAGCCATCTTCTGCATCGTGGGATTTCTCATATTCACGCAGAGTTATGAATGTAGGGCCGGGACAAAGAATGCCATCATCCTGTGTCTGGGAGGAACCATCGCTGCCGCCACCGTGGTATCCCTTGGTCTGAATCTTGGACACATGTTCTCTCCAGATACTGAATGGATCAATAATTCACTCAGCCGCTCTTGGATGGGCGGCTCAGTCGCATTCTACGCAACCATAGGGGGTCTTGCCCACTTCGCCCGTACACCTTGGCTCATGATAGGATGCACAGTCTTGTTCGAAACGTGGAACCACTTTCTGAATGGCATCAGCACTGCTACTGGCTCGGCACACATGGTAGGTCTGGCCTTTGGATTTCTGATTGGCATATGGCTACATCCAAATGGAATCATTCCGATGAATGAAGAGAAGAACTTGAACGGTGATAGAGAGTGAACAAGGAGTCCTTTATTTCTCCATTCATCCGAAGAAGGCAGATGAAAGTCACATGGTTGACAGCGATTATACTCCTGAGTCTTATCGTGGGCAGCGTTAGTGGAACACCTGAATCGGCCCTACTAACTGAACAGAGGAAGGAAATCGATGAGTTGGTCACACAACTGGAGGAAATTGTTCTTCAGAGCAACGATAGTCGTGAAATGAAATTGCTCATCATTGGTATCGATGGAGTGCGAGGAGATGTGGCCCAAGAGATTGCCAAGGAGGAAGACAGCACCTTTGGCCGCTTCGTAGAGGAAGGAGCATGGTCATTCAACATGGATGTGGGCCCTCGTTCAGTTTCTGGACCTGGATGGGCAAGCATGCTGACCGGTGTATGGTGTGACCGTCACGGAGTCGTAGACAATACCTTTCGAGGTAGCCAACTAGAGTCTGTACCCGATCTTTTCGAGTTCATAGAGAACCATGACCAGAATCTGAGCACCGCTGCAGTGTACCGTTGGGAACCGATCGAGGAACATATTCTGGGAGAAGGATCGGCAGATCGTCGAGAAGGGTATGACACGGATGAACAGGTACAGGACCGCGCTGTAGAACTCCTCAACGACGTTCCGGATCTCGATGTGCTATTTGTCTCGATGGATGACGTTGATGCAGCGGGCCACAGTGATGGTTTCAGTCCAGATGTGCCAGAATATGTCGCTGCTGTCAAGGTAGCAGAGGGCATGACGAAGACCATGCTTGATGCCCTCGATGGTCGTGACCAAAGCAACGAGTCTTGGCTCATCATCATCTCAAGCGATCATGGAGGAGGTGGCATGCTGACCAAGATGCACCATCCATCAACATTGATCGACCGAACCACCCTCATGCTCGTCAGCGGCGGGGCCACCTCCCAAGGGGAGATGACGAACAATCCTGTTGTCGTCGATGTCACAGTCACAGCACTGACGCACCTAGGCATACCATTGCCCGATGGCGACGAAGCACTCGACGGCAGGGCTTCGGCCTTCGATTCGAATGCATCTGTATCAAGGGAACCAAACTGCAGGGAACCAATCATCTACTACCGAGTCGACCTCATGATAGGACTTGCCGGGACCTGTTGCATGCTCATCATAGCAACGGCGACCTTCGTATTCGTGCGCTCACGTCGCCAGCGATTGGAGAGCAGGACACAGGAGAGCAGAACAGGCCCATCTGCTGAGGGTACTGCACCCAATGATCACTCTCGGTGACCGACCCAAGCAGACTCTGCGTGAAGTGCCTGATTCACAACTGGACTCACCTTGCGATAGACCTGCTCAGGTGGAAGAAGAACATCATCAACAGTGAGAAGGCGGTCGATTGTGATTCCAAAGGCATCAGCATTGGAACCAAGCACAGGTCTCAGAACCTCCCAGTCAGCCGGACTCATATCTTGGAATTCACCGCCATTGAGCTGGGCATCGAGAACTCGATGATGTGGGTCACGGATGTAGATCGCACCTCCTGAGGCCAAAGAGAACAGATTTCCACCAGGATAGGGAGTAGGAAGTTCGGTCAACGTACCATCGGCCTCCACTTTCAAGCCGTTGACGATGACAAAACCACCTCCATCTAGCGGATCACCAGCCATGAAAGACTCTGCTAGATAATCAAGACAAGTTCCATTGATCACGACTTTAGGAGATCCAACACCATTGATCATTGGCCGGCCAGCCGCGTTGCCTTTGACGAGGATCTCGCCACCCTTAGCACCATACCCAAAGGCTTGACCAACGTCACCATGGACGACTAGGCGGCCATTGAGCATGATCTGAGCCAGTTGATCCTGACCATCACCGTGCACGTGTATCTCAAGCCCATCGATACCTGAGCCGAGGTAATCACCAGAAGAGCCGAGCACGTCGATGCGCACCTCGCCAGCTAAGGGTCCAAATCCGTTGCCAATAAAACGATGGCCTCTTGTCGAATGAACAATCATACGAGACCATCCGAGGCGATGGAGTTCGACAAGCTCACGAGCCAACGAATCACTTCCTTCAATCTCATAATGCCGCGCATCTATGGCAACCACTTGGTCCTTGGATTCCGGAGCAGGGGGCAGGCCGGGAGCCTTAGGCACCACAATATCTGGTCCACGCTCAGCTGCGGCTCGAGTCAGAATCTCATGCACTGCCAGATCAATGGCCTCCTTCCATCGACTCGGCCTTATGCCCCCACAGGGGCCGTCACGATCAAGCAGACCAAGCAGTAGATCGATACGATGTATTCGCTCACCTGGGACTGCAAGTTCGACCTGATCCTTGAGCATGCCAAGTGCCTCATCGGCAGACAGGTGAGAAAGCATCGACTGTGCCTCCTCGAGCGTATCGGGGACTGAAACCGCACCAATGCTAGGATCAGGCAGGTTGAGTACTCCTTCGAAATCTGATGGGACTGTGTGCCCGAACTTATCAGAGATGGTGAGGCGACGACCTCCATCCTGCCCAGCTTCAAGGTTGAAAATGAAAGCACCACCGTCGGTGTGGCTACCACCGCGAGCGACCCACGTCTTATCGGGTCGCCGCCAGAACCTGTCATCCTCAGCGGAAAGGTCCTCAAGCACAGCATCAATGACTTGTTTCTCAGAAGCGCAGAAGGCTATTCCGACCTCACCCCTTTGCACAGCAAAGACCTGCGGTCGCAGCATACTGGTGTCAGTAATACCGATCAGACGCCACGCATCACGCCAATTCTGAGCGATGATGAAGAACCACGGGCCATCAGGTGAACCATGAATATGCGTAGACTGAATGGCGCGATAGACCTCCTGTTTCTCTGTGGGAAGGAGGGCAAGGTCGAGTTCAGTCGTAGGGGCAAGACTCTCGATAACCATCTCTAATGGATAGCCGAAGACGCGCATGTGCAGGTCAAAGGCCAGAGCAGCTACCTCTGTGTCTGTGAGGAACAACGGAGCCATCCCACGTTGAGCGAGATAGTGCCGAACTGATTCATAATTCGCGAAATCCCCATTGTGTACGAGAGCTTCGTTTGTGCCCAAGAAAGGATGTGCACCACCAGGATGCCAGACGCGACCTTTGGTAGGGTAACGGTGGTGACCAATCCATACATGTGCAGTGAGATCCTCCAATCGATAGTACGCTATGACATCCTCAGCATATCCTACAAGTTTCAGGATGAGGAGGTCCTTACCGTGACAGAGAACAAAGGCAAGATTCCCACTTTCACCAGCATAGTGCTCAGCATTGAGGTCAAATGTTGTGGCATTGACAAAAGCGTCCTCGAATCCGTCAGAGTCTGCAAAGGCATCTGGGCCAAGGCCAGTGGCCTCAGACCACGCGTCAATGGCATCCTGTTTGGGGTACACGAAGTAGAGGACGACCTGAGGGGGTTCAACCTCAAGTCCCGGGATCGAGCGCCAATCGTCAACACCTTGCATCTCATGAGTGTGCACGACATTGAAGGCTGTGTGAATCTCATCCTCAATGGTGGGCCGGATGGAAGGCTCGAGATAGGCGACACCATAGAGTCGAGCTGTAGACATCGTGGTTGCATCGACTCCGAATTGTCCAGGGTCGAGTCCGACCATAGCAACACCACCGCCCTTTCCATTACCTCGATTGCGCATCTGACTCAAGGACCGATACAGGTGTCGACCTGCCACAGGAACTTCACAAGCCAGGCCAACAACACCGCAACCACCCTCTGCTGCATCGGGATCTGTGCGTCGCGCTAGAGCACCATGCCGTTCAGCCTGCACACGACGAGCATCAACCCAAGTCTCGAGATCTAGGACGCTCATTCAGGCACCTCCTCGATCCATCGAAGCAGGTCTTTTCGTCCTCGAAGTTCAGCAACCGAAGACAAACCAAGGCCAGCTAGAATGGTGCGAATCCTTGACAACAAAGCGGTGTACAGATTGTTCAGGCGTTCCATCGCCCAAGCCTTGTCCACCCATTCAGATAACTCGGGATCCGTGGTCGTCAGACCAAAGGTACAGCCCCGCCCACGCTCACAATTCGAGCAGCGCGTGCATCCGATCGCTACGAGCTCCGTTGTACCAAGAACACAACCGTCGGCACCCAGAGCAATTGCCTTAGCCATGTCATCGGCTGTGCGAATCCCACCGCTAGCTATTAGAGTGACTTTCTCACGAATACCCTCTCGAACCAGCGATTCGTGGACCTTGGGTATCGCCAACTCGATTGGCATGGCGATGTTCTTCTTAGCGATCTCAGGTGCAGCACCCGTTCCACCATAAGACCCATCGAGATGGATGATGTGAGCACCGGCGTAATAGGAACCGACCGCGACCATGTCGACATCATGAGGGGTGGATACTTTGACTGAAACTAATGCATCAGGGTTGATTGTCCGAACCCAATCGATATGCTTCATATGATCCTCAACAGAATACACAGAATGGAATGGGAATGGGCTGAACAGACTGACAAAGGGAACTGTCCCCCTCATCTTGGCGACTTCATCTCCTGATTTGGCAGCGAGTAGATGGCCACCTAGGCCGGGTTTGGCTCCTTGAGCATACTTGAATTCAACAATCGGAGCCGCTTGGATGGTCTTCTCCTCAACTCCGAACAGACCTGTTGCAATCTGAGTGATCACTGCAGAAGAGTGTTCAAACAAAGAAGGGGGAAAACCACCCTCACCAGTCGAGGTATAGGTTTCCCAACGCTCAGAGTTCGCCGTGCGTGATACCATCACTGTTTCAGATACACTACCATAGGACATCCCCCCCCCATACCATGGGATAGGGGGGCATAGGTCGACACCTCCCTCACCCCGTCGATTCAGCGGTAGGTTAGTGTCGATGTTCTCAAGTTCGGCAACAGAGATCAGGGCTTCATCAAGGTCGAAATCAAGGCGGTCGAAACCACCTCCTGACCTGCCTCTCCTGAATTCCAAACCCTCTGGAACCTCACCCGTCTCGGCCATTGACCACACAGCAAGAATGAGGTCCTCGGTCCAGCGAGGGTCACCCAGAGCCTCAGGTGCATCGATGTGCCCGAAGGCTCGTGCGTTGAAACCTTCACGCAGTAAGTGTCGCACTTTCTCGATGATAAGAGGTGAGGTTTGCGTCAATTCACTGGCGGACATCACTTTCCACCTCCTGAGAAACCAGGTATTCCTGCGAAGGACTCGGCTTCAAGATCCTCCTGGAGCATTCGTCGACCATGCTCGCCGCGTAATCGACGCACCTCTCTCAGACCCATTGCTCCAAGCAACTCCAACATCTGATCACGCCAAGATGCTGAGAGATTGAGAAGACGCTGCACCCCCCATGTATGAGTGAGTTTCTTTGGCATTTGTACCTCGAAAGAACCCCGAGTTGCCATTTTCCCCGCGATTCTTCCTTGAGTTGCAAAATGAAGTGGGAGGTCAAGGGCAACACCATCTGCACCACACAATACAGCCTTAACCACGTGTTCGGCAGCGACCAATCCACCGCTATGGAGTAATGTGATCTGATCACGAATTCCTGCATCAACAAGTGCGAGATGCAGGTCAGTCAGAGCTTCGAGAATGAAGTTGTCGTCAGTCGTCCGACCGTGCAGGTCGGCGACCAAGTGGAATGTACGCCAACCGACTGCATGGAGTTCTCGAATCTCGAGTGCTGCATCACCACTGAAAGGTATTCTTGCACCGACAAGAAGGGACTCATGGACTGGTTCAAGGGAGAGCAGAGCATCAGACGTTCCCGCTATCTCAACCATCCTCACAGATTCAGGAGGGCGCCAACCATCACTCCAATCATCAACTTCGATGATAGGGACTGTGACCGAACTCCATCGATCGTGGGCCTCAAGCTGTTCTTTAGGAAAGAGAGCCAGCGAATCAATGGTTTCGGCTACAGATATCCATATCTCTTCCAGTACATCGGACTTGGTATTAGGCAAGGGAGGGTCAAGGATGAAAGGAACCTTTAGCTCAAGGACATCAGGTGTTTCACCAACAAGTCGTCCATCATCGAAGATCAAACGCATGGGCTTTGATCCAATGTCAATCGAAGTGGAGATGAATTCACGCCCATGAATGCCATCTCTGGTCGGACGAACTATCTCGGACATATCTGTCCACATCCCATCCCATCCCGAACCACCAAAGCGACCGCGGAACCCCTGACCTTTGACGGGTACATGACCATTCGACGATTCTTGATCAATCGCACCGATATGACTGGCTGAGACGAACTCATCGCCAAGACTGTCCCGTTCGGGATTGGAGAGTACCTTCACGAAATCAGGGTGTTGGATGGTGCAACGCAAACATCCAACACAGAGTTCAGGTCTTGGAGCAAAACCACCAATCGGGCCTGAAAAGACACCGTAAACACAAGGCCGAGTGGTGATCACATCAACCGCCTCTTTCACTGCTCGAGGCCCGCGGAAAAGGGCCCTTGGCAGGTAATGGAAGGTCTCTTTGAGCAGAAGTTTGGCGAGTCCGAATTTTCCTACTTTGACATTGAACCTACGAGGAAGGGCTTGGAGGTCACCTACTTCCGCGTTTGCTATCGAATATCGTTCAATGTCAGACGCAGAAAGAATTGGGACATGATTAGACATCACTCCAACCTCGACATCTCCGATAACGGCAGCGCCAGTCCGCATGCGGTACCTCGAACCGAGGACGCCTATAAGCATGATTGGCCATGTGCCTAGCAGAGAGCGAGCAGACTATTCAAACGCGCAGCACATCATGACATTATTGCAAATAGAGGCGCTATCTTGATAGATAATAGCCATTCATTCAATACAGATGATGGGACAAGAAGCACGGGTGTGCCACAGCAGAGAAAGTATCCGGAAATACGCTACACGCCTCGACCGCGCGGACGCGCAGTCGGTGCCAAGACCAGGAGGGGATTGAATGGACGACCTCGACCGAGCCCTGCTCAGGATGCTCATTGAAGATGCTCGGCAATCCATGCGCCGACTGTCTGAGCGCCTGCACGTTGCTCCTGGAACCGTGGCCACACGATTGAACAGAATGGAAAACGACGGCGTGATACAGGGCTACGTGCCCAGAATCGATGCTTCCGCAGTTGGTTGGGAATTCACCATCGCCGTTGGTCTACGCATATCCAAAGGCCAGTTACTAGAGGTACAGAACAGAATTGCTGAAGATCACAGAGTAATTGCAGTCTACGATGTCACGGGTGAGGTAGACAGTCTTGTCATCGCACGTATGCGAGATCGAGAGGATCTCGATGATTTCACCAAAACCGCACTCTCTTCAGAGGGGATCGAGCGCTCAAACACACACGTCGTCCTCAATATCGTCAAAGAGGACCATACCTCCCTGCCCTCTCCGGTGTGAGAAATGTGTGACAGTCGCGGCACCGAAGGTAGTTAGAACGAGCACGTTCTACGCGTGGCATGGTTCGACCTGCCCGGGGGGCTGCCCTTGTGATGACTATCCTCACCGCCGCTTCATTCGCTGCTTTGGGAGGTGCAGCAAGTGAGCTCAGCGATTCACATACTCAGACACAAGGACGGTCAGCAGCCTGTTCAGGCGACCTTTGCATTTCTGAATTGCTTCCAGATGCCCTCCAACCCTCTGGCCAATCAGAGAATGGACCCGTTGGAAGTTCGTACGAGAACGGTGAGTGGGTCGAAGTCACCAATCGCGGGTTGGCTAATATCGACATGACCGGTTACTACCTGACCGACGATGACACCACTCATATCTTGACAATCAACCAAACCCACATCGTCCTGACCACTAATCCTTCGAATTCCATGGTGCTGAATCCCGGAGGTCATGCCGTCATCGCCAACGACGGAGTTAGTTCAAAATGTGGATTCTGCTTGAGAAACTCTGGGGAGGAGATTCAATTGTTCAATCCCTCAAATCTGCGCGTACATCACGTGACGTACAACAGCAGCAGTTCCGGAAAAACACTGACAGAGGACCCTGCCGACTCACTTGCCGACTGGGGCCGTTTCCAGACATCGAATTCACCGGGTGGACCCAACGGAGGCGGCACGACAATCACATACTACCAGAGTGACGTGCTGATTAGCGAACTAATGATCGATGCACCAGGGAGAGACAACGCAACTCGCCCTGGCGGAGAATGGATTGAACTCTACAATAACGGCTCGGCTGATGTCGACATATCGGGCTGGAAATTTCGCACCCATTCAGGTTCCACACTAACTATCGATGAAGACCACATCGTAGGGTGGGACCCTGCTGACAGCCAGACTCACGTGATTGCGCCAGGAGAGCGGACCGTCGTGTGGATGAACGGGACCTCATTACTTGTCAACACACAGAGCGGTGGCACGACCCCCAGCATCCAGTTCATCCTGCCTAATGGCAGCTTGACCGAAC
>Ga0066850_10000014_pt1 | contig 89335 bp, 86 predicted proteins | sample ETNtaG_4_FD_67282 | JGI IMG/M metagenome (GOLD analysis project Ga0066850, IMG submission 67282) | Marine microbial and viral communities from oxygen minimum zone, Eastern Pacific Ocean - ETNP201406SV67 | ecosystem: Environmental > Aquatic > Marine > Oceanic | place: Pacific Ocean: Eastern... | reverse complement strand
CTCAATCACTTAGATCAATTAGAGGCTGAAGCAATCCACATCTTTCGAGAGGTTGCTGCAGAATTTGAACATCCATGTTTGATGTTCTCTGGTGGAAAAGATTCCATTGTGATGCTGCACCTTGCTGCAAAAGCTTTCTGGCCTGCTCGTTTACCATTTCCTGTTATGCACGTTGATACCGGTCATAATTTTCCTGAGGTGCTTGAGTTCCGCGATCGACGAGTTGGAGAATTAGAAGCACGATTGGTAGTTGCTTCCGTGCAGCAATCTATAAATGAAGGAAAAGTTGTAGAAGAAACAGGGCCCCGAGCAAGTCGTAATCGTTTACAAACAACGACTCTGTTAGATGCTATTGAGGAGCATCGTTTTGATGCATTATTTGGTGGAGCCCGTCGTGATGAAGAAAAAGCGAGAGCTAAGGAGCGGGTTTACTCTTTTCGCGACGATTTTGGTCAATGGGACCCTAAAAATCAGCGACCTGAATTATGGAATCTATACAACGGTCGGATACGACAGGGTGAACACATTCGAGTGTTTCCAATATCAAACTGGACTGAACTAGATATTTGGCAGTACATAGCTAGGGAAAATGTTGAAATACCACAGGTCTATTTCGCTCATGAACGTCAGGTCTTTTCTCGCGATGACATGTGGCTAGCTGATTCAGAATTTGTGACTAGATCTGAAGACGAAGTAGTGGTTACTCGAAAGGTTCGCTATAGAACAGTTGGAGACATGAGTTGCACGGGAGCAGTGGAGTCTGAAGCAGAAACTCTTGAACAAATCATTGAAGAAGTATCAGCCACTCGAATTACAGAACGTGGAGCAACACGTGCAGATGACAGAGTTTCAGAAGCAGCGATGGAAGATCGAAAGAAAGAAGGGTACTTCTAATGGAATTTCTTCGTTTCGCTACTGCAGGAAGTGTTGATGACGGAAAATCAACGTTGATTGGAAGATTACTTTATGACACAAAGTCAATTTTTCAAGATCAAATGGAATCCATTGAAGCTACTTCAATTCAAATGGGAAATGATTACACAAATCTAGCATTGCTTACTGATGGGCTTCGAGCAGAACGAGAGCAAGGAATAACTATCGACGTTGCCTATCGTTACTTTGCCACCCCAAAACGTAAATTTATTATTGCAGATACCCCTGGGCACACCCAATACACCCGCAATATGGTGACGGGAGCTTCAACAGCTGATGTAGCACTTGTTCTCGTAGATGCCAGACACGGTGTAGTAGAGCAGTCAAAGCGCCATGCTTTTCTAGCTTCGTTACTACGAATTCCGCATTTAGTTGTGTGCGTCAACAAAATGGACCTCATCGACTACGACGAGAAAGCATTTAATACGGTAAAAGAAGAATTTCGCAATTTTGCAATGAAACTAGATATTTCGGATTTGACATTTATCCCAGTTTCAGCGTTACACGGAGACAATGTGGTGGAAAGATCTGCCAATATGCCTTGGTATGAAGGATCATCTTTGCTTCATCATTTGGAAGAAGTTCATATAGCTAGCGATCGGAATCATATAGATGCTCGTTTTCCAGTTCAGTATGTTATTCGGCCTCAAAGCGATGACCATCATGACTACCGCGGCTACGCTGGCACTGTCGCCGGGGGAGTTTTTAAACCAGGTGATGAAGTGATGGTGTTACCTAGCGGATTCACTTCAACAGTCGCTTCAATAGATTCCTTTGATGGCCCAGTGTCTGAAGCCTTTGGCCCTATGGCTGTGACGATACGACTCACAGATGATATTGATGTATCGCGTGGAGACATGATTTGTCGACCAAACAATCAGCCCACTTCAAGTCAAGACTTACAAGCCATGTTGTGTTGGATGTCAGAAACTTCGCCTCTTGCTCCTCGGATGAAACTTGCTTTAAAACATACAACAAGGCCAAGTCGAGTGATGGTAGCAGACCTTCAATACAGGATTGATGTGAACACACTCCATCGAGAAGAAAATCCGGAAACCCTAACACTCAATGAGATCGGTCGAGTTTCGTTGCGAAGCACTCAACCTCTTTTTTTCGATGAATACCGTCGAAACCGAAATACTGGATCGTTTATCCTCATAGATGAAGCAACTAATGCAACTGTTGCGGCAGGCATAATTGTTGGTTCTGGAACTTGACATGGTTGAACACAATCCAGATATTGTCTGGCATCCAGAAGGAGTAAGCCAAGAAGAAAGAACAGCATCGACTGGGCTTCACGGTGCCACAATATGGTTCACCGGTCTCTCAGGTTCAGGGAAATCCACCGTTGCTGCTGCTTGTGAGCGCATATTGATAGCGTCAGGCCGACCCGCTTACTTGCTAGACGGAGATAATTTACGTTACGGCCTCAATAAAGATCTAGGTTTCTCAGCAGAAGACCGACACGAAAATGTGCGACGCGTATCAGAAGTCGCTCGGTTGTTCTCAGACGCTGGACTTATTTCGTTGGTACCGCTTATAAGCCCTTATATCACGGGCAGGCAGATAGCTCGAGAAATGCACGAAGCAGCAGGAATGCCATTCTTTGAAGTGTTCCTTGACGCTCCGATTCAAGTGTGTGAAGAGAGGGATCCAAAAGGGCTTTATGCAAAAGCTAGAGCAGGTGAATTAAAAGGTTTTACAGGAATAGACGACCCCTATGAACCTCCAGAATCACCAGATCTAGTAATACGCCCAGAAGATGGAGCCCCTTTTGCTACAGCAACTAAGGTGCTGGAACTACTTACCTAGTTCGGTCGGTTACGAAATCAAGACCTGGTAAGCGGTTTGTATTTAAGTCGCGTTGGTGCTGCATCTGCACCTAGTTCTTTCTTTCGCACATTCTCGTACTCATTAAAATTTCCTTCAAACCACCGAACTTGTGACTCTCCTTCAAAGGCCAACACGTGAGTAGCAATTCGATCCAAAAACCAGCGGTCGTGACTGATGATTACAGCACAACCCGGATAGGCCTCTAGCCCGCCTTCAAGAGCTCGGAGAGTATCAACATCTAAATCGTTCGTTGGTTCGTCTAGAAGCAGCAAGTTAGAGCCGCTTTTAAGCACTTTTGCTAAATGCACACGGTTTCTTTCACCTCCAGATAATTCCCCAACTTTTTTCTGTTGATCAGAACCTTTGAAATTAAAAGAAGCCACATAGGCTCTTCCGTTGACTTCCCGAGCTCCTACTTGAATAAAATCTTGATTATCTGTTATCTCCTCATAAACCGACCGGTCTGGATTAAGCGAATCACGTGACTGGTCAACGTAACCTAGTTCCACAGTTGACCCAATACGTATTGCACCAGAGTCAGGAGTATAAGGAGAGTCTGGATCTTGTTCAGCCGCAGCGACAAGCATTCTAAATAAAGTAGTTTTTCCTGCACCGTTGCCGCCAATCACTCCCACAATTCCCGCAGGCGGCAAAATAAAAGATAAATCTTCGATTAATAAATTTTGGTCAAAACCTTTTGAAAGGTTTTCAACTTCAATCACCTGATCACCAAGTCGTTGGTTAGCTGGAATGGTGATCTGCAATTCGGTATCTCTTTGCGTAGCTTCAGCAGCTTCAGCTACAAGTTTGTCGTAGGCCGCTAAACGAGCTTTTCCTTTAGCTTGTCGAGCCTTAGGGGCCATTCGAACCCATTCAAGTTCACGATCAAGAGTTCGTTGTCTAGCTGAATCTGTTTTCTCTTCAGCCTCAAACCGGTTACGTTTCTGTTCGAGCCACCCAGAATAGTTTCCTTCATAGGGAATTCCTTTACCTCGATCTAATTCAAGAATCCAACCTGCAACGTTGTCAAGAAAGTAACGGTCATGTGTGATAGCTATCACCGTTCCCGAATAATCACGCAGAGTTCGTTCCAACCAAGCAACAGATTCGGCATCTAGATGATTAGTCGGTTCATCTAGAAGTAAAAGATCAGGACGTGAAAGAAGCAATCTACACAGAGCGACACGGCGTCGTTCCCCACCGGAAAGGTGAGAAACATCACTATCTCCTGGAGGGAGACGTAACGCATCCATTGCTATCTCAATTGTTCGTTGAAGGTCCCAAGCTCCAGCAGTTTCAATCTCTCGTTCTAAATTTGCTTGTTCTTCACCTAGCTTGTCGTAATCAGCGTCTGGGTTCGCCCAAGCAGATAAGACTTCGTCGTATCTGGAAAGGAGATTTGAAATTTCACCAAGGCCTTCCATTACATTGCCTAGAACGTCTTTTTCGGTATTGAGTTGTGGCTCTTGTTCAAGCAAGCCAACCGAGAAACCTTCAGTGAGGCGAGCTTCGCCTGAAAACTCTTCGTCAAGTCCTGCCATGATTTTGAGCAAAGATGATTTGCCGGCTCCGTTTGAACCAAGCACTCCAATTTTTGCCCCTGGATAGAAAGCCAAAGTGATGTCCTTAAGGACATCTCGGTCAGGGGGATAAAAGCGACCAACTTTATGCATTGTGTAGATAAATTGTGCGTTCACGAAAGGCAGGCTACCGGCTGTTCACCTAGGCCCCGTTGTTGGGAATGACATAAGATGAATTCTTATGATCAAAGCAGTTCTTTTTGATTTTGGGGGAGTGATCCTTACCAGTCCGTTTGAAACATTTGCGATTTATGAAGTTGAAGCTGGCCTACCTAGAGACACAATACGAAACCTAAATGCAACAAAACCCGACACTAATGCTTGGGCGAAATTTGAACGCCGAGAAATTAACACAGAAGAGTTCATCGAACTGTTTCAGATTGAAGCTGCTGAACAAGGGTTCGTTGTTGACGCTAGAAAACTAATTGAAAATTTGCATGGAGCGTTAAGGCCAAACATGGTGGAGGCACTTCGCCGTTGTTCAAACGGCCTTAAGACTGCAATGTTGACTAACAACATCACTCCAATCGGGTCACAACCTCTTTCAAGCGACGTCCAAGAAGTAGTCCAAATGTTTGATGTGGTTATTGAGTCAAGTGTTGAGGGGTGTCGTAAGCCAGAACAAAAGTTTTATGACATTGCTTGTGAAAGATTGAATGAGAAACCAGAGGATTGCGTGTTTTTGGATGACCTCGGAGTAAATCTCAAGCCTGCAAGAACGATGGGAATGACCACCATCAAAGTTGTCAATCCAGAACAGGCAATTGCAGAATTATCTGGAGTTGTCGGCTTCTCTTTGGATTGAGCGCTAACGTCACTTTCATGAGAATAGTCACTTGGAATGTGAATTCGTTGAAAGCACGACTTGGCCGTGTTGAGTCATGGATACAAACTGTTCAGCCTGATGTGTTATGTATCCAAGAAACAAAAATGACTGAAGAAGCTTTTCCGTACGAAGTATTTTCTTCCCTTGGATATGAATCAGCCCATCATGGAGAAGGCCGCTGGAACGGAGTGGCAATAATTTCAAAAGTAGGGCTTGAAGACGTAAGACACGGGTTTGCTGATGGCCGAGAAACTCCGGATCCTGATGCCAGAATTATTTGGGCCACATGTGGAGGAGTACGAGTCGCGTCCTGCTATGTGCCCAATGGACGAGAAGTAGGGCACGATCATTACCACTACAAATTGGACTGGCTTAACAGGTTACGTGAAGACCTAATTGCAAATATTGATTTTTCGAAAGACAAAGTCGCAGTTGTTGGTGATTTCAACGTCGCTCCGGATGACCGAGACGTGTGGGACCCTAATGCTTTTGTTGGTATGACACATGTGACAGCAGAGGAACGAAAAGCAATAAAAGACTTAGTAGATATAGGCCTAGTGGATGTATTTCGAGAAAAATTTAATCAAACCGGACTATTTTCATGGTGGGATTATCGCGGAGGATCCTTTTACAAGAAACAAGGAATGCGAATTGACTTGATTTTGACTTCCTCCGCTTTAAACGAAAGTTTAGAATTTACAGTTGTGGACAGAAATGAACGCAAGGGAGAGAAGCCTTCCGATCATGCTCCAGTTATTGCAGATTTCAATCTGAACTGACGCAATGGCTTCCCACTCTGGAAAAAAACTTAAGAGTGGCTCTTTCTTGCCAGAGATACGACGAATTTGTTTGAAGTTACCTGAGACAGAAGAGCGTTTGAATCATGGAATGCCTGCATTTGCTGTGAAAAACAGAACAGCATTTATTTTTGTTCAGGAATCAAAAAAAGAAAACCGTGCCTCAATTTGGTTCAAAGCACTACCAGAAATCCAAGAAGAACTGGTCGAACAAGACCCTGATCGTTTTTTTACACCTCCCTATTTAGGTCCAAGTGGCTGGGTGGGTTTACGTTTAGATATTGACTTAGACTGGGAAGAAGTCGCTCAAGCGACAGAAGAAGCCTGGAGACTTGTAGCTCCAAAGCGAGCGATAAAAGAGTTAGAAGATACTACTCTTTAAAAAACTCCAACAGATCTTGACCGAATTTTTTAATTTTTGCTGGACCTAATCCATGAATAGAAAGAAGTTCATCAGTATTTTTCGGACGTTTCTGAACAAGGTCTAACAATGTTTTGTCATTAAAGATCATAAAAGCAGGTTTGTCGACGGCCATTTCTGTTCTCCAACTTCTTAAGTCTTCAGTTAACTTTTGATCGCCATTTTCAATTATCTCTTTATCTTCTATTCTTTCTTGAGTTTGGACCTTTAACTGCTCATAGGGTTCGTCGAATTGACTTAAGATACTCAGTAACTCGTCGCCATAACGGTCGACTTTAAATGACCCGATACCACGTACTCTAAGGAGCTCGTCGGGGGTAGAAGGCCAGACTTGAATAAGAGAATCTAAAGTAGCATTTGTCAAAATTTCGTATGCCTGTAAACCGAAAAATTTGGCACGGTCATTTCTCCAAGATCGTAAAGATGCCATCACTGGAGAGTCAGAAGGTATTTCTGAAGTCATTTTTTGGCGTGCTTTAACGATTTGATCAATTTGCTTATCTTGATTTAAAGGGCGATCAAGACCTTGAATAGTTTCAGTAATAGGTTCAAGCCATTCAGAATGTTCTCTTTTTATAGGCTTGTGATTGCCGAAACTTCTTTCTCCCGCCCAAGAAAGAAAGAGACTCTCTTTAGCTCTGGTGAGTGCTACATACAGAAGACGCTTTTCTTCCGCGAGAGAGCGAGCGTCTCGAGCATGAGAGATTGGAACCAGACCTTGTTCAAGACCAACGATGTGCACAGTTGACCATTCAAGCCCTTTAGAAGAGTGGAAAGTAGCAACTTCTACAGCATCAATAGAGATATCACTTGATGTTCGCACATGGGTTCTTATCCAGGAAAAGAACCCTCCACCAGTACCGGAGGGATCTAGAGCCAAGTATTCCTTCGCTAGAAGTAGGATTTCAGAGAATGCTACGGCTCTTTCTTCTAGCTGAGTGTTTGAGTCATCTTCTTGACTCTCATCAGAATCAGTACGTAAGTCCCCTAAAAGATCGCTCAAAGGCTGGCTGTTTTGTTTGAAGATTTCAAGAACTCTCTTTACGTCAGAGCGATCAAAGAGACTACTACCAGCGAGAGTGCGAACAGGTATTCCCACGTCTCGGAAGGCACGTGAAAGCATTTCAACTTGGGTATTAGTCCTAGCGAGAACTGCTTGGTCAGACCATCTTCTATTTAGGCCATGACAGTCGCGAACTTGCTGAGCTACTGCTGTTGCCTCCGCTTTGTCAGAAGAGTAGTAAGTAACGCTAGGAGCGGGCCCACTTGGTTTGTTTGCCTTAAAGTCTTTGTTGTCAAGAACAGACGCGGCGGTACGTAAAATTTGAGGAGTGCTCCTGTAATTTTGTTGCAGCCCAACAATTTTTCCACCCGTAAAGTGGGTATCAAACCGTATTAAATGATCAGCATCTGCGCCATTCCATCCATAGATTGCCTGGTTAGGGTCTCCTACAACACATAAATTTTCGTTTCCATTTAACCATGTATTAAGAAGATCAACTTGGAGAGAATTGACATCTTGGAATTCATCAACATAAAGATGTTGGAATCTCCAACGTTGAGCATTGCCAAAAGATCGGTCTGAGCGAATCGCCTTAGCACAAGTCACGAGTAAATCATCAAAGTCAATTTTGTTTTGTTTACTTTTTAAATCTTCATATTCATGGTATATCTGGCCAACTAACCCAGACGCTATACCAATGTCTCTTCCTTCATCCTCAGCCACACCGGCGTAAGCTTCTGGATGAATTCTCCGAGCTTTAGCCCATTCAATTTCTCCAACTACATCTAGAACCTTGGTGGAACGGTAATCACGAGGTAATAAGGCTGTAATAAAAGCCGATTTTCTGGTTAGAAGCTCAGGTTCTGGAAGAGACTTTTCTTTCCAAAAATTCCGTAGCTGTGCATAAGCCACGGCATGAAAGGTTCCAGTAGCGACTTGGTCTCGAAGTCCTAGGTTTCGTAGCCTGTAGTTCAATTCAGAAGCGGCTTTTCTGGTAAATGTTAGAGCTAAAACTTTACGAGAATCGTCCAGCCCCATAGCAGATCGCCAAGCGATCCGATGGGTTAAAACCCGAGTTTTTCCAGACCCTGCTCCTGCATGAATAGCAAGAGGTGTTGTCTCAACAGTTACCGCATGATGTTGCTCTTCATTCAAATTAAGTAAGAGACCATCTGCGCCGTATGGAAGAGAAATATTTTCAGACACGAATGCACCCTACTCAAGAGAAGAGACAGGCTCTAATGCTCAGCGAACAAAAGTCATAGGAAGGTGAGGAATGCCATCACCATCATCGAATTCTTTTCCAGTTACCACATACCCTAAACTCGTATACCAGTCCGCAAGATGTGCTTGGGCATGCAGCATGAGTTTTCCTTTAGTTGAGTCAACCACGTAACGAAGAAGCTCAGTAGCTAACCCTTGACCACGAGCCTCTTTGCTCGTCGCTACTCGTCCAATACGAATTCCGCTAGATTCAGTTAAAACTCGAAGGTAAGAAACCGGACCGCCTGAACCATTCATCCAAATATGACGAGTCAGAGGATCTGTATCACAACCGTCTAGATCAAGGTAGATAGAAGACTGTTCCACAACAAAAATCTCCGACCTTAGACGCAGGAGATCGTAAAGAACCTCTGGTTCAATCTCCGAAAAAGAATGGTCAAAAATTATGGTCATTAGAGCGACGTTATCGCCCGATTTGCAGCACCCATCTTCAACTTGAAAGATGGGTATATGCCGTTAGCTTCTTTGCCCTCCGGAATAGACATATTTTATGAACAATTCGGAAACCCATCTGATCCTGCTCTCTTATTAATGCACGGATTAGGGAGTCAGATGCTCTTATGGGATGAAAAGTTTTGCACGGGATTAACAAAAGAAGGACTTCACGTTATACGTTTCGACTCAAGAGACTCTGGTCTTTCAAGTAGGCCACCCGACGGAACCAACTACACGTTGTCTGACATGGCCAAAGATGTTTTAGAACTTATGGACTTTTTAGAGATAAACCAGGCCCACATCGGGGGACTATCCATGGGAGGAATGATTGCCCAAACATTTGCTTCAAATCATTCCGACAGATGTCTTAGTCTTATCTCAATGGCTTCAAATACAGGAAATCCAAATTTTGGTCGCCCCGCCAATGAAACTTTTAAAGCAATGATGGCGCCTGCCCCAGATGACCCAGAGAAAAGGATCGAAAAAGAATTAACTGATCGACGTCTTTGGGCAAGCACTGAATGGCATGATGAAGAACACGCACGAGCATTGTTTCATGAGTATGAAAAACGTTCACCGATGCCTCGCTCTGCTTTTGAGCGTCAAGCTCAAGCAGCTCTCACTGAAGGCAACAGAGAAGAGAAGTTAGAAAAAATCTCTGTTCCGACTCTCGTCATTCATGGCACTGCTGACACTCTGATCAGTCAAAGTGGAGGAGAACGAACAGCAGAGGTGATCCATAACGCAGAACTAGTACTTATCAATGGATGGGGACATGACGTTCCTCCCGGATCATGGCCTCATCTGACTAAAAGCATTGTTGAACATGTACGAAATTCAGCAGCAAACTAGAAAAGACAGAAATCTAAAAGGAGAAAAATATGGGTGCACTTGAAGGTGTTCAAGTTATTGAATTGGCTGGCATAGGGCCCGGGCCTTTTTGCGGAATGATGCTAGCGGATATGGGTGCGGACGTAATCCGTATAGACCGAGCAGTATCAGTTAAAACAGAGAAACCTAGCGATCCACCTCTTTCGGTCATTGACCGAGGCAGGCGCAGTATAGGAATCGACTTAAAGTCCCCGGAAGGAGTAGAGGTGGCCTTAAGTCTGATAGGGGGCGCAGACATGGTTTTCGAAGGGTTTCGTCCGGGTGTAGCAGAAAGACTAGGAGTAGGACCAGAAGTTTGCCTTGAGAGAAACCCCTCTTTGGTGTATGGCCGAATGACCGGATGGGGCCAAAGTGGTCCATATGCTCACACTGCAGGACACGATATTAATTACATCGCTTTAGCTGGAGCGTTAGCGCATTTCGGAAGATCCGACTCTGGACCCGTCCCTCCATTAAATCTTGTTGGAGATTTTGGTGGAGGAGGGATGTTCCTCGCATTTGGAATGGTTTGCGCCTTACTTAATGCTCGCACCACCGGCGAGGGACAGATCGTAGATGCAGCGATGGTCGACGGGGTAGCAAGTTTGATGGGCTTTATTCACGGAATGATGGCAACCGGATTTCAGACTCCTGAACGGGGAAGCAACCTTCTTGACACTGGCGCTCATTTTTATGATGTTTATCAGTGCAGCGATGGAAAATATATTTCAATTGGATCAATAGAACCGCAGTTTTACGCTGAGTTGATTCAAAAACTTGATTTAGATCCTGACAGGTTTGCTCATCAGATGGATCGAAATAAATGGCCGGAATTGAAAGACGAGATAGTAAAAGTAGTAAGTGAGCGAAGTCGTGATGAGTGGGACGAGATTCTGGCAGGAAGCGATGTTTGTTATGCTCCGGTTCTTACTGTCGAGGAAGCGATGCAACATCCTCATAATATTGCACGAAACACGTTTACTGAAGTTGGAGGCCTCACTCAACCCATGCCAGCCCCACGACTTAGTATTACACCCGGTGAAATTCAAGGACCTCCAGCACACCCTGGTCAACATACTGATGAGATCCTCGAAGAAGCGGGAATGGACGCGGAGATTCTTCGGGCTTCAGGGGTAGTGGCATAACTCTATGGCGACAGTGGTTTTTTTTCATGCTCACCCCGACGATGAAGCTCTTTCCACGGGAGGAACGATGGCTCTCATGGCAGAAGCTGGCCATAGGGTCATCCTTGTAGTTGCTACTCGAGGAGAAGAAGGAAAACCAGTTGAAGGAGTACTTGAAGAAGGTGAGGAATTGGAAGATCGCCGATCTTTAGAAGTAGAAAAATCTGCAGAAATTCTTGGCGCAACCAGAATTGAATTTCTCAACTATAGAGATAGCGGCATGATTGAATCAGATACCACTAATCATCCAAACTGCTTCTGGCAAGCGGCGAAAGAAGAAGCAGTGAATAGGCTTTCAAATATTCTTAGCACCGAGGAGGTCGACCTAATTGTTATTTATGACCCAAATGGAGGTTATGGACATCCAGATCATATTCAGGTACATCGAGTAGGAACACAGTGGGCACAAGAGAACAATGTTCGGTTACGTTGGGTCACCCTTAATCGTGACGCCATTCGAAAAGTAGTTGAACAAACTATAAACGAAACAACTGAAGCAGGTAAGGAATTGGATGAGGATCTCACCAAGCGAGAGGAACGGTCGTCAGAAGATTCATTTGGCATGGCAGAGAAGGACATAACTCACGCAATTGATGTGACATCGGTATTGGATCGCAAAAGAGCCGCTGTAGTTGTTCACGCTAGTCAAATTGCACCGGACTCATTTTTTGTCACTTTAGGAAACGATCAGTATGAGAAAGCTTTTGGAAGAGAATGGTTTGTGGATCCAGATGCACCACGGACAAGAGAAGAATCTCTACGAAGTGATCTTCTTTTGAATTAGCAGAGTTGGTAAACGGACTGTTATGGCAAATTTATGATTTTTGCAACTGAATTGAATTCAATACGCGGTATTCATGAAGTTTTATCATGGGTGATAGTCGTAGGTAATGGCGTGGCGGGACTCTGGGCGCTAGTTGCACATCAACTACCAAAGACGCGCCATTATCTTCTTTGGTGGATTACAGGAATAGCTCAACTAGCAATTGCTGTTCAAGTATCTGTTGGGGTGAGTTTGATGGTTAAAGAAAATATTGATACACCACAATTTCATTTATTCTATGGTTTCGTAGCGTTTATAACTGTTGGGATTGTATACAGCTATCGCCAGTCCTTGCGTCAATATCAATACCTTCTTTACGGAGGCTCGGGACTGTTTCTCATGGGTCTAGGCATCAGGGCGATGCTTCTTGGGAGCACTTAACCTTTAAGCTGATTTTTCAATTTATCTAATTCAAGAGTTAAAGAGCGTGGTAGTCGCTCTCCAATAAATGAGAAGTGATCTTCAATAAGAGATATTTCTTGAGTCCATTCGGAATTGTCCACAGAGAGCAATTCGCTCAATTGATTCTGTGATATATCAATTCCTTCTAAATCAAGCCCATGGACGCTAGGAACATTTCCTATAGCGGTTTCTGTAACTCCACCCTGTCCTTCTACACGGTCAAGGACCCATTTAAGAACTCTGCAATTTTCTCCAAATCCGGGCCAAAGAAAGTTTCCTTCATCGTCTTTCCTGAACCAGTTAACCCAGAAAAGACGAGGTAATTTTTCTGAATCTGCATTAGTTCCAATTTCCAGCCAATGATTGATGTAATCACCAACGTTATATCCCATAAAGGGAAGCATGGCAAAAGGATCAAATCTGACTTGTCCTACTTTTCCTGCAGCTGCAGCAGTTTTTTCAGAGCTCATAATAGATCCAAGAAAAACTCCGTGGTTCCAATCCCTAGCTTCGGTTATAAGAGGAACGTTTGATGCGCGACGACCTCCAAACAGGATTGCGGAAATAGGAACCCCTTTAGGGTCTTCCCACTCTGGAGCGATAGATGGACATTGTGTTGCTGGAGCGGTAAATCTCGCATTCGGGTGAGCAGCGGGGGTATCAGATTCAGGTGTCCAAGGCTGCCCACGCCAATCGGTCAGATTCTTGGGAGGTTCTTTTGTCATTCTTTCCCACCACACATCTCCATCAGAAGTAAGGGCAACATTTGTGAAGATTGAATTGCTACTAACTGAGGCCATAGCGTTAGCGTTTGTTTCTTCCGAAGTCCCTGGAGCTACACCAAAGAATCCAGCTTCTGGGTTAATGGCGTATAGACGGCCATCATCTCCAAATTTCATCCAGGCAATATCATCACCGATAGTTTCCACTTTCCAACCAGGCAAAGTTGGAACCAGCATTGCCATATTTGTTTTTCCGCACGCTGAAGGAAATGCTGCAGCAATATAACGTCTTTTACCCTCAGGGGAAGTTACAGAGAGGATAAGCATATGTTCAGCGAGCCAGCCATCATCACGAGCCATCGTTGAAGCTATGCGCAGAGCAAAACATTTTTTACCTAGCAGGGCATTACCTCCGTATCCTGAGCCGTAAGACCAAATCTCACGAGTTTCAGGAAAATGAGAAATGTATTTGTTGTCTGCATCACAAGGCCAAGGAACGTCTTCTTCTCCGTTTTTTAAAGGAGCTCCCACTGAATGAACGCAAGGAACAAACTCACCATCACCTAGTACATCAAGTACTGTTTGCCCCATTCGAGTCATGATTCTCATACTCACGGCCACGTAAGGAGAATCAGTTAGTTGTACTCCTATATGGGCAATGGGAGAACCAAGCGGGCCCATAGAAAAAGGAACTACAAAAAGAGTCCGCCCTGTCATCGAACCTTCATAAAGAGCAAGCATCTCTTCTTTCAATTCAGCAGGTTCACGCCAATTATTTGTAGGACCAGCATCTATTTCGTTTAATGATGCGATGTAGGTTTGATCCTCAACGCGCGCCACATCGTCGGGATCAGATAACGCTAAATAACTATTCGGTCTTAAAGACTCGTTTAATTTTTGAAAAGTTCCAGCTTCTTGGAGAAGCCAGGAAAGGGTCTCAGCTTCCTCTTCGGACCCGTCACACCAGTAAATTTCTTTCGGGTTTAAGATTTCTGCCCAATTGTTAACCCATTCAACGAGATTTTTATTTTTGGTAGAAGAAGCCATCACCTAATTCATAGTCGCATTAAGCGCGGAATGCATAAATTTATGGTGTGGCGTATGTCTCATGAGTCGAATTACTCAACTCCAGGTGTCCCCATGTCTACTTCTGAACCAAAAGAGAGAGAAGTGGCGCAGTTGCTGTCATTCAAATCAAAAATTACCCGTTGACCAGGACGAAGCATACGAAAGATAGAACCCTCAAGTGCATCTTGAGCGATATCGTATTCAAGGAATTCGGTTTGCTCTATAACAATTCCGTCACCTGTACCAGGATCAAACGACTTTATAACACCTTGCATGTTGATTCCTTACTCGAATTACCTCGCTGCTTTTTGAACCTTGCCAGCTTTTAAACAACCAGTGCAAACATTCATACGTTTCGTTGATTTTCCTACAACTGCTCGTACACGCTGAATATTAGGATTCCATCGTCGGTTAGTGCGACGATGCGAATGACTGACTTGTTTACCAAACCAAGGTTTCTTACCGCAAATTTCACATACTGATGCCATTTTTTTACCTCAATAGCCCCATCCAAATATAGTTAGACACTATAAGGGGAACTCAGTAAGGCTAGGGGCTTTTTGACCCTTACTCCAACTCTTTAATCACATAGATGGATGGTCAGAGCGAACTGGATGAGTACGCTAAGCATTCATGACTATTGCTTCTCAGCTAAAGGCGAAGGATCTTCGCCATTTTATGAATCAGTTTTTTGCTGCTCTAGTGTCTCATCGCGAGGCATTGAACATGCTCAATGTGTATCCCGTCCCGGATGGCGATACAGGTACAAACATGTCAATGACAGCAGAGTCAGTGGTGAATGCACTGAAAGAAATCCCTGAAGAAGCTGAAATTACAGAAATCACTTCTTCTATAGCGCACGGGTCTTTGATGGGTGCTAGAGGAAATTCTGGCGTGATACTTTCTCAAATTCTTCGAGCCTTTTCGTCAGAGATCGGGGATTCTGGAGTGCTTAATGCCGCATCTGCTTCTACTGGACTCAGCGAAGCCGCAAAAGCTGCTTACGGTGCAGTTATGACACCGGTAGAGGGAACTATCTTGACGGTGGTTAGAGAAGCTTCTGAAGCAGCAGAAGAAGCTTATGGAGAAGGCGGGGATCTTCTCGTAGTGATTGAGGCCGCACTTGAACGTGGAAAAGATGCGTTAGCTCGCACCCCGGAGATGCTTCCGGTTCTTGCTGAGGCAGGAGTAGTAGACGCAGGCGGAAGCGGTTTTCTTCTTCTTTTGGACGCGCTTTTAAACGTTGTTGATGGTCGACCGTTACCGGAAGCCCCAGACGTCAGCACCTCTTCTTCTGTGACTAGCTCAAAGCCTGCAACTGCAGAATCTCTTCTTGAAGGCCCCCGATATGAAGTGATGTATTTCCTTGAAGCCGACGATGACCAAATTACGTCATTCAAAGAAGCATGGAATGAATTAGGAGATTCGATAGTTGTGGTCGGAGGAGATCGAACATGGAATTGTCATGTACATACCGATGATGTGGGCGCAGCTATAGAAGCAGGAATAGAAATAGGACGGCCCTATAAAATTCGAGTATCAGACCTCTTAGAAGAAGCTGAAGAGCAGGCATGGGTAAGAGAACAAATCGTCAACAGTCAAGAAGATTCCGTTGGGCCACCAGTGCCTTGCGCAGTTGTAGCGGTAGCAAACGGTGTTGGAATTGTTGATATCTTTCAATCTCTTGGAGTACAGAAAGTAATAGTTGGAGGCCAATCGATGAATCCTTCAACAGAACAGTTGCTTGAAGCTGTAGAAGCAGTACCTGCCGATGAAGTGGTCATACTCCCAAATAATGGAAACATTATTCCGGTAGCAGAGCAAGTAGATGAGCAAACATCTAAAACAGTTCGAGTTATTCGCACTAAAGGGATAACAGAAGGTTTCGCCTCTCTTCTGGAATATGACCCACAGGGAACCGCTAACGAAAATTTGGAAGGAATGACAGCAGCAGCTTCTCAAGTTGTTGCTGGAGAAATAACTATCGCAGTGAGAGATTCTGGAAGTGATGCCGGAGATATTTCTGAAGGTGATTATTTAGGTCTTTCAGGAGGAAAAGTTCAAGTTATTACAGATTCACTATTTAAAGCGACGACACAATTAATTAGCCAACTCGTCGAAGACCATGAACTAGTTACTCTCATAGCTGGAGCAGAAGTAGAAGATTCCACAACCGAAGAAATTGTCTCCTGGGTTGAAGAAAAGCATCCGATGGTTGAAGTTGAAACTCATTTCGGTGGACAACCTTTGTATCCATATTTCCTAGGAATTGAATAGAGAAATGTAGTGGCTGACGCAGGAGTCACACTTAAAGAACTTAAAGAACGGCCCGTCACCGACCTTCATGGCGTCAATTCAAGAAAAGCTGAAATGCTTCAAAAAATTGAAGTGATTTCAGTCCTTGACCTAATAACTGTATATCCGAGAAGGTACATCGATCGAAGTAAACAGACCACTATAGGTGACCTGACAGTAGGCGAAGAGGGCATGGTTCTGGTTGCAGTTTCAAAAGTTACGACACGACGAATGCGAAACCGACGATCTTTAGTTGAAGTAACAGTCAAAGATGAAACAGGTCAGATGAGACTAGTCTTCTTTAACCAGCCTTGGCGAAGTAAACAACTTTCTGAAGATAAAGAAATCATTATTTTTGGCCGTCTGGATCAATATCAAGGGAATAATCAGATGACTAATCCCGTTGTCGATCTTGTAGGTGACCGCACGGGACGAATCGTTGCGGTCTATCCGCAGTCAGAAGTTGCCGGAGTGCAGAGTTGGGATTTAGACACTTTGATAGCGGAAGCATTGCGTCGTGTCATGAAAGTGAGAGGTTTTGAAGACCCAGTCCCCAAAGAAATAAGAGAAAGTTATCGTCTTGTTGACCGATCAACAGCCTTTCTTCAGATTCATCGACCCGGATCAATGCAAGAAGTAGCTGAAGCTCGACGACGGCTCGTATTCGATGAACTTTTACGTATTCAACTTGAATTAGTACAACGAAAAGTGCAGTTAGAGAGATCAACCAAAGGAATCAGTCACAACCCTTCTGGTGTTTTAACGACAGTCTTCCATGAACAACTTCCGTATGTCTTGACGGATGCTCAAAAGAGAGTTATTGATGAAATTTCAGCAGACTTAAAGAAAGATTCACCAATGCACCGCCTCTTGCAAGGCGACGTGGGTTCAGGGAAAACAGTAGTAGCAGTAACTGCCTTACTTTCTGTAGTGCAAGGAGGTCACCAAGGAGCTTTCATGGCGCCAACAGAGGTATTGGCAGAGCAGCACTATCTTGGAATTTCAGAACTATTACAAAATGTGAATGTTGAAGACGACTCAACTTTACTTGGACAACGCCCTTTACGAGTTGAACTTCTGACAAGCAGCGTTTCTTTGACTCAAAGAAAAACTATGGTTGAAAAACTAGCGAACGGAAGTATTGACATTGTTGTGGGAACCCATGCGCTAATCCAAAATGAAATCTCATTTTCATCATTAGGTATTGTTGTTATTGATGAACAACATCGATTTGGTGTAGACCAAAGAGCGGCACTACGAGAAAAACAATCTGATGGAATGGTCCCAGATGTATTGGTTATGACAGCTACGCCAATTCCTCGTACAGCGGCCATGACTGTTTATGGAGATCTTGATGTTTCCATTCTTGATGAGATGCCATTAGGACGAATCCCTATAGAGACCCTCTGGATAACAGAAGAACAGGCGGCATGGGCTTCCATTTGTGGAGAGGTCAGAGAAGGCAGGCAAGCATATGTTGTATGCCCTTTGATCGATGAATCTGATTCATTGAACGTTCGTTCTGCTGAAGAAACGTTTACTCGGCTATCAAATGAAGTATTCCCAGATCTACGGGTTGAACTTTTACATGGGCGGATCAAAACAAATGAGAAAAATCACATAATGGAAAAGTTTCGCCAAGGCGAAGTGGACGTACTCGTGGCTACCACAGTTATAGAAGTCGGAGTAGATGTTCCAAACGCCACTGTCATGGTTGTTTTGGATGCATATAGATTCGGCATTGCTCAACTTCATCAACTACGTGGAAGAGTTGGACGCGGTTCAAGCTCCAGCACCTGCTTTCTAGTTGGTGATGCGGGCACAGCAGTAGGAGAAGAACGCCTTAAAGCATTAGTTCAAACTACAGATGGATTTGAGTTGGCTGAAGTGGACCTTGAGTTGCGTGGAGAAGGAACAATTATGGCGGACCGCCAAAAGGGGCGCAATGATCTGCGGTTAGCTTCGTTGAGAAGAGATCGGGAGTGGGTGGAAATCGCTCGCGAAGTTGCATTGGAGATAGTTGATGAGGATCCTGATTTAAATAACTATCAAGGATTAAAAAAAGAGATCTCTGTAGTTCTCAAAGAATCTGACGGAGAGTATTTACTCAGATCATAAAAACTATTAATCAGAATTTATTCATAGTTGTAGTCGTTTTCATTTTCTAATTCAGGAAGAACGACATCCCATCGGTCAAAACAATCTTTACAACGGTAGGCAACAGAGTCCCCAGGTTCAAATTCTGAATCAGGGTGAGGGAGCATGTGACACAGACCACCACAATCAACGCAAATTATTGTTTGTGGAGCTTTCATTTAACGCACCATACTGTTCATATGAGAGTAGTTGCAGGAAAAGTAAAAGGACGGAATCTGGACTCCCCAAAAGACAGAGGAGTTCGACCAACCAGCGACCGTGTTAGAGAAGCGATTTTTAACGCTCTTTACAGTATTGACGCAATTGAAAATGCAAGAGTCCTTGACTTATTTGCAGGATCCGGAGCCTTAGGAATAGAGGCTCTATCTCGCGGTTCAGCCCATGCTGTGTTTGTTGAAAAATCTTCAGTCAATGCACAACTCATAGAACGAAACATTGAAAAATGCGGACTTTCAAGCCAAGCAGAAATACATGCTAGAGACGGGGTTACATGGCTAGCTAGCAACCCTGGTCCATGGGACTTAGTGCTACTCGACCCTCCTTACCAATTTGACGGATGGGAAAATCTGTTCCAAGTCCTTGACGCACAAGTGGTAGTCGTTGAATCAAATCGAGAAATTAGCCCAGGAAATGGGTGGCATGTTCAAAGAACTAGACAATACGGGGCTACCGTGGTGTTATTAGTTATAAGAGACCAAAAGAGAAGTAGATCATAGGAAAAGGGGGTTTGGTCAAATGACCTGCGTTTTATATCCCGGTTCGTTTGACCCTATTCATAACGGACATGTAGAGATGGTTGAAACTGCAGCTTCATTATTTGATGAAGTAGTTGTTGGAACTCTAATGAACCCATCTAAAGGGGGAGGACTTTTCTCTCTTGAAGAACGTATGGGTTTATTGGATGAATGCTTTAAGCATTTGTCAAATGTCCGAACAACGATGTTCGATGGACTTGTCGTCACATTGGCACAAGAAGAGGGAGCAGATTTCATAATTAAAGGCCTGCGTGCAGTATCTGACTTTGAGTCAGAATTACAGATGGCCCAAACAAATCTGGCTATTTCTGGAGTCCACACGCTTTTTCTTCCGACAGCTTCACGACGTTCTTTTTTAGCTTCAGGTTTGATACGAGAAGTAGCACGACTTGGAGGAAACGTAGAAGATATGGTGCCGGAACCTGTGTATCGGAAATTACAGGAGAAATTGCCATCGTGACAGACGATTTCTCTCAATCTTCGGCACCTGATCCGTATAGACCTCCACAGGTTGAAGCAATCCTACGAGAGGCACGCGACATTATTGAAAATGCACGGGCTATGCCATTATCAGCTTCATCAATGGTGAACAAGGAAGAGCTCTTAGACATGATTGATGAAACGATGAGAAGACTACCTGACGACTTACGTAACGCTCGATGGTTACTTAAGGAAAGAGAAGAGTTCTTAGCCAAGGTAACTCGAGAAGGGGATGAAATTCTTGAACTAGCACGATCTCGTGCAGAACGTTTGGTGCAACGAACTGAAGTAGTTAGAACAGCGGAACAAAAAGCAAGACAATTAATGGAAAACGCTAGAGAAGAAAGTCGCCGCATGCGTCTAGAAACCGAAGATTACTGTGATCAGAAACTTAAGAATTTTGAATCAACTCTTGGCCAAGCGCGAGATGTTATTGCAACCGGACGCCGAAAACTACAGGAAACAGAAACCGAACGAAATCAAGAAGATAAAGTTTCGGAAACTTCTAATTCGCCTGAGAGCGACACAGCGGATAAAGGACCGATTTCGAGCGCTGCAATATTTGACCAAGACAACGCCACAGGTGACGATGACTACTAATCGGTCAACTGGAGAAAATCTTGTTTTCTCACTAGCGATGCTACGTAGACGGCCGGAGAAAGTTCATCAAATCAAAAACGACACATTTCTTGAAAGTCTAGAAATATCAACAGCCCATGTCATCGAAGGGCGAGTACACCTTGACATATCTATAGAGATAAGCCAAGAAGATGTCTTAGTTTTCGGTCAGATAGGTTCTAGTTGGAGTGGAGAATGCCGTCGATGCATTGAGAAAGTGTCAGGCAAGTTAGAACTTTCAATAGACGAAGTGTTTCGTGCAAGTGATGGCTTAGAAAATGGTGTCAAATTTGATATTGAAGATGCATTCCCGTTCAAAGAAATTAATGGTGAACAAGTAGTTGACTTAGAAGAAGTAGTAAGAGACTCAGTTTTACTAGCGCTTCCATTTTCTCCACTTTGTTCTGAAGAATGTTTAGGTCCCGATCCAGAAAGGTTTCCGACGCAGGATTCAATTCATATTGAAGACACTGATTTAGACTCAAAAAAGGACCCTCGGTGGGCAGTCCTTGATGATCTTAAAACAGATAAAAACTTTTCGCCTGAAGACACTGTCGCTTAAACAGTTTTAGTTCCGATAACCTTGCTAGTTCGTCAAATCGGCAGTAACCGACGTACCCTATAAGAGAATTCAATTAAGGACTAGAAAATGGCCGTCCCAAAGAAAAAAACCTCCAAAGCAAAAGGGAGAAGTCGAAGGGCTTCTAACTGGACTTTGAGCGCTCCATCTCGAAGCACTTGTGCTCGGTGTGGTTCTGTGAAACGACCTCATCGAGTATGCGGCAACTGTGGCTGGTATGCGGGCCATCAGGCCATTGACGTTGAATAGGAAGTAACTGATGTCTTTACCGTCACCAATTGCTGTTGATGCGATGGGAGGCGATAAAGCCCCCGAAGAGATAGTTACTGGAGCACGACAAGCATCTGAAAAACATGGAATTCCAGTAGTCCTTGTTGGACATCCAGACAAAATTGAAGATTCTGGCGACCTTGAGATTATTCCCGCTTTAGAAGCTATAGCGATGGATGCTGAACCTGGATCCAGTGTTAGGAAAATGAAGGACTCTTCTCTAGTTCGAGCCGCAGAAGCAGTAAGAGATGGGAAAGCCTCCGCAATGGTTAGCGCTGGAAACACCGGAGCTACTATGGCCAGTGCCCTCTTGCGTATGGGAAGGATAAAAGGTGTAGCACGGCCAGCCATAGCTACTTTGCTGCCCACCCCCGGCTCAACATCAACTGTTTTCCTTGATGCGGGAGCGAACGCAGAATGTCGCCCTGAATGGCTGGTGCAATTTGGAAAAATGGGATCAGTTTTTGCTCAACATCGACTAGGAATCCAGGAGCCTCGAATCGGACTGCTTTCTATTGGTGAAGAGCCTGGAAAAGGAAGCCCCTTTGTTAAAGAGGCATACGAAGAAATGTCAAAAGCCTCTTGGTCAAATGAAGTCTTTTTAGGAAATGTAGAAGGCCGAGATTTGATGTCTGACGAAGTAGACGTTGTTGTGACAGATGGCTTCACTGGAAATGTCGCACTAAAAACACTTGAAGGATCGTTAAAGACTTTAATGATGGCACTCTTCACAGCCCTTGGAGAACGACCTGAAGCAGCAGCTGCAGCAGAAGTACTTAGCCCAGAGCTGGGAGATCTTTATAATGTCTTCCACCCAGATTCCTATGGAGGCGCAATACTTCTAGGGGTAAAAGGAGTCTGCATTATTAGTCACGGGTCTTCTACCGCCTTAGCGATTGAGAATGCGATCAAAGTTGCTTCTGAGATGGTTGAGTCGAATGTAGTCGGAAATATCACGTCAGCTGTAGCCGAAGAATCTTAAAAATAGTTATTTCAATATATTTCAATATATTTCAATGCCTGCTGAGCAGCAGTGTTATTCCGGTAGAATTGTAAATTAATGTTTGACATCAAGTCAAAACAAACAGTTACAGTCTGGAGGAATCGTGCCTGCTGAAACACATATTCAAGGAGACCCCATGAACCGCGACGAAATTCTTACTCTCATAAAAGAAAGACTTGCAGATATTTTAGAAATTGACACTAATGAAATCGGAGAAGGCAACTCCTTTGCAGATGACCTAGAAGCAGATTCTTTAGCGTTGATAGAACTCGTTGAAGCCATTGAAGAAGAATTAAGTGAACGGGCAATAGCGTTTAGATTTGAAGATGAAGACTTAGAAGATCTTCGAACAGTACGTGATGCGGTGGACTATGTCGTTGCTCGTCTTGGCTGAGAACCCTAACTTGTCAGAGTTGAGTTCCGGAAGCACCCAAAAGGTTGAAAACCTTGGGTACGAGTTCTGCAATTTAGATTTACTTCACCAAGCTTTAGCTCATCGATCGTGGTGTACTGAATTCGGCGGTGAATCTAACGAAAGACTTGAATTCTTAGGAGATGCCGTATTAGGGCTTGTAGTAACTCAGAACATTTATCTCTCAAACCCCGATATTTCAGAAGGGCAACTCGCAAAAATACGCTCTGCAGTTGTCAGTGCTAAAGCAATATCAGAAATCGCTGAACAAATAGGCCTTGGACAAGTACTAATGCTTGGCAAGGGAGAAGAATCGTCTGGAGGCAGAACCAAGGCTTCAATTTTAGCTGACGCGTTAGAAGCAGTGATTGGAGCGGTCTACCTTGATGGAGGAATTACTTCAGCAACTCAAGTAGTAGAAGAACTTTTTGAAGAAGCAATCGAAAAAGCAACAATGGACCCCGGAGTACATGACTACAAAACACGACTTCAAGAACTCTCAGCACACCATTTTGGTTTAGTACCTCTTTACGAAGTAGAGACAAGAGGCCCTGATCATGACCGCAAGTTCTTTGCAACAGTAAAAGTCAAAGAACAGGCTTTTGGCCCTGGATCTGGAACTTCAAAAAAAAGCGCGGAACAAGAAGCAGCCCGATTAGCCTGCCTAGCCTTAAGCAAATCCACAGAGATCAATTGTTGAAAGAATTATTGTGAGTAAATCATTAGAACTTCCAGAAATAGAAATCATTCGACGTGACCTAGAGCGTGATGTCGCAGGGCGCAAGATCAAAAGTGCGGAAGTAGCATCAATGACTCTTTTGCCTCGATATAAGAGTCGAAAAGCATTTACTGATTCATTGTCTGGTCAGAAAATTTCGGCTGCTCGCCGCGCTGGGTTAGCTCTCGTCCTAATAATGAAAAATGAGTATCTTGTCATGAAATTAGGTGATGGTGCTTTTCTTGAACGAGTGGCGGCTAAAGCCAAAGTAACAAAGGGAACTCAATTCACTATTGACTTCACTCAAGGAGGTCAACTGCGGCTAGTTGACCCAGAAGGAAACTCTGAGATTTGTGTGGTTCCCAGTGACGACCTCTTTGAAGAAATGCCTGAATTGACTGGCTTAGGCATGGATCCCATAGCAGATCCTATTCCTTGGCCTTCCTTTGCAGCAACTGTATTAGACCTATCAGTAGATTTGAAAGAACTGCTTTGCGATGACGAAGTTATTTTGGGAATAGGGGATATTTATAGTGACGAAATTCTTTTCGCTTCAGGACTCAAACATGATCGAGCCAGTGATTCCCTTTCAACTCAAGAGATTCGACGACTTCACAGAGCATTAGTAGAAATCATCCACGATGGCCTCAGGTACAGGGGGACTCATCTAGAAGAGAGACCTTTTAACGATATTTTCGGAGTCCCAGGAACATATCAAGAACATCTTGCCGTATATGGACGCCATGGAGACCTCAGCCAACGAAGCCGAGCTCCAATAAAACGAAAAAAATATAAAGGTAGATGGACTTATTTCTGCGACACTCAGGTTTAAAGTTTCTGCAACACTCAGGTTTAAAGGTTTACTACGCTAGTTAAAAAATTTCGGCTTATAAGCAGATAAATAACACTGATGTGATTTAGAAACGCTAGTGTCGTTTCTGGTGTTTCTAAAACGATTAACTATCAAAGGTTTCAAGTCATTTGCAGATATAGCCGCGCTTGAAATGGAGCCCGGAGTCACTGTAGTTGTTGGGCCAAATGGTTCTGGGAAATCAAATGTTGTTGATGCCATAGCTTGGGTCTTAGGTGCACAGGCTCCCAGTGCCGTCCGAGCTCAAAAAATGGATGACATTATTTTTGCTGGCACAGCTTCACGACCAGCTTTAGGGCGAGCTGAAGTCTCACTCACTATTGATAATGAATCTGGTCTTCTCCCAATTGAATTCTCTGAAGTAACGATTACACGAACGTTGTTTAGAAGTGGTGACAGCGAATATTCACTAAACGGTGCTCCATGCCGACTTCTTGATATTCAAGAGTTGTTGTCAGATGCAGGAGTAGGTCGTCAACAGCATGTGATTGTTTCACAAGGACAAATTGACGCGGTCCTTAATGCCCGACCTGAAGAAAGACGCATGATTATTGAAGATGCTGCAGGCATTCTCAAATATCGTAAACGAAAAGAGAAAGCGGAAAGACGTCTCTCTGCAACAGAAACTAACTTGAACCGCCTTGGGGATCTTCAACGTGAAGTGCGACGCCAACTTCGACCGCTAGAAAAGCAGGCTGAAGCAGCCCGCCGACATGGAGATCTTATTTCAGAATTAACTGCGTTGCGTTTACATCGTGCAGCTAATGAATTGAATGAACTACGAGAGCGCACACAATCAGAATCCAATCAAAGAGCAGACCTTGTACGTCAAGAGACTGAAATGAAAGGCAACCTCGCACGACTAGATACAGAGGTAGTCGCTGCAGAAGCTGAACTATCAGCCCGAGGTGGAGATGACCTGAGCGATCAGCTAGTGAGGCATGAAGCTTTACGTGAACGAGCTAGAGGACTGCGTGGGATCCTCACAGAGAGACTAAGGAGCATAGAAAATGACCGAAAGTCCAGTAGTTCTCATCAGATAGTTTTTGATTTAGAGTCCGAATTAGCGCGTTCAGAGGCGGAACTCGCTGGGCTTGAAATAGAAGTTGCTTCTTTTGCTCCCAAATCTGAAACTCTTTCTGCTCTTGAAGAGAAATTAAATGAAGAGCGCACCATCTTTGATCAGAAATGGGGAGATGGAATACCGGTTTCTGAAGGACTGGCATCTGAGGTAAGAGGAGAACTAAGTGTTCTTCGATCATCAGTACAAGAACTCAAATCAGAACACAGTCGCGTGACTGATCGCTTGTCTGTTCTTGATGCTTCTTTCATGCGTCTAGACACTGAAGCAAAAAAGTTGCGAGAACTCCTCTCAGAAGGAGACGTAGTCGAAGAACCGCTTATCGCAGAAGTGGTAGAAATGGAGTCCCAAGCAGGACGAAGTGTCACTGATCGTGAACAGGCTTGGGAGAGACTTGTTGCAGCGGAAGCAGATCTACGCACGATCAGAGCTCGAGTTGAGGCTCTGGCTCTAGCATTAGATGAAGCACGTTCTAGAGCAGGTGTCAACCATCTCGCAGATATTGAAGGTGTGCTTGGAACGCTACTTGATTTGGTAGAAGTTGATGCTGGATATGAATCGGCATTTGAAGCGGCGGCCGGCGAAGCTCTTGATGCAGTAGTTGTTGAAGGGACTGACCAAGCGGTTAAGGCAATTGAGGCTCTAAAACGCGGCAACTTTAATGCTGCAGTTCTCAACCTCCATGGATTAACCTCAGATCGCACAAAACCCACTGTTGGGGCTTCTATTAGGCAGTACGTAAGAGCACAAATGCCTGAAGTCAATGAACTCTTAGATCGACTTTTAGCAGAGGTCGCAGTAATTACAACTAGCGGTACCACTGCAATAGATTTAGCTATTTCACATCCCGACACAGTGATTGTCACTACAGAAGGAGATCGATTCGGGCCTTCTGGATGGAAGATAGGCGGAGATCGAAGTGGTGCAACAGGAGCGGCTTTAGCAGAAACTGAAGTTCGTCTAGTCGCAGCAGAGATGGAAAGAACAGATGCTAAGTCAGCGTTTGAAGAAGCTGAAAAAAGGGCAAATGACCTTAGTCAAGAAGTGAATCGCCTAAATCAATCACTTAATGACCATGACAATGAATTCACAACTGCTGTGGAAGCACTGCAACAATTACAATCCGAACGTCGTGAATTAGCTACAGAAATAGGCAATCTTCAAAATCGCGTTGGAGAAATAACAGACCGGCTAGAAAATGATCAAGATCGAGTGACCGAACTTGAAAGACGGCTTTCGCAACTTGAAGAAGATGAAGAGAAACTAACTGAAGCAGCTCATCGAATGATTCAAGACCGTAATCAACTAGAGAAACGTGTAACAGAACTCACAAAAAAACGGACTGATCATGAAGTCCGATATGCAGATGTAACAGCTAGAAAAGCTTTAATAAATACGAGATTGGTTGATCAACAAAACCAGTTAGTGGCACTGGAGGAGATACATCAAGAAGCTTCAACTCAAAGAGATCAGCTTGATAGACGTGAGACAGTTAATAAACGACTAGTAGAGGTATTGGATCAACAGGTCGAAAAAATAGAAGTACGGCTCGCTAATCTCCGCGACCAAAGACAACAACAATCGGACCGTGTACAAGCAGCAGTAGTTCGACTAGACGGGATTCGACGCGACCGTCTAGAAAGCGAACGCCGCTTATCTGGAGTGCGCGAGCGGCAATCACGACTTGAAATAGAGAGAGCGGAAAGCAGACTACGCCTTGAAAATCTCTCATCCAGAATAAGAACAGAATTTGATAAAGAACCAGACTCAATACTTGAGACACCAGAACCAGAGCTTCCGACAGGAGTTTCTTCAACAAATCGAATCTCAGAGTTGGAACATGACTTAAAAATCATGGGACCAATTAATCCTTTAGCACTGGAAGAATTCGAAACGTTGAATGAACGTTATGAATTCTTACAAGAACAGCTTGAAGATGTGCGCACAACTCGGCGTGAGTTACGAAAAGTAATTCGATCAATAGATGAAGAAATTGTTCGAGTATTTTCATCAGCATGGGCAGAAGTTTCTGAGCACTTCACTGATCTTTTTGGAAATCTTTTCCCAGGCGGAACAGGATCTCTTCGACTCACTGACACATCTGACTTGCTATCTACAGGCATCGAAGTAGAAGCACGGCCTTCAGGAAAAAATGTTAAGAAGCTTTCACTTCTGTCCGGTGGAGAAAGATCGTTAACGGCTCTCGCATTCTTATTCGCTGTATTCCGAAGTCGCCCTTCGCCGTTCTACGTGATGGATGAGGTTGAAGCTGCACTCGATGATGTAAATCTCCATCGCTTTCTTGGCCTCGTTAGGCAATTCAGAGATGATGCTCAACTTTTGATAGTAAGTCACCAAAAACGGACAATGGAGGCAGCAGATTGCTTATATGGAGTCTCCATGGCACCTGGTGGTTCATCACAAGTTGTTAGCGAACGTATGGATAATGACCAAATAGAGCTACGAACGGAATCGGTTAGAACTACGACAAATCTTTAAATTCTTTTTAGGGCGACTATGACAAGTACGTTTCACGTTGTACCGTCACGTTATGAGAGTTCTCGTTGTAGACGATGAAGTAGATCTAGCAGAAGCAATTGCAAGAGGTTTGCGGCGCCAAGGCTACGCCGTTGACATTGCAAATAATGGCGAAGAAGCGATAGAAAAATCTTCATATACGACTTATGACTTAGTTTGTTTAGACCTAACTATGCCTGATATTGATGGCCTTGAGGTATGTCAGATTCTTCGCGAAACTCCATCTGAAGGAATAGTCCCACGCATACTGATGCTTACAGCTCGAGACACAATCGAAGAACGAATCGCTGGACTAGATGTAGGCGCTGATGATTACTTAGTGAAACCATTTGCATTTGATGAACTAGCAGCACGCATTCGCTCTTTACTACGACGTGACGGGGGTCGTAGCGGTGCAATCTTGCAGGTAGGTTCACTCACTATGGACACGGCACGTCATGTCGTTACTCGCAACACCCGAACATTGAACCTCACTGCAAAAGAATTTGCTGTTCTTCGTTATTTGATGTCTCGTCCAGGAGATGTGGTCTCACAAGAAGACCTCTTAGAGCATGTTTGGGACGAGCATGCAGATCCTTTCACAAATACCGTTCGAGTAACTGTGGGCACCCTTCGGCGAAAAGTAAATTCAGAAGATGAGACTGCGCTGCTAGAAACAGTGGTTGGACGCGGATATCGGTTGGCTGAAAAGTTAGATTTGTGAAAATTCAACTTTCTGCTCCTCTTAGCGGGCTTCGTATACGCTTAGCGTTTCTCTATTCAATATTGCTATTTGGATTGGCATCTTTAGGTGTAGGGGTCATATACCTAAGTCTCTCGGTCTCATTATCAGATGAACCAATGTCTCGAGATGTTGCTTTTCAGATTCTGGGAGACGAATTAAGCGAACTCTCAGACGCGACGAATGAAGACGAAGATTCATTTAATCAAATGGAAAGAAACCAAACTCAACTAGTCGGTTTCGAACAGGCAGTAAACCAAAGAGCACTAGATCAGCTGAGATCTTATTCTGGGTGGTCACTTCTAGCTCTCTTCACGACAAGCATGCTTATCGGATGGTATGTATCAGGTCTAGTTCTTCGCCCAATTGGAAAAATCACTGCGGTGGCTCGAGACATACAAGCAACAGACTTATCACGACGAATTGAACTGGGGGGCCCTGCAGATGAGTTACGCGATCTCGGAGACACCTTTGATCAAATGCTCGACCGGCTAGATCAAGCATTTGAAGGACAAAGACAATTTATTCAAGAAACTTCACATGAACTAAGAAATCCGCTTGCAGTAATACGAGCGAACCTTGATGTGGTGCTAGGAGACCCCAAGGCCACTCTAGAAGAGTTTCAATTTTCAGGAGAAGTAGCGAGTCGAGCTGCAATAAGAATGTCTGCTCTTGTAGACGATTTATTGTTGCTGGCGCATCACGAAAGACGTAACACTCATCGTGGACCCATTCTCCTTTCACAAGTAGTTGCCGAAACAGTTGAAGACTTTTTTGCTTTTGCAAAGAGAAACGATGCTGTTTTGACATTAGATGTGACTTCGGAGATAAAAGTCATAGGAGATGCTGCGGCACTACGACGAGCATTAGCAAACTTATTAAGCAACGCGATACGTGTCGTTGACTCAGAAGGGTCAGTTAAAGTCCTTGGCGGCCAAGACGTAGAACAGGTCTGGATTTCTGTAGAGGACAATGGTCCCGGATTGTCGCCGGAGGATCTTGAACATGTATTCCAGCGTTTCTGGAAAGGAAAGGGTTCTGAGGTTAAAGAATCTGGACGCTCAGGTTTAGGCTTGGCAATCGTCAGGCAAATAGTAGAAGGTCATGGTGGCCAAGTCACAGTTCGTTCACAACTTGGAAATGGTGCCACCTTCACAATTTGGTTACCAAGGTACATTAGTGCTTAGTTGCTGCTTAATTTTGGTCTTATTTGTCTAAGTTAGAGTGATGGAAGAAAAGGAAGTGCAAAAAATCGCAACGGAAGACTTCTCACAAGACTATGAAGCCTCTGATGAATTGACTTTGGAAGAGATACAAGTCGGTGAGAGTGGTACAAGTAAAAGTCCCGTGCGTTTAGACCAGAAACAAAAAATTATTCTCAAAACTCTTACCGCGTTCCTGCTTCTAGCAATTGGGGTTTTACTTGGTGGACTCTTTATTTATCTGAATGAAGATGAAGTATCAGAACCAGCGCCTCAAATCAATTTTCAACTAGGAGAAGCACCCGTTCAAAACCCTGGTGAAGAACCTGTGGTAGCTGTCGCCAAAGCAGTTTCTCCTTCTGTTGTTCTTGTAGAGATTCCCGGGTTAGGCCAGGGATCCGGAATCGTTCTCGACTCCGAAGGGCATATAGTCACAAATGGTCATGTAGTAGATGAAGCGGAATCGGTTTTAGTCACTCTTTCAAACGGCCGTAAGATTGAAGCCACTGTTATTGGTTCTGATATTCGACGAGACGTCGCAGTCGTGAAACTCGATGACACAGTTCCGGATTTGATTCCTGCAACATTTGCTCCTAGTGATGATATTCAAGTGGGTCAACTTGCAGTTGCCGTTGGCAGTCCATTTGACCTCTCACAAACCGTCACATCAGGAATTGTGAGTGCTCTTGGTCGGGTCGTTTCATCCTACGGATGTGAGGTTGGAGGTTTCAATAGTGCTGAATGCGCTGGGATCTCAACAATCCAAACAGACGCACCTATAAACCCTGGAAATTCAGGCGGCCCTTTAGCCGACCGGTATGGGCGAGTCATCGGTATGAATACCTTGATTTACACAGGAGGAATAGTCGAAGGCAACGTAGGGGTTGGATTCGCTTTACCTAGCGACACAGTTGTTTTAGTTTCTCAGAGGCTTATAGCCGGCGAGCCTGTCGGAACAGCATGGCTAGGTATCAGGGGAGAGTCACCTGATGATGGTAGAGGAGGAGCAATCATTGTGGAATTAACTCAAGGATCACCAGCTGATCAAGCGGGACTTCAAGTTGGAGATTTGATTGTTGCTTCTGAGGGGCGGCCGATAATCACAATGGAATCATTACGTGCAGACATCCAGCTCCAATTACCTGGAATGACAGTTACTCTTGATTATGAGAGAGAAGGCGTACTATCCAGCACTGAAGTCATATTAGGTGATTTAGATAAGTTTCTCGCAGAACCGTAGCAAGACCAGCAGAGTTGCTAATTCTGTATCAATACTGCAGGTAGGATCAACGATCTATGAACTTGATGAGTCGTTTTGGAAGAGCTCGGGCATCCTTTGCGGGCAACCTCTCAAAAGTTCGATCGCGAATTGAGATAGATGAAACTATTTGGGAAGATATAGAAGAGGCTCTTTTGTTCGCAGATGTAGGGGTAAACACTACAGACAGGCTTATTGCTAAAGTTCGCCAATTATCTCGGGAGGAAGAGGTGAGCGAGCTTGAAGACATTTTGAGCATCCTCCGAAAAGAGATGACAAGTTCTTTAGAGTCTTCAAGTAGAAAACTAAATCAAGAGTCTTCCCCTAGTGTCTGGCTATTTGTTGGTGTAAATGGAGTTGGCAAAACGACAACAATTGGCAAAATAGCAAACCAGAAAAAATCTTTAGGCCAGAAAGTAGTTCTCGCAGCTGGAGACACTTTTCGAGCTGCAGCGGTTGAACAACTAAAACAATGGGCGGGATTGTCTGAATCAATAGTTATTAATGGATCTGAGGGAGCAGATCCAAGTTCAGTAGTTTTTGATGCTGTTGAACATGCTGCATCAAAAGGTGCTGGTCTTGTGTTAGTTGATACTGCTGGCAGGGTACATACTAAAAGCAACCTTATGGAAGAGCTTCAAAAAATAAGGCGAGTTGCAGAAAAGGGAGCTGGAACTGTGACTGAAACTTTGTTGGTATTAGACGCTACTACGGGACAAAACGGGTTAATGCAAGCAAAACAATTCACGGAAGCCGCAGAAGTTACTGGTGTCGTGCTTACTAAACTTGATGGAACCTCACGTGGAGGGATCATATTTGCCATACATGAGGAACTAGGAATTCCAGTAAAACTAATTGGAGTAGGAGAAGGTATTGAAGATCTTTTTCCTTTTGATCCAACCGAATTCGTAAATGCTCTTTTCGACTAGTTATTGAAATGATTTATAAAAATGTTTGAAAATCTCACAAGCCGTTTTGATGGAATAATAAAGAAAATACGCAGTAAAGGACTTCTAGGGCCAGAAGAAATCGAAGAAGTTCTAAAAGAAATCCGAACTGCCCTTCTTGATGCGGATGTAAATTTAAAAGTAGTTCGCGCATTTCAAGAAAAAATTAGGGTTCGAGCTCTTGGCGAAGAGGTAAGTGGTGTACTGAACCCTGGTCAACAAATCGTAAAGATTGTTTCAGAGGAGCTCACAAGCATCCTCGGTGGAGAGTCAGTAAAGATAACTTTTGCACCCAAGCCTCCCACTGTTGTAATGCTTGCCGGGTTACAAGGATCAGGAAAAACTACAACAGCAGCCAAACTAGCAAAATGGTTCAAAGGCCAAGGGCGGAATCCGTTGCTCGTTGCAGCGGACTTAGCTCGTCCCGCTGCAGTTGATCAATTAAGAACACTCGGTTCTCAGGTGGGAGTTCCAGTTTTCAGCGAAATGTCCGACCCCATAGCGGTAGCAGAGTCTGGATTAGAAGAGGCCAGAAGGTTAGGGCGAGATGTTGTGATTTGCGATACAGCAGGTCGTCTTACAATTGATGAACTCATGATGAAAGAGATTGGCGAAATTTCAGAGGCTATTTCTCCTCACTATACGTTCCTTGTTGTTGATGCCATGATTGGACAGGAAGCAGCATCAATCGCTGAAACATTCCATGAAGCTATTGAATATGACGGAATCATCCTTACGAAACTTGACGGAGATGCGCGAGGAGGAGCAGCCTTATCTATTCGTGAAGTTGTAGGCAAGCCGGTAACTTTTGCGTCTAGTGGAGAAAAGGTTGAAGATTTTGAAATATTTCATCCGGATCGTCTTGCAAGTCGAATTCTTGGAATGGGGGATATTGAAACTCTTATAGAGAAGGCGGAAGAGACCTTTGAAAAAGAGAAATCTCAAGCTGCGATGGAGAGAATGCTTGAAGGAACATTCACTCTTGATGATTTCCTTGATCAACTTCACCAAATAAGAAAAATGGGCCCCATTAGTAATGTGATGGGTATGGTGCCAGGTGTAGCACAAACTGGACAGCAACTAGATGGAGAAGCCGAAGAAAGACGGATTAATCGGCTAGAAGGTATTATCCAGTCGATGACTTCTCTGGAGAGAGCAAAACCAGAGATTATTGACGGTTCAAGAAGGGCTCGGATTGCACAAGGGAGTGGCACACAACCAGCAGAAATTTCCCAGATTGTAAAACAATTTCGGGAAATGAAAAAAATGATGAAGAAGGCTCCCAAAGGCCCTAAAGGCCGTAAGTCTAAGAAGCAAAAGAATCGACAAAAAGGTGGGAGAACTTCAAATAAAGGCCCAATTGTGCCAGTTAAAAAAGGTTTATCTCTTCCTGGACTCGGAGAGGATGTGGTTAAAGAAAAGCTTAAAAATTTAGATTTAAGTGATTTAGATTTCTCTTAAATCCAGATATGTTACAAAAAGGCTGGAAATCTGTTCATAATCGGGCAGACTGTTTCTCCGACTAGGTGCGTATCATTAGTACCAAGAAATTACGCCACATCGATTGAGTGGCCATGAACAAGTAGAGAGAGATCCACTGTGGCTGTAAAACTTCGCCTTATGCGGATGGGAAAAAAGAAACAACCGACCTACCGAGTGGTAGCTGCTGATTCGCGCAAAGCGCGAAACGGTAGGTTCATTGAAGTAGTAGGTTTTTATGACCCCCGTCAAGACCCATCAATAGTTGATATAGAAAACGAAAGGGCAGTTCATTGGCTTCAGCATGGTGCTCAGCCTTCTGAACGAGTGAAGAAATTGCTTCAAATATCAGGAGCTTGGGAGACCTTCTCTGGTGAAGCCTTTGTTTCGCCAGAACCGAGCGTAAAGAAGAAAGAAGAGGTAGCTGAAGAGGTTGCTGAAGAGGTTGCTGAAGAGGTTGCTGAAGAGGTTGCTGAAGAGGTAGCTGAAGAGGTAGCTGAAGAGGTTGCTGAAGAGGTTGCTGAAGAGGTAGTTGAAGAGGTTGCTGAAGAGGTTGCTGAAGAGGTAGTTGAAGAGGTTGCTGAAGAGGTAGTTGAAGAGGAAGAAGAAAACCAATGAGTGGAGAAACTTCCACAGCAGAAGGCGTACTTGAGTACTTAATTAAATCGATAGTTGAAAACCCAGATGAGGTACAGATAGAAGTCAGTGAAGATGAACGCTGTACTTTTTCAGTGACAGTGGCAGATGATGACATGGGTCGAGTGATCGGTAAAAGAGGTCGAGTAGCAAATGCTATTAGAACTATTGTTAGAGCTGCAGCAGTGCGTGATGAAATAGAGATCGATGTCGACTTCGTTGACTAGATGTTAAATACGGGCGTTCAATGAAAAACCCCGATGATTCAAACCTCTTAGAAGTTGGGCGAATTGATCGTGCACATGGTGTCAAAGGTGAAGTAATTGTAAGCCTCGTTACAGACCGGATAGAACGCTTATCAGAAGGATCCAAGCTGCAAACTCCAAATGGAGATCTGACGGTTCAAACGAGTCGACCTCATCAGCATCGACATCTTGTCTCATTCGCAGAAATAAAAGGGCGAGAGTCAGCGGAAAAATGGAGAGGTGTAACTCTTCTTGCTGAACCAATTGAAGATCCAGATGATGAATCCTTGTGGGTTCACGAGCTGATTGGAGCAGAAGTAGTAGATCAATATGGGGTATCTCATGGATCGGTCACTGCTGTACTTTCTAACCCAGCAAGTGATTTACTTGAACTTGAAGACGGCACTTTAGTTCCTCTGACATTCGCAGTAGATATTCAACCTAAAATCCTTATATCGGTTGTAGTCCCTGCAGGCCTCTTCGTAGAGGCAGAAGAAGAGGAATGATGACACTCCAGATCAGCGTATTTACTATTTTTCCAGAGATGATAGATGGTTATACATCTCAAAGCATTCTAGGAAGATCACAGAACAGCGGTTTGTTGGAAATCAAGAGTCATGATTTGCGAGATTATGCAGATGACCCTCATCGAACTATTGACGATAGCCCGTTTGGTGGGGGTCCTGGCATGGTGTTAATGCCAGAGCCAGTATTTAAATCCATCGAGGCTGTAAAACCGCCACGACCTTTAATATTACTTAGTCCGAGTGGGAGAAAATTTGATCATGGGGTGGCTACCGAACTGGCTCAACTAGAAGGGTTTTCTTTTCTTTGCGGTCGTTATGAAGGAGTGGACGAACGCATCCGCACACGTCTTTGTGATGATGAAATTTCGATAGGAGATTATGTTCTTGCTGGAGGTGAGCTTGCAGCTTTAGTCATTATTGAAGCGGTAGCGCGTCTCCGTCAAGGAGTGCTTGGTAATGAGAATTCAGCAACGGACGAATCTTTTGTCAACGGACTACTGGAACATCCTCACTACACAAGACCTGCAGAATTTCAAGGAGATCAAGTTCCACCAACATTATTATCCGGAAACCATGAAGAAATTAAGCGTTGGCGTAAAATTCAATCTTTATTAGCGACTTCTCGCAGACGCCCAGACCTTATAGACAAGCGTGGGGGATTAACTCAAGAAGAAACAGAACAATTAGAAGAGATTGACCAACATAAAAATTAATGGGATGAATCTTCTCATGACGCCTCTACACTTATGAGGCGACCGGAACACGGTTCGCTTTAATTCTGACCAATTCGCTGAGGATATAAAATGCAACCCACAGACCTCGTCGACGAACAAAATCTCCGAGACGACATCCCCGAATTCAACCCTGGCGACACTGTAAAAGTCCATGTCCGGGTAGTTGAAGGAAATAGACAGCGCATCCAAGTCTTTGAAGGTATTGTCCTTCGTCGTCAAGGAAGTGGAGTTCGCGAAACTTTTACGGTTAGAAAACTTAGTTTCAGCGTTGGAGTAGAGCGAACTTTCCCTGTTCATTCACCGGTCTTAGAAAAGATTGAAGTCGTCACACAGGGAGACGTACGACGAGCAAAGCTTTATTACCTAAGAGATCGAATTGGTAAGAGAGCTAAAGTTAAAGAAAAGCGTGATTGGTAGCTCTTAAAGATCTAAACCCGATTATTCCAACATCCTCGATGCCAATGCCGTCGTAAATCTGGAGCTTCAATTGGGACAACAACCAAATGCCCAAGACCCTTTGGTATATCTCTATTGCAACCCGGGCATATATATATTTTCGATGCTTGATAAGGCTGGATTTGAGTAACCTCAACTTCTCCGAATATTTCTGGTTTGTCCATCTTATTTATCCTAAAAAAGCCCAAATTAGAAGAAGTAAAGCCACCACTATTCCTGAAATAACAAAAATGAAATCACTCGGGCGGCGACGGTAAGGACGATTTGGATCAAAACCCATATTGATCAGTATCGTCTGTAATGTAATGCGATCACACTTTTTGACTTTAGTTTTGGTTTTGTCTGTTCTTTTTACTGCTGGATGTGTTGGCTCAGCACCCGATGTTCCAGAAGGTTCGGATCAGTCCTTGATTCAAGGTAGAAAAGTCTGGACAACTTTCTGCATCTCATGCCATGGCCCAACAGGATCTGGAGGGCGTGGACCATCGTTAAGAGAAATAGAAAACAAATATCCAGATACAGAAGATATCTCTTTAATCGTCAACGAAGGTCGTGAAGCTATGCCATCTTTCAACGAGGCTCTCGATCCGGAAGAAGTCAAATCAGTCATACGGTATATTCTGGAAGTGCTTTAAAGGCTTATATTCCCTTTCAGTCTTACTTTCATTCCGATACACTCACATTGGCCAAACAACCGTTTGGTAATAAAAATATTCACCCGATTCACCCACGGTCGCCTGTAGGCGCCGAATCGGGCTAAGAGTAACCGATGGGAAAGGAAAGACGACATGGCAGTCGTAAGTATGAAGCAACTGCTTGAAGCAGGGGTTCATTTTGGACATCAAACGAGTCGATGGAACCCAAAAATGCAAAGGTTTATTCACGGAGAACGGTCCGGAATATACATTATTGATCTCCAACAAACACTCAGTTGTATTGAGAGTGCTTATGGATTCACTCGAGATCTCGTAGCAAACGGAGGAAGAGTCTTATTTGTCGGAACAAAACGTCAAGCTCAGGACCCAATTCGTTCGTATGCAGAAAAGTGTGGGATGCCATACGTGAACCAAAGATGGCTTGGCGGGATGCTCACGAACTTTCAAACAATTTCAAAACGAGTGGCGAAGATGCAGGAATATCAACGTATGCGCAACTCTGGAGAGTTTGAAGTTATGCCAAAGAAAGAGGCTTTGCTGCTTTCAAGAGAATTAGAGAAATTAGAAAGAAACTTAATGGGAATAAGTGACATGAAGTCACTGCCAGAAGCAATTTTTGTTATGGACACTGTTCGGGAACATATATCAATTACGGAAGCAAATAAACTTGGAATTCCAGTAATCGCAGTTCTAGATACTGACTGTGATCCAGATGTAATCCAATATCCAATTCCCGGCAACGATGACGCAATCCGTTCAGGAAGGTTGCTTTGTCGCGTAATGTCAGATGCCATAGAAGAAGGACGCTTCATAGCAAATTCTTTAAACAAGGGAGACGACGTTCCTTCTCTTGACACTGAGGAGAAAGCAACAGAACAAGCACAAGCACAGGCACAGGCAGAAGCCGAAGCTATAGAACGAGAAATGCGTGTAGCGGAAAAACTTCAACCAGAATCAGATGAAGTGTCATCAGAAGAACCTAAAGAAGAACCTAAAGAAGAACCTAAAGAAGAACCTAAAGAAGAACCTAAAGAAGAAAGTAACGAAGGAGCTTGATCATGGCAGATGTTACTGCTCAAGATGTTAAATCATTAAGAGACGCCACTGGCGCTGGAATGATGGATGCAAAAAAAGCTTTGATTGACGCCGAAGGAGATGCTGAAGCAGCAGCTCAGTTATTGAGAGAAAAAGGTCTCGCTAAGGCGGCCACTAGAACAGATCGAGAAAACGCTGAAGGCGCAGTATCAGTTCTTGTTGAAGGAAATAAAGCTGTTCTCGTCCATATCAAGTGCGAGACGGACTTCTCGGCAAAATCTGAACAATTTCAGAGTTTTGTTGACTCTTTAACAGCGGATGTTCTCGTTCAAGGGGAGTCTGCGGTAGATAATCATGCAAAAGAACTTGATGATCTCCGGTTATCTGTAAAAGAAAATGTTGAGATAGGAAGAGTTGAAGTCGTAGAAGCAGCAGAAGGAAACCGCATAGATACGTACGTCCATAAACAAGATGGAAGAGGCGTTAATGGAGTAATTGTTGAAGGGAAGGGTGTAGATCAAGAAACTCTTCACCAAGTTGCACTTCATGTGGCATTTGCTAAACCAGCGGCACTTACTCGAGAAGAAGTATCAGAAGAAGCTATTGAGAAAGAGCGTGCCGCTCTTTTAGAAATCACCAAAGCTGAAGGTAAGCCAGAACAAGCATGGGAGAAAATAGTCGAAGGGCGACTTACAGGCTGGTTTAGAGAATCAGTATTACTTGACCAAGGACTTCATGGCGACAAGACTTCAGTCAGAGACTCTTTAGGCAGTGGAGAAGTAGTTCGTTTCGCACAGGCCTATCTCGGAGGTTGAGTTTGTCTGACAAAGATTCTGCTCGATGGAATCGGGTTCTTCTTAAAGTTTCCGGCGAGGCATTCGCCGGAGATGCTGGTTACGGCATCGATGGTGAAATAGTTACTCAAATAGCTAAAGAAATTGTTGATGTTAGGGGCGCGTTTAATGTTGATTTAGCAGTAGTCGTGGGTGGCGGAAATATTTGGCGAGGAATGTCAGGAGCTGGAGCGGGTATGGATCGCGCCCAAGCTGATTATATGGGCATGCTTGCAACGTCTATCAATGCTCTAGCGCTTCAGGACACGCTTGAACAGTTGGGGCAACCCACTCGAGTGCAAACCGCTATACATATGGCACAAATTGCTGAACCCTATATACGCCGTCGCGCTATTCGCCATTTAGAGAAAGGAAGAGTTGTAATTTTTGCTGGCGGAACAGGGAATCCTTTCTTCACCACCGACACCGCTGCTGCTTTAAGAGCCGTAGAAATGGAAGCACAAGTGCTATTGAAAGGTTCACACTCCGGAACAGATGGCATTTATACAGCAGATCCTAAAATACAACCAGACGCAGAAAAAATTGATCAAATTAGTCACCTTGAAGTGATTAAACAAGGCCTCCAGCCAATGGACTCAACCGCCATCACGCTTTGCATGGATAATCAGTTACCTATTGTGATGTTTGATCTGATGAGTTCCGGTAACGTCCGATCCATACTTGCAGGTAAATCAGTCGGTACTCTGGTTACTTAACAGGGAGTGACGTTGAGCGACGAGATGATTCAATTGGTGCTTGAAGAAGCAGAGGAACGTATGACAGAAGCCGTCGCTAATTCAAAAAAAGAATTCTCAACCATACGCACAGGTAGGGCTTCTTCCTCTTTGGTTGAACGTATCTCTGTAGATGCGTACGGAGTAGAAATGAAGTTACAAGAATTAGCTAGTTTCTCCATCCCAGAAGCCCGTCAATTGCTTATCACCCCACATGATCCAGGCAATGTAGTAGCCATAGAAAAAGCGCTAACAAAAGCAGAACTCGGCCTGACCCCCAGCAACGACGGTCATTCAATAAGATTATCTTTCCCAGAGTTGACACAAGAAAGGCGACACGAGTTAGTACGAATGGTTAACAGCATGGCGGAAGAAGGAAAAAATAGACTTAGAGGTCAAAGACGAAACGGACGCAAAGATCTGGATGATATCAGTGGTAGCGGAGGTGTATCAGAAGACGATATCAAACACGCGTCTGACCGCCTTGACGAACTTATACATAAACACGAGGCTGTAATTGATCAGGCCAGAACATCAAAGGAGAATGAGCTACTAGAGGTCTAGGCTTAAGGTAATTCAGGAGAAATAATGAACGATCAACCAAAATTTGAAGAAATACGGATACTCGGACTTGAAGCTTCCGAAGATGAAGCAACCCCAGGTCGTTCGGTATTTGAAAACGGAGAATCGACTAGTGACCTTCCACCTTGGACGGCACCTCCGGAGAGTCCATCTTCTACACACGAAGAATGGGAAGAAGATGAACCTCGCTGGGCAGATGATGTTCCAACAGAACATGAATCTCAGCAACCCGTCGCCGATTTGAGAGATTCAGCAGCTGCTTCATTTTTTGAAGAAGAAGCAATTCGAGGATCTTCAGAAATTTCAGGAGACTTTGACCCGCCCTTACTTCCACCGGATAGTCCGTTGCCACCACTTCCGGCTAACGAGGTGACAACACAGGAGCCAATTCAGAGTGGACGAGGAGGTAAGAAACGTGGTTGGAAACGCAGCAACTCATCCGGAGAAGGCAGGAATATGCCGGTAGCGATTATTACTGGTCTTGTCCTAGGAGCTTTAGTTCTAGTGTCTTTCCACCTAGGGTCAGGAGTGACAGTAGTTGTAGCAACTTGTTTCTTAGTTCTTGCTGCTGCTGAGTTCTTTATGGCGGTTAGACGGGCTGGATACCAACCAGCGTCACTGTTAGGAATTGTTGCTGTTGCCGCTTTGAATCTCGGAGCGTATTGGCGTTTTGAAGCAGCAATCCCCCTAATTTTACTTTTGACAGTCTTGTTTGCTTTCTTATGGTATTTCACAGGTGTGGACCGAGAAGCGCCGATGCTCAATATTTCGGTAACCATGTTTGGGGTTCTATATATCGGGATGATGGGTTCCTTCATAGGTCTCATGCTTAAAGACGTAAATGGTGTAGGAATGATGCTTGCCGCAGTATTAGCCACTGTTGGATATGACACAGGGGGACTCGTGATTGGTCGTATTGCTGGTCGAACACCACTCGCAGCAGTAAGCCCAAATAAAACCATGGAGGGTCTGATTGGTGGAATGGCAGTATCGTTTGCCGTCACCGTTTTGATCACAGGACAAATCACCCCGTTTGGAGATAGTCCTGGAGATCTAGGATCAGCATTTGTATTAGGTGTAGTAGCAGCTCTAGTCGCTCCATTGGGAGATTTGTGCGAATCCATGATTAAGAGAGATCTAGGCATTAAAGATATGGGGAGCATTCTTCCAGGACATGGAGGACTCCTAGATCGATTTGATGCTCTCCTTTTTGTTCTACCGGCCACTTATTACACCGCTCGTCTTTTAAATCTTTTTGGTGGCTGAGCCTACTTGCATAGAACGCGGCCTGCTGGTTGACCTAGTCAATTGGGCGTCACATGAGTTTGACGTTGACGACGCTACCCAACCGATAGGAGACATCCGACGAAGATCCAAGTCGCTGTCTTTGATCACTAACTTAAGTTAAATCACGGTATTCTCCTTTCATGGCTACCAAAGTTTCAGTCCTTGGTTCAACAGGCTCAATCGGGACACAGACACTTGAGATTATTGATTCCTGCCCCGAAGACTATGAAGTTGTTTCCCTTGGTGCCGCACAATCAGTAGAAAAACTTACTGAACAAGCAATAAGGCTTCGTCCAAAAGTTGTGGCAATAGAAGATCCTGAATTGGTCTCAGATCTAGCAGACCGTTTGCCGGCAGAGGTAGAGATACTTGCAGGCCCTAACGCCCTATCAGAAGCAGCAGTAATGGGCGATGTCGCAATTAATGGTGTCGTGGGCTTCGCAGGACTGCCCATCACGATGGCTGTTTTGCAGGCAGGGAATCGCCTTGGATTAGCAAACAAAGAGTCATTGATTGCTGCCGGCCCAATCGTTCAACGAGTGAGAGATACTCCTGGAGCAGAATTGTTGCCAGTAGATAGTGAGCATTGTGCCATTCATCAATGTTTAAGAGCCAATGTGGTCGAAAGAAGAGTAAAAAAAATTGTTTTAACTGCTTCAGGAGGACCATTCCGAGGTAGAAAATTAGATCAACTTTCAACCATCGGAGTTGAAGAAGCTCTTGACCATCCCACTTGGTCTATGGGTCCAAAAATCACGGTTGATTCTTCAACGCTTATGAATAAAGGCTTAGAAGTAATAGAAGCGCATGAATTATTTGGAACGGATTACAACGATATAGAGGTGGTGGTACATCCGCAGTCCATTATTCACTCTATGGTTGCCTTCTCAGATGGAGCAACCATCGCTCAACTTTCTCTCCCAGATATGCGTCTCTGCATCGGTTACGCGTTGGCTTACCCTGATCGGCTAGAAGTTCCATTTGGTGAAATTGACTGGACTCAACTAAATCGTCTTGATTTTGAATTGCCGGACCGGAAGGCTTTTCGTTGCTTGGATCTAGCATTTGCTGCCGGAGAAATGGGAGAAACAGCACCGGCTTGGCTAAATGCAGCTAATGAAGTAGCGGTCGCGTCATTTCTTGAAAACAAACTTTCTTGGATTGGAATATCTGAAGTTCTAGAAGAAATATTAAACATATGGCCAGGAGAGAAAGCCAGCAAAATTGAAGACATCTTGGAAGTTGACCAAGAATCTCGAAGAATCACTTCTGAACTAATTTTAAAGAAGACATGACGAAACTTGAGAGACCAGAAATGGTCAGACTATTGACACTTATTTTCTTTGGGATAGTCCTAATTCAAGTTGGAGGATTGTCAATGATCGCAGTAGTGCTTGCTTTTGTCATGATGCTAGCGCTTCATGAATTAGGGCATTTGCTAGCTGCACGCCTATCTGGAATGAAAGTAACAGAGTATTTCATAGGGTTCGGGCCACGTCTCTGGTCGTTTAAAAGAGGAGAAACCGAATATGGAATTAAAGCAATTCCAGCCGGCGCGTATGTACGCATTATCGGTATGTCAAACCTTGAAGAAGTAGAACTGGAAGATGAATCCCGTTCATATCGTGCTCAAAGCTTTCCAAGACGCCTAGCAGTCTCCCTTGCTGGGTCAGGCATGCAATTCTTGCTTGCCTTTGTTCTACTGGTGTTCCTCTTCTCTGCCATCGGTAGTCCTTCAAATGATGCATGGGAGGTTGGTTCAGTAGTAGAAGGCTCAACAGCTGAAACTATTGGAGTGTCTGAAGGTGATCAAATTTTGACAGTAAGTGGTGTAGATGTCAGTGACTTTGAGCAATTTGGAGCAGTTGTACGCAGATCAACTGGAAGAATTGTGCCAGTAGAGATTAGTAGAAAAGGATCAATAGAAATACTTACAACTCAAATCGGTGAACGTCTGACAGCAGTAGGAGCAGCAGCTTTTCCCGGACTACAAGAGGGTGACCAAATACTTTCCATAAACAGACAGGAAGTCTCAACATGGACAGAAGTTGTATCTGAAATATCTGGACAAGATTCATTTCTTGTAGAAACACAAAAATCTGATGGAACTGTAAAAACACTCCAAAGCGCTCAAGCCTTTACACCTCTCCCTCCTGAACAAATCGCAGTCCAAGGATTTTTCGGTGTGGCCGCTCGGTCTCCCCTCGAAACTCTCGGTTTGGGTACTTCTATAAAAGAATCGGCAACGCAGACTGCCCAATTGATCGGAAGTTCGGCTCAAGCAATTGCTCAATTCTTTACGCCAGGAGGATTGTCTAATTTTTTTGAGGGAGCAGTAGAGGGAGGAAGTTCTAACGCCTCGGTTGGAACAGGAGTTTCATCCGAAGATGAAAATCGGCTTCTATCCATTTACGGAGTTGCTCGTTTAGGAAGCAGTCTTTTCGAATCTGGGGCTTACAACTTCATCTGGTTTCTTGTCTTAATAAACGTATTTGTGGCTGTATTTAATCTCATCCCACTTCTTCCATTTGATGGAGGTCACGTAGTAATCGCAACTTACGAACGTTTGCGTTCATTTCGCGGAAGACAATATCGCGCAGATATTTCAAAATTAGTTCCACTAACGTGGCTCGTTTTACTGTTGCTAATCTCTTTAACTTTGGTGGCTCTCTTTAGAGATATTGTGGATCTTCCTGATTTTGGTTGAGTTTCGTCTGGGCTAGCTCTCTACTGCCTGTAGCCTCCGATATATGGAGGTTCAAGCAACATTTCCCCGACACCTAACTAAACAGGTCATGGTTGGGGATGTACCTGTAGGCGGAGGAGCCCCAATCAGTGTGCAGTCAATGACGGTTACCCGTACAGCTGACCATGAAGCCACCTTGCAACAAATTTATGATCTAGCTATGGCAGGTGCAGATATTGTTCGCTGCACTTGTAACGAGCCAGAAGCTGCAGAGGGTTTGGCTCAAATTGTTCCCCGATCCCCAGTACCGATAGTTGCAGACATTCATCACCAATATCGGATGGCTTTAGCAGCACTAGAAGCAGGTGTCGACTGTTTGCGTCTAAATCCGGGCAATATCCGTAAGCCTGAACACATAAAAACGGTAGCAAGCGAAGCCAGAGACCGAGGTGTCCCGATCCGCATAGGGGTAAATGGAGGGTCATTACATCCTGATCTTTATGTCAAATACGGAAATATTGTTACTCCGGAAGCAATGGTTGAATCTGCGTTGACGGAAATTGGATATTTCTCAGAAGTAGGTTTTGATTTAATCAAAATATCAGTGAAGGCCTCAAGCGTTCCTCTAATGATTGACGCGTATCGGCAATTAGCGGAAGTAACCGAACATCCTTTACATCTTGGGGTCACAGAAGCAGGTCCATTACCCGGAGGGCTAATCAAATCAACTGCAGGCATAGCTACGTTGTTAGCAGAAGGAATTGGGGACACGATTCGATACTCATTAACAGCGGACCCAGTAGAAGAAGCAAAAGCAGGAAGATTCTTACTTGAATCACTCGGATTGCGTGAACGAAAAAACGTTGACTTAATAGCTTGTCCGAGTTGTGGTCGGGCTGAAATTGACGTTGTTGCAGTAGCAGAGCAGGCAATGGCTGCGTTCGCTGAACGCAAAATTCCTCTTCAGGTCGCGGTGATGGGATGTGTGGTGAATGGGCCTGGTGAGGCTCGGGATGCAGACCTTGGTATAGCTGCAGGAAATAAGAGAGGTCATTTATTCATTAAAGGAAAGAATGCTTTAGTGGTACCAGAAGATGAGATGGTTGACACTTTGGTTGAGTGGGCAGATTTCATTATTGAACATGGAGCTGAAGCAGCTTTAGCTCGTGTTGATGTTCAAAGAGCGGAACGAGAAGCAGCCCGAGACCGAGAACGTCTTTTAGAAGAACAAGGAGAAGATGCTAATAACTCAGGTACTCGAATCGAAATGATAAAGCGCCATATAGAGAGTTAAAAATCTTTTTTGAGAAAGAAACTTTTGAAGTCTGAAATACGAACTGTAGAGAGCCCAATAGTCCGGTATGCTTGAATATTGCATGCATCGTGCAGTATTTGCGACGAGGCGTGGGCTTAGCCCACGCCTTTCGTTTTCACTGAGCGAAAATTGCTGAAGAATAAGTAACGACAAGGGAGGAAAACCGTGAGTTTGATTGATCAAATTGAGTCTTTGGTATCTCCCCTATGTGAACGCTTAGAAGTGGAATTAGTAGACGTTGAATATGCTGGTGGGGTAGTGCGCCTTACCGTTGACCGTCCTGAAGGTATAGGAATGGATCACATAACACCTCTAACTCGTGAAATCTCACGAGCTTTTGACCATGAAGATCCAATATCAGGCGCATACACAATAGAAATTAGTAGCCCCGGTTTAGAGCGAGCGTTAAAAAAGCCAGAACATTTCTTACGAGCGGTTGGTTCGAATATAACCATCAAAACCCAACCGGGTACGGAGGGTGATAGGCGGGTTACAGGGCGATTAGAAAAAGCTGATGATAAGGAAATATTGGTTCTTGTTGACGGTAAAGAATCCCGAACACTGAATTACAACGACATATTAAAAGCTCGTACAGTTTTCGATTGGTCAAGTAGTTTGAATGCAGATCGACAAAATAATGAAACCCGAGTGGGTAGTAGTCCCCATAGTGGAAGTAGAACAAAATAATGAGTATTGATATGAAAGAGGCTTTCCGAGCGTTAGCTGATGATCGAGGTATTTCTATAGAAGCCTTATTAGGTGCTTTAGCGGATGCTTTGGAGTCCGCTTATCGTCGAATGCCTGGTGCTGAAGATTTTTCTTGGGTAACCATAGATTTTGAAACTATGGATATCCGCGTTCTTGCTCAAGATATAGACGAAGAGGGGGAACCAATTGGAGTAGAAAGAGATGTTACTCCTGACAATTTTGGAAGAATTGCTGCACAAACTGCTCGACAAGTAATGAGTCAGAGAATACGCGAAGCTGAGCGAGACCTCAAATACGAAGAATACGCAGGACGCGAAGGAGATATTGTTACAGGAATCATCCAACAAAGTGATGCTCGATATACCCTTCTTGACCTTGGTCGTGTGGAAGCACTTCTTCCACAAGCAGAACAAGTACCGTTCGAGCGTCCAGAGGCAAGCGCACGCCTGAAGGCATACATAGTTGAAGTAAGAAAAACCGCAAAGGGTCCACAAATCGTAGTTAGCCGCACTCATCCCGGATTAATTAAACGCCTATTTGAATTAGAGGTCCCTGAAATAGCAGATGGCGTAGTTGAAATCAAATCTTGTGCTCGGGAACCAGGGCATCGAACAAAAATTGCAGTCGGATCAAATGACCCACAGGTTGACCCAGTTGGAGCATGTGTTGGAGCAAGGGGAGCTCGCGTCCGCATGGTAGTAAATGAACTCCGTGGTGAAAAGATTGACATAGTCCCATTCTCCGAAGACCCTAAAGACTTTGTGATGAAAGCTCTCTCACCTGCAAAGGTAAATGAAGTCATAGTTGATGAAGAAACAGGTTCAGCGATTGTCGTAGTTCCTGATTATCAACTTTCTCTAGCTATTGGAAAAGAAGGTCAAAATGCTCGACTTGCGGCACGGATGACTGGTTGGAGAATTGATATCAAGAGTGAAACTCAGGTAGCAGAAGAAGCTGCATATGCTGAAGTTGATTGGGCAGAAGGCGAATGGATTATCGACGTTGAAACTGGAGAGCAGGTCTGGAAACCAGCTGAAGGAGGACCAGAAGTTTCTTTAGATCAGTGGAATGAAGCCTCCGCTCTTGATGAAGAGGGTTCAGATTTAGAAAACATTGAACCAGATTCACCCTCTACTTCGAGCGAGGAATCGCAAGAAGAAGACTTGACTGTTGAGGATTCAGAAATCTCTACAGAAGAAATAGAAGAAGAACCCGAAGAAGTAGAAGAAGAACCTGAAGAAATAGAAGAGTCAAGTTAAATTTTGTACCAAATTCTTGGATTTTGTAGATTCTTTTTGAAACACAAAAACCTAGTTACCTAAAGATGAAGAACACCCTATAAAGCGGGGTATAGGGCACGGTTTCCGATAGTGTCAGTTCGTGGCAACTTTAGCCATCTAAAGAAAGATTTAAATACCAAAGTGGCAAACAATGTTCGTGTTTATGAGCTAGCGCGAGAGCTAGGAATGACCAATACTCAGGTTGTTGATCTCTGCGGGACCTTAGGTATAGGCGTTAAGGGGCATTCTTCAGGAATGCCTGAACCCCAAGCAGATCGTGTACGTCGTAAAGCCGAACGAGAAGGGTTAGTTACTAAGGTAAAAGAAGAGAAGCCAGCAGCTAAAGAACCAGCGGCTGAAAAGCCAGCAGCTAAAGAACCAGCGGCTGAAAAGCCAGCAGCTAAAGAACCAGCGGCTGAAAAGCCAGCAGTTAAAGAATCTGAAAAAGTTGAAAAAACTCCTAGTTCAGAAATCAAGAAGCCTTCAGAAGAGCCACAAGACAAGGTAAAAGAAGAGAAATCAGTAGTTGAACTGAACTCAGATCCAACACCTCAAGAAACAACGGGGAGCGCAACTCCGCCTCTGTCTTCCACCGGTAAACCGATACCTCCACCTCCAACTTCGAGAACTGGTAAACCGATACCTCCGCCACCCGGCCAAGGCGGACGTAAACAACCGCCACCCGCAGGAGGCCCTTCAGGCAGAAGAAACACTCCTCCCCCTACCGCTACTTCTCGTCGACCTGCTTCAAGTGGAGGCCCACGAGATTCAGTTCCGGGAGCGGGAGTACGTCCTAATATTGGTGGACCAGGAGGAGCGCCAAATGCTGGGAAACCAGGTGGAGGCCCAGGTGGAGGCCCAGGTGGAGGTCCAGGTGGAGGAAGAAGACCACCTCGCGGCAAAAAGCGTCGCCGTCGAGTTCAGGAAGAACTTGAGCCGTTAGATGCTCCAAGTTACACGCCTGATGACGCAGAAGTTCCAGAAGGCGAAATTGTAATAGAACGACCTACAACCGCTCAAGAACTAGGGCCTAAACTTAATCGAACAGCAGCAGATGTTGTCCGATTCTTGATGCAACAAGGTGAAATGGTTACAGCTACTCAGTCTCTCTCAGATGACATGATTGAGTTATTTGCTGCAGAAATAGGAGCAGAAGTACGTCTTGTTGATTTAGGGGAAGAACAAGAAGTTGAACTTTTAAAGCTTCTAGATGTAGTGGAAGGCGAAGAAGATTCTGATGCTCCAATCCGACCTCCCATCATTACGGTTATGGGACATGTGGATCATGGAAAAACTAAACTTCTTGATCAAATACGAAAAACAAATGTTGCAGACGGAGAAACTGGTGGAATCACTCAACATATCGGCGCTTATCAGGTTGATTTGGAAGGACATCCACTAACTTTTATTGACACCCCTGGACACGCTGCCTTCACCGAAATGCGCGCTAGAGGTGCGGATGCAACCGATATTGTAGTGCTAGTAGTAGCGGCAGATGATGGGGTAATGCCACAGACCATAGAAGCTATCAGCCATGCGAAAGCGGCAGAGGTTCCCATCGTTGTGGCGGTGAATAAGATTGACCGCGAAAACGCTGACGTTCAACGAACTATGACTCAAATAGCTGAACATGAACTTGTGCCTGAGGCATGGGGTGGGGACACTGTCACCGTTGAGATTTCCGCATTGCAAGATTTAGGAATAGATGATCTCTTAGAAAATTTAAAAGTTCTCGCAGAAGTTGAGGATTTAAGGGCAGACCCAGAAGGACGCGCACAAGGAGTAGTACTCGAATCTAATCTTGACATTGGACGAGGCCCAGTAGCCACTGTGCTAGTTCAGAGAGGAACACTCCGTGTCGGTGACCCACTTGTAGCAGGCGCAGCTTGGGGCAAGGTTCGAGCCATGGTCAATGATCTAGGAGTACAAGTTGATGAAGCAGGACCTTCAACCCCAGTCCAAGTTCTTGGACTGTCTGATGTAGCAGACGCTGGAGAAGGGTTTGTCGTTGCTCCAAACGAAAGAATTGCAGGACGTGTAGCAGAGAGGAGAGAGCATTGGAAACGTCAAACAAACATAAGTCGGGATTCTCATGCTCTCTCAGGGGGAGCTCGCCTTGAAGACATATTTGAACAGATACAACGCGGAGAAGCAGCAAATCTCAATTTAATCATCAAAGCAGATGTGAATGGATCCCTTGAAGCGGTAGTAGAAAGCCTTCGAAAGTTAGAACGAGAAGAAGTTCGTTTATCTTTTGTCCACCGCGGAGTAGGAGGAATCACAAAAAATGATATTCAACTTGCAGCAGCAACAAATGCCACAATTATTGGTTTTAACGTTAGGCCAGAAAGAATTGCCAGAGAATTTGCTGTCGTAGAGCAGGTAGAGATTCGAACTTATGAAATAATTTATAAGTTAATTGAAGACATCGAATCAGCTATGGTCGGAATGCTGACTCCTGAGTTTGAAGAAGTCGTTACAGGGGATGCTGAAGTAAGAGAGATATTCTCTGTTCCACGAATCGGACGCATTGCTGGCTGTTATGTGCAGAATGGGATAATTTCAAGAGGATCCAAAGTTCGTTTCCTTCGAGATGGGTCAATCATCTGGAAGGGTGAAGTTAGTTCGCTCCGCAGATTTAAAGAAGATGTAGCAGAAGTACAATCAGGATTTGAGTGTGGTATTGGACTTTCAGACTTTCAAGACCTGAAACAGGGAGATGTCATAGAAACCTATGATGAACGGGAAATCCCCCGAACTTAACTGATGGCACGGCACTCGCAACGCCATAATAAGTCAGCCCGAAGGTTTGACAGGTCGGATCGATTAAACGAATTATTAACGCGGATCTTGGCTGAAGAGATTGAACTTATTGATGATGATCGTTTGACTCTGGCAACAATTACTGGGGTTAGCACGGATCGAGATCTGACAAAAGCAAAGGTTTACGTCACAGGAATTTCTGACGATGAGAATCTTTTAGAATCTTTCAATGAAAACAGACAACGCTTCCAACATGCAATCGGTAGCCAGTCACGACTTAGAAGAGTGCCACAACTAAATTTTATGATTGATGAAACAGGAAGATCAGCAGAACGCATTGAAGAGATACTTCGTGATTTAGAGATCCCTTCTGATGAGTGAGACTAAAGTTGAACCTAACGGAATAGCAGTTATCGATAAGCAACCGGGCTGGACGAGCCATGATGTGGTGGCTAAGTGTCGCGGGATTCTTGGAACAAAAAAGATCGGACATTCAGGAACTTTGGATCCAGATGCGACTGGAGTACTAGTACTTGGTGTAGGGAAATGTACACGAATCCTTCAGTATCTAACTGCCCTTCCAAAGCATTACGTTGGCGATATTGTTCTGGGCGCAGAAACTACCACTTTGGACGCATCAGGTGAAGTGACTGCAACTTTTGATATGAGTTCTGTAACTCTGTCAGAAGTAAAGAAAGCAGCAACTCAGTTGACAGGAAACATAAATCAAATTCCTCCAATGGTTTCAGCACTAAAGGTAGATGGGCGCCGACTTCATGAAATTGCTCGCGAAGGACGTGAAGTCGAACGTCAGCCCCGCCCGGTGACGGTGCACCAGTTCAATGTTACTTCAACAGATCACCCTCTTATTTTCAGGTGTGACGTTAGATGTTCAACCGGAACCTATATACGATCTTTGGCTGCAGACCTAGGAAAATTATTAGAGGGAGGAGCGCACCTAATAAACCTAAGAAGGCTTTCTATCGGATCATTCACAGTTGAGGAAGCTAACCCAGTTGAAAACCCAATCCTTCTCCCTCCTTCTGAAGGGCTTCGAGATTTTCAAGAAATAAGAGTTACGAAAGAAGTGGCTATAGACGTAAGTCATGGAAAAGTTCTTAAACGCGAACATTTAGGTGTTGACAGTGGTGTAGGCCCTTGGCCAGTGCTTGATGTGGAAGGGAATCTTCTAGCTGTCTACGAGCCACATAAGGATGCAGTGAAACCAACTGTGGTGCTAGCAAGCCCAAGGTGACCACTCGCGGCAACAGCTCGCTAGCCTCCTTTAGGTGGAAACTCTTCGTCAAATAATCCCAGCAAATCAAGAAGATTCAGGAACCGTATTAACTATCGGAGCTTATGACGGAGTACATAGAGGACATCGAAGTGTTATTTCGGAAGTCTGTCGATTAGCGAAAGAAAAAGGACTACGTTCTTCCGTGGTTACTTTTGATCGCCATCCTGCCTCAGTAGTTCGACCCGAATCTGCACCATTGTTACTAACAGAACTTGATCAAAAAATTGAACAACTATCCACCACGGGAATAGATCTCACCCTAGTTGTGCCATTTGATGAGGCCAGGGCTAAAGAATCAGCTGAAGAATTCATAGAGGAAGTCTTAGTTAAATGCTTAAAAGTAAAGCATGTAGTAGTGGGAGAAGATTTTCATTTCGGATATCAACGCTTAGGAAACGTAGATCTTTTGCGTGCAGTAGGTAAAGAAAAAGGGTTCACAGTTACAGGTATGGATTTGGTTGGACTAGAAGGGGAACCAGCACGTGACCATGAACAAGTCTCTTCAACTTTTATACGCCAAGCATTAAGCGAAGGGAATCTTGAAAAAGCCAACAACATGCTCGGTAGAGAATATGAAGTTGTTGGCGTGGTTACAGCAGGTGATGGCAGAGGTCAAGAATTGGGATTTCCTACAGCGAATATTCGAATAAACAACTCTGTGTTGCTTCCTGCAGATGGGGTTTATGCCGGCTGGATAGAACTAGTAGACGGATCTATTCATGCAGCAGCAATTTCTCTTGGAACCCGCCCACATTTTTATAAAGATGGGGATCTTCTATTAGAAGCGCATGTATTAGATTTCAATGAAAATCTTTATGAGAAGAAAGTCAGAGTGCGTTTTGTAAAGCACCTACGTTCTCAAAGAAAATTCGACAATCTCAAATCTTTGATTAGTCAACTTGAATTTGACGTTCAAAAAACAAGAGAACTTATGAACTAGGAATTCATTTTTTTATCAAGACTGTGTTCTTAGTAAATAAAAAGTGTGGTGCCTTCGCTTTCATGCAAGATAGGGTAAACACACTGGTTCACTCCTTTGAGTAAATCAAAAAACATAGTCCTCGGGGTTGGGTGAAAATCCCTACCGGCGGTGATCTGTTTTAATTTAAGCAGAAGCCCGCGACCCTTGTGAAACATTTGCAGATCAAGGCCGATTAGGTGAGATTCCTAAGCCGACGGTAATAGTCCGGATGGGAGAGGGCGTAAGGCTAGAGACAAATTTGGCGTGCTTGAGAGTGCGCCAAATTGTGTGATCTAATCTGCGCTGGAATGCAGCCTCGAGAACTCAGAAAGGTAAGAGGCGGCAAAAAATGTTTACCGGCATCGTTGAAGAACTCGGCAACATACGTTCATCGCGCGAACAAGGCGATGGACGTCGCATGCAAGTTAATGCCGAAGTCATCATTGAAGATATTTCGATTGGGGATTCAATATCTGTAAACGGCTGCTGCCTCACTGTTGTCGACTATGAAAGTGAAGATCTAGATTCATGGTTCGCTGTAGATGTGGTTCCAGAAAGTCTAAGTTTGACGACTTTAGGCCAACTCGCCGAAGGAGACTCAGTGAACCTCGAACGGTCAATGCTAGTTGATGGCCGGTTTGGAGGACATGTAGTTCAAGGGCATGTAGACGCTGTTTCAGAAGTGCTTCAAATCCACAGCCATCCAGACGGATCACAGCGCTTCACTTTTGAGATTCCAACAGAAGTGATAGGACAAATTGTCAGAAAAGGATCAGTGGCTCTTGATGGAGTGAGCCTAACCGTGGCCAGCACAGACCAGAAGGCAGAAACATTTGATATAGCAGCTATCCCTCACACTCTTGAAGTAACAACACTTGGGCAGAAAACAATCGGAGATCAAGTCAATTTGGAAGCTGATCTATTTGCTAGGTACGTGGCAGGGATTATTGCAAGTGGTTCATACACATTCGTAAAGGGAGAGAATTAATGCCATTAGCAAGCATTGAACAAGCGATAGAAGCCTACGCACGGGGAGAATTCCTCGTTGTAGTCGATGATGAAGATCGAGAAAATGAAGGAGACTTGATTATCGCAGCAGATGCAATGACTCCCGAAAAAATGAATTTCATGATTCGATATACGAGCGGAGTCATCTGCGCGCCAATGTCTAATGACAGAGCAAACCAACTCGACCTATCTCTAATGGTCGTAGAGAATACTGAGTCCATGAGGACTGCTTTCACAGTTTCAGTGGATGTTATACAAGACACCAGTACCGGTATTTCGGCAGCAGATCGTTCGGCAACTGTCGTAGCGTTAGCTAATCCTGATCAAGTTGGTACAGATTTTGCCCGACCAGGACATATTTTCCCATTACGAGCAAGAAAAGGTGGAGTTTTAAAACGAGCAGGCCATACAGAAGCCGCCGTAGATCTTTGTTCAATGTCTGGACGATCTCCAGTTGGGGTCTTATGCGAAATAGTTAATGAAGACGGAACAATGGCACGAGTTCCAGAATTAGAAAAATTCGCAAACGAACATAATCTTCTATTCATCACGATTGCAGACTTGATTCGATATCGCCGACGTAACGAAAAGCTAGTCGAACATTTTGCAGAAGCGAGAATCCCGACACGACACGGAGAATTCTCAGCACATGCTTATCGATCAATTCTTGACGAGATAGAACACGTAGCTTATGTGCTCGGAGACATCAGTGAGGTAAAGGAGCCACTAGTTCGTGTTCACTCTGAATGTTTAACTGGAGACCTTCTTGGCTCAATACGTTGTGACTGTGGATCACAACTTGATTCAGCCTTAGAAATCATCGGAGAAGAAGGAGCTGGCATTATCGTCTACCTTCGAGGACACGAAGGCCGTGGTATAGGAATAGGGCATAAGTTACGTGCCTACAAACTCCAAGATGAAGGACTAGACACCGTTGACGCCAATTTACAACAGGGACTTCCAGTTGACTCTCGAGAATATGGAGTCGGAGCACAGATTCTTGCTGATTTAGGAATCACTGAAATGAGATTAATGACTAACAATCCGGTGAAATATGGCGGACTTGAAGGCTATGGCCTCAATATCGTCGGCCGGGTTTCTTTAAAAACAGACCCTAATGAGGAAAACATCCGCTATCTCGAAACAAAACGAGAGCGACTTGGACATGACTTATCTGAAGACACCGAAGAAACGGGGTCAGAGTGAAAGAATTAAATTTCCCATTGAATGGCGATGGTATTCGAATTGGAATAGTTGCCTGTCGTTTTAATGACGCAATCACACACCAATTACTTGAAGGAACGCTCGCCAGATTGAAAAAATTTGAGGTGAAAGATGAAGATATCGATCTTGTTTGGGTAGCAGGAGCCTTTGAAGCGCCTTTAGCAGCAAAATCTTTTGCAGATTCCAAAAAAGTAAATGCAGTCATTTGTCTAGGGGCTGTCATCCGAGGAGAAACGCCTCATTTTGACTATGTAGCAGGAGAGGCATCAGCAGGAATTATGCGAGTAAGTCTAGATACCGGAGTTCCAGTAATTTTCGGTATTTTAACCACTGAAGATTATGCTCAGGCTTTGGAACGGGCTGCAGTGAAATCAGGTGATAAAGGTGGAGATTGTGCCGAAGCTGCAATAGAAATGGCCCAAATAGTTAAAGATAGTTTCTAGTTGGTATTTCACTAAAGGTGTTCCTTTTCGAAGGCACTGGTAGGATTGATACTCGTAGATAGTTCAAGGTGAACTATCAGGGTCGGCAAGAAACCCCGACCCTACGTGGCTTCCAACGTGGTGTAAACCCGTTATGAGGCCGGGTCAGAAACCCAGAGGTTATACATGCCGACTAATTTGCCCCCAAAGGCTGAAACAATCACAGAAAATCGACTACACGAGAGCGACACAGGTTCTCCAGAAGTGCAGATCGCTTTACTTAGTGATCGGATCAATCATTTAACTGAACATCTAAAAGTTCATAAGAAAGATCATCACAGTCGAAGAGGGCTCTTGATGCTCGTCGGACGCCGTCGACGGATGCTCGACTACGTTAGTAAAAACGATGTCGAGCGCTATCGCGCAATAATTGCTAAGTTAGGGCTTCGACGGTAGTTGTCTCTTACAACAACCATCAGGTCTTGAAACCAAACTTTTAAACGACAAAATCAGATAGTAGGAAAAGACGCGAAATTTATAGCAGTCATCAGTGCCAGCTGCATGTCGCTCAATCATTTTCACACATAGTGCTTTGAGAAACATCCAACTGGAAACTGAAGACTCAACAAATTGAACGTCATCAACCTTCTGTGGTGAATACCACATTAGAGAAATTAAGGAAAAACATGACAACAATTCAAAGTGTCTCACATACTTTTACTGAGACCGAAAAAACTATTTCATTCGAAACCGGCCGGCTAGCAGGATTAGCTGGAGGAGCTGTACTAGCCCGCCTAGGAGATACAACTGTTCTCGTAACAGCTACAGGAGCAAAGTCAGCCCGACCAGGAGCAGACTTCTTCCCACTCACCGTGGATATCGAAGAACGAATGTATGCCGCAGGAAAGATCCCCGGATCGTTCTTTCGTCGTGAAGGACGTGCATCAGAAACTGCGATTTTAACTTGCCGTCTAATAGATCGGCCTCTTCGCCCAATGTTCCCAGAAGGATTCCGCAACGAGGTTCATATAGTAGGAACGGTTACAGGGGCGGACATGGAGAACCCTCACGATGTCTTAGCTTTAAATGGGGCGTCATTAGCTTTGATGCTTTCACCAATTCCATTTGACGGACCCGTTGGGGCAGTTCGGATCGCGTGGTCTTCTGCCGGAGAATGGGTAGCGCATCCCACCTACGAAGAAGGAGCAGACTCAGCTTTTGAAATGGTGGTTGCCGGTCGAGCACTAGATGGTGGTGACGTGGCAGTGATGATGGTAGAAGCAGGAGGCACTGAAGCAACCAGTGACATTTATGAAGCAGGAACCAAAAAAGTAGATGAATCAGTTCTCGCAGAAGGACTGGAATTTTCCAAGCAATACATCAAAGAAGTAATTGAACTCCAACAAGAACTAGTCAAGGTTGTGGGTGAACCAGAAACCATGACGTATGAAGTTTCTATCGATTACTCCGATGAAATCTTCGCAGCAGTAGATGCAGCAGGAAGACAACGAATCGCAGACACTCAAACCATTGCGGATAAGAGTGCACGAACAGAAGCAGAATCTGAAGTTAAAGCAACAATCCAAGAAGAACTTTCAGAGCAATTTGCTGAGGTTGAAAATGCTGCAACTCAAATAGGTGCAGCAATTCGTTCTATAACAAAAGACTCTGTTCGTAAACGAATAATAGAAGAAGAAATCCGCATTGATGGAAGAAACCCTTCAGAAATACGGCCCCTTTCCTCTGATGTAGGAATCATTCCAACCGCCCATGGATCTGGTTTATTCCAGCGAGGCGAAACACAGGTAATGAATATCACTACCCTCGGCACAGGACGAATGGATCAAATGATTGATGGTATTGATCCAATTGATCGCAAACGTTTTATGCATCATTACAATTTTCCGCCGTTCTCAACCGGAGAAACAGGTTTTATGCGGGGACCGAAACGACGAGAGATAGGTCACGGAGCTCTTGCTGAAAGAGCATTATTCCCTGTTGTTCCTAGCTTCGAAGAGTTTCCTTACACCTTGCGTTTAGTTTCAGAAGTTTTGGCATCGAATGGTTCATCATCAATGGGGTCAGTTTGTTCTGGGGCCCTGTCAATGATGGATGCTGGAGTGCCAATAAAAGCCCCTGTAGCAGGAATAGCCATGGGGTTGGTATACCACGAAGGCAAGTACGTAACGCTCACTGATATTCTCGGTGCAGAAGATGCTTTTGGAGATATGGACTTCAAAGTTGCAGGAACAGAAGACTTTGTGACAGCTCTGCAATTAGATACAAAGATTGATGGTATCCCTGCTGAAGTTCTGGCATCTGCTTTGGATCAAGCTAAAGCAGCACGGATGCAGATCCTGTCTGTCATGACTGGAGCGATTCCAGCTCCACGTGAAGATGTAGGCGAACACGCACCAAAGATAGAGAGCTTTGAAATTCCAGTAGAAAAAATTGGTGAAGTCATTGGACCAAAAGGAAAGATGATTAACACAATCCAAGCTGAAACTGGAGCAGACATAAGTGTCGATGATGATGGAATGGTAGGAATCGTTTCTATTGCTTCACCAGATCGAGCAATAGTGGATGAAGCAGTACGTCAAATTATGCTTATTGTTGACCCTCCTACAGCAGAAGTAGGGGTCACTTATCCAGGAAAAGTCGTAAACATCACTAAGTTTGGTGCTTTTGTAAATATTCTCCCTGGACGAGATGGTCTTCTACATATTTCAAAAATTGGAGGATCTAAGAGAATTGACAGAGTTGAAGATGTGCTTGAATTAGGGCAAGAGATTCAAGTCGTAGTCGAAGATGTTGATCCGAATGGAAAGATTTCTCTCACTCCTGCAGAAGATGACTCTGAAGAAGACATTCAAAGCAGCAGCGAGGTCAAAGAGACCCAAGAATCAGAACCCGAAGAAATCGTTGAAGCGAAATCTGATGAAGGTTTTGAAGACGACGAAGACGACGAAGACGACGGAGACGAAAATTACAATTTAAATGATGATTATGAGGATGATGACGACGCTCAAGAGGTAAAAGAAGCTTCTTTTGAAGAAGCATTTGCTGCAGAACTAGAAAGTGTTCATGGAGATCTAGGGCCGGAGTCACATCGAAACCGAGGGCGTCGACGCAAAGGTCGCTAAAACTCTTTTGTCGTTAACTAAAAATTTCGTCAAAAAGAGCAGATTGGGAATCGGTAAGTCCAGTACCTGACCCTCGATAATGTTGCCAGTTGCCCCCAAAGTAGGCAACGGCTCCGTCTGCGGCTCTTTCACTATCACCAAACTCACCTGTTAATCGGGTACGTATGTCCTGATTTAGTGTTGTGTACTCAACAGCATGAAACGCTTCGTGAATCATTATGTCATTTAGGTGTCCAGAGTTAATTCCGCGATTCGAAATCCAAATTGACCGGCCCCAAGGCATGTCACAACAACGCCCATTAGGCCCCCAGCCACGACTGTCCATAACTCCATAAGGGCATCGATCCGAAAAAGGGTGACAGCCATTGACCAAAATAAAATCCGATGGAATTCTGTTCCGTAAAGCTAGAGGCAGGGCATCAAAAGCTGCTTGAATTGTCGGTTCGTTCCCTCCTTCATGACCAGGCCAACATGAACGAAGATGAGGGGTCTCTTCTAAACAATCTCTTGCAGGAATTGAAACAATCTCCGGGATGGGAAGACGATTCACAGAAGTTGCGACTTTGACTGACTCAGTTCCGTTAGGAACGTTATCTATAATGAGTTTTCTGATTGTAAGTTCAGATATATGAGCAGTGCGAGTATCTTCTCCGTATACACCGTCAACAACTAAACCTAAAAGAGATTGAAGTTCCTCAACCTCAGTTGAAGGACCCCAAGGGTAGGACCCTAAGAGAGTATTTACTTCTTGCGCTAATACAACTCTTTCCTTAAAAACTTCAACACGCTCAAGATGGCTTGCTCTAATTTCTTCGATATTCATGGTAAAGGTTTCTTCCGCAAGTTTCGATAAATCAAGTTGAAGCACCCGGATTAATTCAATATTTAGAGAATTTTTTTCTTCAGATACTTCACTATCAGAAATGACGGGAACTCTTTCGTCAGTTATCGGTGTTGACTGAGTTTGATTCTCTTCATCATCGATAAGTAAAAAAATAGTTATACCCAAAATGAAAGCAACAAATAGAGTGGCAGTGACTAATTTCTTCACCTCGCAAGAATAACGTTTATAGAATTTTTTTATTGCTTTGAGGTGAGAATCGCTAGAAAGTAATAAACAACTCTCCAGTAGGCTCTTTGGGCGCTAATCTCCTCATATGGATATAGAACCAAAAAATCGTAAAATCGGAGTACTGGGAGCAACTGGACGGATGGGGCGCGCCGCCCACCAGGCGTTAATAGAAGCAGAGGGACTAGAAGTCATAGCTCTTTTTGATCTCAAACAAGAAGAAAATATCATAGATGACCTACCAGTATTAACGTCAATTGAAGAGTTCATATCTGCAAGGCCCGAAGTAGTGATTGACTTCACTGTTGCGAAAGCATCTCTCATCAATCTGCCAGAAATAGCCGCAGCAGAAATTCATGCAGTTGTCGGCACTAGCGGACTAACTGAAGAAGACTACAAATCTCTAGGTGAAGTTTTTGATCAGAGCGCTTGTCTTGTTGTGCCAAATTTCGCTATTGGGGCTGTTTTAATGATGAAATTTGCAGAAATGGCTTCCCCATGGTTCCAGACAGCAGAGATTATTGAATTTCATCATAATAATAAGGTTGACGCGCCTTCAGGAACTGCAATTGCTACCGCTGAAATGATGGCTTCTGCTTCTCAAGAATGGGCAGAAGATCCAACCAGCAGAGAGACTCTTACTGGAACAAGGGGTGGAGCCGCTGAAGCAAACATAAAAATCCATTCAGTCCGTATGGAAGGAATGGTGGCTCATCAAGAAGTACTGCTAGGAACTACAGGTCAGTCTTTACTCATTCGTCATGACACCACAGACCGCAGTGCATTTATGCCAGGGGTGGTACTGGCGACACAAAATATTCAAGGAACTGGGCTTACAGTAGGTCTTGAATCTCTACTCGGAATTTAAAGACAACCATGAGTTCAGGCAGGCATCGCCTATTAAGGCCTAGTTGGATTATTTCTCACATATTGGTGCTTGCTTTAGTTGTTTCGACTTTTACACTCGGGATGTGGCAGTTAAGCCGCCTAGATGAAAGACAGTCTTATAACTCCATAGTTGCATCACGATTTGAACAACCGACAGAACGACTTTCTGATCTTCTCCAGAGCTTTGAGGAGGAATCAGACATCCTTTACCGTGTCGCTGAAGTTTCGGGAGAATTTGACCCGTCCAAACAAATTTATGTTGTAAATAGATCACAAAACGGAGTTGCTGGAGTGCATGTCGTCACTGCCCTTGAAACTCTTGAGAATTCATTGTTCGTTGCTGTAAATCGAGGTTTTATACCACGGTCAGTTTATTTAGAAGCAAGTCCTGAGAATTTATCTCCCCCAACCGGAAAAGTTGACGTTAGCGGTCTAGTAATAGCGGGGAAAAAAGATGATAGAGGGTATGGGGATGAAATGGCAGAAATAGATTTAGAGGTTCTAAGCGATTACTGGCAAATAGATTTAGCTTCAGTGGTTCTTCAGGAAAAAGAGTTGAATGCAGTTACTAAGATTCCGATGCCGCTTCCACTTCCTGACCTAACAGAAGGGCCTCATCTTTCCTATGCTGTTCAATGGTTTATATTTATGACGATTGCTCTTATTGGGTATCCTTTGGTGCTTAGAAAAGTATCTAAGCAGGCTGTCCAGAAAGTATGAACCTATGAGTTACCAGAGTGAGCCAGAACTCCTAATTTTACACACCTTACGTATCAGAGGATTTGTACAGTCCTCTGAAATAGTCTGTTCGACTGGACTCAACAATGAAGAAGTAGAAAGCTGCCTTGATTCATTCAGAGAAAACAATCTTGTTAATTACCGCGAAGGAAGGATAGAAGGCTGGATGCTCACACCAGAAGGGAGAGAGAAAAGCCAGCAATTAGTATCTTCCGAATTAGAGTCTTCTGGATTTAGCGAAGAGATAAATTCCAACTATCAAGGCTTTCTCTCAAGTAACCAAAAATTTCTATCTTTATGCACTGATTGGCAACTACGAACAGTTGAAGGTGAACAAGAAATAAACGACCATTCTGATGCGTCTTATGATGAAGAAGTAATCGCACGACTTGTAGACATTAACGATGAAATCCAGCCAGTTTGCCAGTCACTAGCAGCTTCTTTGAATCGATTTGAGGGGTACAGTCACCGATTCTCTGAAGCGTTGCATAAAGTTCAAAATAATGAACCTGAGTGGTTCACAAAACCGATGATTGATTCGTATCACACCGTATGGTTTGAGTTACATGAGAATTTATTGGGTACTCTCGGCATAGAGAGATCCAAAGAAGCCGATGAGAAAAATGAATGATGGATGAGAGGCCACTATGAAGCCAAGATTTGGTCGAGTGATTACGGCAATGATTACGCCGTTCAACGAAGACGGTTCTCTAGACGTAAAGGGAGCATGCGATCTTGCCCAGTGGCTGGCGCATCAAGGAAATGATGCTTTGGTACTCGCAGGAACTACGGGAGAGTCTCCGACCATCACCCAAGATGAGCAAATTAAATTGGTGAAAGCTGTTGTAGAAGCAGTTGAAATTCCAGTAATTGCAGGAGCGGGAAGTAATGACACGAAGTCTGCGATTACTAACACTCAAAGATGTGAAGAAGCTGGCGCTAAAGGAATTCTGAGCGTTACGCCCTATTACAATCGGCCTTCTCAGGCTGGACTCTACGAACATTATCTTCAAATCTCGGAGAGTACTGAATTGCCGATCATGCTTTACGACATTCCAATCCGCACTGGAAGAAAGTTGGAGTCCGAAACGATACTTCGATTAGCACAAGAAACAGAAAATATTGTGGCAGTAAAAGATGCTGCTGGAGATGTTGAAGCGACTGCTCAGTTAATAAGTGAAGCCCCGGAGGGCTTTGAGGTCTACAGCGGTGAAGATGCTTTAACTTTAGAACTCTTAGTGGTTGGAGCTGTAGGCACAGTCAGCGTCGCTAGCCATTGGACTACACCTGAAACAGTTTCTTTAATGGAAAGCTTTTTTTCCGGCAAGATAGATGAAGCTCAAGAAATGAATAGAAAACTTGTTCCTTCTTATGATTTTGAATCCGGAGATTTGAATCCAAATCCAGTCCCTACAAAGGCAATGATGAAAGTTCTTGGATTACCAGGTGGAGATTGCCGTTTGCCTATGGGGCCTGAGCCAGAAGGTTTACAAGAGAAAGCACGATCGGTTCTTATGGGCTTGGGACGACACTGAATAACAAATGACAAATTCAGTCACACTCACTTTTCTTGGTGGCTTAGGCCGTATTGGGCGAAACTGTGCTGCCTTAGAGATTGAAAACCGCATAGTTCTTTTGGACTGTGGTCAAATGTTCCCAGAGGATCTACCAGGTGTGGATGCAGTCCTTCCAGACTTTTCTTGGATTATTGAAAGATCGGATCAAATAGAAGGATGCATTATCACACACGCCCATGAAGACCATATTGGCGGGTTACCGCATCTTCTTAAAGAAATTAGTATTCCGATTTATGGTTCCAAATTTACTTTGGGCATGATTCAAGCGAAGTTGGATTATGCCGGCATACGAGGAATAGAAAAAGTTGAATTAAAGGACCATGATCGTCGTCAAATCGGCCCTTTTGACTGTGAGTTTCTTCCGGTCACACATTCAACTCCCAGTGGGTTGATGACAGTGTTTGATACTCCGCAAGGGACAATTGTCCACTCAAGCGATTTCAAACTTGATCCGACTCCTGTAGATGGAAGAACAACAGACTTAGTTCGATTAAGAGAAATAGCGGAAGACAGAAGAATTCGGTTACTCCTAGCGGATTCAACGAATGCTGGGTCATCTGGTAAAACAGTTAGCGAAAGTGAAATAGGACCGGTATTAGAAGAAATTTTTTTTCACCATCAGAGTCAAAGAATCATAGTTGCTGCATTTTCAAGCCATATTCATCGGATTCAACAAATTGCTGATGCTGCGAAAAAAACAAACCGAACTTTGGTAGTGCTGGGCCCTTCTATGCAAAGGAATGTCACACTTGCTCGAGAATTAGGGCTATTGAAAATTTCTGACCAAATGATTGCTTCTCCTGAAGATATTGAATCTTTAGAACCTGAAGAGACTTGTATTGTTTGCACTGGGTCTCAAGGGGAGCCTCGGGCTGCACTAGCGTTACTGGCTAAAAATGAACATAGGCACTTAGATGTTGGAAAAAACGATACAGTCATTTTTTCCTCTCATCCGATTCCAGGCAATGAATCTGCAGTTTCAAGATTACAAAACAACTTGGCTTTTCTAGGAGCTCGCTTAGTGCATAGCGGCCAAGTACAAGTGCATACAAGCGGCCATGGCAAACAAGAAGAGCTAATGGAATTACACGAAACTGTAAACCCAGAATTGTTTATACCTGTTCATGGCGAGTACACCCATTTGGTCGATCACTATGAACTAGCAATAAGACGAGGTATGAACGAAGAAAAGGTAGCACTTTGTACCGATGGAGACCAGGTGCTTCTCACAGACTCTGGGTTGAAAAAAATTGAACGTGTTTCTGGTAAAGAAATAATGATTGATGAACAAGGCTCTCGTGTGAGCGAAGAACTACTCCAAGAGCGCCAGAAACTCTCCGGAGAAGGCTTCATCTTGATAAGAGTGATTGTAGACGAAGAAGCCGGAGTTTTACTTGAAGAGCCTGTGGTTGAATCTCGCGGATGGGTTGAACCTTCTAATAGAGAAGAGTGGATGACTGAAGTCTCTCAATCAGTTACTAATGCGGTTGAAGCTGTATTAGCGAAAGGCGAACGAGATTTAAGTAAAATCAGCAGACAAGCACGTAGGGCAACTGGTCAACTTGTATCAGAAAGAACTGGGAGACGTCCTACGCTAATTCCTGTAGTTGAAATGCGATAATTGATGATAGGCCTGATTTCACTGGCTTCTAGTGGTAATTTTAATCTGTTGTGAACAAATCATCGAAACAGAACGAATCTAAAGAATCAACTTCTAAGCCGAGTCCTCGCTCAGTGAAGAGTTCTATCTCCGAAAGTTCTTCAAAGGGGAGTAAATTGCGGCGTCTCTTTCAGGCAGCTTTTGAAGGATGGGGCGACGAAATAGTTGGATGGCTTTTAATGCTTGGCGGTCTTTTAGGTGTCCTATCACTTTATTTGGATCGAGCGGGCGTAGTTGGACAGGTGCTTGATGATGCAATTGGGTGGTCTATAGGTTTAATAAAATTCATTTTGCCTATAGCCATGATTCTTCTTGGAGTACTTATGTTCCGAGAAAAGCCTGAGATATCAGAACTGTCAAAGCGTATGCCGGTTGGTGTCGCATTTACTTTGGCAAGTTTCACTGGCCTTTTACACATCTTGCGCGGAAGACCAGGGTTAGGAGATGGTGCAGATGAATTGGGTTCTGCAGGTGGATTGTTGGGACTAGTAACTGGAGGAAGCCTCGATTCTTGGCTCGGCGTATGGGCAGCAGCACTTATTCTGGTTGTTATAGGGTTCATTGGTCTTGGAGTCACGACTCAAACTACAGCGAGTCAAGCGGCGAAGATGTTAATGAATATTCTTCGCCCCATAGGAAGAGCTTTACGACAAGCCGTAACAGACTTATTTATTCCACCAAACGATTCAGTTCAAGTTCCAAGAGTTGAGTCTGAGTCTGAGTCTGAGTCTGAGTCTGAGTCTGAGTCTGAGCCTGAATCCGCTCCTCTTCAAGAGACTCAAGTCGCTTCTTCGCCTAAGAAAAGAAAACGCAAAAGTAAGACCGCTCCTGATGGAAGTGAGCAACTCAAAATCGAATTAGGACCTGCTTCAGCTGATTCAATATGGAGACTACCTTCGAACAAAATATTGGCTAGAAGCGCAACTCATGATGTGGATGCAAAACTCGTAGAAGCTAGAGGGATGCGTCTCCAAGAGGCTCTCGCCGCACATGGAGTTGAAACACGTCTTTCTGACATGACCGTGGGTCCTACAGTTACTCGTTATGCATTGCAATTAGGAGAGGGGGTAAAAGTAGCAAGAATTACAAGCCTTCATAAGGACATTGCTTACGCCTTAGCAGCAGCAGACGTTCGTATCCTCGCTCCAATTCCAGGACAACAAGCCATAGGTATAGAAGTCCCAAACGATGACCGAGAAGTTGTTGCTTTAGGTGACATTCTCATATCAGGAGAGGCAACGAAAGCCAACCATCCTTTAGAAGTTGGAATTGGTCGTGACATTAATGGCAAGTCCGTGATGCTAAATCTTTCAACAATGCCCCACCTTCTTATCGCTGGAGCGACAGGAGCGGGAAAATCTTCGTGCATTAATTCTTTAGTTTCCTCAGTACTGATGCGTTCAACTCCAGAAGAGGTCAAACTTATTCTTATAGACCCAAAGAGAGTAGAAATGGGTCAATATGAAGGCGTTCCACATCTGTTAACTGCTCCAGTAACAGATCCAAGAAAAGCTGCTAATGCTTTAAATTGGGCTGTCAAAGAAATGGAACGACGTTACGATCTTCTCTCAAGTTGTGGGTTCCGAGACGTTACTGGATACAACGCTGCACATGCGAGAGGAGATCTGCAAGCACCGTTAGGGGTGATGGACGACAATGATGACCCTTTACGATACAAGCATCTTCCTTTCATTCTCGTGGTTGTTGACGAACTTGCGGATTTGATGATGGTGGCCGCGAGAGATGTCGAGGACTCAATTTGTCGACTGGCTCAAATGGCACGTGCAGTAGGGATTCATCTAGTAGTAGCTACACAACGACCTTCAGTAAATGTCATCACAGGAGTAATAAAAGCTAATATTCCAGCTCGCCTTGCTTTCGCCGTTTCAAGTTTGGCAGACAGCAGGGTGATCCTTGATCAGCCTGGAGCAGAGCGTCTAGTAGGCAAAGGAGACATGCTTCTCTTGGGTCCAAGTTCTAGTACTCCGCAACGAATACAGGGTGCCTGGGTCGACGAAGAAGAAGTACGACAAATCGTAGCTACTTGGGTCAAACAAGTAGAAACACAAGGAGAAATAGGAGGAGTGGAAATTGAAGATGTCACATCGGAACAAAAAAAATCAGCCTCTCCCATCGGGGGAGAGATAACTGACTCAGTTACTGCTGATCCAAGTCCTAGTTCCGGTAGCGATGATGAACTCTATGAACAAGCTCGCCGGCTAGTTGTAGAAAGTCAATTGGGTTCAACCTCAATGCTGCAACGAAAACTTCGAGTGGGCTTCGCTCGTGCTGGACGGCTGATGGATCTCCTTGAAGAATCTGGGATTGTCGGTCCATCAATAGGGTCAAAAGCTAGAGAAGTTCTTATCACAGTCGAAGAACTTGACAATCTTCAAGAACAAGGCCTTTGAGAATCAAATCAGCAGCCCAACGAGGGCCGCTAACCTAGTTATTTGTATCTGCTAACAGAATCCACAATTAAGGAAAGTTATGGATGATTCGACTTACCATTTGGTGACTTTAGGGTGTCCAAAAAATGAGGTGGATTCAGACAAACTTGTTGGGTTGTTGACAAAGGATGGGATGACGTCAACTGAACGACCGCAAGATGCAGATTTGATTATTGTGAATACCTGCGCTTTTATTGAAGAAGCTCGACAAGAATCTATAGACACAGTCTTAGAAGTAGCAGACTTAAAGCAAGATGGAGCACGCCTCGTTGTAACAGGATGTATGGCCGAACGCTATGGAGATGAGCTCTCAGAGGCATTGCCAGAGGTAGATCAGGTATCCGGATTTGGCGTACCCGTCACACTTGGTTCTCGACTCACTACTAACAATTTAGAACCACCAACGTTTGATTTGCTTAATCTCCCACGCCCAAAAGCAGACCGTCCATGGGCCTATGTGAAAATTGCTGAAGGTTGCGACCGGTCTTGTGGATTTTGCGCGATTCCCACATTTCGAGGACCTCAACGAAGTAGAGCTATTGATTCAGTATTAGACGAAATAAATCAACTAGAAGCTCGTGAAATTGTTCTTGTGGCACAAGACCTAGCTTCATTTGGTCGTGATCAAGGTCAAGGAGAAAAAAATATAGTTCCTTTAATCAGGCAGGTTAATGAACTAGTGGACAGGGTAAGACTCCTTTACTTGTACCCCTCAGACTTAAATAACGAACTTATAGAAGCAATATTGAGTACAAATGTGCCTTATTTCGATCTTTCTCTTCAACATGTATCCCGTCCACTTTTGCGTCGAATGCGCCGGTGGGGAGATGGGAAGCGCTTTAGTAAGCAGATATCAGCAATCAGAGAAAAAAGTCCTGATGCAGTATTTCGTTCAAATTTCATTGTCGGATATCCCGGAGAAACAGAAGAGGACCATGAATCTTTGTTGAAATTTCTAGAAACAACACAAATTGATTGGTGCGGATTCTTCCCGTATTCACCAGAAAAGGGAACTTACGCCGAAACTCTTCCAGGGTTCGTGGAATCTTCAATAGTCGCAGATCGCCTATCCGAGTTGACAGCAATTCAGGATGAGATAACTGCGAAACACAGAGACAAATTAATCGGCCAGAAAATTGAGGTTCTTGTAGATGAAGTAGGAGTGGGGAGAAGTTGGAGAGAAGCTCCAGAAATAGACGGAGTTGTAAGTGTCTCGGAAGATCTTCCTGTAGGAGAAATGGCTAGTGTTACCGTAAGTGGTGCTATTGGACCCGATTTGGAGACTCATGAGGATTTTTAAACACGTTGGAACAGTTGTCAGTCCCGCCAATCTGGTGACATTATCTCGATTAGTTCTATCTCCAATTCTCTTTGCATGCATACTTTCATCCGAAGATCACGAAGGTGTGTCTTGGTCTGCTTTTTTACTAGGACTCCTACTGGCCTCAACAGATTATTTTGATGGAACTTTAGCTAGGCGGCGAGGAACAGTCAGCAAATGGGGAGCCTTTCTGGATCCTTTAGCAGACAAAGTCGTAGTTATTGGAGCGGCTATATGTCTAGTAATTGTTGGTAGATACTGGTGGCTTCCCGTGGCCTTGTTAACAGTGAGGGAAGTGGCAATAACTATCTATCGCTTATGGTTTGCCCGAAAAGGTTTATCAGTTCCAGCTAGAAAATCTGCAAAATGGAAAACCACTATCCAAGGAGTGGCGCTTCTTCTCGCCGTGTTCCCTCCATTAGAAGAAGTTAACGTGTTAATACATGTTGTTCTTTGGGTATCGGTTCTTTTCACTCTTCAAACAGGAACTCAATATCTACTTGATGGCGGAAAAGCTACGAGCACTACTGGAGAATAGGAATGCATTTACATGAGATGTGAAGTGGTGGCGGTAGGCACAGAACTCTTACTCGGTCAAATCGTAGACACAAACTCAACTTGGATAGGTGAGCAGTTAGCACTCGCAGGCATTGACTGTCTTCGCCACACAGTAGTAGGAGATAACCCCGAACGTATACGGCTAGCCCTTGAAGAATCCTTAAGCAGATCAGATGCAGTCATCGTAACTGGAGGTTTAGGGCCAACGCAGGATGACATCACTCGTGATGTCATAGCTGAAGTCATGAATGTAGAAATGATTCAAGACCCTGATTTAGTGGAACTCATTACAGCCAAATTTAGAGGACGCGGAAGGGTAATGCCTGAGAATAATCTACGGCAAGCAGATCTACCTCAAGGCGCAACGACAATGAAAGAAATGCCTGGAACAGCCCCCGGGTTAATCTGTCCAATAAGTGGAAAGGTCATTTATGCCGTGCCAGGGGTGCCTTTAGAAATGAAACAGATGATAGAGGGTACCGTCATTCCTGACTTGGTATCTCGCTCTGACGAAGTGGCGGTAATAAGATCACGTGTTCTCCGTACTTGGGGACAGTCTGAGTCAGGATTAGCTGAAATGCTTGCTGATGAGATCAAGAGACTGGATAACAATCAAGGAGTTACTCTCGCTTTCCTAGCAAGCGGGATGGAGGGACTCAAGGTGAGAATTACAGCCAAAGCTTCAACGGAACTTGAAGCAGAAGGAGCTCTAAATGGAGAAGAGTCACGAGTACGTTCAATTATCGGGCCGCTTGTATTTGGTATAGACGGAGAGAATATGGAGGCGGTAGTTCTAAAAGAATTGATCGCTCAAGGACTCACATTAGCTACTGCAGAGTCAATGACCGGAGGTCTAATTGCTTCCCGATTAACAGATGTTCCAGGTTCAAGTAAGGCTTTCTTAGGTTCTGTGGTGTCTTACGCCAACACTGTTAAGCACGAAATTTTAAACGTTGCAGAAGGGCCTGTAGTTAGTGAACAGGCAGTTTTAGCTATGGCTAATGGGGTATGTGAACTGCTTGGGGCTGATGTTTCAGTAGCTGTGACTGGAGTGGCAGGACCTGAACCACAAGAAGGTAATCAGCCTGGATTGGTTTGGATTGGAACCAGTGTGGATGGAGAGTTGAAGGCAACCAAGGTCCAGTTTCCTTATGATCGAACAATGGCACGCCAACTCACAGCAATAACGGCGTTAGACATTTTACGTCGAAGACTGCTAGAGCGAGCAGAAAAAAACTAGCTTTCCTTGGTTTCAAGATTTATACAAGCAGAGTTAATGCAATAACGATCACCGGTAGGGGTAGGGCCATCTGGAAATATATGACCTAGATGAGCTCCACAACTCATGCAAAGTGTTTCAGTGCGAAGCATTCCAAAACTATGATCAGAACGAAAAGTTATGGTTCCTTCTCGAATTGGAGCATCAAAACTCGGCCAACCACACCCTGAATCAAACTTACTTTCACTACTGAATAAGGGCTCATCACACACGATGCATCTATAGGTTCCATCACGGGTCTCATCCCAATAGATGCCAGTAAACGGAACTTCTGTATCTGCCTCTTGAGTGCATTTATACTGTTGATCAGTTAATCGCTCACGCAAAGAGTCATTACTTTCAACAGAATTTTCAGCATTTTCCATGACCGCAACTTAGCGGAAAATAAAATTTCTAAAAAATTTTGTGAAAATGCTTGTATCGAACACCTGTTCGCAATTACAATGTTGTTATTAAGAAATGTCACACCCACTTTCTAGATTCTTGATGTAAGAAATATTAGGAATCAAATAAGAACGGAGTTCTCATGACGAAGAAAAATAGCAAGCCCAGCAAGATAGTTCCTGAAATAGGAGCAGACTCAACTGAAAGAGGCAAAGCGCTTGATGTTGCGCTTGGTCAGATTGAAAAACAGTTTGGCGCTGGTGCCGTTATGAAAATGGGCGATAAGTCGTCAATGGCTATTGAAACAGTGCCAACTGGCGCCTTGGCCCTTGATTTAGCTTTAGGTGTAGGTGGGCTCCCTCGGGGAAGAGTGGTTGAAATCTTCGGTCCGGAGGGCTCAGGTAAGACGACTTTAGCTACTCACGTTGTTGCAGAAGCTCAACGAAACGGTGGAGTATGCGCTTATATCGATGCTGAACATGCCATGGATCCGACGTATGCGAGAGCAATTGGGGTTGATGTTGACGAATTGCTGATATCGCAACCTGATACCGGAGAACAGGCTCTTGAGATAGTTGACATGCTCGTTCGATCAGGAGCTCTTGATGTAATAGTCATAGATTCGGTTGCTGCTTTGACTCCAAAAGCGGAGATAGAAGGTGACATGGGAGATACACATGTTGGGTTGCAAGCACGCTTAATGTCTCAAGCTTTGCGAAAACTTGCATCTAATTTGAATCGTTCTCAAACGATCTGTATCTTCATAAATCAATTACGAGAAAAAATTGGAGTAATGTTTGGATCTCCAGAAACTACTCCAGGCGGTAGAGCGCTCAAGTTTTATTCCTCGGTGCGTCTTGATATTCGTCGCATTGAAGCTTTGAAAGATGGTTTAGACATAGTCGGAAATAGGACAAGAGTCAAAGTAGTGAAAAATAAAGTGGCTCCACCTTTCCGTCAAGCAGAGTTTGACATTATGTATGGACAAGGAATCAGCCGGGAGGGTTCAGTTATTGACCTTGGAGCAGATTTAGACATTGTTAAGAAATCTGGTGCTTGGTATACCTACGAGGGCGAACAACTAGGTCAAGGTCGGGAAAATGCTAAAAAATTCCTTTTCGATAATCCTGAAGTAATGATGGAAATTACGGACCGGGTTTGGCGTGAAGTAACTCCAGAACCTGAAGAAGAAGTTCCAGTAGTAGACGAATTCTCAGAAGTTGATGATTTACCGATAAGCCTTGACGAATAGGATTTCGAATAGTTTCGGCAGTGGAAAAGAAAAAATGTCGAAGTGAAGACTAACATATTTAAAAAGTTCAGAAAGAGACTTTGATCCCTCATCCTTAACTGCGTAACCTAAAAGAATGAGCGAAAACTCAGAATCTTCACTTCCGCGTACATACACGGTACGAACCTATGGGTGCCAGATGAATGAGCATGATAGTGAGCGAATCGCAGGACTTCTCGAAGCGGACGGATTACAACCTGCAAATACAGAAGAAGAAGCTGACGTAATTATTTTGAATACTTGCTGTATTCGAGAAAACGCCGATAATAAACTCTACGGTGCTTTAGGAAATCTCAAAGTGTTGAAGGAGCAGAGACCCGATTTACAGGTTGCCGTTGGAGGATGTTTAGCGCAGAAAGATCGTGAACTTATCCAACATCGAGCTGGCCATGTTGACGTAGTTTTCGGAACTCACAATGTTCATAGAACAGTTGATTTACTTGCTGAAGCTCGTGCAAACGGACCCGTTATGGAGGTTTTCGAGGAAGTTGTACAAGAAGAATCTGAATTTTTCCCCTCTGCTTTACCGGCACGGCGAGAAGAAGATCATAGTGCGCTGGTTACTTTGCAAATTGGGTGTGACAATTCTTGCGCCTTTTGCATAGTTCCATCAGTAAGAGGGCCTGAAATCAGTCGCCCGTTTGGCCAACTAATTGATGAAATTGAAAACCTTGCTGGTGAAGGAGTAACAGAAATTACTTTATTAGGTCAAAATGTGAACTCTTATGGACGTGATTTGACCATGAAATTACGGCAACAAGAAAACAGCCCAACTGATCAGATTAAAGCAGGAGAGATCTGGGCTTTAGATGAAAGCCGCCGCCTTCGACCTTTGTTCGCTGACTTACTTCGTGCTGTTGGGAAAGTGGATGGAATAGAGCGAGTTAGGTTCGTCAGCCCTCATCCAAAAGATTTACGCCCCGAAACAATTGCAGCTATGGCTGATGTTGATGAAGTCTGTGAACATTTACACTTGCCACTCCAGTCAGGAAGCGATCGGATACTTGCCAGCATGCACCGTGGGTATACCGCTGAACGCTTTTTGCAACGACTCAACGAAGCACGAAACCAAATTGAAGACCTTGCCGTTACTACTGACATTATCGTTGGCTTCCCGGGAGAAACTGAAGAAGATTTCGTGCAAACACTTGAGCTTGTGGCAGAGGTCGGATTTGACTCGGCCTACACATTCATCTTTTCTCCCCGTCCAGGCACCGAAGCGGCAGAGATGGTTGATAAGTATGTTGATCATGAAATTTCTGTTAACCGCTACGAACGGCTACGTAGAGTTATCACTCGCTCGTCGGCTTTAGCGCACCAGGCTCGAGTTGGACGTGTTGAATCAATAGTGATTGAAGGTCCGTCAAAACGAGAACCAAATCAAGTTACAGGTCGAACTCGCCAGAATAAAATAGTGCACGTGGAGTCCACGAAAGGACTTACCGCGGGAACTTACGCAGATATAGAGATAACAGAAGCAGGCGGGTATTACCTGATGGGTAAACTAGTGGAAATCACTGCTCCATCAAAGTCTCGCCGCCGTATCCCAGTAGTTTCAGGATAATTTCATGTCCATTCCCAACGGCCATTTGGTGCTTATAGGGACTACTGCTTCTGGAAAATCTTCATTATCAATAGAAATAGCTAAGAAAAGACCAATTCTTGAAATTCTTTCAATGGACTCAATGGCTATCTATCAGGGAATGAACATCGGAACTGCTACACCTTCAGATGAAGAACAAAGGGAAATTCAACATCATCTGATAAATATTGTTGAGTCAACCGAAGAGTTTTCGGTTTCACAATTTCAAGAAGCTGCAAATAATTCTCTGATGGAAATCGAGGACAGGGAAAAAAAAGCCCTTTTGGTGGGTGGCACAGGACTTCATGTAAGAGCAGTTGTAGACAACTTGTCCATCCCAGGACAATTTCCTGAAGTTAAACGAGAACTTGAATCTGAACTTGATACAACGAAACTTTATAAACAGTTAGAGAATTTAGACCCAATTGCCGCAAAAAAGATGGAGCCTACAAATCGAAGGAGAGTGGTGAGAGCATTAGAGGTGACTCTTGGCTCAGGGAAACCTTTTTCCCAATTTGGTCCTGGTATGGATTCGTATCCGACCACTCCATTTACCCAGATCGGGTTACAACTTTCACGTGACCATATTGATAAACGTATTTTTGAACGCTATGAAAAGCAAATAGCAACTGGTTTTCTAGAAGAAGTAGAAACGGTCATGGCCAAAGGCCTTTCACGCACAGCGGCTCCAGCTTTGGGATATAAAGAATTTCATTTCTATCTTCGTGGAGATTACTCTCTTGAAGAAGCGATCGAAAAGGCGGTAGTTGCTACAAGAAAATTTGCTCGGCGACAAGAACGATGGTTTCGCCGAGATCCACGCATCACATGGTTAGAGGTTGCAGAAGACCCCTTAGAAGTTATCGAAGACGTATTAAAAATATTTGACAACGCAAACAAAAACTAATTAGTTGCACTAACACACCATCTATAGGCCAAAATGAATACATGCAGATAAGTCGTTATCAAGGACTAGGAAATGATTTCCTCATCACATTTGGTGAGGAGACGCCTCATGATGCTGAAGATATCGCACGCAAACTTTGTGACCGAAAGAAATCTATTGGTGCTGATGGACTAATTTTTGGCACTCCATCTAAATCATCTGATGTTTTCTTTACTCTTTTCAACTCGGATGGAAGTAGGGCAGAAGTAAGCGGGAATGGTTTAGCTTGTTTCGGACATGCCACCTACAGAAATGACACAACCAAAGAGTTGATTAAAGTAGAGACGACAACAGCAGAACATACGGTCCGAATTAAAAAAAACAAAACAGATGCTGTTTTTGTTGAGGCGTCACTGAATTCCCCGAGTAAGGGCCCAGATTTTGACGATTTAAAAATAGATCTTGGAGGAATAAAATACTTTCGCGTTACAACGGTAGATGTTGGTAACCCACATTTAATCGTTGAAGTGGAAGATATAGAAAGTATTGATTTAAGAGAAGTTGGGCCGAAATTAGAATCATTCTTCATGCCTGTTGGGTGCAATATTCATTTAATTTCAATTTTAAGCACCCAAGAGATTCATGCGCGACATTGGGAAAGAGGAGCAGGACTTACAGAAGCTTGCGGCTCAGGAGCTGTAGCATCGGCATGGGCAGCCCATCAATGGAACGCGGTCAGCGATGAAGTACAAGTGAGGATGCCTGGAGGTGTAGCCACAGTATCGCTAGGAAAACATCCTACTTACATGTGTAAAACTATTTATGAGGGAGAATTTGAGGCTCTTGATGAGTGAAGAGTCTGATCAAGTATTCCAATCTGAAAAAGATGAATCTCATAGAGGTGCTTTTGGTGAGTACGGAGGAACAGCCAAAGGTTTAATTGATCGTTCGTTTCGAGAACGAATTGTTTTAGCTGCCGTAACTTTAGAAAAAACAGAAGACGAAGAAACAGAAGCTTCTTTACAAGAACTAGCACTTTTAGTTGATACAGCAGGTGCTGACCCTGTGGCTCAAGTAGTGCAAAAGCGTCAAGTTCCAGATCGAACTACTTATGTTGGCCGAGGCAAAGCAGAAGAAATACGTCAAGTTTCGGACTCTTTAGATGCAGACACTGTTGTATTCGACAATGAATTGACTCCAGCCCAACAAGGAAATCTTGAAAAGATCCTCAAACGTAGTGCGCTTGATCGAACAGCGGTGATATTAGACATTTTCGCTCAGAATGCTGCAAGTCCAGAAGGAAAGATGCAGGTTGAACTTGCACAATTACGGTATCTCTTACCGCGCCTTCGTCGATCTGGCCATGCCTTCTCTCAACAGGGTGGAGGAATTGGCACTAGGGGACCTGGAGAGACTCAACTCGAAGTTGACCGACGCCGTCTTACGCGTCGGATAAGCAAATTAGAATCTAACCTAAAGCAGTTAAAGAAAAATCGGGCCACTCAATCGAAATCACGAAAACGCACAAGCAATCATGGCGTAGCTATTGTCGGATACACCAATGCAGGAAAATCCACGTTACTTAATGCCCTGACCGATGCAGGGGTGCTAGTTGAGGACCGTCTATTCGCCACCCTTGACGCCACTACTCGACGACTTCAACTACCAGGAGGTGAAAAAGTCTACTTAACAGACACCGTTGGTTTTGTACGCAAACTACCTCACCAGTTAGTCGAAGCTTTTACCTCCACACTCGATGTAGTAATTGATGCGGAATTACTAATCCACGTAGTTGATTCATCAGATCCAGACCCTCAAGGAAGCATTGAAGCAGTACATTCCGTTCTAAGAGAGATCGGAGCAGACGATATAACACAGATTTATGCATTCAACAAGGCGGACTTAGACCCATCCGCAGCACATCGATTGGTAAGGCAAGAAGAAGACGCCGTTGCTGTATCAGCAGCAACTGGAGAAGGTCTTGAAGATTTATTAAAAATGGTTGGGGAACATCTAAGGGAACTATCTCAGGTCATTGAACTCTTCATTCCCTACGACAGAGGAGACGTGCTAGCCAAAACTCATCGTGAGGGACAGGTATTAGAGGAAATTCCTGAAGAGAATGGATGGAAAATTTCCGCTCGCTTAGAAAAATCCTCAGTGGGACGTTTAGAAAAATTCCAGACTAAGAATTCATGAGAGGATAGATTGATGACCACTCAGAAAAGTTTTATTCCACCTCCACTACCATTTGATGGGATGGGGAATCTACGAGAGAGAGCTAATTCTTTGTCAGGCGGCGCCGTAGATCTTTCAGTAGGAAATCCAATCGACCCAGTGCCAGAAGTAATTATTCAGTCTCTTAAAGATCACGATCTAGCTCGCCCCTATCCCGATTTAGCTGGACGCCAAGCAGTAATAGGAGAAGCAATTAACGAATGGTCAAAGAGACAACTAAAGACAATAGTTGACCCCTCTCATTACGGGATTTGTATAGGCACTAAAGAGTTTGTCGCTGGAGCACCAAAAATTTTGAGCCTTCGGAACCCTTCACGTGACACCGTTCTTTATCCAGAGGTCGCATATCCGTCTTATGCCATGGGTGCAGATTTGGCAGGTTGTCGAGCTATTCCAGTAACTATGGATAGTGACTGGAAGATAGATGTTTCAAGTATTGATCCAAAAGATGCAAAAAGAGCATTAATGCTTTGGATTAATACACCTGGAAACCCAGCTGGAGGACTTGACAATTTAGAGACAGTAGTTGAATGGGGGCACAAACATAGTGTTCCTGTATTCAGTGACGAGTGTTATGTCGAGTTCACTTGGGACGGCCCAGCCCAGTCTGTTCTCCAATACGGGAATGAAGGAGTGGTGGCCGTTCATTCTCTTTCTAAACGGTCAAATCTGGCAGGATTAAGGTTTGGTTTTTATGCAGGTGATCCACAAATAGTCTCATATTTTCGCGAAATAAGAAGACATCAAGGCCTCATGGTTTCCGGACATGCGCAAGTAGCAGGCATCGCTGCACTAGGAGATCAAGAACATGTTGAAGTTCAAAGGGAAAGATATAAAAATCGCCTTGAACGGCTCATCAAAATTCTTGCCCGCATAGATATCGAAACCGGCATGCCGGGAGGTTCATTTTATCTTTGGGTTCAAGCAATCGAAGGAGATTCTTCGAAGCTTGCCTCGCTTCTAGCTGATGAACTTGGCATAGTTTCAGTGCCAGGAGAGACTTATGGACCTAAAGGCGCCGGTTATGTTCGTTTGGCTGCCATAGTCTCAGAAGAAAACCTCTTGTTGTTAGAGAAGAGAGTAGAAGGCTTGTCAAAAATTTAATTGTGTTCACTCTTAGTGCGTAAGGAAGGTAGTCTCACACTATGTCAGACATACAAAACCAAATTGAAGAACTTTGGGGCCAAAGAGAAAGTTTGAGTCTGGAAGACTCTGAAGTCAATGCTGTGATCCATGAAGCTATTAATCTTTTAGATCAAGGGAAAGTGCGGGTTGCTGAACCGAGTTCAGACGGAGTCGTAGTAAATGAGTGGTTAAAGTTCGCTATTCTTCTTCTGTTCAAACAGTCTCAAATGAGCACAACTGAAACAGGTCCGTTTGAGTTCGCTGACAAAATTCCTCTTAAAAAGAATTATCAAGACAACGGGGTTCGTGTGGTCCCGGGAGCATTGGCTCGGTGGGGAAGTTATTTGGCTCCTGGCGTAATCATGATGCCAAGTTTCGTCAATATAGGAGCTTGGGTGGGGGAGAACACCATGGTGGATACATGGGCCACAGTAGGATCATGTGCTCAAATTGGTCGAAATGTTCATCTTTCTGGAGGAGTAGGCATAGGAGGTGTGCTTGAACCTCCAAACGCCACTCCTGTTGTTGTTGGAGATGAATGTTTGATTGGCAGTAGATGCATCGTAGCTGAAGGGGCACGCGTAGGTGATGGGGTGGTGCTTGGGGCTGGAGCGGTTTTAACGGCTTCCATCCCAGTAATAGATGCTGAAACTGGAGAAGAAATTAGCCGAGGAGAAATACCTTCATGGTGTGTAGCAGTACAAGCTTCCCGTCCAAGAGAATTCTCCGGAGGAGACTTTGGCCTACCCTGCGTACTTATCGTCAGGCACCTATCAGTAGGTGAACGCCACGATAAATCGGCGCTAAATGAAGTTCTGCGCTCCCACGGTGTCACCACCTAGAAGTTCCATGTCTGACTTACTGTCCCTTACTGCAAAACTAGTTGATATCCCTTCTGTAAGTTCAGAAGAGAAAGTAATAGCTGACTATATTGAGTCAGAATTACGCCAAGTCTCTGGGCTACAAATTGATCGAATAGGAGACAACCTTGTAGCGCGCACAAATTTGGGTCACCCTCAACGAGTACTCTTCGCAGGACACACCGACACAGTTCCAGGAAATCAAGGTTCTCGAATCGAAGGAGATACTTTGTGGGGGCTTGGAAGTGCCGACATGAAAAGTGGACTAGCGGTCATGCTGGAACTAGCTCAAACTGTCACTGATCCAAAAATAGATGCCACTTGGGTTTTCTATGTTTGCGAAGAAGTGCAAAGCGACCGTAATGGATTACGTCATCTCTTCCTAGAAGCAGGAGAACTATTAGAAGCCGATGCCGTAGTTCTTGGAGAGCCAACTAATGCAATGATAGAAGCAGGTTGCCAAGGGACGATGCGTTTCGAAGTGCGTTTAAGTGGAGAAAGAGCACATACTGCTAGACCGTGGATGGGAGTAAATGCGATTCACCGTGCAGGGCCGCTTCTTTCTGCGATTGATCAATATGAACGTCGAGAGCCTGAAATTGATGGATGCAAATATTGTGAAGCGCTTCAAGTTGTGAATATCTCAGGTGGGATAGCAGGAAACGTGGTTCCCGATGAAACAGTATTGTTAATCAATCATCGGTATGCACCTGATCGAACTGGCGAAGAGGCAGAAAAGCACGTCAAAGAGGTATTAGAACCTTATCTAAAAGAAGAAGATCAAATAACGTTGATTGATCACGCTCCAGCAGCAGCACCAAATTTAGACCATCCTCTTTTTTCTTCACTGATTGAAAGTAAAGATCTTCCCGTGAAAGCAAAACTAGGTTGGACTGATGTAGCTTTTTTTGCTGAAAGAGGCATTCCGGCTGTGAATTTTGGTCCTGGTGATCCAACACTTGCGCACACGGCGAATGAAAATGTGCGACGGGGACCTATAGAAGAAACGTTTAAAGCATTGGTTGGTTTACTTACATGAAGGTGAAACAACTGTGACGGTTTGCCCAACTCTTGAGACGGAAAGACTGATTCTTCGACCTTTTACTGATGCAGATTTTGAAAACTATTTATCAATGATGGATAGCCCAGAAGTTAGAAAATCCTTGAGAATTTCAGAAGAAGAGGGGAGAGCCGAAGCCTGGTTTGGCCTCGCTGCCGTTACTGGACAATGGCAATTGAGAGGCACAGGAATGTGGGCACTTGAAGAGAAGAATACAAAAAATTTCGTAGGTCGAGCAGGATTACATAATCCTGAACGGCACGACTGGCCTGGGGTGGAAGTTGGGTGGACACTTCACCCGGACTACTGGGGTTTTGGATATGCGACTGAAGCAGGGGAAGAAGCAGTCAGGTATGGATTTCAAGAACTTACACAGGAGCAACTATTCAGTACGATATTGATGGACAATTATCGATCACAAGCAGTGGCTAAAAGGTTGGGTTTCGTATTGAATGAAACCCGAAATTTATCGCATTACCCGGATGAACCTCATGGCATTTGGGTTTTAGGACGTGAGGAGTACGAGCTTAGATTTTCCTAAGCACCGTTACCACACGGCCTTGAATAGTCACATCTGTAGCGGGGTACCGCATTTCAGAGAAAGAAGAATTAGCGGGGGTTAAAACGACTTCGCTGTCTTCTTGTCGAAAGTATTTCACAGTGGCTTCATATTCAACTCCATTTATGAGAGCCGCGACCAAATCCCCGGGATTAGCATCAGTTTGAGACTGCACAACAACATAATCTCCATCAAAAATTCCTGCGTCGATCATTGAGTCACCTTTTACTTTCAACATGAAAAGGTCACCGTTGCCTGTTAGGGCGGCAGGGAGGGGGAGTGATTCTTCAATATTTTCCTGAGCAAGTATTGGTCCACCAGCAGCAATTTGTCCCACCAAAGGTATGTATCGCACTTCTCCTCGTTCTCCAGTAAAACCGGTTGCTGGATCTCGACAAACTTTTATCCCTCGCGGGATTGAAGGGTCGCGTTCGATATATCCCTTGTCTTGAAGTGTGGACATGTGGGAATGAACAGTGGAAGGGGAAGTTAGTCCGACAGCTTCACCAATTTCACGAACTGAAGGAGGGTAACCCCGATCTCTAACTGTGGAGTCAATGAAATCCAAGATTTGTTGTTGTCGGTTTGTGAGATTTTTTTCCATATTTTGCACCAAAACTAATTAAATGTTGTAATCGAACGTATGTTCGATATCATATACCATATGAACGAACACCTGTTCTCCGTACATATGTTTGCCGAACAAATGTTTCATGTCAAGCATTTCTTCAAAACTCTTTGGTTTTCAGAGAAATTTGTCTCTCATTTTTATGAGCAACAAGAAATGTCACACCCATAAGAAAGGATGTATCCATGACAGCAGTAACACATCTACCCATTTCTCAATCCAATTCAATTACTCATTCTTTACCGGTTTCAGCTCAGGTTTATCGTCGACGTCGAATAGGTGTTTCAGCGCTTCTCGCTGTAACTGTTTTTTTTGTCTCTTTATTTGGAGGAGAGTTGCTTGGCAGGGTTACGGGAAAACCTGGATCACCATCAGTAGGTGCAACAAGTGAAACAAGCATTTACGTTGTGGAAGCTGGAGACACACTTTGGGAAATAGCGAGAGTTGTTTCTCCTCCCGGCCGAGATATTCGTATCACAGTTGATGATCTTGCCGCATTAAATGGAGGCTCAAGTGTTGTTCCTGGGCAACGATTAATAGTTCCATTCGGGTAGTAAGAATCAAGAACAGTGCAAATCTTGTTTCAAAAGGTAGTTACAGAACAAGAGTTCATCTTGAGTTGCTAAACCGTTTAATTGAAATTTGTTCGGATGAGACAAAAGAGGACCAGTTAGTATTCCATCATTCTTTCCTCCTATCAAGAGAGGTGAAATTGTTAAGCAGAGCTCGTCTACTAATTGTGCTTCAATCAATTGATGGTTTAAAGAAGGCCCTCCTTCCGCGAGCACTACGCTTACTCCACGATCAAATAGATCTTTTAGAACGCAAGTCAAGTCCACTTGACTCGCACCTGAAGCCACTATCTCTGCTCTACTCTCAAAATCTTCTGATAAATTTTCGTTTCCATTCTTTGTTGTATAAATCAATGGCTTTACGTCTTCTATCTCGCTTTGATCAAACATTGGGATTTTCGGATCTAGATTTCCCGAACCAGAAACCACAGCTAGTCGCGGGCGAGGAGTTTGCCCGCGCTCAACTCGACGTTTCCCAGCCTCGTTTTCAGGAACACGAGGAATCTTGTAATTCTCGGCATGCACAGTGCCGCTGCCTACCAGAATCACATCAGCAAATGAACGCAAAGTTCTCAAAACTTTTTGGTCTGCTGGCCCACCCAACCCACCGGAGGTTCCCGAGATATGTGTAGAACCATCAATGGAAGTGATCATGTTGAGCAGAAGCCAAGGTCGGTCAGTATGAGAGATTCTAATCTGATCATAAAAATCAATAGGATCCAGATTCTTTTCAGACGGGAAAATACGTTTCATAACTCAAACCGTACAGCGTTAAAGCCTGTGGAGAACTACTTCCGATTTCCACAACATTTTCCTATTTCGATCCACAAGGGAATCCTCGTAAAGTGAGACTTACAATCAGCGACGGGAGATTCCGGCATGACGCGTCAAAATACCAAAGTTGGTGTGTTGACGTTAAGGCTCGGAACAGGGCCCCAAATGGAGTCTTACGTACGGTCTTTGACCTGGGTCTTCCGTCGCTGATTTTAATTCAATCTTTAGGGTCCTCAGAAAAGAAAATCAAACGATCTAAGATGAAAAACCCCCGACACATAATAAATTATTTTCAATATGACCAAAAAATTTCTGAGAAGAAAAGGATGAGTAAAAAATGGAGCTAAGGACAAATCGCGGGGTTCTTGGATTTAGAAGGTACTTTACTCAACAGGGTGAATCTCCGTATGAAACTATTGAATGGGAACGTCGAGATGCACGACTGATAGATCACCGAGATGGGTCAGTCGCTTTTGAACAAACCGATATAGAAGTTCCGGTCACTTGGTCGATGAATGCAACCAACATTCTTGCTCAGAAATACTTTAGAGGGACTCTTGACACTCCAGAAAGGGAATTTTCTCTTAAACAGGTGGCTGATCGTGTCACTAACACAATTACTGCATGGGGTGTGGATCAAGGATATTTTGAAGATGATGACGAAGCGGAAGCTTTTTCCGATGAACTTAAATTCCTCATAATCCATCAACGAGCAGCATTTAATTCACCCGTGTGGTTCAACATTGGAGTTGATGGTGTCCCTCAACAAGCTTCAGCATGTTTCATTCTCTCAGTAGAAGATGAGATGAGCTCAATACTCAACTGGTATGTGGAAGAAGGAACCATTTTCAAAGGAGGATCAGGTTCAGGAGTTAACCTCAGCCGGATTCGGTCTTCACTTGAGAAGCTAAAAGGAGGAGGCGACGCTAGCGGTCCTGTGAGTTTCATGAGAGGCGCAGATGCTTCAGCAGGAACGATAAAAAGCGGAGGAAAAACTCGACGAGCAGCCAAGATGGTGATTCTTGATGCAGATCATCCAGATATAGAAGAGTTTATTTGGTGTAAAGCATTAGAAGAGAAGAAGATGAAAGCACTAGAAAATGCTGGATTCGATATGAGTCTAAATGGTGCAGATATTCACTCTGTTCAATTCCAAAATGCCAATAATTCTGTACGAATAACAGATGAATTTATGGAAGCTGTAGATACAGATGGTGAATGGAATTTAACTGCTAGAACAGATGGATCTGTTATGAGGACAGTAAAGGCTCGTGACCTTTTTCAACAAATGTCTCAAGCAGCTTGGGAGTGCGCTGACCCAGGATTACAATTTGACACTACGATCAATCACTGGCATACAGCTTCAAATACTGGCCCTATCACAGCAAGCAATCCTTGCAGTGAGTACGTTCATTTAGATAACTCCGCATGTAACCTAGCCAGCCTTAATTTATTGACTTTCCTTGACTCAAATAACGAATCGGGAATTGACGCCTTCGATATAGAAGGCTTCTGCCATGCCATAGAAATCATCTTTACGGCTCAAGATATCCTTGTTTCAAATGCCGACTACCCAACTGAAGCTATTGGTGAAACAACTCGAGCATTCCGTCAACTCGGTATGGGCTATGCCAACCTTGGAGCGCTGTTGATGGCATTGGGACTTCCCTATGACAGCGACGAAGGACGAGAAATCTCTGCCGCTTTAACATCACTTATGACTGGGCATGCTTACAGAACATCAACTCGTCTCGCAGATCGTCTCGGCCCATTTGAAGGATTTGAAACTAATCGTGAACCCATGCTTAAAGTCCTAGATCAACATCGGGAAGCAGCAGAGTTACTTGACACTTCAGCAGCGACCAAAGTAGGTGAAGCTGGGAGTGAAGCATGGTTTGAAGCTTGCGCATTGGCTCAACGAGTAGGAGTACGGAATAGTCAAGCAACAGTTTTAGCTCCTACTGGCACTATTGGTTTATTAATGGATTGTGACACTACTGGTATCGAACCTGATTTCAGTCTCGTGAAAATGAAGCGCCTTGTTGGAGGAGGAACGATGTCGATCGTTAACCAAACCATCCCACGGGCTCTCAAGAATTTTGGTCATTCTTCTGAAGAAACAGAAGCAATTGTTGAGTACATAAACGAAAATCAAACAGTTATTGGAAGCCCCGGTTTAGATGAGAGTCAATACCCCGTGTTCGCGACCTCTATGGGAGATAACAGTATTCATCACCTTGGACACGTTCGCATGATGGGAGCAGTGCAGCCATTCTTATCAGGAGCAATTTCAAAGACCTGCAATATGCCAGAAGATGTTTCCGTAGATGACGTAGAAGAGTTATATATGGAATCTTGGAAACTAGGTCTTAAAGCAGTGGCGATTTATCGTGACAATTGCAAATTAGGTCAACCTCTTTCTACTGGGAAGAATGATTCTAAGTCCACTACTCCTCTTGAAACAGTAGAGAAAGTTGGGGCTTCGCTTGGGGAGCCGGTGAGAAGAAAGCTTCCGCGTAGTCGAGCATCCAGAACGTTTGAGTTTCGTGTTGCTGACTGCAAAGGGTGGGCGACTGTCGGCGAATTTGAGGATGGAACACCAGGAGAGGTTTTTCTTCGAGTATCGAAACAGGGATCAACCATGGCCGGGATCATGGATGCATTTGCTATTTCGTTAAGTCATGGACTTCAATATGGTGTCCCTTTGCGTGCTTACGTAGAAGCTTTCACTGGAATGCGATTTGAACCTGCGGGGATGACAGACGATCCAGAGCTGCGAATTGCTTCGAGTTTGATTGATTATTTATTTAGACGGCTTGCTGTTGAATATCTAAGCAATGAAGAACGAGCAGAGTTGAATATTCTTACCGTTAGCGAACGCACAGAACCTACTCTTCCAGGAGTCATTGAAGCAACAACTGACACACGTCAAGGGTCAGATGTCCCCCCGGATCCACCAAGCGTCCCTTCAGCATCACAGTTTGCTGCCCAATTAGCGATGAGTTCATCGGCTGATGCTCCCTTGTGTATGCAGTGTGGTGTGTCTATGCAACGAGCTGGATCGTGTTACGTGTGTACTGATTGTGGTGCTACGAGTGGGTGTTCATAATGGCTTTACTTCGTTTTTCTTTTGGAACTATGGGGTCAGGGAAAAGTACCCTTGCCCTACAAATCCATCACAACTTGACTTCTCGAGGTTTAAGAGGAATTTTGTGTAGCCAGTTAGATCGAGCAGACGGGAAAGTTTCTAGTGCATTAGGAGTTTCTGCTGATGCTGTTGAAGTGGGGCCACGACTAAACCTTTACGATTTAGCGCTTGCAATGAAAGAACGTCACGGCTCGCTTGATTACATTATTTGTGATGAAGCCCAGTTTTATCAAACTGAACAGATAGATCAACTCGCCCGAGTGGTGGACGAATTGGAAACAGATGTTTATACATTTGGGCTTTTAACCTCATTTCAAGGGCTTCTATTTGACGGAACACGACGCCTATTAGAACTTGCTGATGAATCAGTAGAAGTGCAGGTAGAGGCCAGATGCTGGTGTGGATCTCGTGCGACGCATAACGCTCGCCTTGTAGATGGAGTACAGGTCTATGACGGTCAGTTATTAGTTGTTGATGATCCAGAAAATCATCAAGTGGCCTATGAACTTCGGTGCCGTCGTCATTGGTTAGCTGGTGATAGCGGTCCAGATGGAATTCGTGTTACCGCTCACGCAGCACAGATACCTTTAAATTAGATCTGGATTCTAAGTTAGACCTTCAACTAGCGTCCATAGATTTGAATCAACTTCTACTTGGTTTGGAATTGAACGACTCCTGCCCGGTAAACGTGCTCCAGGCTGGCTTTCAATAACTTCAGCTAGTTGTTCTAGCCTTTGAATAAAGTTTTCGTCATAGGCGCCGGGATCTATGACGATGTAGAATTGTCCTAGGTCATGTGGAGGCCCCTCAGGGGCTTTTAGAGGCGGTACTTCTACGCTTAGTCGTGAACCCGTTAGAACTCCGGCTAAAAGTTCTGCCATAAGGCCAAAGCCGTATCCTTTGTAACCACCTGCAGACAACATTGAACCTTGTAAAGCAGCTTTTGGGTCAGTTGTAGGTTCACCGTTAGCGTCTACAGCCCAACCCAGAGGTATAGGCTCTCCGGCTGCTGCAGCCATCGTGATCTTTCCCATAGCTATAGCACTTGTGCTGAAATCGAATTGGAAAGCAACACCTCCATCACCATCAGGGACAGCCATCGCTACTGGGTTTGTTCCTAAAACAGGGGTAGTGCCGCCTGGAGGGGCAACTACCGCTGAAGCATTTGTGGCTCCAATCGCAAGCATCCCCGCTTGAGCAAATTGTTCAGTGAAATAACCTAATGAAGTGCAAGTTTGAGAATGCTCAATTGAGTAGGAACAGATCCCATTGTCGCGAGCTGCTTTAAGCGCAGTATCAAATCCGGTTGCGAATGCTGACTGAGCAAATCCGAAATGACCGTCAACTCTCACCGTTCCTGGACGGTCAACATGAATTGTTGGTTCAACTACGCCGTCAACTCGACCACTCGCTAATTGAAGGCAGTAACTCTCCACGTAATAAAGTCCACAGATCCGATTTCCGTTTTCTTCTGCAACTTTCACAGCATGTGCTACCAGTGAAGCGATTTTTTCAGAAGCCCCATGTTTGGCTAATGCTTTTCTTGTAGTTTCTTCTATTTCATCAAGAGATATAAGTGTCATAGTGATTCATTCATAAACGGGCGAGCCAGAATTATCAAGAATTTCTTCTGAAAGAAGAAATTCAGCAGCAATGTTAGTCAGATCTTTCCAATCAGCGTAATTTACTTTAAGACCGTCAGATAAAGCTTTCTGCATCTTGTCATCTAATAAATGATCAGCAGAAGTCTCTTGTGTCAAATAAACGCATCTGACTAGAGCGTCACCGGTGATAGGGGTTGGGTCACATGACCACGTGAAACCGTATGTTTGTAGCACACTTAAAGACTTAGCGATCAAAACAAAAGGAATAGGTGAATTCCAAGAGAACTCAGAAACATCGTTAGCAGGAAGAGAGTCAAGAATTTGGGCAGAGGCAACGACTTCGCTCAGACAGTTCGTATCTTCGGAGACTAATTGTAACCAGCCACGAATACCGCCGCCGTAATGCACCTCACAAAAAGTAACTTTTGTTGCTAGATGATCAGCCACGCTAGCCTCACAGCCTTTTACTCGGCTTGCCCGCTGAATAAGGTCACGTACTTCTCGAGGAGCAACGAGAACTGTTTGATCGAACATTTCATCTACAGCATTCATAAAAATGATGACCTTTGGTCAGTTTGTGGTTGTTGTGGCCAAACCCACCGATCAGATGTATCAGGACACAATTCTGCGATTCTTGGAGCACCTTGAAATAGTGTCACTCTTAACCAATCAGTTGACTGAGCTTTAAAATTATCCATGCCATACATCGCTAGCTGAAAACGTTGCAAATTCAGAGGTAAATGATCAAGGTCGCAAACATTCTCACGAGGCTCACTATAAGGTCCAGAATCTTTGACAGTCCGATTTACAGCTATGCCGTGGTGGGGAAGGTCCTGAAGAAATTGAGTTACTTTTATATCACAATCTGCTTTTTTAAGATCGTTTTTTAGTTGATTAAGACGAAGAGCGAAGTCAATAGCGACGTCTCGGTGTTCTGGATTAATGACAGAGCGTTCAGCACGTCGCGGCTCTTCAGCATTGTCGGAAATAACCCACCAATAGTGGCTAGCTTGAGAGCTTTCTAAATCTAGATCGTCTAACCAAAAGTATTCCTCGGCAATTTTGTCATTTAGATCTCCGACAGTCATTAACAAGTCCGGTGCATCTGAATTGTCAACTCTGAGAAGCCGGTCAACTTCGTCATCGCTTGTTTCGTCCAACTCCAGCAATAAAGAAACCACTAATTCAGTAATCTCCGGGCCTTGTTCTTCAGCCCATAAATAAAGAGCATCAAATGGAAACTCTTCGCTATCCATAGAAGAGAAAACATCACGAATACCAAGAATTACTTCAGATAAAGAATCTGGCCCCATCCAAGGCCACCGATCCTCACCTTGAAAAGAAGCAAAATGTTGATGTCCCTGTTCGATCCACTCTTCCAACAGTTCTCTGTGTTCAACAGAGTTTGGCAGGGCTCTAACACCAGCTAAAGCTAATTCACGTACGCTGACCCAAGCATTCAACTTCTTTGGATGTTTCATAGCCCAAGGAATCAATCCAAGACCTGTCGCATTACCTAACCCAAAGAAACGACACCACTGTTCATCAAAGGCAACCGCTTTTTCAGGGCTTCGAATCTGAGCACAATATTCAACAGAGTCGTAACTTGTTTCTCTAAAAAGCCATGCTGCTAGAAATTGAGCTCGGTAAGGAGCTGCAAGTGGATGATCAGGAGGAAAACCTAAAAAGGACCTCATACCGAATTTTCCGTTGCCATAAAATGCGGTACTTCGCATGATGTATCCGGCATCTCCTACTTTTTCTGCTTCTGGTTGAAAGCCAGAAGCAAGACGATTCACTAGGTATTCGTAAAAGCGAACACTTCGGTTACCGCGAGTAATAGATAGAACTCGGGAATCGAGGCGACTGGTTTCTTGTTTAGGTACTTCTGTGGCCAAGAAATTCAATAAATTTTCAGAGAGTTCTCCTTCAACGAGTGCTGCGGAAATTTCCCACCCATCAGCAATGACTCGGTCTGTGTGAAGCGATTCATCGATGGTGGTGGTAAAAGCAACGAAGTGGAAAATATGATCTTCGGCTTCAACTCGATAAATGATTTGACCACGTCCACATTCATCAAGATCAATTGATGTACGTTCTATTTTCCAGTTATTCGAAGCAGCACGACGAATCATTGACCGGCTAAAACTAAGACGAGTAAGACGAGCGGACCCAAGAGTGGTCGGGTGCATCACTTTCTCAGGAGGACGTAAAGAAAGGTCAGAATCGTGTAAGAATTCTAAAAGGCCCAAATCTTTCTTCCTTATATTAGGTCCCCTGAAAGTTAATAGTTACAGAGTTGAATCTACCTTATTGAAGGCCATTTGTAGCAAGTTGAGGATTTTAAGGAGATACTCTGTTCCCGTTTTCATTGATGATATTTAACACAGAGATGTATGAAGTTTGGGTTAATCGAAATCAAAAAACCCGTCAAAAACTTCGTCTATTGAGAGGTCTCCACCCATCCAAATGGCGCAGCGTTCTAAGAGATATTTATAGACAATGGGGTAATGAAATTTGATTTCGGAGCCATCTACTTGTTGGTTAGATTCTTTTGTGATTAGAGGGATTTGTGAACGGATGGCTTCGGCAAGGGCTTCAGCGTTAGCGATTACTTCTGTTTCGTTTTTTGGAGCGGCAGTACTGACCCAGTCGGCCTGTTGGGCTTGGGCTTCCCAAAGGTCCTGTACGGCGGTCCACCAGGCAGGATTTTCAGGATCTAAAGTCATAGCGGCAGCCATGTTTACATTGCTGAACGTTTGCCCCTGAATAACGAGCCAGTCTTGACAAAAGTCGCCGGTGAGTCCAAGGTTGTTATCGCTCTCTAACGGAACTAACGGAGGAAGTTCTTCATCTTGAAGAGGGACTAAATCAGGGAGTTGGTCTTCTGCGGGAAGCTCTTCGAGCTCTTCAATCGCTCCAATTTCTACTACTGGGTCGGCTGGGTTATCGCTACCAAAACAACCGGTAGCGGTGAAGGAAGTAA